>Ga0209712_10000835_pt1 | contig 26656 bp, 22 predicted proteins | sample ArcOceMetagenome_FD_187443 | JGI IMG/M metagenome (GOLD analysis project Ga0209712, IMG submission 187443) | Marine eukaryotic phytoplankton communities from Arctic Ocean - Arctic Ocean - Greenland ARC118M Metagenome (SPAdes) (version 2) | ecosystem: Environmental > Aquatic > Marine > Oceanic...
ACCCATGTCGATGGCTTCGCCAATAATATACTGAGCAAAAGAATGCCATGTCGCTTCACCGCTTGATACTAAATGATAAATACCACTCTTATCTTTAGAAAAGGCTGAGCCCTTGCTCACAATTTGATTGATGCAAAGCGATGTTACATCGGCAATGAGCTCGGCTGAGGTTGGCGCACCAAATTGGTCGGCTACTATGTTTAGCGATTCTCTTTCCTTTGCCAGTCGCAACATTGATTTCACAAAGTTGCTGCCATGTGCAGAAAACACCCAACTGGTTCGAAATATAAGGTGTTTGCAACCAGAGGCATGAATATATTGTTCTCCCTCAAGCTTACTCTGTCCATAAACTGATAGCGGGTTGACAGAGTCACTTTCTACATAAGGCCCTTTCTTATTTCCATCAAATACATAATCGGTTGAATAATGAATAAGCCATGCGTTTAATCTTAAGGCTTCTTCGGCTAATACCCTAACCGAACCAGCATTTACTATAGTCGCTATGGCAATGTCTTCTTCAGCGTTGTCGACAGCTGTATAGGCTGCGGCATTAACTATGCAATCTGGAGATATGGAGGCAACCAGTGCTCTTAAAGATTCTGGCTTAGCCATATCTGCTTGGGTGCGATCTACCGCGATAACTGTGCCAAGTGGCGCAAGGGCGCGTTGTAATTCCCAGCCAACCTGACCGTTTTTACCTAATAGTAATATCTTCATTTGTACTGTTTGGTCAGCCAGCTTTGATAATTGCCACTTCGGACATTATCAACCCAAATTGGATTATTAATATACCACTCAACCGTTTTTTTTATGCCCGTTTCAAAGGATTCGGTTGGTATCCAACTTAGTTCTTTTTGAATTTTACTAGGGTCAATGGCGTATCTAATATCGTGACCAGGTCGGTCGGCGACATGGGTAATTAAATCTCTGTAATGTTCTATACCATTTGGCTTGTCTGGTAATAAGGTTTCCAATATATCGCAAATCGCATAAATAACTTCAATGTTGGTTTTTTCATTGTGGCCACCAATATTATAGGTTTCCCCATTATTCCCTTCTGTCACTACCTTATATAAAGCACGAGCGTGGTCCTCTACATATAACCAATCCCGTATTTGTGAGCCATCACCATATACAGGCAAAGGTTTACCTTCTTTAGCGTTTAGTATGACAAGGGGGATCAGTTTTTCAGGAAAATGGTTGGGCCCATAGTTATTTGAGCAATTGGTTATAACTATGGGAAACTTATAAGTCCGATTCCAAGCACGTACTAAATGATCACTCGATGCTTTTGAAGCGGAATACGGAGAACTGGGATCATAGGCATGGGTTTCAGTGAATAAATCATTGGTTTCACCTAAGTCACCATACACCTCATCGGTAGATATATGATGGAACAAAAATTGTTTTTTACCCGCTTCATCAAGTTGCTGATAATACTGACGACCAGTTTCTAATAAGGTGTAAGTGCCAATGATATTCGTTTGAATGAAATCACCCGGTCCGTGAATAGATCGGTCAACATGGCTTTCTGCGGCTAGGTGCATCACTACATCAGGTTTGTGCTGTGAAAAAATTCTTTCTAAGGCATCTCTATCGCAAATATCAACCTGCTCAAATTGATAGCGTTCATTCTCACTCACGCTTTCCAAAGACTCTAAGTTACCCGCGTAGGTCAATTTATCAACATTGACCACAGAATCACTTGTATTCTGAATTATATGGCGTATTAATGCTGAGCCGATAAATCCGGCGCCACCGGTGACCAAAATTTTCATGTATTTCCTTAAACAAACGTTTAGTTTTTTTATTAACTACTTACAAACTATAGAAATAACCTTTGGTTCTAATCGTATCAAGACAACATAAAATATAATACTTAGTTAAATATTTTATTTGAGCGAGAGTCGATGTGGCAGGATAGTTGTCACCACGATTTTTTATTATAAATAAATATCCACTTGACCGAAGCTGAGTTAAACATATGCGGAATGATGGCGTTTGTAACACCTCAAGTTTTGATGATTATCAAGCAATATGTGTTTCAGGAATGAAATCAGTAAAAAGCCTTATAGATTATTATTAGTGAATTTAAGTTTAACTAGTGTAATTAGATCAAATGCTAACTAACATAGCACACTAGGAAGATTACTAACTTTTCGAAAATCACCATGCATTATCACGGAGTCGGACATTGATATTTAAACAATTACTGAGCTTGTTGTCGTTAAAACGTAAAGTCAGCATTTTGATTTACCATCAGGTCTTGCCAAAACCTGATGTGATGCGTCCTTATGAAGTGGCGGCCGATTTATTTGAACAGCATTTGATACTGTTATCAGAAAATTTTACAGTGCTAACGCTTGAAGACGCAATTAGTCGACTTGAAGCGGGTACATTACCGCGTAATCCAGCGGTGATTACCTTTGATGATGGTTACGAAAATAATGCCTCGGTTGCATTACCGCTGTTACAAAAATACCAGTTGCCTGCTACGTTTTTTATCGCTAGTGATTTTTTAAATGGTGGCGCGATGTGGAATGACAAGGTTATAGAAACGGTTCGTCATTGCAAAGGGGACACGTTATCTCTTGATTGGTTGCCAGGAAGGAGCTTTGATATCTCCAGTGAGCATGCCCGCTGTAAAAGTGCTAGTGACCTGCTTAAAGAGTTTAAATATTTACCCTTTGATAAACGTCTTGAGGCGGTGGATAAGTTTGTCGGTGATAGTTTGGACCTGTCACGTTTCATGATGACTGATGCACAGGTTAAGGAGTTGTATGATGCTGGTATGGAGATTGGTGGGCATACTTGTAGTCACCCAATTTTGGCTAAGTTGTCTGATCAAGAAGCTTATACACAAATTAAGGAAAACAAAAACTATCTTGAAACCCTGTTGAATACGCAGCTTAGTAGCTTTGCCTTTCCAAACGGCAGGCCAGATACCGATTTTTACAGTAACACCGTTGCACAGGTTAAAAAAACTGGCTACAAGTATGCTGTTTCAACCAGTTATGGGGTATCCGATAAGCGTTCAGACCGGTTTCAGCTGCCAAGGTTTACTCCTTGGCGCAATGATAAGAAGGGGTTTTTAGGTTTAATGTGCAAAAACTACCTAAGCAGAGGTGAGTTGGCTACTCGCTAATGTGTTTGTAGCCACAACTCCAACATAATCATTATCCAGACCAATTCTCCATAATAATGAGCATGCACGTTCTGATGCATTTCCATTGCTTTGTCTATAAATTCCGGCCTGATAATATTACGGCGCTTTAGTTGTTCCAGTGTGGTGTTGGCCAGTTCTTTTAAGGACTCGTCTTTAACTAGCCACTTGCCAAACGGCAAACCAAAACCCTGTTTGGACTTGTTTAGTGTGCTATCGGGCAATACATCTGCCAGTGCTTGTTTGTAAAATGCTCTTAGCTCTTGCCCAGGTAGCTTTATATCTGCCGGCAGGTCAGTTGACAATGCAATCATTTTTTCACTTAACATTGGATACACTACCGATATTCCAGCAAATTCGGTCATGTAGTTAACTTTCATTAAATCGTTATCTGCAAGGGTGAATTTCCAGTCAAGATAAAGCATGTTATCAACCGGATGGGTGTCGGTTAAATCACGATAGCATGCGCGTAGTTGGTCAATGGGTTGTTGCTGGTCAATGGGTGCCAGGAATGACTCGGTAAATACAGACTCAGGCGCATTTTGATGTAGGAAGTTGTAGTACTGGAGTCGGTCAGGCAGGCCCATGTTGGCCTGAAAAATATAACTGTCGGCTTTTTTTAATAAAGATAATGGTGCTACTTTCGCAGTGAATGGAACAACTTTATCCATTAACGTTCGCACAAAATCGGGTGCTTCCAAATATTTTTCAAACACTTTCTGATTAGCGTAGCGTGCATTCCCTGCAAACAATTCATCTCCACCATCACCGGCAAGCATGATGTCAATACCGTGTTCTTTGGCGACTTTTGCACAAAAAAACGTAGGCAACGCTGAGGAGTTGCCAAAAGGCTCATCGTAATAGGCGGCAATTTGCGGCAGGTATTCAAAAATATCTGCAGGTGTGACGTCATAAGAAGTGTGATTGGTGCCAAACTTATCCGCTACTGCTTGGGCAAATTCCTTTTCATCATAGCCGGGTTCTGAAAAACCAATAGTAAAGGTGTTCACAGGAAGGGATGAGTTTTTTGCTAAAAATGCTACAACCGAAGAACTGTCTAATCCGCCACTTAAGAATGCACCTACTTTAGGATTGTCGGCATATCTAACGGTGGCGTCAGATAAAGACTGTTGTAATCTTTGCATACTCTTGTCGACATCAACTTTGGCTTTGTTATCGACAAAATTAGGTAGCCAAACTTTTTCCACCTTTAATGCACGTCCATCAAATTTCAGAATTTGTGCGGGTTCAAGTTTGCTAACCTCCTGATAAATGGTTTTTGGGCTAGGAATACAGTGGAAGTAGATAAAGTTGTATATGCTCTGCTGGCTAAGCGTCAATTCATTTGGGCATAGGGCTTTTAGTTCAGACAACTTTGAGCTGACGATTAAGGTTTCACCTACTTGACAGTAAAACAGGTTGTTTGTAGCCATTTTGTCAGTGATTGCGAAAATGTTTTTAGTCTTGAGATCAAGTACAACGACTGAAAAGTGGCCGCCTATATTTGATAGAGCACTTTGTCCGCCTTGAACATACAATTCAGCGATTTCGGCTGCTGAGAATGGCTTAGAGTCTATTTCAGGCTGCCCTGAACAAATAGCCACCAAATTTTCCTGAACAGACAAATTATCCTGTTTCCCATCTGTTTTAATAACAGATTCCTTTGAGTTAGGAACAGACTCATTTGATTGAAGAATGTGAATTGTGGAACTGTTTAAATTTTCCTGCGAGGTGTTTAACCGAACTGCGATTAAGTCCATAGATATTCCTCTACTGCCATGCGCCGGCCTTAACGAGTTTGCCTTTTAAGCCTTGCAGTGGATAGCCTAACTGCATAGCACGTTTTGCACTCTCTAATGCTTTTTCATACTCTCCAAGCTCCACTAGCAATAGTCCGTGATTGTAATGTGATTCGGGATTGTGGGGGATCAGTTGTTTAGATAACTGATAATGCCTGTCTGCGATTTTATAATTCTTATTTCTGTGATAATAAATGGCTATTACCAAATGAACTGAGGCGTCATTTGGTTGTAACTGCATTGCCTTAAAGAAGTAACATTCAGTGGTAGGCCAGAGAAGGTCTGCTCGGTCTTTTTTTCTTCTTGACTCGAATTTAGGCTTTTGTTGCAGTTCTGCCATCACTATCAGCGCACTGGCGTGATTTGGAAATTTTTTTAGTACATAATCTAAATCAAATTCCAAGCCACCGGTATTACCATACTTTCCTGTTTGTACGCCCTTGGTGAAGTGGGCGCCTTCAACTAAACCTTTAAGGTGTTTGGTTTTTTTATCATTTCTTCGATAATCGCTACCATATTTAGTGTCAAACTCACAATCATTAAAGCGTTTGGTTGTTTTCATGTACTCATAATAAGCGGGCAAAAGAGGATCTTCATTTTTTGCAAAAGCTTGGGGGGCCCCGAAAATAAATATCAGTGCACATATTTTGAAAACTAATTTCATATAATACCTCATCTCATGGTTTGTAAAATCGAATCTGAGGGTCATTGTGGTTAATAAATCTCAATTACAAAATTCACAAGTTGTTACTTTTGATAACTTAAAAAAATATATTACCGTTAATAATGAATGAACACTACTATCAGTTGGCCACTCTTATTGATTAATCATCAATAAATTTTGCCAATCTCCAAACAACTGGTTGTGAGGCCAGCCAGAGTTTTAACTTTTTCGATGGCTTGTGTACTACTTCGAAAAGCCCGTTGTTTGCTAGACCAAATAAGTCCGCCGTAAAATTGATATGCCTTCGTGCAATAGGTGTTGCGTTTCTTGGCGACACTGCATGAATAGACTGTTTGGTATTGATGAATAGCACCAAAGTATTTGCCTCATATTGGGCTGAATCGACTACTTTTACTTTCTGCTCATCAAGTTCCATTGGTAGGTGGTCAACTTTTACCTGCGATTCGGATGGATAAACTTCTTGAGGTTGTAATGCCTGGCACACTTCAAGATTACTTCCCTGTGAATCATCATCAGGATGTCTAAAATATAATAGAGCCGCATAAAGCTCTGTGGGACGATCCACGTGGGGCCCTCTAACTGACCGTGCCTGTTCAGTGTAGTTAACGTAAAACTGGCATTCCAGAGATATATCAGCTTCGTGGTTGACCTGATTTTGTGCAGCACCTGCTTGGCGAACCGATGTACTAAAACTAGATAATGGTTTAGCGTATCGCTTTTGTAGTTGTGGATGTGTTTGATTAATAACATCACCAAATAGTTCGACCAAGTCTCGGTAAAAAGCGTCAGATGTATGGTAATTCAAAAACTCTTTCCACATGGGAGTAATGGCATCATCTTGTGCAGCTAAGCAAGCCGGATAGTCATACCAGGTGTCTTTCTTTTTACGACCATTTAATACAACTGCGGGGTCTGGGTATTCCTTCGCTAGTTGCTCATATATTTCTGGGTCTAAAGCATTTTTAATTATTAGATGCGGGTAGGGCTCCGTGCGGACATCTATTTCACTGGCATTTGACAGTATACTTAGCCTTAGGTTAGTCATAACAAGTTTTCTCCTAAGGTTTCAGTTTCTTAATGGTTGATATGATGTTTCTAACAAGCGAGCTTCGAAACCAGCTAAGGTGTTGTAATTCTCTGACTTCAGAATCAAGCCTAGCATGCCATTGCATGACTCGGCCATAAAACTCTATATTATCAATATTTGTTTGTGCCTGACTATAGTGTTTGATCATTTCTACCTTAAGCTGCAATGCCGGAGATTGCTTACTAAACTCTTCATCGTAGGTTGTTTTTAATATAATTAGCGTGTTCTGCTGCATCACACATAAATCTACGGCGACAATCTGTTGATTAATTTTATAGTACCAGCAACATGCCTGATTTTTTTGTGCAAGGCGTGAGAGCATATCTGTATAAAAGCGACCCTGATCATTGTCCGGTGATATTGCTGTTCCATGTTCTGATTTCCAGCCCTTACTCTCAAGTTCACCATATTTCTGCACCGCTAAGGTCACTTCTTCCGGTGTTGAAAGGCATTCAAAACCAAGTGTGTCACCGGCTCGTTCAGCGCGATTAATGACTTTAGTGTAATTTTGCCGCATATTTTTACCCAGAGATTTAAAGTATTCATCAAAGTCTTGGGGTATGGGACGATTTCCGGTTTCAATATATTTGGCTCGGGCGAAACTTTCTCTTGGATTGAGTTCTAGGTCTCTTGAGTCTACCTGCAAGAAATCTATAGTCAGTACAAGTCCTGGTAAGGCTTTTGCCAAACTTGCCACATCATGTGTATTAAACTTATGGCCACTACAAAGCCATAATGCGACAGGTGCTTGTGAAGGCATAACCGTTGCCCACTGAAAACTCCCGACTTTGTTTAAAAATCCTGCAACACATAACTTATTATTGTCATGCCCCAACACAAAACATTCATTTCCTTCAAAAAACTCATTAATTAATGGCTCGATAAAGTCAGAATTTAAAACGGCTAAATTCTGGCTTTTTTTATTCAGCTCGTTCCATTCTTCTTGGTAGTGAGAAAATTTAGCTACATCGAGTAATGTCCATTTCATATGCTGGTTTACCCTAGTTGTTTAATTGATTGTATAAGCTTGTCCATCTGACATTTCGACATCTGATGATGACACGGAAGTTGCACCAGTTTCTCGCGATATGTATTGCTGGTGACACAAGTGGACTCCGCTATTTCTTCCCAACGCAAAGCTTGTATACCTAGCATTCTTAGCTTTTTGAAATCACTTGCATCATTAAGTATAAAGGGTAAAACATAGGGAACTTCTTCACTGGTAAGCTTGGTATATAAGGGTGAACCGGCTGAGCAGTTTTGAATATGGCTGACGATATATTCAAAATTGCTACGCCTAATTTTAGCTATTTCATCTAATTGACTATATTGAGCCATAAGTTTGGTATGCCGATAGCTGGCATTGTATTTTTCTTCGGGAACAAAATACCTAAAAACATCTGAAGCCGGTTTAACATCTTCTTTAGCGGGTAAGGTTGCTCTACTTGGTTTCAATTTTAGTAATCGCTGGCTAATGCCAAGTGTATGTAAAATGCCTTTAATCTCACTCATGATACCTCTGGGACGAAGTTCAGGAAGTGCGTGTTTGGGCATATGCAAACCCCCACCATCTATACTCGGAAGTAGTTTATTAATACTACATATTTGCGCATCTGACCGACAACTATTAGTTTGAAGTTTATGTTGAAAGGCAAAAAATGCATGTGCACAGTCTTCGATAATACTGATGTTATGTTGTTTCAATGCTGATATCACTTCCTCTATATTTTGGTTAAATCCAAAATACCTAACCAAAATGCAGTGAGTGACAACATTCGAACTTAAACATTCTTCTAATACTTCCAAATCAATCGACAGGTTGTCAGTGACCGGATAAAAACGAATCTGGTAGTCCAGCCATATAAACGGTTCAACCAGAGCGGGGCAATGGTATGCAGGCACTAGGATTACATTTTCTGTATCTCTTTTAAGTGCTTCCCCCGCAATTGCAAGAGCTCCTCTACCATTCTTAGTGAAAATACAATGTTCGTTGTTATTGCCAAGTTGGTTTCTTATGGACAATAAATTCAAACGGAATTTTGGATTGGCTAGAATAGAGGGAGGTGGGAAATTCACTGCACTTTCAAGCGATAAGGAAAACTTAACTGCCATTTCACATCCTGATGAAAGAATAAAAATACATATTACCAACTAATAGCGGAATGGTAACAATGAATATTAATGATTAGCAAACATTTGTTATTTATCGCAACCCATTGTTTGCTTTTGTGCTAATTAATTACTAGAAGAGTTATGCTAAGATTCAATTCTGCTGACTAAAACTGCCAACACTGGAAATACATTTAATGAGACATATCATTTACGGGTTTTTATTACTTTTGAGCTTTAGCTCAATTGCCATGGCACAGCCTAAAGCAAAACAGATATGGCTTGATGGAAAGGTGGTTGCTTCATTGCAAAAAGCACTTAAACAAGCAAATCATAAAAGTATTATTAAGCTCGGAAGTGGCACATTTAAACAGGCGGGCGTTATCAATAAAAATGGTATCACCATTGAAGGCAGTAACGGCACAAAAATGCTAGGTAAAACTGTTCATGGCAAGGCCACATTTGTTATTAAAGGAAATAATACTACGATTAAAAATATCGAATGTTCGAACATAAACGTCAAGGACGGAAATGGCGCATGTGTAAGATTAGAGGGCAAAAACCTTAAGCTACAAAATGTGTATTTTCATGATAGTCAACAAGGTCTTCTAACTGGTGGAAGTCCTGGATATATCAAAATTTTTGATAGTAAATTCGAAAGATTAGGCAAGGCAGGCATGGCTCACGGCATCTATGTTGGCGGAGGAACGTTAATTATCAAGAACTCTACCTTTTTATCTTCTAAAGATCAGGGCCACGAAATAAAATCCCGAGCCACGGAAACTCGGATTGAAAATAGTGTGATTGCTTCCTTAGATGGTAATGATAGTCGACTAGTAGATATCCCCAACGGTGGGAAATTAGTGATCACTGATAGTCTTTTAGGACAAGGGCCAAAGAGTGTAAATTGGAATTTAATTGGATTTGGCCACGAAAAATATTGGTATCCAGAAAACTCGATTACGCTGATAGGTAATATCTTTTTATTGGAAAGGGATAAAGGCAATTTGGTACTGGATGTGAAGGATAACAAAGCAAAGTTGAATATAACTCAAAATGCCTTTATTGGTAGAATCAATGAAGGTGATTTTGATGATACAAATTTTTATTTTGAGGACAGAGAAAGTGCAGGCCTTGAAGCATACCCAACCCTGCCTGATATAACTAAGTAATAAAAATAAGTGGACTCAGTGGATATATTTGCCGAATTTCAACCATTTTCCTCGGGCAGACTATTTTGCCTTCGTACTTCAAAAAAAGATAGTCGACCATCTAAGGTAGTACTTGTTGTTCCTCCATTTGCTGAAGAGATGAATAAATCTCGTAAGATGATGTCTTTGTTACTTGCAGAGGCTGTCTCTGAAGATACCTGCGGTTATCTGTTTGATCTTTATGGAACAGGTGATAGTGATGGTGATTTTTGTCAGGCTACTTGGGACATATGGCGTGCCAATTTAATTGATATGCTGGAATTTATATCAGCTCAAAAAGATGTAGAACACATTTCTATTGTTGCGATCCGTACAGGAGCTCTTTTGGTTAACAGTGTGTTGGCAGAAGAGGGTGCTTATGGGAGCAAGATTAATGCTTTGCATTACTGGAATCCAGTATTTAATGCCGCGTTGTATATTAGCCAGTTTTTACGACTTAAGTTAGCAGCAAATATGATGCGAAATGAAGGCCCTAAAGTAGGAGTAAAAGAGCTGCGTCAGGAATTGCAGGTGGAGGGCAAGCTGGAGGTGGCTGGGTATACTCTGAATCAAGCGCTTATTGAAGGAATGGAAGGAGCATCAATCGCTCTTCATCTTTCATTTTTAAAGGTGCCACTGCATTTTTACGAATTGTCATCCCGGGATCAGATCACGCCAGGACTGATGAAAAAAATCAGCGAAGTACGAGAATCATCAGAGCTTTGCTTTACCCATGTTGTTGAAGGATCGCAATTTTGGAGTACCCAAGAGATTGCTAGATCTGAGGCTTTACTGGGTTTGACCCAAGAACACCTATTTGCAGAATAAGAGATAAAATATGCAGGATCAGCAAACCATGGAACAAGCAGTGCATTTTTCTGTTAATGACAAGCAACTTATTGGCGTTCTGCATACAGGGATTAAGCCTTCTAAAGATATAGCTGTATTGATTGTTGTTGGAGGGCCACAAACCAGGGTAGGTAGCCATCGTCAGTTTGTTTTATTGTCAAGATATTTAGCTGCCAATGGATTCTCTAATCTTCGTTTTGATTATGCAGGCATGGGGGACAGTGAGGGGGAAGAGAGCAACTTTATGGAGGTCTCTGATGATATTGAAGGTGCGCTGATCAGCCTCAAGAAACACTCCGGGGTAAAGAAAGTAGTAATTTGGGGCTTGTGTGATGCAGCTTCTTCGGCGCTCATTTTTGCGAAAAAGAAATCATGTGATGATCTGGCAGGAATGATTTTACTTAATCCCTGGGTAAGATCGGAGCAGGGCGAGGCTAAAGCCATTGTTAAGCATTATTATTTGAATCGTTTGAAAGATAAATCTTTCTGGCTAAAAGTATTTAGCCTTAAATTTAACCTGAAAAATTCATTTAGCAGCCTCGCAGATAATCTGGCTAAAATGTTGGCCAAAGAGCCTATTAAGGTCCAGCAAGAAGAGGAACTTACTACTGATGACAATTATATATCCCACATGTTGGAGGGATTACAGAAGCTTAAATTTCCACTTATGCTGGTCATCAGTGGTGATGATCTTACTGCTTCAGAGTTTTTAGATCTGGTGAGTTCATCAACTCCATGGAAAGAACAAATTTCCAGTAAAGTGAATCATAAAGTGACTATTCCCACAGCCAACCATACGTTTTCATCACAAAAATGGCGGCAGGAAGTTGAATATGTCTGCGAGAAATGGCTAAAAACATTACATGAGTGATGTCTTAAAGTGAGGCCTGCTGATGTAAGCCTAGACTTGTGTTATTTGTCGCTGAAATTCTAGCTCCATTTCTTGTCTTTATACGTCCATGAAATTGATTATCTTCAATCATTACAGTGCTTGCAGAAAATCTCGCATCTATGCCAAGGGTATTGAGTAAAGTGTTTTGTTTGACCAGGCTATCTTGTGCCTTGTTTAAGTATATACCGACGTCATTTCGGCAGTTTAGTATAAGGTTGTTTTCGATAATTCCTTGCGAATGTTCGAAGTCACACTTTTTTTCGGGGCAAAATTTTCCATTTGTCCCTCCACCACCTAAAGACAGACCAATCCTTATATCTAGATAAGATTGATGGGGAAGTTTCCAAGCGCAATTGACCACGTTATTAACAAACTTCCCCCGTTTTCCTCCACCTTTTAAAAATGCGCCGTAAGCCACGGTAAACTTACCTTGTTTTTTTAAGGCGAAGTCTGCAATGAAATTATTCTCGATGACCCAGTCATCGCCTCCAACTACATCAATTGGCGTAACAGAATTGGTAGTGTTTCGGGCGCTATTATTGTAAAAATCATTACCACTTATTCTGACATGATCTGGGAAATAATAATTTTTACCATTACTTTTAATATGCGCATTAAAATTAATAAAACGGTTGTGACTAATTTCTACATTATCTGCATCACCACTTAGATGAATAGCATGTTCACATTTACTGTGTGACTTGCAAACACCCTCAAATATAAGGTTGCTAATTGACCAATTAGCTTGGTCTAAATAAAGTCCTTCAAGTGAATCCATCTTAAGGATGACCTCTCCAAAGGATTCTGCCATTAATAAGATAGGCCGCTCTGCAGTGCCTGAATTCTTTAGCTTAAATCGTTTGCCTTGCATATGATAAGTGCCAGCAGACAATAAAATCACATCTCCTGCCTTGGCTTTACGAAATGCCCCGATTAGCTGCTTGGTAGTATTTATCGCTATTATATTACTGTATGCAGTTATGGAACTGAGTTTTGGGGAGTATCTACTCTCAATACCAACTTCTTTATCTGGTTTTCCGTACTTGACGTATTCGGGATGTGGATAATAACTTAGGAGAAGGGTTGAGAACTCTAGAGCCTTTTTTCTTATTCCCCAGTTTTTATTCAGGTTTAACTCTACATATTTATTGGCTTTTAATCCTAACTCATAGGCCTCGCTTGACTGAGATATTAGGTATGCAAGCCATACACTGATGATGCTAACAGTGAGTAATATGAAACGCTTTTTAATCCACGTACGCTTCATCTAGAGCAATATCTCACAGACATGTGGATGTCCCAGAAAGTCTTGTGGGCTTGCTGTTGGACCATAAGCACCAGACTGGAATACTACTAACCAGTCGCCTAATTCGGCTTCAGGTAGCAACATTTTATCCGCCAGCGTATCCAGTGGTGTACATAAAGGACCTACCGCCGTGACTTTATTGTCAGCCGCATCTAGTCCCATTTTATTACCAATGGCAACGGGGTAGTTTTTACGGATAACTTGACCGAAATTTCCTGAATTGGATAAATGATGGTGTAAGCCTCCATTGGTCATTAAATAGGTTTGGCCACGAGAGGTTTTAATATCGGTGATACGTGAGGCGTATATGCCAGCTTCGGCCACTAAAAATCTGCCTAATTCGAAGATCAATTCAAGCTCGGCCAGCAGAGGGTATTGCTTCAGCAATTGGCTCAGGTTTTCTCCAATGGGAGCCAGATCCAAACGTTTTTCACCTGGGAAATAGGGGATGCCGAGGCCGCCACCAAGATTAATGGTTGCGGTAGGGGTAGGGGTAATGTCTATGAGTTTTTGCGCCAAAGCAAAGGTATTGTTATGGGCATCAATTATGGCTTCTTGCTTGAGGTTTTGGGATCCCCAGTAAATATGGAAACCGCGAAATTCAAATTGACTGTAGTCCAGCGTAGGTAGTATCTCGAATAGACGCTCCTCGTCTATACCAAATTGCTTAGGACCACCACCCATCTTCATCCCTGAGGCTTTCAATTCAAATGCCGGATTCACTCTGAAAGCAATAATAGCATTGATATTTAACTCTGAGCCAATGGCAAGGGCACGTTCAAATTCAAGTTCAGACTCAATATGCAATGTGACGCCTGCTACAATGGCCGAGCGGATTTCAGCTAATTGTTTGCTGGGACCGGCAAAACTGATATCACGACTGGGCATACCCGATTGTAGCGCCATCAGCATCTCTTTTTGTGAGGCCACATCAAAACCTTCTACCCAGGGCCGCATGGCGTTGATAATAGGCAAGTAAGGATTCGCTTTGATGGCATAGTGCAGTTTGATAGGTTCAGGTATATGTTTGTGAAATAGGTCAACTTGTGACTTCACCACTGATTTGTCGTAAGCATAAAATACTTGTTTATCAAGCATGTCTGCAACGCCATCGAGGCTATAGCCGCCGATCAGGAGTTGAGCTTGCTCAACCGGGAATTGGTTCATGTCTGCATGCACAGGCAATATTTTATTCGTTGACATAGTTTTCCTTAATTTCCTGGATTAACCGCTGTGGGCCAAACTTATGGTTTCTATTATTTGGCCGCTGGACTATTACCAGAAAGTAACTTGTGTAAATTTGAGTCGTACTTTCAAACGTTTATTTAGAATTTGTTACAGTTCGCAATCATATAAATGCAATACACCCACTACCATGCTTTCTTCCAAAACAGGCAATACGGTAATATTGCTGAGGTTCATTTTTTCTATTGCAGGTAGGATTTTCTCGCTAGGAGAGATGCTTTTTGGATTTTTGGTCATCATATCTGCAGCGTTGAGTAAGTGAAACTTCTCACCCTGCGTTTCCAAAAAGCGTCTGATATCACCATCGGTAATGACACCTAAAAAATTGTCCTTGTTGCCCACCATGGTCATTCCAAGACGCGCACCAGAAATCTGCTTAATAATTTCATGAATGTTAGCGTCTATAGTTACAAACGGCAGATCGAGAACCCGCATCACATCCTTGACTTTAGTTAGAAGTTTTCTTCCTAAACTGCCACCTGGATGAAACTTAGCAAAATTTTCAGGCTGAAATTTACGGCTTACCATGATCGCAACAGCAAAGGCGTCACCCATAGCTAATGCAGCCGTTGTAGACGAAGTGGGCGCTAACTGTAAGGGGCATGCTTCTTTATCGACACAAACGTTCAAGTGATAGTTAGAATTTACTGCCAATGTAGAATTTGGCTTGCCGGTAATCGCAATTATACAATTACCATTTTCGTGTAAAAAAGGGATAAGACGTATTACTTCATCAGTCTCACCAGAATTAGAAATAGCTACAAAAACATCATTAGTAGATACCATACCCAAATCGCCGTGTATGGCTTCAGCCGGATGCATAAAAAAACTTGCCGTACCTGTGCTGGCCAAGGTAGCCGCTATTTTCTGCCCTATCTGGCCAGATTTACCCATGCCACAAATTATGACCTTCCCGGTGCTAGCCAGAACATGTTCTACAGCGTGTGAAAAATCATCAGTAAGTTGATTTTTTAGTTGAAGAATCGCCTCAGCTTCAAGATCGAATACCTTTAATGCTTCATTTATGTGCTTGTTGGTCATTCTATTCCGCTTTTTTTATATTTATCAAAATCATGATTGTATTCACAAATTAATATCGCATTTTACATGGCTCTTGTGAATTCGGAAATAAAGTACTTTTTATGCAGATAAATCCTTACGAATATCTTACTTTTCATATTTCAACATTGATAGGTTGCAGCGATTCCACTTGTACTAATTACTCAGACCACTGCGCGGGTAATTTAATCTGCTTTAAATACCCAAGCATGAAAGTACATTATTAATTACTGTATTTTTGCTTCATTTCTTTACTTAACAGACTACGATCAACTTTGCCATTTGGATTGCGTGGTAATGATTCTCGAATTTCCAGCCACTTGGGATGCATAAAATTAGGTAGGTTCTTTTTGCATTTTTTCAGTATATCTTGTTCTGAGATCTCGACGTCTTCCTTAAGTACCAATATCAAAACAATGGCTTGACCAAGTTCTAAATCGTTTACGCCACAGGCTATCGCTTCGGCCACTTCTTCAGCCCCTTGATAACAAGATTCTTCTACTTCCATGGGGCTCACGCGGTAACCTGAGGTTTTGATCATTTCATCTTGGCGCCCGACAAAGTATAAATAACCACTGTCATCTTTTTTTACAGTGTCTCCAGACCAAACAGCCATCTCGGTTAATACTAAACCATTTCTTTTTACAGGCACCGGTTTAAAACGTTCGGCGGTTTTTTCAATGTCGTTCCAATATCCTAAGCTAACCAATGGTCCGCGATGCACTAATTCGCCAGGCTCATTGGGTGAGCATTCGCTGCCATCTTCACGCACGACCATGATCTCCGCATTGGGGATGGCTTTACCCATTGAACCAATGCGTTCGTCAACTTTGTCCGGTGGTAAATAGGTACTGCGAAATGCTTCTGTCAATCCGTACATTAGATAAGGAGCAGCTTGGTCAAAAGTTTCACGAATTTTCGCAAGAGTGACTTGAGGCATTGCTCCGCCAGTGTTGGCGAAGTAGCGAAGCTGAGCTGTAGCTGAACCAGGCCAATTTACTTTCATTAATTGTTGCCAGAGGGGTGGAACGGCAGTCAGACCCGTTACTTGGTGTTTCTCAATTGTTTTGACCACATCTCCAGCTAAAAAATAATCCATCAACACGCAGCTTGCACCAACAAAAAATGCCGTAGTAATTTGACTGAGACCCGCATCGAAACTAATAGGCAGTAAGGCCAAAATGACGTCATTTTCATCGTTATTTAAATAACTCGAAACACTATGAGCTCCGCACACCAAATTTCTGTGGGACAGCACTACACCTTTAGGTTTACCGGTGCTTCCTGAGGTATACAAAATAGCGGCCATATCGTTTTCAACTCGGGACTCTTGTCTGAGTTCTTCAGTTGATAACTCACTTAGCAGACTCAACTTGGCGTTTATCTCTGCTATCTCTGATTCGGCGGGCAACTTGTCTATCAACACCACATGTTGTAAATCAGCACAATGATTAATGATGCTTGATAAGGCTTTTAAACGATCACTGCTGGTGATGAGGACTTTTACATTACAATCGTTCAGAATATGTTGAACTTGTGGGGCTTTTAATACCGAATTTACCGGTACAAAGATGCCGTTGGCACGAGTGGCTGCGAACATGCTTATCACGGCGATGGGCAACTTAGGCAGAAAAACGGCTACTCTATCACTCCGTTGTAAACCAAGCCCTGAAAAACCTTGGGCTAATTCAGAGATTTGTTCGTCTAATTGAACATAGCTGAAACTCTGTTGTTTATAGATTAAGGCTTGGTTATCTGGCTTTAAATTGGCAGTGTTAGAAACGAGTTCATCGAAAAAGGTTACCATCGTGGCGCTTATCTCTCTTAAGTGTTTAAAGGTATTTCTTATTGCGATAAATAATGGAACAATAAGCATAATGACAACTGAGCAATGCTCTGTCCATAACTAAAAAGCAATAATACAGGTAGTAATAGAATGAATACAGTCGCCTTGGTGAAAGACATATTAATTGAAGCTCTGCAACTTTCCAGTGATAGTGATATGGATGCAGAAACTGCGTTATTAGGTTCCATTCCGGAATTCGATTCAATGGCCGTGGTAACCGTATTAACTGCGATAGAAGAAAGTTTTGGCATTGAAGTTGATGATGATGAAATTAGCGCAGAGATATTTGAAAATTTTGGTACGCTTTGTAGTTTTGTTGAGCAAAAAATCTGAAAGTTTCATTTTCGGTTTGAAACTTAGGGAAATGTTGTGAGTATTAAGAAAGTATTGTTGGTTTTTGGTACTCGACCTGAAGCAATTAAAATGGCACCTTTGGTGTTGGAGTTAAAAAACAGAAAAGAGCTCAATGTAGAAGTTTGTGTTACTGCCCAGCATCGAGAAATGTTAGATCAAGTGCTCGATGTATTTGAATTAAAACCCGACTACGATCTTGATCTGATGCAAACAGGTCAGGATTTATTCGATATTACCACTAAAGCCCTTCTAGGCCTCAAAGGTGTATTGGAAACAAGCAAACCTGATTTGGTTTTAGTACATGGTGATACAACTACTACTTTTGTTTCTTCGCTGGCCGCATTTTATCAACGTATTCCAGTGGGTCATGTCGAAGCTGGTTTGCGTACCGGCAATATTTATAGTCCTTGGCCAGAAGAGATTAATCGCAAGTTAACAGGCTCACTCGCTAAGTTTCATTTCGCACCGACTACAAAAGCTCAGAACAATCTTTCCCTTGAAAATGTTGATGCCGCTGATGTTTACGTCACGGGTAATACTGTCATTGATGCACTTGTTCAGGTGGAAAAACGTATTGCGACAGATAAGGCACTCAACAGCAAACTGTTAGCTCAATTCGATTTTCTTGATCCTAGTAAGAAACTTGTTTTAGTGACAGGGCACCGACGTGAAAGTTTTGGTGATGGTTTTGAAAATATTTGCCAAGCCTTACTTACTCTCGCTCAGCAACCAGATGTGCAGGTGCTTTATCCAATGCACCTTAATCCCAACGTTCGTGAGCCGGTTAATCGTATATTAAAAGACCTTGACGATGTATTCCTTATTGAACCCCAGGAATACCTGCAATTTGTTTATTTAATGAGCAAGGCCTTTATTATTTTGACGGATTCTGGAGGTGTGCAAGAAGAAGCACCTTCGCTAGGTAAACCGGTATTGGTTATGCGTGATACCACTGAGCGGCCAGAAGCGTTAGAGGCAGGCACTGTCAAATTGGTTGGAACTGATTACGATTGCATCGTAAACGAAGCGATGACGTTACTTACGGATAAAGCGGCTTATGAAAGTATGTCCTTTGCCCACAACCCATATGGGGACGGCAAAGCCTGTCAGCGGATCGCCGACATTATTATCAACAGCTAAAAAATAGATAATCGAAAGGCAACATTACCACAGAGGGCACGGAGGATTTTATTGTTGTTGTTTTGAACATTATATTGTCGTTTCCCTGCGACCCCTGTGTCTCTGTGGTGGTAATAAGTTTTCAAGGAGTGAAAGATACGTTTATGGAAGATGACTACTTAAGTGGAATAATCGTTGGTGCAGCAATTGAAGTATACCGACATCTCGGACCAGGATTACTTGAATCTGCTTATGAAAATTGCTTATTTCATGAGCTCAAACTTCAAGATGTAAAGTGTGAACGTCAAGTTTATTTGCCGCTTGATTATAAAGGCGAAGAGATTGGAAGAGGTTATCGATTAGATTGATTAGCGGAAAACTTGGTAATTATAGAAATTAAAGCAATTAACAAAATAGAGCCGATTCACAAAGCACAGTTGTTAACGTATTTAAAACTAACAAATTTAAGAGTTGGATTGATATTAAATTTTAATGTTCCGGTTTTGAAAAATGGGATCTGTAGAATGGTTAACGGATAGTTTACCATTCAGGATTATAACCACAGAAGAATACAACCACAGAGGCACAGAGAGCACAGAGGTTTTATGTTGATAATAGTCGTTTCTATGTGACCTCCGTGTCTCTGTGGTGAATATAAGTTTTCTCTCAGGTAATTATAGGTTTTTACTGTGGCCTTTGTGTCACCTGTGAACGAATTTAATAAGGAATATAAATGGCGTTTAAGAAAGTTTCAGTTATTGGATTAGGTTATATAGGATTGCCAACAGCAGCTGTCATTGCTTCTCGGGGTATCGAAGTGATAGGCATCGATGTCTCTGAGAAGGCTGTTGAAATCATTAATCAAGGTAAGGTGCATATAGTCGAGCCTGATTTGGATATGGTTGTGCAGGCAGCGGTAACCATGGGGAAGTTACGTGCTTCTTTGGCCCCAGAACCAGCTGATGTATTCATGATTGCAGTGCATACGCCTTTTAAAGATGGTCATAAGCCAGATTTAAGTTTTATTCAAAAAGCGGCTGAAGCCATTGCCCCAGTTTTGGAAAAAGGCAATTTAGTAATATTGGAATCGACCTCTCCGGTGGGCACCACCGAAAAACTCTCTCATTGGCTCCAGGAACTGCGTCCAGATCTTCACTTTCCAGGGCAAACCAGTCAGGAGCCTGATATGTATTTAGCCCATTGCCCAGAAAGAGTGTTACCGGGCAGAGTACTTGAAGAGTTGGTATCAAACGATAGAATTATTGGAGGCATGTCAGATAAATGTGCTGAAAAGGCTATAGAGCTGTATAAAGTATTTGTGCGCGGCGATTGTATTTCCACCAATGCACGTACAGCAGAAATGGCCAAGTTAACCGAAAACTCATTTCGTGACGTGAATATAGCGTTTGCTAACGAATTATCGATCATTTGTGATGAGCTAAAAATAAATGTATGGGAGCTTATCGCTCTGTCCAATCGCCATCCCAGAGTTAATATACTCAGCCCCGGCCCTGGCGTTGGTGGACATTGTATTGCTGTTGACCCTTGGTTTATTGTGGACTCAGCGCCTGAGTCGGCTCGAATCATACGTACCGCTCGCGAAATAAACGACAGCAAACCACAATATGTTGTCAATAAAGTTAAAGCCGCGGCCGACGAATTTAAGCGCCCAGTGATTGCTTGTTTGGGACTCGCCTTTAAGCCCAACATTGATGACTTGCGTGAAAGCCCAGCATTAGATATAACCAGTAATCTGGCGTCGATGAACATAGGTGAAATATTAGCGGTAGAACCAAATATCAAGCAATTGCCTGAAAAGTTGGCAGGAAAGGGGGTTGAATTAGTGAGTCTTAGAACAGCACTTGAGAGAGCCAATGTGTTATTGGTTTTAGTGGACCACAAGCCGTTTAAGGCGCTTAGCATAAATGACGTAAATACCAAAGTTGTTGTAGATACAAGAGGCTTGTTTGCCCATTTATAGATTTTTTATAGCAGAGATGTTGCAAACCAGTAACCAAATTAATAAGGGAGCACGTATGAAAATTAAATTAGTAAAACTTCAACTTGTAATTATTTTGATAGCAATGTTTTTGACTGCTTGCAGCCCAAAAACAGCTGATGAATTTATTGCCAGTGCGCAAAGTTATTTAGCAAAGAACGACAAAAAAGCTGCAGTGTTAGAACTTAAAAATGCGATTTTGAGCGATCCTAATAACATAACTGCAAGAATAGAACTGGGTAAAACCTATTTGTTGATTGGTGAGAACACGGCCTCAGAAAAGGAGCTTGAGAAAGCTCTGCAATTGGGTGCTGACACTGAGGAGGTTTGGCCCTATCTCACACAAGCTAAGGCATACTTGAAAAAAAATGATGAATTGATCGAAATTGCTAATATTACTGTTGATAAGCAGGAGATAAATGCTAATTCTGAGCGGTCATTATTTTATGCCGGTCGAGAATTGCAACAAGGTAATGCAACTGAAGCTGAACTGGGAAGAACTCTTCTTAACTATCTTGTTGATAACGCAGCGAAATCCGACTATAGCCAACTTGCCCGAGCTTGGTTGGATTTTGGTAGTGATAATTTTGTAGCGACAGAAAATATTGTTGATTCGATTCTTGCCCGGGTACCAGAGTTTGCTGAAGCAATTGAGTTAAAAGCGTTGGTATCTGAGGTTAATGGGAAAAATGCAGAGGCCGTGAGTTTGTTCGGACAATATTTGGAAATTAGACCGTTTGAAGCGGATAAACGCGTTCACCTCGCCCACAACCAAATTTTGTCAGGACAAACAGAAGATGCCAAACGTGAATTAGTGGGCTTGCTCAGGGCTAACAAAGCTGATCCAGTAAGTAATATGTTATATGCAAGCATTAAATATGAGGAACAGGATTTCGAGCAGGCTATGCAATATGCTGAGGTATCATTACTTTCCGCCCCGAGCTTAAAAAAATCGCGCGTTATAGCTGGGTTGAGTGCTTATGAGCTTGATCGTGCTGAACAAAGTTATCTTCACTTAAATAAGGTTGCAAGAGACTTACCGGCTGGACATCGTGCTTCCAAAATATTACAGCTGGCAAGAATACGTATGGGGTACCTTGATGAGTCTCTTGAACAAATGAAGAACGCGGATGAGTTAGATATTGATATGTATGCAACAAATGCTATTGCATTGTTACAACGTAAAGATATAGACGAAGCCCAAGACTTGCTCGATACAATCAAAGATAGCGAAATAATTGACCAAGGAACATTAAGCAAAAGAGGGATCCTAAAATTATCTTTGCAAGACGATAGTGGCTTTGATGATCTGGAAAGAGCCGTTTCGGAAGTTCCTGAAAATGATAAATTTAGGGAGCTGCTCATATCACAATATATAGCAGCCAAAATGTTTGACAAGGCTGGGGCGCAGATCAAGCAATGGTTGCTACTTTCTCCCGATAACGATGTTGCCTTAGCCTACCAAGGTACTGTTTATTTGTATCAAGAAAATGCTCCTGCAGCACTTGCATCATTTAAAAGCGCGTTGGAAATAAATAACGAAAACACTCCAGCGTTATTAAACTTGGCACTTCTTGACGTGCTAAATAAAGACTATCGAAGCGCCGTGAATTATTTTGAGCAGTTATTGTTGCTGCGACCAGATCATTTTTTAGCGATGATGCATCTTCAACGAATAGCCCAATCTGAGAATAATATTGAACTGGCTGTTGTTCCAATTAATAGGGTTTTGGAAAAATACCCGGACAACTTATCTGTGGTCATTGGTCTTGGAAGAATATACGATGCTTTCGGTCAGCCTGAACAAGCGCTCAGCTTATTGTCTAAAGTTCCTGAAGCAAGTAAAGCTCAACCTGCTTATATTGCCTTTTTGGGTGCCATTTATGTTTCCAGAGGGCAATACAAAACCGCCGAAGAGACATATAAAAAGTTGATTTCGTTAGTGCCAAGTATACCCATACCCTACAAGCGGTTGATCCTAGTCCATGAATTGATGTTGGACTATGCATCGGGTTTGGCGGTGGCTAGCAGAGCGGCAAACAAATTTTCAGACGACAGTTACTTTTTGTTAATGAAAGGCTACTTCAATGTAATGATGAACCAACATGGAAAAGCCAAGAGGATTGTTGCAACACTGGAACGCAATAAGGTCGAATCCCCTATTCTGGACAAAATAAAAGGCAGGATTGCGACAATTGAAGGCGACGCCGAAGCAAGTATTGAAAGTTACTTCAAAATCTATCAGACCAATCCGAAAGAAATAAATGCATTAAATCTGGCTAAGAAGCTCAACTTCTATAAGCAACCAGAGGAAGCAGCTATATTGCTAGAGAAACACTTGAAAACGAAAGGAGGTAGCGATTTACTAAAAGCGTTATTGGCAGAGTTTAACACTGACACCAATCCTCAACGTGCTATCGAACTGTATAAAGAGATCAATTCTTCTCATCCCAATAACATTATGGTCTTAAATAATCTGGCACAAATGTATCTTACGTTAGGCAATATAGAGGAGGCAATTAGTTATGCCGAAACTGCCTTTAAAATAGGTGGGAAACATCCACAAGTAAAGGATACCTTGGGATACGCTAATTTAAAAAATGGTGATGTAAACAAAGCTTTGCCATTGCTCAAAGAGGCGGCTGCTGAAAGTCAGGATCCTTTGATTTCCCTGCATTACGGCGAGGCTCTAATAATCGGGGGAGAAAAGGCACTAGCACAGAATTTACTGAGTAAGATCACTCCAACAAATGGACAACAGACTAAACTTCTGGAAGTACTTAAAGAGAGACTTAAGTGACGGATAATTTTACATGTTTGGTCCAATTATTTTTTAGGAATTTATAAGTGGTTGAATTTAAAAGGTTTAAATTATTGGCACAGCACATGCATAATGTTTTGTGTATTTGAGTGGTGTGTATTTTACGCGCTGAATTAGCCCGAAGCAGTTAGTTTGTTGAGGTTTTAAAAATGGAAACGGGAAAAATTATGTTAGCTAAATCAATTTTTGCAATAAGTCTGCTGTCTTTAACAACAGCAGTGTCGGCAACATCCATCACTTTTGATGACACTACTTTAGGTGGTGACAATATTTTTGATTTCGACAGTATCAGTTTATTGTCAAACACGGCGACCGTGAGTCAGACTGACTCAAACAACGATGGTCTGTTAAGTGGCCCAGATGATTTTATTGAAATCGGTATTACTGGTGCAGTAAGTTTTAACGAAGAAATCGGTACAGTACAGAATGCAATTAACCCTTTGCTTACAGGGTTGAATTCTGAGTATCAACTTTTCTTTAATTTAAACTTATCCGGAACCGCTGATTTTACTTCTCCTGCTCCTGGAATTGCATTGGGTAATATTCAGTTTGATACTGCCTTAAGCACCATTAGCTTTTATTATGACACTGATTTGACAATCGGCTTACAAATGGGCAGCGCTTCATCTTTGGGTGTTATTGCACTTTCGGGCTCTCCAAATGTTTGTAATACAACTAATTTTTCAGCCCCTTTTCAAGAGTCCACTACTGGTGCTTGTATATTAAATGGTGATTTTGCTGCCACTGCGGGTATATTTTCTGCCTTTGGTACAGATCTTTCAACGTTACCCGATGTGAGTATGCAATTTGACATTAACATTGACCAGTTCACTCCGGCTTTACAGTTTGTGTATCCAGGTGGTGCTGGTTCTACTCAGATTATTGAGGTACAGCATGATGGTAGCGCTAAAATAGTGGTGCCTGAGCCTAGTAGCTTAGCGATTCTTGGTTTGGGCCTAATGGGACTGGGTATGTCTCGCCGTCGTAAGGCATAAGATACTAAATACAAATAGACTTGCAGCTATATAGTGGAGTCAGTCGACAAAATAATATAGTGTTCGTTTAATGATTAAGTTAGAAAGTAACAATCCGGTAAATGATGTTTACCGGATTTTTTTTATGTCAATTTCTACTGCATATTTCAAATTAACGCCTCTACCTTACCGGAAATTACAAACCTGACGGACATCCTTTGCCCCGTTATGATAACCCAGCGTGTGCAATTGCACCCAGTGGTCACCGCGAGAAAGCAGCCTGCCTAAGTTGTATGTAATTTGGGCGATCATAGGCATGTTTTATTTCACACATTCCCTAAAATTCAGCAGGTAAACCTACTCAATATTCTTCTCCACATAATGGCATGATCTAGGTTGCTCCTAACCCCGTTCCTAATAAACTGGGAATTGATATATATTGCAGCACTTTTTGCGAAGACAGCACCACATGGCACACAAGCACAGTAGTCACATTTGTGAGGACAAAATATTAATAGTGTGGATAACGAAGTGTGGCGAGTAAAAGATACAGCAGGCAATAATAAGGTATTAGAGTTTACAACTACGCTCAAAGTTGGACCCAGCTATCCATAAGTCAGGCTATTTTGCCTGGTCGAGCTCGACAGCCATTATTGGTTGATTGGGCTTTTGATAGTGTTAGGCCAACCGCCAACCGCCACTCTTATTTAATAAAGTCTTCTGTTGACTGGGTTATTTCGCTTCGGGACGAAAACCGGCAAGGGCGCAAACAAGCCCATCCCAGTAAAAAAGAATACTTCTTATGTGATCTTATGCCTTTTGGGCCTCTAAATCGAATTGCTGATAGCCTTAAATGTCAGTTTTTTTTACACTTACATATTAATTATATTTGTCTATTTTTTAACCTATTGTAAAGTAGGGTAATATTTTTTATGGCACCAATATTGCTGTTTTTCTGTGGTATTTGTTCTTAGGTAGTTGGTGAAGACAAATTGTAGAGTTTGTTCTTAGGAAGTAGGTGAAGGCAAACTAGTGTGAAATTTATTTTAAACTAGGATGAAATGGATATGAATATGAACAAGATATTTAGTAAATCTTTATTAGCTGCCGGGCTACTGGGTTTGGCAACTGTTGCTCAGGGCACAACTGTAACTTTTGATGACACCATCTTAGGTGGTGATAATATTTTTGATTTCGACAATATGAGCCTATTGTCAAACACGGCGACTGTGACTCAAACCGATTCCAATGGCGATGGACTGTTAACCGGTCCGGACGATTTTATTGAAGTTGGTATTACTGGTGTTGTGAGTTTCAATGAAGAAATCGGTACAATTCAGAACGCAATTAACCCGTTAATTACTGGGCTGAATTCCGAATATCAACTTTTCTTTACTTTGAGCTTATCCGGCACAGCTGATTTTTCTGCACCCATTCCTGGACTTATATTGGGCAATATTCAGTTTGATACCACTATGAGTTCACTTGATTTCTTCTATGACACCGATCTGACAGCAGGTTTGCAGGCCGGAGCTTCATCTCTTGGCTCGATTGTATTGTCAGGCTCACCTAATGTTTGTAATTCATCTAGCATTTCAGCGCCGCTAGGTCCTATCTCAACAACGGGTGCTTGTTTGTTAACCGGTGATTTTGCCGCCACAGCGGGGATATTTTCTGCCTACGGCACCGACCTGTCAATGTTGCCTGATGTGAAAATGGATTTTGATATTAATATCGATGAATTCACTCCGGCTTTATCGTTTGTTTATGAAGATGGACCCTTTTCTTCACAGGTTATTAACGTGGAGCACGACGGAAGCGCTGAGATAGTAGTGCCAGAGCCAAGTAGCTTGGCAATCCTTGGACTAGGCCTAATTGGCTTGGGTTTGTCTCGTCGTCGTAAGGTATTATAAACTATTTAGAAAACCGGCAACTGCCGGTTTTTTTATCTCTTGAATTCAACGAATAAACCACTTTTGCTTAGATGACCGTTTGATGTTATTACTGGTATGTGAATTCCCCAATCGGTGTGTCTGTTCTGGTCAACTCCAACCGGACACTTTTCTAAAGGAGTTTTCAAATTCAATTGGCGATTGATCCAAATTGGCTGAATGCAGTCGCTCAACATTATAATATTTCATGTATCTAGCGACATCTTC
>Ga0209712_10000836_pt1 | contig 26627 bp, 24 predicted proteins | sample ArcOceMetagenome_FD_187443 | JGI IMG/M metagenome (GOLD analysis project Ga0209712, IMG submission 187443) | Marine eukaryotic phytoplankton communities from Arctic Ocean - Arctic Ocean - Greenland ARC118M Metagenome (SPAdes) (version 2) | ecosystem: Environmental > Aquatic > Marine > Oceanic...
AATCGATTTCATTTTTTCGAAACTTCCAAGACCAATAGAATTTCAAATCAATCGTGTCACGGTTTCAAATAAGATGAGACTTTACAGATAGAATTAGACCTAAAAAATGTTAAAGATGGGATTACCTAAATACCAACCATTGTCGCACAAGCTACTTCTGGTCTAGCAACATATTTTGGTCTAGTAGCATACTTTGATAGACCAAGGGGAAGACTCGATGTTGACGCCTCCAACGTACTACTAGGCTTCTGGAATGGGCTCCTTCTTTCATATAAAGTTCATTCATAAATCTCACAATAAAATAAACAAGCAGTTTATCCAAGTTAATTTATTCATACACTTCGTTGTAGATTACCCAGAGAGTACTCCGGGAATTAGTAAGTCACTTCACAAGGTTGCGATTTTTGGTTTATGGCTTGCAGTTGCTTGCGGACAAGAAGAACGAACATTATACATACTTCGCTCCTCCCTGTTGCTCATATCCTTTTCGGGGGTTCAGTTTGTTTTACCAATAGTTTTTTTAAATTAAAGACGAGAAATATATTCAAGCTAGCAAGCATTAACAAGTTTCCCTCCTTCACACCCAGCGGGAATGGCCGTTGAACCTGTGAAAGGTGCATGCTTCGGAGGCATTGGTCGCCCGCCTCTAACAATAACAGCCTCGCCGCGCATGGGCCAAACTCTCAACCATACTTTTCCAACAACTAACGCACTTGGGACACTACCATAATTCCGCGAGTCTGCGCTATTGAGGCTATTGTCACCTTCAACCCAGAGGTGGCCATCTGGAACAATCTCTAGTAATGATTCGCTCAATGAGGATGCTACGTTATCGCTGTTGTCAACATCGGTGTCATTACTGTCTCCAAAGATATCCATCACATCTCTGTGATCTGCCGAAGATAAGAATCTTTGTCTCGGTCTCAAAATTAAATCACCTGGTAGGCCAAGTACCCTTTTGCAAACCGTCCCTTCCCGTTCTGGATGCTCAATAACTATTACATCACCAACGTTAATACCACTTGCAAACCTTGATATCCTCTGCGATATCGATGAGAGATGCCTATGATTCGCATTATTTGCTTCAAGTGGCTTTCGTTCGAACCAAGTCGGTTCATAAACTTCCATTCTCTTGCTGCTGGCGAGAAACATCTTTTGCTCTTGTCGTTCCCATTCCTTCTGTTTTGAGCGATGGGACTTTGCCCTCCTCTCTCCGCTGCTCCCTCCTTCAATTCCATAAATGCGATGCGATATCTTTTCAAGGATGATTATTTCTCCATGACAATTAATTGTTGGCAGCATACTAGGGCCTTCGCAGCGAGTGAGATCAACTAGTGTGACGTGTGAATAACGATGATGACAATCCCAGCAAAATGTTAGAACCTAGTGTTTCTTTGTGAATTGTATGGACTATATGCATTGAACTAACTTTGAACTTACATCCATATTCCGTGACGACATGAAGAATTCCAAACGCAGCTAACACTCTGCTAAACAAAGTGGACAGTTCGACAACAGTCTGATTCAAGTCCGCAACTTGCTGCGTTGAATCATGATGCTGGGAAGGTTTAGGAGTCTTTGATGTTGATTTGAAGCGGCAGAAGAAAGTTGAAGTTGAAGTTGATCCGCTAAGACCTCTACTAGGGTGATTCAACGCGATTGAGTTGATTGCAATTCTCAGTCTATTCATTTCCAAACGTGCACAATAGGACATCATACCTCGGGCACCTGTGGTGGTACGTGTGGTACTGTATGCCCGGTGCCCGGATGAGCTTTTTCTTGGTTTACCCGTTACCCGGTGTAATTCTAAAGCTTCGGGTTTTCAAAAGCGAGCTGCATTGATGAAATTCAAAATGTCCACCACCACCACGAGGCTCGCAGGCTTCTCGCTTCGGCGGGAAGGCCTTTCAATGGAGAATGGGGGTGTTCGCCGAGTTGTTATTCGTCAGTCGTGGCTCGCTGCTACAGTACTTGAACTTGAACTTCCTATCCTGGCGGGCAGTCTGTCTGCAAGTCTGCTGGAAGGCCATTTTCTCAGACGCATTTTGATTTCGAAATATGTGAGGCTATCACGGACTACGTCACGGACTACGTCATGCTCAACACTTCCCGAAGCCAGTTCTCAACTCTTTTTTGGAGACGACGCTACACAGCACATTCGCACGAAAAATAAGAAGGAGTGTCAAGGCTCTCCATAACTAAACACAAATCAACATTACGCCCCCATTGTATATTGTGCACTTATAAAACCCATACCAAGATATTCCTTGGAATCCTACGTTACAACCGCATACAACCGCATACAACCAAAGCAAGATATAACCCGAGAACCACTCACTATGAGTTCGCCGTCCCCTGTCTCTATTCCGCTGAAGAAGCGGTTACCTGAGTCCCTGAACCAAGGCCTTCCAGAGCCTCTACACGACGAGCAGGCGGCCGCTGCAGCTGCGCTTGCATCCCTCGCCACAAGCCCCAAGACATCCTCTTCGATGGAACGCACTAAACCAACTCCTAATGACGAATCCGATGGCAATCTCAGCGATTCCGAAGCATCTTACAGTTCTCAAAACAGTGTTATCCCGAAACCGGTTCATGCACCGCCTCTCAACAGCATGATGGTTGATCACACCTACATCGACTACAGTGTGATTGATGAGAATAGCCTCGCGTTCCTTGAGGAGGGCGAGGATTTCCAATCTAAGCTCACGGAAGAAGAGAAGAGTAAGCACACTAGACGCGTGCAAAAGGTGAAACATATTTTTGGTGATGTCGGACCTTCCAAGAAGAATTCAGGTGGGGTAGTCAAGCCATTCCCGGAGAAGGTAAGTTCTTCGATCTTTACGGATTGAAAGGATGCCAGTAAAATACCAGCGATAGTAGACAGATTCTCTTTAATCTTTCCAAATTTTGTCACCGTTCTCACTGATTGTTTCTGCCGCTTCTGACACAGCTAATGGAAGTTCTCGACAGACCTGACATGGAGGCGATTATCACTTGGATGCCTCATGGTCGTGCCTTTGTTGTACTACAACCTCAGCAGCTCCGCGATAATGTTCTTCCTCGCTTTTTCAAACAGACAAAGTTCATGTCTTTCACTCGCCAGCTTAACTTATGGGGCTTCAAACGCATTACTAAGGGTGACGACTCGGGTGCATACTACCATGAGCTTTTCCTTAGAGGTCGTCCAAGGCTTGCAATGCTCATGAGGCGCCAGAAGATTAAGGGAACCGGAATCAAGTTGACACCCAACCCTGAGACCGAGCCCAACTTCTACAAAATCTCCGAGAAGCGTCCATTACCTGCCATTGATCCCTCCAAGAGGAAGAATAAACCCCTTCCTCCCTTACGCCACAACCCACAGGCTAGACCCTTTGATACTGCTTCCAATGTGCTTGACTATGATAGAATGGTGCAGCGATTAAACAGCAGACCTGCTCAGCAGGATTTTGATCAGCAGCAGGTCTATCCTTTTAGTAACAACTCCAGTAATTTGGGAGCAATGGCTTCAATGAATAACGGACCGGAGCTGAATGCGAACCAGCAAAATTCCTTCCCTGGACTATCTGCAGCACATGGAATGAACAGCGGATTCAACGCACACTTGAATCAGAACTCGCTAGCAAGTCTCGCAGCTGCCCAAGGTTTTAATGGTGGAATGAATGCAAACATGAACGAAAGCCTTGCTCTTCAGCAGCTTCTCCTCAGACAACAGTTACAGCAGGCAAATAATCCTCTTGCAGGACTAATGGCTGCCCAACAGGGCTTGAGCAATGGCATGAATTCAGGTATGAATGACAGCCTTTCCTTGCAGCAGCTTCTCCTCCGACACCAGTTGCAATCCACCTATCGCGAGCCGGACCCGCAGCAGATGCAGATTGCTGCAGCTCAAAGGCTTCTCAGTCAAGTGAACGGGCCTTCTTCAATGGGTGCCGTGGGAGATAATATTCAGGATTTGAAGCAGAGCCTGCTTAATGCTGCCAATTCTCTTGACAGTATCAACCAACAGCAACAGCAACCACAGCAGGACCCTTTCATGCAGCAGTTCTCTTCAAACCCATTGTTAGCAAGCCTTCTAGCGCAACAACAACAACAACAACAAAGTCAAAACAATCCTAATGTTCAGGCAATTCTTCGTGCTCTTCAGCAGTCAAGGACTGGAGGAGGACAAAATCGTGATCATTCTAGCCATTCCGACAACAGCAACAGCAAAAGACCTTCATTCTGAGAGATAAACACCCAAATGACTCAACTTTTGTTAGTCTGTATTAATTACTAATTTAGTTCGTTAAGCCTGAAATAGCAGCAGCTTTTATTCTGCCTTTTGACCAACTTCACAGTAGTATGTAAGGATGCTGGCTTCAAGCGTCTTGTAGACAGACAGTCGATCTCCCCAGTCCATCTAATAGTTACTGTATGTCTTGGTATGTATGTATGTAAATGTTCCGAACATTTTTCACGCCCACATGTGTGCTTCCTACACGCTTCAAAATCTCACGCGTCAAACTAAAATGTAATACGCCTGCAAGTTTTTAGATGGATGATCATTGCCATAAAAGATAAAAGCCATAAGTTCAAAGTTTGAAAGTGTTGTTCTGCTAACCAGCATTTTACATTTTACATTTTACTTCATTCAGTCGTGTCCCTATACCGTTTAATAGGCCTTTTGGATTCCCTGTTTGTCCGAGGAGACACGAAGTTCAAAGTGCGTTTTTAGTTTTTAAGGATTTATAATACACAATCTGAAATCCGGCCGGCGGCGGGCGGCGGATAATCAATTTTGTAATACAGTCAGTAGGTTATAAATTTGTTTTGGGGTGCAATCAACTGCGCGAACAACTGTTCCCCCTTGAAGCCAATGAATGGATGTTGTGAGTTCAAAAAAGGAAGAGAGCAGAAACAAACAACAGCAATCGTTCCTCTTTCCGTTCGGTGATTAACGCTTACTCGTGCCACTCAGGTCTGACAAAGTGAAGTAATTGAATATGCCGAAACCAAAAGGTAAGTGCAGCATTCCAATAATGTAATTTGAAACTGGTTGTTTTCCTGCAGAGTTAGAATTACATTTGAAGTTTGCCGTTGTTCTATTGGCCCCGTTCGGGATAAAAAGGGTCGATCGATTTTCGGCGCGTTGCAATCTTGGAGTGGGTAGAGAGAGGATGAATGATCAATCAATCGCACGCATTAAGAATTCAAGTTGGGAGATGTTATAAAGGAGTTGAAGGACACCATGAAACAATAGTGGTTCACTCACATCCACGTCGCCGATTAATTGTTCACAATAGGAAAGGGAGGAAAGAACCGTAGGAGGGGAAAGGGAGACGGAGAAGAGTCCAAGCGCGAGCTTGAATTCAAGGAAGAAGGACAAGAATATTCTCAGGTGGTTAAAATGCTCGGAAATGGTCGTTGTGAGTGCTATTGTTTCGATGGCGTCACGCGTCTAGGACACATTCGTGGAAAGATGAGAAAGAAGGTATGGATTACCGCTGGAGATATTGTATTGGTAGGAAAGCGTGACTTTCAGGACGAGAAGGTCGATATTTTGCACAAGTATACTGCCGATGAAGCGAGGAATCTCAAGCAATATGGAGAGCTTCCAGAGACAGCTAGGATTAACGAGACTGCTGTCGATCTTGCAATGACCGGAGACAACGCCGATGATGATATTGGTATCGACTTTGATGATATCTAAACCATCTCTTTGAATCGAATGGAACAAAAGAAGAAGGAAAACGAACAACACATGGATTATATTTTTGAATAGATAGACATCAGTACTTGAAGGAAGTGAGGTACTGTGAGTTACCAGTTACCGGCGAGGATTTATAAAATAACCTTTCATTGACACAAGATGACACCATGTGTACTGCTGTGTTGAGAACATATAAATTGCTTCGTATTGCCTTGTTTGAAGACTGTATGTCAGCTAGCTACAGTAACGGTATGGGTGATATTATTATGTTACTATCACTGGCAACAACTTCAAACTGGCGTACAAGAGTATTTTCGGAAATGATTGTTGGGGGTAAAGGGGGGCGCCAGAGATTACACGAAGAACCAATAAGAATTCTGGCATCACCAGCGACGCAACCTTCAACATTCCACAGAGGTAACAGTTGTTCCACAGTCCAACTTCAACTCCACAGTCCATAGTCCACAGTAGTAGTCAACGTTCTACACCCAATTCCTTTCCAAAGATTCTGATTAGAACCAGATAATATATTAATACTAAGATGTCCTCATTGCTCACTGCGGGAGCAAACAAATTTAGAAAAGCAAGGGAATGGGCAACTCCGACTCTCAAAGATTCTGCATTCCTCGAAAGAGGTGTATTGACTCCGGAAGAATTTGTGAACGCAGGAGATGAATTGGTCTATAAGTGCCCAACTTGGCACTGGGAGAGTGGAGATCCAAGCAAGAGAAAAAAATATCTTCCCAAAGACAAGCAGGTAAGAAATCGACACCAGACCACGAAGTAATTTCCTGTCGTGGTTATTATACCATTCGCGCACCGAATTTTTCAGTGCCATCTTAACCTTTTCATTCTGTCTTGAATTGCGTTATCCGAATCTTGCTACAGTATCTCGTTACTCGAAGCGTTCCTTGTCCCACTCGAGTGGCAGCGCTTGAAAATTCGGTTGGGGTGAGTGACGACGATACAGCTCGGATTGAAGATGAATGTGGTGGGGACGACTGGCTAGTTTCCAAAATGATCTCTCCTGAAGAACAGCAACGGCGTATGGACGAAAAACTTGAAGAAGAATTTGACATTCTTGACGAGGATGGTGAAACTTTGGAAAAAGTAGATAATGCAAATGATGCAAATCTCAAGACTGTAGAAGCAGGTATTGAAAAACTGGAGATCAAGGCAGACACTAAAGAAGTTGCCCATTCGCAAGATGCCGACGATGAATACGCAGACATGGAAGAATTCGAAGACGACGATGTAATGGAAGACGAAGCAGCAGTCGCAACTTCCACTGCCAATGCGTCAGGTGAAAACATCATGAAAGGTGTGCGTATTTATGATCTTTCCATCACATATGATAAGTACTACCAAACTCCACGCGTTTACATGTTGGGATACGCTTCTTCAGACTCTTCTCAACCACTTACTGGCGACGAAATGTTCCAAGACGTTATGAGTGATTATGCAAATAGAACCGTTACAATAGACCCCCATCCACATGTAGGTGGACAGTACGCATCAATCCATCCCTGTCAGCACGGAGCTGTAATGAAAACCATTGTGAAGAATTTGACAAAGGCCAGTGCAGATGGCGAGAAAGGAAAGCCGCCTTCGGTTGAAATGTACTTGTTCATCTTTCTGAAGTTCATTAGCTCCATCATTCCGACAGTTATTTACGACTTTACCATGGATGTTACAGCGTCCACAGAGAAATAATTAATAGGACGCTATAGGCAAGGTTAAAATTATTTTTTATAAGATAAGACAGATGTCACAAAACGTATTACGTGAAGGTTGACCCATAGTGATTCCCAGCATTTCCTTCTTGCAGCAAGGGCGTTGTAAGAACTTTCTCTTCATTTTGCCGTACACCTGCCTCTGAAAAAAATGCAACATCCGGTATCATATCCATCTTCATGCTTTTGAATAATACAAGAACCTTTGTTAGGACAGATGCAAATGAAGTTGATTTGAATTGGATTGGATTGAAATTGAAGCACATTACTTACCTTTGATCCACACCAGAAACTCGGTGTGAGTTCAAAAGGGCGGCCTCGAGTTGAGATTTACGGGGATTTGCTGATGATTCATGCCTTGGTACACACTCATATCTTTCAGGAGTTAATAAGTCAGGAATTACAACGATGTCTGATCCATAAAGCATTCTTTTCACTGCTTCTTCCTTAGCTCGCTCCTCCTTTTTCATCTGAACTTTGAGGAATGCTTTGCGAAACCTGTTACGCTTCCTTCGCTCGCGCTCCTTTTGGATTTCCGCCTTTTCTTCGTCTGTCAGGGCATCCAATCGCCTGAAATAAAAAATGTCCAACAACTTTAGATGAGGCCCACTTAGACCGTATAGAATGATTCTCTTACTCCATAGGAAAAACTGATCCCTAAGGAAAAAAGAGGCGACGGATAAAAGGATAGCAGTGGTTGTTATCCAGAATGATATGTACAGTTGATTCCAGTTAACAACATTCGAAATGAAACGTAGCTGGATGCAAATGCCAAAGAAGACCTTTTGGATAGGGTATAGAACCTCTTGGAAAAGTTTCATCCTGGCATGCCTGTTTCTTTTCTTGAAGATTTGGGCACTTTCTGCTTGCATCTCGGCCATTACTTCACCTTCTTTGTAAAAATCATCCCAGAAATGTTGTGTTAACTCTTCATTGAGATCTCGACGAGTCTCACGGTGATTCATGTAAACAGAATCAGTCTCAATGCTTTCTTGTTTTTCTATTGTCACTGGTCTTGCCCTATTTGTAACAAATCTACCCAGCATTGAAAAATAGCTGGGAGGCTTTGCCCATGGTGATGGCCTTTTACGCTGATTCTCCAAACAGGCAAGCATAAACCATACAATGCTCGCAAAAAACACAGACACGGTGTGTTCTGGAAACTCTGTTATAATAACCGAAAATGCCAGTAAAGTAATGGAGTGAAGTGGTAGATTGAAGCAGCAAATCTGCCAGTGCCCTCTCCATAGCAGAACGGTCTTCAATGCGTCAATGATATCAAAGTAAACGTTCTGGTAATCTAATATCTCGTTCAGAAGCGAGAAGAATGTCTTCATATCATACTTCTCTATATCAGTGTGCCCCTTCACGGTGTAATCAACATGCTTTTGATTCTTCTTTGAATTCAAATGCACAGTGTATTTCCCATCTGGGCGTTGTAAGGATTCATAGAAAAGCTTGCGTTGGCCAGACCATTCAATGCCTATACGTAATGATACTGTTCCTCGTTTTTGCCTATTCGCAACTTGATGAGAATCAAAGATGTCATACGTCAGATTCATTGTTGTGCCAGATGCAAACTTGCTCAATGGTAAAGCGATACGTCCAATAGGATCATGAAGAGATGGTCCAACATCGTGATCAAAGACACCAATGTACAACGGTGATAAACTATGGCTGATATGAAACTTGAATGCTCGCCGAGTCCACGGCATGAACCTTGGATTTTTACAGTCCTTTACCACATCAGTAGTAACAACGGCATCTTCGAAAACACAGGTAACAAAAGTATCCGATGTGTCTCCCGGTAAAAGACTGCTCTTGTCCATGTTGGGCAATTTATTGATCGAAATAACTTCTACTTCTACGTACCCAAGATTACCCTCCCCGACCTCTGTCCAAAATTGACTTTTTTCAAGAGATAATTGATTGATTTCGTCGGCTGTCTTCCATTGAGGAGCACGATTGTCTTCCATGGGTCTAGCTAGGTGACACGTGACACCATTGATCACTTTTTTCAGTTGAGCAGGAAGCGCCCGTTGCTTCCCAACACTTGGGGTGACAAAGTCCTCGAAATTCAGCCTGCTAATAAGATTTTTCTTTTCGAGGTTTTCAATGAATTCAACGTCCGAAGCTTTTGCCCGCCTACACCGAACAGCTAAACATCCTTGTGCGTCTGTCCCTAGTTGTAAGTTTTTCAGTTTCAATTCGATCCGCTCTCCTCTGGCCTTGACAATCCTTTGATTTGGTAAAATAGCCTGCCCGAGCGTAGACCCAGTTACGAATGTCTCTTTGTCCCTAATCTCGAACATGATTTCATTCATGTAGTAATCTCCTGGATCCAGAGTAAAAATAAATAAGGCTTTGGTTTCGATAGTCCATATCGGATCCAATTTCTTGTAAACGACAGATGTTGTGTGAATCTTTTCCCCGCCATACTTGACAACTACATATGGATCTGAGGTAGATCCGTTGACAGCTTTTAGGTCAGCAGCAGAGATGATCTCCACAAGAAATCTGATTGGAGAAGATACTTCAGATGGTGATATGCTGTAGCGATCCGTTTCAATTGCTTTCGTGGCTACTTCGACCAGACGTGCTTTTAAAATCTTGATAAAAAGAAGAAAGGATCGAGACTCCTCTTCATTTGATAAATGAAGTAGAATATGTTTCTTCTGTTTTCCCACATCAAATTCGGCAAAACACCTTGACTTATCACGCCTCAGCGATACCTTCGATAAAGGAATACTCAGTTTCAGTTGCCACTGACTACCATCGTTTACTTTTGGAGGAGCTCTTCTAAAGTCGTCAACACCTCGAAATCCTATCGTTGAAACACTATCATCGTCTGAAGACGAAGATGCAAGATCGGATATTTTAGAATCTCCATCTGTCGGCTTTCTTTTAAAGAGATGTAAAACTATAACGTCATTACTTTCTATCATCTCCCCCCAATCATCTGCCGAGGCGTTACCACCCATTTCAAGATCTCGATAGCCGCTAAGGTTCAATCCTTTTTGAGAACTCCGCCTTAGTTCTATCCGAACTCGGCATTTTGATTTCTTCCGGATGATTGATGAAGGATTGGATTTCTCGGTCAGCCACTCATTCGCACAAACAATGATTGGAAATGTCGAATTCCACTCCACGTCCGTAGTAATATTATGTTGCGACGTCGGAGTCTCAGCATTAGTGGGAGAAGAACTCTTTTCTGGTGTGCTCACCCAGAGGATAGGAGCTTTCTTTTGAGGGGTTGTTATCATAATTGAACTATGAACGTCGAACGGATTCCTATTTAGTTTTGTATAATGCAATAATATCGTTGCTTGTTGCTGTAGTAACAGTACCTTTTCTTTGCTTGTGGATATTGAATATTGGTGCGTTGTTGTTCTCTGAAATCATTTTGAATTTTCTCTAGATCGATCGAAAACCTTCATTATTTCTGTTTCAAGGCTATTATTCAAAATCTATTACAGCCGTTGGGAATTTCAAATCCCAAACGGATCTATTCAGCTTCACATTTTTTACAAACATTCAAAGACCAGATGAACAGTTCTCTAAGTATCACTATTAATATCTCTTAAGACCACAAGCCTTATCAGCTGTTTTCTTCTTCTTTCCTCTCCTCTCACGTCCAAATTTCGTGGAGTTTGGATTCTTCCTTCCAAATCCAACCTTGATGTCACTACGTTTGGTTAAATCCGTGTGGCAACCAACCGTTGCCGCGATATCTGCTCCAAAGATTGACTGCTTTTCTTTCGTGCTCTTCGTCATTTTCACACGCTGATTCCAAGCACCGTACATTAGCTGATCTTCAGATAAGAGGATATCTCCCATGTATTTATTGTTGGTACCAGGTTTTGGCAAGGCAAACTGAGTTCCACGGGTCTTGCTCTTAAAGTTCTTCTTCAAATGCAACTTCAAACGGCCATTCTTTCCATCGACACTCGCCGCAATACGTTGCAATGAGGCAGATCCACATTTGTCACAAAATAGACGTCTTCCATCATTGTCCGATCCAGTGTATATCTTGTAGCACGCTGCGCATCGTGTTACCCAGGACTTCAACTTCCTGACTTTCACTCCATCCACTGTAAGAAGCTCGAGGTTCATTTGTAGGATCACATTTTGCATTGCAAAATCTGTAGTTGCACATGCAGCCCTGCTGGATTTTGGCGGAAGATTTTCATTGGGTTTCTTCATCTGAGAACTGTTCGACCCCCCTCCGAATGGATCCAAAGTACCCATTGCCTTCATCGAAGCAATGTCTTTTCCGGAAGTAATCCATCCTAGACCATCGTCGTCGACCTCAGCGCTCTGGCCTGAAAATCCAGATCCCCCAATAACCCTAGATTGAAACGATTTCTGTTTATCTTGGTCATTATTAGTAGATGGAGCGAAGTTAAAAGACACACTTTTAGTCTGGGTTGTCTCTTCCTTTTTCTTGGAGATGAGCTGCACTCCGTCGGCTTTGACAAGATCCTTGTATCCACGAAACGAGTTGTATAATTTTCCGCTTTTCGAAACTGGCTGAAGTGACGCTTCTCTCTTCCTTTTCTCCTCTTCTTCAGCCCTCTTCAACTTTTCTTCATTGCCGACTTCACCTTTGTCACCTTCGTCGTCGCTGCCTTCGTATGGGATAGTCAATGCAGCAGAGAGACTAGGAAATTCCATGTCTAACTCATTTTCAATCGAAGTAACTGATGAACTGGACTCTACAGAATGATACTTCTTTCTTTCCTCAACTTCTTCGGGGTCGAGAATGTAAATGTCGCACTCTTCATCACTAAAGTCATCTCCAATAGACGCATACTCGTCTCCCTCATCGTCACTACTGTCACTTTCGTCCGCAATGAGAATTTCTAACGACTCATCATCCTCTGCGTCACTAAATTGACCACCAAGATCACTGCCTTCGTCCGTTTCCTGCTTTGCTGATGCCAAATTCATCGATCCAAAAGTAGCAGCCATGGCCATCGTAGCAACTGGGATATCCTTGGAATCGGTAGAAAAGATAGGTTTGGAAGCTTCAGTATGATTAACGAGGGCCGCCCAACTTTTATTTTGCTTTGAGCTTGGACTGCTTGCCAATGCTACTTCTTCATCCTGCTGTATGTCCTCTTCAGTTTCAGGAACTTCAATCTCACCTTCGAAGAAGGATGCACCTGATTCCGTCAGAACGGGTTCGGAAGAAACAACTTCGGATTTTATGTCGCCACGATCTGTAGCAGACTCCTCTTCTTTATCACCTTTATTGAGTACTGTAACTCTTCCAATCAAAGCTCTCTTCGGTTCTGTCCGAATATGCACAATGGATTTGCATCCTTCTTTTTCGAGATCATACAACAAAGCGAGGATACGCATGTCAACTGCACTAAGGCTGGCATAATCTCCAGTCTTTTTACTAAATTCGACCATTCTAGCAAGGCCATCAGAGGACGGTTCTCGCACCTCTAGTTCGAAGGGAAGAGACTCTAAATGGCTACGCGCCTTGCTATCACGAATTTCATCGATCACTCCTTGAGTAGTGACGTATCGACGCGCAGTATTGTGCAGGGTGGAGAACCCAGTGTGTTTTATAATGGCACCAGAGTCGACAATTACTGCATGGTACTTTTCTTCTTCAGGTAGGATTCCATTCACTTTGACGTGTTTGGGTTTGTTTGTGGTTTTCTTAGTGGTGCTTGATACTTTTTTCTTTTCTGGATCAACAGTGGGACCCACCGAAGATCCAGTTGGGGTTGACCATGATCCGTTCATGTTTGAAGCACTTTGATGCACTTTGAACTATGAATTTTGGTGGAAGGTGGAAGGTGGAAGTTCTAACTGTTTTTTCTCAAAGAAAGTGGTATTATCATTCAAAGAAAAAGGCGCCACATTTTTGGTTGGTTCAGAAACCTCCCTAGTCCTTACGGATCGCTTCAAAGTCTGAGAAACGATTTCAATATAATGACATTTCTTGACAGCGATGGGTAAAACTAAATAGGCCTTAAAACTTAGGCTATTTTCCTTCTCTGCCTGCTGAACTAATTTGCTCACTCTTCACACAATTACGTATTGAATAACCCTAACTCAACAAAAAATCAACATACGCAGGAGGTAGGAGTAGCTTTTCGGGATTGGTATTTACGCTTGTGCACTCATATCAGTAGTCCATCTTGCATCTATTTCGATTGTAAGTCTTTCACCTGATATCAATATCGAGAGGGGATCATGTCAGGACGGAACGAGAAGATTGCTGGCAGCATAATTTGTGAGGGGAAAAAGGGGTTTCAATACCGATATACTTATGGCACTCAATCTTTACAATGAATTATCTATCTCACCCCATTCACCTTATATCATCATTTAAAAGATTTTGAGCGAATCCACTGCTACTGTATATTAACGGGTCGCGGCATTGTTGTAAAACTTCTAAATCCAGTCAAAGGATCTCTCTTCGTAATCCGCGAATCATGGATGTTTCACGAGAAGACCCGAGGAGGACGAGGACCAACTCAGAATCCAGTAGGACGACGAGGAGCCCTTCGATGCGTGCTCAAGATCCTTCTACGCAGCAAAGCCCGCCCCATGCCGCGAGCAGACCTTCCTCAGCGAAAAAATCTCGACGGGCCCTTTCCGCAATTTTTCCTAGTGGAAAGGAGGCGACTGTGGACCTTATAATCAATGGATGTTACGTTGAGAAAGTTGGGGATCCCATGAACAGATCTCATGCCGATAAGTCGAAAAGAAAAGTAACGAGAGTGAGGAGTGAAAGTGCTGGCGGTAGCCTATCCACTGACCAATTCAATGGTAATGCCGAGACACGCAACAAGTCAACGCGCAATGGTTCCAGTGCTTCACATGATGGCAAGGAAGGCCCTAGCCAGCCCAGAAATGAAGATCATCTCGATGGATCCCCATCAAAGGATGGGAAATTCGTACAGAACATTCTCGGAGATGATGGAAATCAGTACTACTGTGACCTTTGCCTTGACGTCGGGGATGTGGTGTGTTGCGATGGATGTCCAAAAGTGTATCATCCTCGGTGCATTCCAATCGGGTGCGAGTCCCGGAAAAGCATGGATGCCGAAGAAGATCCTTGGTACTGTCCTCACTGCATGGATTCTGGGAGGATCAGGAGTACATCTGGAAAGAAGAAGGGCCGTGCAGCTTCAAGAAGTGCTGTCTTGGATCGATCAAAAGCAAGTCATAGCCCACAATTGCACGGAGTCGAAAATCAATCAGAGGTCTTAAATGGTTCAAGTCAGAATCTTTCTCCAGTAGGAAAACTAAAATTGGAGCCTTCTGGTGTGGATGATGCTGATGCGAAACAACAGAGGAATGCATTCGGCGATGAAGAAATTGTTCAAGATTGTACTGAGGAATACTCTCCATATGAATCTCAACTTTCTAGAACCGAAACCGGCATCGTGAGAGCTGTGCAGCCTTTCTTTTACTATCTCTGGGATAATCGAATTCGTATTGAACGACAACTTGGTCGTAAGAATCGTCTTTTCAAACGCGCTATGAAAGGATACGAGAAGAATCTGATGATCGCAAAAGAAGGTCTTTCCTGCTGGAATAAAGCTTCTGGTCAAGAACGAAGAAGGTATCTCGAATATTCTATGAAAGAATTTGAAGAAACTGTTATTTTATGGAAAGAGGAAGAGATTATCAAAGAAATGTATGAATTGGCTGATAAGCCCGTGGAAATTCAACATGAGGCCTCCGTCAGTTCAGATATTAGTCCCGACGACCAGAAATACTGGAAGAAAAAATCGAAGAATTTGATATCTTGGTCTCGCATTGAATGCAATCGATCAAAACCGCAGCAAAATACAATCCTGATGGAACTTTTGCAAGATACTCGCTTTCACCCTTTGCCGATGATGACACCAAATCGCGAGCCTTCCAATTTCGAAAATCCTGACTACTCCAAAATGGTCGTTCCCCACTTCAGTGTTCAAGGACCAGTTGCTACATGTGTTGGAGATCAATGTATCGGCTGTACAAGAGGCTGGAATCATTTTTGCCCTATTTTAGGGAGGCAGTTCCCTGCGGTGGAATATAGAGCTAAGCTGCAGCCACCGTACCCATCATATTTAGCAACTCGTATTGGGTTCGGTCTGGTTGCGGAAGATGAGATGGCCGAGTCTAAGGTGCAGATTGAGGGGTCAAAGAGGTATAGGGATGTTCAAACTTTGGGTCTTCCAGATCCTTGCTCAAGAAGCGACGATGTCATGGATTTTGTTGAAAAACTGGTTGCCGTCAAAATGACCACGAAAGACGCAAGCTCCCCAGGAAATTACGACTCGCTAGCAACAGAGACGGTACCAAACAAGTGGAAAAGCGGTGGCGCAGACGATGCAAAGGAAAAGGCATATGTTTGCGGGAAGTGCAAATCGACAATTAAAAACAGCGAGGGATGCATAAGTTGTAGGCGCGCCCAGCTACTTGTTTATGCTACAAAGCAAGAAGAAAACGAAGAACATGTTTCTTCGTCGAAGGTACAAACCGCCATGTTGAGTCGTGCGCATGTTAAAATGGACGATTTTGATAAACAATCGGAGGTTGATAAGGGTCTCGCTAAGGCGCTTACTACCAAGCACTGGAAGCCGAATGCGGTGCTGCCTCCAGTAGCAAAGTCATTTCCCCAACATAACCCAAGTCCAGAATCAGACTCGGAACACACTGATGCCCCATCCTCTGCTTCAGAAGGAGATGAATCATCACATAGTTCAGTGGATGACAAATGCCCTCACGATTATACATCTCCTACAAAAAGCAGTGCTAATATCGATGCATATGAAAAGACACTCAAGAAAATGAAGCCATCACGACGTCTTTCCAGACGTGGGAACACTCCAGGTGACTCTGACGAATCTGAAGCGACCAGAAGGGCTCGTGAGCTTGCCTACAAGGAGGATTCTGTTCAACTACAAGAACGATGTCTTTCCCTTGCCACTTGTGGAATTCTTCTGGGTCTTATTCGACGAGATCCTCTACGGCTATTTGCGGAACCAGTACCTATAACGGTTGAAAGCTACCACAACATCATCAAGGACCCTATCGATTTCAGCCGTATCAAGACCAAAGTTCTCAGTGGAGAATACAATACACTGGGAGCATTTGCATCTGATATCAAGTTGCTCTACATGAATTCTCTTATATACAACCCCGCCGGAACGATATATTCAATCACTGCAAATGAGTTGAAGAATGCGTTTGACATGATGCAAAAGCGAGCTTCTGACTGGATGACTGCAATAAAAAATGCGCATGCTTCTTTCTATGCACGCAAAGGCAGAACAGGCCAGCAAAATGGTATCAATGGTAGAAAGCGTACGATTCATGAATACGATGATCACAAAGATGACGATCCTTTCTTCGAGTTACGAAGGAGTTGGCCTGCTGCAATTGATCTATTAGAAGAAAGAATCAGCTGGATGAAGACCCAGTTGTCTGCTGAGTTTGTAAGAACCAAGGAAAACGAATGCGCTTATTATGGTGCTCTAGCTATTAGGCGTTCAGCTGCTGCTGCCGAGGCATCATTAGCACCTTTCTACGACCATGAAAAGATTTTCCAACCTTGTATTCGGAGGAATCATACAGACGATGAACTGTTGAGAGACCATATTGATAAAAATGTAGCAAGAGCAAGTGATCTGTCGAAGCTTCAGCACTATCCTTCATGGCGTGAAGGTGATGTACTTGGGCTAATGAAAAAGGTCCAAAAATGGCGTGTGGACAAAAAAACATCTCCTCACGGCCTTTGTGGTCGCTGTGTGTCAAGCCAGATTCACGGCGAAGCAAAGTTGGCCCGTTATGCAGAATCTCAACGGAAGAGAAGGAAGTTGGATGAAGTTCAGATAAGAGTTGCAGAATCTCGTAAAATACAGAGTACTGGAATGGCGAGTAAAAAGGAGAGGGAAAGGGTAGCAGCTCTAGACAAAGAGAAGCAAACAAGAGGGCAAACTTCGGTGACTGTCCGAGGGAGTCAAATCCAGGGTTGGGGGCTCTACGCAGACCATTCCTTTCAAAAAGGCGAAGTTGTTGCAGAATACGTCGGCGAATACGTTGTCAATCCTGTCACTGATAGAAGAGAGAAAATCTACACCGAAGGTCGCATCCAAGACTATCAGTTTAGAGTGAGTGCAAATCTTGTTATCGATGCTACAAAGCACGGAGGGTTTGCACGCTATATCAATCACAGCTGTGATCCAAACTGCGTGGCAAAAATTGTTGATGTTGAAGCTCCCAATCAACACCTCAAAAGAGTCATTGTCAGTAGTCAGCGAGCAATCGAGGCCGGTGACGAGATCACATATGACTACCAGTTTCCCATTGAGCTAGATCTTGAAGCTAGACTACCTTGTAGTTGCGGGGCAAAAAATTGTCGTGGATTTATGAACTGGGATCTACCAGAATCTACTTCTATGATTTTAAGAGCTCGAACGAGTCGGGGCAGAAAGGAGAGGATTCGCAACTTGGTGCGAAAGGATATGAAAAGGAAGAAAGTCTAATAAAAACTTGAAATTCTTTGGCAACCATGGAATGCTATAGACATTAATAATCGAGGAACCCGTTCAATTTAAAGTTCAATTTAAAGGCCACTCTTTCATTCTCATATAATGATTGCAATAACCATTTGGATTTTTCATTAGATATTCTTGATGTTCTTGATGCGCAGGGTAAAACTCGGTAGCCTCGTGAATACCCGTGGTAACCTTCTTTCCGTGATAAGGTTTGACTTTCCCAGTGTCTAGAATACTTTCTAGATCGCCGATAACTTTATTCACGACCTTTCTTTGCTCCTCATCTTGCACAAAGATAGCGGATGAATATTGAGTGCCAACATCGTTGCCTTGCCTATCTGCAGTGGTGGGATCATGAAAGAGGAAGAAAAACTTAACCAGCTCTTCAAAGTGCGCGACTGGATCATTTAACTCTACGTGAAGAACTTCAACATGGCCTGATGCCCCTGTGCAAACCTGACGATAAGAAGGATTCTTGGGATGGTTTTTATCAGGAGACATGAAGCCAACTGCTGCTTGTTTGATGCTGTTGGGGAAAAGCTTCTGAAAGTCTCTCTTGATGTACTTCTCTGTTCCCCAATAGCAGCCCGCTCCAAGGGAGACAGTTGATGAAATATTCGTGCTTGGGCATTCCGACATTTTGTTGAAATTTTAGTTCTGGCAATTTCTTCTTTTGTTAAATTTTGTGATGTTTTAGTGTTGGACACTACTGTTGTTTGATCATTCGGATCTCGGATCTTGGTCTCGGAACTCGGAAGATCCACCATGTTGATGCGCGAATGAAGCGCGATGAAGCCGGCTGACTGACTGACTTCATCCACGGTACATACTTGCTTGCTCTCTTGGTGGGATTGACATGGGGGCTGAAAAACTCTGCCCACCACCCACCGACCCGAAGATCTCATAACCTATGACACTAGTCAACCCAATTCGATAGAAAAACTTGAGAATATTTGCATAATTTCCAAATTCACGCCTTGGTATTCTGACTTTGTTTCATTCCTACATCTGCTGCCTTCGTAAAAGTCGACTAGTCTAATTAAATTGTGTACAAAACTTTTGATAAGAATTTCATTTACTTATGATAGCTGATCAATCAATGAAGATCTCATATCAGTAACGATGCTAGACTGCCCAGTTCCAGCATTCCCTTGTCTCCCACTCAATTTAAATATGCTTTCAATAACGGAAATTTCAGTACTTGTAGTGTCCAAACCAACAAAGGCAGTCCAATCGTTAACAACCATTCCTCCTCCCAAGACATCACTACCCCTGTTGACAGTTCCTGCCACGAGAGGTACCTGCAGCAAACTGCTCAATTCTTCTATGTCTTCAACGGTTGTCCTCGGATGCACCATACCTCCCTGGTTTGTGAACTTTGAATAGGACCCGACCAAGGCTTGGCCAGCAACAGTCTGTCTGAACACCTCAACTCCTAAAACGTCACTAATCACATCTTCTGTTTCACGATCGATATCAGGGTGAACCAAAGCAACGTGATCATTGCATGCAATAATATTTCCCAACGCAGAAAGACGCTCTTCTATGCGTTGAACTACGACCGAGTCTGGAAGTGAGTTACGGAGATGCTGTAATTCTTGATCAGTTGTTGTGGATGGCACAAGAAGTCCCCTTCTATTACCAACAGTTGTGCGGCCAACAAAACGGCATCCTCCTATGGTTGCGTGAATGACTGGGATGTGTTCTGATAACTCAGATTCAAACACAGAAAAGAAATTCTCTGATCCACCAACACCTGTGTGAGAAATAGAGATGAACAAGAGTCAGTTATTGGTGTTCAGAACTGTATCTACACAAACACTTGTACCTCATTACTCATTGTTCCTCATTTTTCTTACCTGTTAGACAGTATGCATTTGTGAGCGCAGCAAACACGCCAATTTCGTTAGAATTTTCAAATGATGTACGGGTTGCCATGATTATTGTTTCAATTGTTTCAATACTACTTGATTTAATGGTGATTATATCACGAGTGAGGGGGCTTCAAACGATAGACTGCTGTGGAAGGACGGCTTTATTGTTCCTGGTATTATTTTCCAATTTTTCAATGAGTGGTTGTCACATCGATCCACTGGTGGTGGAAAAAGAAAAGAAGAAGGGAAAGCGAGAGAAAATTCCAATCAATTTTTACATATTTTTTCGGTATGATGCACTTTTTGGTTCTACCGTGCGGATCTGCCTAAGATGAAGAATCTTTTATCGCTTGTTTTGTGGTGACTGGTATTGACTATTACTTCACAAACTCCACTTCACAATTTCCATTTTGCGTCGCTTGCTTGCAATATACAGCTCAGAGTATACAGTTTTTTTCTAAAAGTTTTCACAAACAGGAGCTTGAACATTAAAAGTTTTCAAATAATGCACCAAACGTGAACATTTATTCCATCAGACAACATATTCGTCTATTCTTCGTCATCGTCGTCAATTTCGTTCTGGTGATCATCTCTCCATTTCCTCAAGGCCTCCATCTCGTTGTAGTGAGATTTCCTGTGCATCTCAAATTCTTTTGCCTTTGCCTTTCTCCTTTTCCCATCTAGTTCAAAATCAGAATCCGGACCAGAGCTATTTCCCCCCTGAGAACTCATACTCGGCGAGGAAGGGATTGTTGCACGTACAGCTGCCACAGCGCCCAACTTGTTTTCGAGGTGGGACCAGTTAAGTTTTTTCCCTTTGGAATCTTTTGAGTGATGAGAACCGACAGATGCTTCACTGTCTGAATGATGATCATATGCAAAGGGAGTATCTGGTTCATCAATCTTTAAAGCAATGATATATTAGATTTTCTTTCAAATATTTCCTCGGGTAAATTCTGCGGGGTGTGTAGCATGGGATATAAAGAGCACACTGAAACAATGAATCTTACCTTCATTCGAGTACCTCGCAATTGATCGTGTTCTTCTATTGCATGCTCATCCCAGGTCAAGGAAACTATCTTCTTCTTCATTCTCCTCGCTTTGGACGTGACAAGGGCAGGTTTATTAGGTACAGCTTGGAGGTCTGGTTCATGAACCATAGGCTCATCAATATTATTCGACATATTGCAATTAGAAAACGTTGATCTTTTGGTGAGGCTGGCGGAACCTTGAAAGCTGCCTGGTAGTTTGAACTTGACGGAAGGCGTCTGTTAGGGATTCTTTATTTTGGAACCTGCTGGCACGAGAGAAGAGAGTACTACAGGGTAGTGTGTGATGTGGGATTGCGTGCGGTAACAATCTATAAAGCTAGCAAGCGGCTTCCCAAGCGTACATATTCATAGATTGAAGATACCAGTAATTGAACAAAGCTGTCAACCTACTATGCTACTATGTAGCTGTCATAATAATCAAGCGATATTCGTCGGGGGGGGGGACAGAAGAGGGGAAACGCTATTTTTCCGAAAGATATTTCTTTCACAGCTCGCTAGCTTGCTACTCGTAGCTAGCTAGCTTCTTGCAGTACGATACGACGACGGTGGTGGTAGGTGCCAGTTTAGTGACACCAAGGTACGTACGTACTGGATGTGCATAGACTACTGCGTGTACAAACGTACTGCAGTACATGATATGCCAAATAAAGATCTTTTGCGCAGTATTTTTTTAAACGCAATCTAAACTCTTTTCACAACATCCCATGAAACTCAAGGCGATAAACGGAGTTCTGCTCTTGTCAGCTATATCTGAGAGACCTTCTGATGCATTTCAAGTTCCAAGGAATCAACGACAAGGCAGACTATTTTCCACCATACAGTACATGCATTCAGACATCAATAACAGCGTATCAGATGTTTTTGATACATTAGTATCATCCAGGTATGCTTGTACTAGATTCCATCGACAGGATTTAACAACATCAGAACCAGGGAATCTAATTGCATCAGTCTCAAATACTGATGTTGTCGAATCCGCGAAAGAATGCTTAGAGTTGTCAAGACGAAGCCCATCTGGATTCAATGCACAACCTTACAAACTGCTTCTGGTTCACTCACAGTCGAAGAAAGAAGCTCTGGCGAAATATTGCATCGGTCGAAATAGTAATAGAGTCCTTGATTCGGACTGTACTGTCGTGTTCTTAGCTGACAAAGAATGTTTGAGGGAATACAAGAATTTTGGTCGATTCCTAGATAGTAGTGGCACAAGAAGGAACAAAGAGAATGCCCCAAATAAATGGGCAAAGCGAAAAATACAGGCATTGGTATTACTTTTCTCTTCTGGTTGGCCCCTACCCCGTCTTATCGCAAATCCCATTTCGTTTTCTTTGAGAACGGCTATTTCTTTTGTGAGCGTGTTGACGAGGAGAAGAGTCCTTGTGCCATCGCTGGGATCTGCAGATACATGGGCTAGCAAGAATACTATGCTGGTGTCGATGACATTTATGCTAGCATGCACTTCTCGAGGACTTACATCATGTCCAATGGAGGGTTACAACGTTGGTGGAATAAGGAGGGCTTTGAACATACCCAAAAGATATGGGATTCCAATAATTGTAAGTGTTGGAATGCCCTTTATTAGAGACGAGGAGGGAGCTGATGATGTTGGTATGGAACATGGCATAGGACCAAAAGGAGGCTTGACAAAAAGATATCCAACAGACAATATTATTCTGGATGACTTTTTTAATAAACAATGAGTACGCCTACGGAGTACATTTTGCTGATAAACGGAAAGATGCATAGGGTCCGCTACGAACAAAAGTATCTCTTCGCCGCATAAAATGCGTCTTCAAAATTGAAGTGCATGTTGTAGAAGCTCATGGGACATCAGAGAGATTTCGGATAATCAAAAGAAGTTTGAATATGTTTGAATACAATCGGGACTGTTTTCAATTTGACAAGCTTTACTTTTAAAACCTCACCTTCTCCAATGTAAAATGGTCTTGTTGAAATAGAAAAGACCGCTAGTAGACTCTTTAGTAACTTCTTTAATAGCTTTGATACTACTGTACTGTTTGCTATGCTTGCTACGTGCCACGTTTTTAGGCTTTTCTAACGAGCCTTCCTTCTAAAAAAAATTACTCCATCTCCAGCTGGTCGATTCATTATTTTTGACACTACATCAGACAGAGCAAAGGTTTTACTTGCTGTCAACTATTTTTCTAATATCAGCAACAAATCTGCTGCAGATAGTATGTGTAGGATCAATCTGGGACTAGTAATGCCAAACCTGGTGAAGAAAAATAGGATGATCCCGGACATGGTGTAATTTTTGAATTGACTCACTTTTTTAAATTTTAGACGTAAGAGCTACGTGAATCCTCAGTACCTGGTGCCTTGTACCAAACTTCGGTCTGAATCAAACCCGGTATGGGTGAACCATCCAGGGTTACGAGTTAAAGATATTCCCTAATCTTGTAGAGATTTGTATTGAATTTATAACTTTGACTAGGGAAATGGGGAATATTTTCTGCAAGTTTCAACTGAAACTAATAGAATACAGATGAGATTAACGGAACTCATTATAACTTGTACAGTAATTACAAAACTTCAAATGGTGCCGTTGAGTTCAGATGCTGCTGATTCTGATGCTATTTCATCCGCGCCGACTATCCGCGCATTGAATTCTCTAGAACCCCACTTCAACTGTATGCCTTCCATGCCATATTCAACTGATTCATCTCACAACTACAGTTACGTCAAACAAAGTTGGCCAAGCCTAAGAAGGTGAAAATCTCACTTCATATAGACTTCTTCTTCACAATATAAACCAATCCATCCTTGGAAACTCCCATGGTGTAACACATTCCGTTACTGCCTTGGATATTCACTCTCTTCAGCATCTCCGTGTTCTCTTTTCCACTTAGTACATGGCCCATCTCGAGGAGAATGTTCTTCATTATATCGACGTCCATCATAGACAGTGATCCATTTGGAGGTTTTATTATAGATCCGTCAGCTGAGTTGAGAACTGCGTGGCCAACTTGATTCGGAATTTGCTCAAGATCGAGGTGATGAAGTGAAACGACATGTTCTGACATGTTAAAGATAGGCAAAGCGGAAACGAAATGAGCGTTGAACGATCAGAATCAATAGATTTGTTTGAAAGACTGCGGTTTGATGGGTTCCACGCGTCGTTTGTGTTTGCCAAGGCGGCGCTCTTGTTACAACAGCTGCAAGAATATCTGTAGCAAGCTAGCAAGCTATGATCAATGATAATCTTCAATCTATGATCGGGTATGGAGACTACCGTAGGTATGTACAAGTAGAGACGTACCGCATAGCTCCGCATATCTACCGTATGCAGTATATCAAGTTAGTTCAAAGTACAGTAGTTCTGCCCCTATGTGCGGGGGGGGGGGCTAGCTAGCTGTGGGGTCGAAATTCGTGTCTTTTGTCTTTTCGTTTAGCACCGTACGTCCACCGTCCATCGATCGTAAAGGCTATTTTGCTCCCGACAAAAATGAGTGCAACAACAAGGGTCCTCAACAAATACAACATAAAATGCACTGGGCACTGGGCACTGGGACATAACAACCAACTATATATATACCGTCGTTGATACAGGTAGGATACTGTAGTATTCACATTCAAATAAACGCGCCGAAGGTATTACTGTAGAATCAATCTCATTTCATGAAATTATGCCGACCAATCAAGATACGAAAGAACTAGATTTGACAGATAGACTCGAGAAAGGTCTTCAAATCTCTGCAGAAGAAATCAAAGAAAGTTTGGTTACAAGAGAATTATTCGGTGGGGCGATCAAATTAAATATTCCCTCACAATGGAGGGATATATCCCTCGTAAGGCAAGTTCCAGATCATCAAGAGTGCTATCAAGATTGCACTTTCAAAGACGGTGCCAAGCTCTCCTTGCAGGGGACAGGAGGTTGTCTTATCACCGAGATTCTAGCCAGAGAAGAAGATGTGAATGATCAAGATGCGGCTTCGTTTTTCTTCAGTGATCTGGCTGAGGCCAACGGCGATATTAGTGGAGAACTAGACTTCCAAATAATTTGCACAGCGGGTAAAGGAATTTCAGATATGCGATCCCAAAGTAGTGTGTCTATGCCAAATCTATCCAAACAAGTCAACATTTGCACTTGTATTGGTGTTCAATCGATTGATCCCTTGAAAAATAAGAAAGAACTGGAAGTAGGTAAAGCTGATAGAGTCCGGATTGAGCTGTGCGCTGTGAGATTGCAAGCAGAAGAGACAGACATTCTGCTGACGCTTACGATGCCTCTCGAGAAGAATGGACTAAAGGACGGTATGCGGTGGAATAAACACAGCGATTTATTCTTGAGCATACTGCGAAGTTTTGAGATTCGCGATTGGTCACTTTTTGGTTGATCTTCGAATTATCATAGCGATTTATTCTTGAGCATACTGCGAAGTTTTGAGGTTCGCGATCGGTCACTTTTTGGTTGAAAATGACGAGATAAAAGTCCTCCTATGGATCAACCAAATTGCATATTGAATATGCAATTATTCTTGAACAAATATCTTACACAGTGGAAATGAAAATGGATACTGAATTTCGCAATGACATCATAATATTGCTGCAGTTCACTTTATCCGCATCGTGTCACCGCATAATTGTTTTGAGAATAAAAATACACTTTTGACAATTCTAGGCTCTTTTTTCCAGAGCCTTATTCGTAGTAACTATTTCTAATCCTGTAGCATGATGCTCTTCTTATTCCTTTTTATTAATAGATGGCACGTTGACGGTAAAAAAACATTCCTATTCATGATTGTTGGTAATGACTTCAACCGCGATGTGATGCTTCTCCCCTTTCTTTCTTTAATGTGCTCCGACGACTTGATTCATCTGCAGGCAAAAGACTCGTCTCATCTGATGGTTGAAGTGAAGCCTCGTCCGATCGCAACAAAGCTGGCTCGTCCGAGGGCCGAGGGTATGACAGCTGTTTATAAACAGTTCATGAACGTGTTTATGAACAAAATTTGAACATGATGTAAGCCTGGTTATAAGTAACTAATTGAAAGAGAACTCCTACCTTTCTATCACTCTGATTGGCTAACAAATAATCTCAAAATAATGACTGTACCGTCCGCACGGCTTCGTTGATGTCACAATACAAAAAATCTGGGCTATTGTGTTACGGAGATTTAGATATTTTCCTTCGTACAATGAAATTCTTGCGTTTGTCTTCAATAATAAGCCTTTCTCTCTAGTGCGCCAATTTTTTTGTTCTTTCTACCTTGTTTCTACGGTACTTTTCCTGTAGAAAGAAGAACACCATCTAAACTTGATGAAACCTTTCAACTACTCGCAACTGTTACACTAACGCTCACCTCGATTCTGAGGATTCCGTGTTGCTCAAATTGGAAACAGCTCTATTGATACCTATTCGAATAAGGTGCGCTTTGAGCAACACGAGATCGCAATGAGTTCTCACAATAATGCTCGTGCCGCACTCACCACGCTCCTCGTCTCAGAGCCCGTTAAAGTGGTGATGCATTATGGTAATGATCACTGCATTTTATAATGCACATTATGCATTATTTATAGAACGGGGACAAAATGTTACCAAATAATGTCCCAAATAATGATGAGACATAATGTAGCTAAATAAGTCCCATACCGTACCTTATCATATGTTGCTTTTATCATTTTGTTTTTGTTTCATAGACCACTGACATAATCGATGCGATGCAACAAAGAAATAACAAAATCAATCTTTATAGTCCACTCTCCTCAATCGAACATGCCACTCTTTACCAAAACTAAAT
>Ga0209712_10000837_pt1 | contig 26588 bp, 19 predicted proteins | sample ArcOceMetagenome_FD_187443 | JGI IMG/M metagenome (GOLD analysis project Ga0209712, IMG submission 187443) | Marine eukaryotic phytoplankton communities from Arctic Ocean - Arctic Ocean - Greenland ARC118M Metagenome (SPAdes) (version 2) | ecosystem: Environmental > Aquatic > Marine > Oceanic...
GCACACCCTGTGATCGTAGGGTGAGACTGGGGTAGTTGGCAAAGCAGCGCTTTGCGCCACTCGAACGACCCGCCTCTTAGATGCGGGGCTGGGCCATCGCCAAGCACCTCATTGATTAGGTGCTAAAAAGGGCCCTCTAGAAAGCCACGTTCAATGGGATCAGCAGTGCGCCTATGGAGTGGCTCATTTTGGGTGTTATAAAGGCTAGTCAAACACACTCGGCACTGATATAACCGACAGGTCTCTCAGACCCAAGGCAGCCTATTGTGAGTCGATGGAGCTAGGCCATTGATACTACTAGAGTTCGGTAACATCCCAGGGATATGCAAGGTGGAGGCATAGGGCTAGTTAATAGGGTTAGACAGGTATGATGATGTCTCCCTTAGCCAATGAAGTATTGGTGGTTATCTTTATAGAGGCTAAGGACTGCTGGCACGTCAGTTAAAACGCCATGCCTATACGCACACTTGCTGATTGTAAATGCCCAGAATTAAACACTGTATTACGCCCATAGCCAAAGGAGGCATTAACTCCCCCCATAGTGGTTAAGTCAGCACCTAGTGCAAACTGAACTGATCCCGTACTGCGCTTATCTAAGGCCAATGAATAAATCTTAGAAGGGTTACTGCTGTAGTACATCTGAGCAGGTACATTGGCTTGATCGCTGACATCCAAACTATACGATACTCGGGCATAAGGGCGCACGTCAGTATTACCAACAAATAGCCGATAACGAGCTTCTGTTCCAATTCCTAACTGGGTTTCGTTTATGGAGTGCTCTTTATAGGTGAGTGCAGTCGCTCCACCGCTCTCGCTATATGCGCCAAACGATGTGTGGTTATAGGCTACTTTTACAAATGGAGACATGGATAGTTTGCCAAATACAGTGCTTGGCTTGTTCATGGTAAAAGAAGCAAAGGCTTGGTTGGCACTTCTACCCCCAGTTAAAATATCTATACCGTCAGCCCGGGTTAGATTATATTTAACAACACCAACACCAGTAACCGCTTCAATTAATAGACTGTCATCACTTTCATACGCATGATAACCAGAAAAACTGTAGCTTTCTGATTTCACCTTAGAAGTTGATGTGCCTATATAAGTACGGCCCTGACCAGTCCTTAGCACAAAACCTACTAAACTTTTATCATTCATCGGCTTGTCTAAACCAATTGAGATTGAGTGGCTCTTAGAGTGTTTTTTGGAGCTAGAAAAGGTCGCGTCAGCATTACCGATTTCTATATTACCTGCCGTCCACAATAGCCAACCATTGAGGATAGGTTCAAACGCAGGGTTTAGCGTGCCTGTTGCATTCTCTCTCATGATAGCCGTTTCATTGAGTGCAGCTTGGTTCAAATCAATGCCAATATTACTTTCCAATGTAGACAAAGAGTCATTTGCTCTATTGACCTGATTGATAGCGGCACTAGTCCAGTTAGTTTCAGTAAACGATGCCCTAGGCGCTGCCATAAGAGTATTTATAGTGGCATCGTTAAAGTCGAGGTGTATACCCTGAAAAGACCTATTAGTTTGGTCCTCATGATTTTTGAGCCAACTGATACGATGTGAGATGGCCAAGAAGGTACCTTGTGTCCACTGTGAGGCAATATCGATACTGGCTCCAATGCTGCCGATGACATCTTTTTTAGTAGTTGGATCGACTAAATAGGTCCAATTAAACTGAGTGGCTGCGGTGTTGTTGTTGCTAGCTGCATCAGTAAAGGTACCAGCTGCTACATCAATGGTAACAGCGCCCTCGCTTGTGGGTGTTAGGGTTGCTATGTACACACTAGAAGAGATAGTACTAAAGCTGGATATACTGGCATTGGTGACTGTGATGTCACTTGAGATAAAATTGGTGGTTGCTTCGTTAGAAGTAAACGTGAGTGCAAGGGTTACGTCATCTGAGGTATCGCCATCAGAGACTTCTGCTGCAGTGATGGCAATTGTTGGGGCTGTGGTGTCTGCGCTATCATCATCGTTAATAGTCGCTGTATAGTCTACCATTGTTGCTGAGCCATAATCACCACCTGATATGCTATGGCTAATCGTCACGGTTTCATTAGTAGCATCGTCATCATTGACGCCAGTGACTGTGACTGTTTGTGCTGAAGACCAGTTACTGGTAGTAAAGGTTAAAGTGCTTGGTGACACTGAGGCTGCAGCTGCATCACTACTCGTTAAAGCTACGGTTACATTTGCTGTAGGCTGGGTATCTAGCACCACTGTATAAGTGCTAGCACTTGCTTCATCAGAGGTGCCTGAGGTGGCGGACTGGGTGACGGATTGAGTGTCGTCATCAGTTACTGTGACCACAACGTTAGTGGTGCTAGCGCCGGCATATCCCCCACCGGATAAACTATGAGCAATAGTGACACTCTCATCAGTTCCATCATCATCAGATGTGCCCGTTATAGCTACAGTTTGAGCTGTACTCCAGTTGCTGGATGTAAAAGTTAAAGAGCCTGCTGATAGAGTGACTGCACCAGTATCACTGTTAGTCAATGTTATAGTTACATCAGCGGTTGGTTGTTGGCTGAGTTTTACGGTGTAGAGTGTTGTCGTTTCGCCTTCTGCTATTGTAGTGCTGGTTAGTGATTGAGTGGTGTCAAAGGCCATCCAGTCAGTGCTAGCACCAGAAGTAATCATATTGGTTAGGGTGCCAGTATTTGAGTTAGTACTATCGTCTGCCAAACTTGTACCAGTGCCACTATTGCTATCCATGGTGTAGTAAGCAATTAAGTCACCTGAAGACACATAATTACCTGAATCAGAAGCAGCTGATAGGGGAGTGCCAGCATTGTATAGTGCAGCTACCTCGTCGGCCGACAGAGGGTCATTAAAAAAAGAAATTTCATCCATTTTTCCATCGAACTTACCGCCCACATCATCCACCCCACCTATTAACATATTATTTGAATTAACGTGTGTGCTGTTTGGAATCGTTCCTGAAAAAGTCAAGCTTTGCAATGATCCATTTAAATATAATTTCAATCTATCTGCATTGGAAGCCCCACTGCCATCAAACACCATTGTTGCATGAACCCATTCATCGTTTGGAGGAAAACTTGATGTATAAGCAAATGCAGATGAGCCTGTTTCTATTTCCAATAAATACCCCACGGTGGGGTGAATTTTGGCTTGAATACTTTGATTAGCCGACTGCCTTTTATTGAACATGTGTACATTAGTCCCACTGGCAAGGTTAAACCACCAGTTAATGGAAAATGCACTTGCCCCATCAAACTCATTAATATCGCCTAAATTTACATAATCATCAATACCATCAAAATCGAGTGAATAGTTGACCGCCCACGCAGAGCTGCTGTAACCGATGAGTAGCAAGAAGGCTAATTTAATAAAGTTCTTTCGCAACGGAATCTGCACCAATTGTGGTTGTAATAAAAAAGGAATGCTGATCAACGATTTTTATTTCTAACTTTTTATTACAATAATAAGTTCTAATAATTAATATGTTATATTAGGAGAATAAGGTAAGTCAAATTATCATGGTCTGCGAGTGAGTGGCCGAAAAAGGTCTTGTTGGTAAGCGGGAAGCCCCTTCAAGATGAGATCTCATAGGACTTTAAGTCCCTAAAAAGTCGGTCAAGACTAAGACGCTGATAGGTTGGGTGTGTAAGCACCTCATTGGTGAAAAAGCCTCTAGTCTCACACAGACTAAGGGCTTTTTGTTGTGTGCTATAAAATGCACGCTTGAAAGTATTAAGTTACCACAGGCCTACAAGCCGCGCTGGTAAACTCCTTGTGCCGCAGCAACGCCACTGCCCAGTTTAATGTCATACCCTAGGTCTAGCATGGTCATTTCTGCTGCCGCGATGCCAGATAAAGCCATAATATCGGTCATCGCTCCTAAATGGCCAATGCGAAATAGCTTACCCGCCATTTTTCCTAAGCCGCCACCAAAAGACACACCATAGGCCTTATAGGCATGCTGGGTGATCAAATTAGCGTCCTTACCTTCAGGTACCATGATTGCGGTGACCGTATCAGAGTATAGTTCTGGCGTTTGTGCACACAGCTCAAGGCCCCAGGCTTTTACCGCAGCTCTTACCCCTTGAGCAATACGGTGGTGGCGGGCATACACATTGTCCATGCCCTCGTTCAATAACAGCTCAACACTGGCCTTTAGACCACTAAATAACTGTAACGGTGGTGTGTAGGGGTAACTGCCGATTTTATTCGCATTAGCCATGTCATTATAGTCAAAGAAACAACGGGGCAGGGTGGCAGTCTGGGTTGCCGCCATGGCTTTAGGGCTCACACCCACTATGGCAAGGCCAGTATTCAACATAAAGCCTTTCTGGGCGCCGGTAATAGCAATGTCTACCCCCCAAGCGTCCATTTGAAAGTCCATACTGGCCAGTGAACTCACCGCATCCACCATTAATAAAGCCTTGTGGTTGGCATTATCCATAGCCTTGCGCACCCCATGTACGTCACTTTTTACCGCCGTCGCTGTTTCGTTGTGAGTCACTAGCACTGCCTTAATATGGCCTTGCTGATCAGCTTTTAATCGACGGGCAAACTCATCAACAGGAACGCCTGTGCCCCATTCACAATCAACCACTTCTACGTCTAAACCAAAACGCTGACAAAGATCAATCCAGCGTTGGCTAAACATGCCGTAACAGGCGATGAGGACCTTGTCACCGGCGCATAAAGTATTACTTATTGCACCTTCCCAGCCCCCAGTGCCCGTTGCTGAAAACAGCAACACTTGACCAGTTTCAGTTTTAAAGACCTTTTTTAGATCGTTAAGCAGGGGCAGATAATCATCTGCAAAATCGGGCGCTCGATGGTCAAAGTTACTCACCGACATGGCGGCTTTTAAAACATCGGGAGTGTTGGTAGGTCCTGGGATGAAAATGGGGTTTTGCTGGTGCATGATGATGGCCTTTGGTTTATTTTATTCACTCCCAGTTTGAACAAACAATGGTGATTAAACAATTTTATTGGAAAAATAATCCAATAATGAATTTAATATATAACAAGCTGAAAAATATAGAGATAAATTATTCCAATTTCTATAGTATATTATTATTGAAAAATTAATTTAATGCTAATTGAGCATGATTCTAAGTTTTATGACAATGGATACGCGTTACATGACAGCCCATGCAGCGCAGATTTTTTATAGGAGATGTAGATGATGGAAGTTAAGCGAGGCCGTGGTAGGCCGAGATTGGCGTTGGCAGATACCGATGTACCCACGGTACAAGCCCTAGACCGAGGCATATTATTACTTCAAGCTTTGGCCCAACATCATGCGGTGAGCTTAACTGACCTCGCCTTGCAGGTTGGTATGCCTGCTTCAAGTGCCCATCGATTACTCATCACATTACAGCAACATGACTTCGTAGATTTCGACGAAAACACTCAACTGTGGCAAGTGGGGATTGAAGCATTTCGTGTAGGGAGCGCCTATCTGTTTCGTACTAACTTATTGGAAGCCGCGCGGCAGCCATTACGGGATCTTATGGAAATGACGGGTGAGACTGCAAATTTGGCGGTTATTGACAAGGCAGAGGTGGTGTTTGTAGCCCAGGTAGAAACGACCAACCCCATTCGGGCTTTTTTTAGCGCAGGCACTCGATCCTTAATGCACTCTTCTGGCATTGGCAAAGCCTTGCTGGCACAAATGCCAAGACCCAAGCTAGAGGCCCTCTTGCAGAGGTCGGGTTTGCCTAAATACACTCAACAAACCTTAACCACACCTACAGCACTTTATGCAGACCTTGCCGCAACGGCAAACAGAGGTTGGTCTTACGATCAGGAAGAACGTTATGACGGCATGAGTTGCATAGGCGCAGCTATACGCAACGCTCACGGTGATCTGGTTGGCGGTATTTCTGTATCAGGTCCTAGTGTGCGCTTTGATCCGTTACAAGTGGCGTTGATTGGATTTAAGGTCAAGGCTGCTGCAGATCAAGTCACGCTCACCTTAGGTGGCAAAGTATCCTAACACCAGTACCTAGGCGCTTATTCAGGTATTATTTTGTCAATAAAGGCTTTAATCACGGGGACTAACCTAGCCTCCTTTAAACACACTAAATGCTCAATCACTTGCAGTTTAGTGTCGCGGATATGGATGGGCTGTAAGCGCTGATCCAAGGTGAGCTCTCCGGCTTGGATAATACCGACGCCTAACCCTAGAGCAACAGCCTCGCGCAGGCCCTCGCTACTGCCTATCTCCAGTACTTGCTGGCTAACAATATGATGACGGCGTAACTCTTGCTCAAATAAGGAACGTGTATAAGAGCCAGTTTCTCGGATGATGAGTCGTTGACCTTCTATTTCACTAAGGGCCACATTGCGGCGTGTTGCCCATGGGTGGCCCTTGCTAACAAAAAAAATAATTTCATCCAGCCGAAAAGAAGTCGATATTAAACGCTCGTCACGACTCGGCTCGGGCATGATGCCTATGTCAACGTGGCCTTCGATCAGCTGTTGAGACACCCACTGGGTATTACCAAAATCCATCGCCACTTTTATACCCGGATGTTGACTTGAAAAGTCTTTGACCAAAGGCATAATTAAAAAGGGGCTGTCGGCGGCAATGCGCAACTGCCCATTTAACATGCCGCGAGAGCTGGACAATAATTGCTCCATTTCCACTTCTGTTGCATGTTGGCGCCGAGTCAATTGCAATAATGCCCGTCCCATCGCGGTGAGGACCACACCTCGCCCATGACGCTTAAATAACTTAACGCCAAAACGCTCTTCCAAACCCTTAACATGATCTGACAAGGTGGGTTGAGTGAGGTGTAAGCTAACGGCGGCTTTAGTGAAGCTGCCTTGGGTTGCCACCGCATGAAAGGCCTTCAAATGTGAATAATTAATAGATAATTCCTATATTTATTATACAAAATATCGACTTGTTCTTTATATTGCCTATCTTTTACACTCTTGGGAATAGTTAAGGCAGGGTTTTATACCTTGGTTAATAAATCACTTTCATTTCTACTGGATTATTTTGCAAAGAAGGACTCATGACAGCTAAACAAGACATTAAAGTAAATGGGCGGTTTTATAAATGGCCAGATAGGCCTGTGGTGGCGGTGTGTATTGATGGATCCGAACCTGCTTATATTGAGGAGGCAGTCAAGGCTGGGGTGATGCCTTGGACTGAAAAAATTATTAACGGTCAGGGGTCAGACCTACGCTGTGATTGTGTGGTGCCCAGTTTTACCAACCCCAACAACATGTCTATTGCTACCGGGGTGGCACCCGAGGTGCATGGCATCTGTGGTAACTTTTATTACGATGCAGAAAACGATCGTGAAGTGATGATGAATGAACCACATCTAATGCGTGTGGGCACTTTGTTTAGTGCCTTTCAGCAGGCAGGTGCCAAAGTTGTCATCGTTACCGCTAAAGATAAACTGCGCAGAATGTTAGGCCACGGTCTGAGCTTTGGGGATGGCTCAGGGGTGTGCTTTTCGTCGGAAAAAGCCGATGTGGCCAGTCTTTCTGAGCATGGTATCGAAGGGGTTGTAGAGCTTGTTGGTAAAGAGGTGCCATCGGTCTATAGCGCTGAGCTGTCTGAATTTATCTTTGCTGCGGGTGTGAAGTTAATGCAAACCATGCGCCCAGATATCATGTACTTGTCGACCACAGATTATATTCAACATAAATTTGCGCCGGGTAGCGAGGGTGCGAATGCCTTCTATGCCATGATGGACGGCTATTTTGCGCAACTGGAGAGCTATGGTGCGCGCATTGCTTTAACGGCTGACCATGGTATGAATGTTAAACATGACGCCAGCGGTGAGCCCGATGTGATTTACCTACAAACTGAACTCGACACTATGCTCGGCGTGAATGAAGCGCGGGTGATCTTACCTATTACAGATCCCTATGTTGTGCACCATGGTGCTTTAGGCTCCTTTGCGACGGTTTACCTGAGTCAGGCTAATCGTCTTAAAGTGTTATCTCATTTACAGTCTATGGACGGCATTGAAGGGGCCTTTGATAACGCCACTGGTTGTGAAAAGTTTGGCTTACCACCAGATCGGATGGGCGACTTGATCGTGGTCAGCAGTAAAAATAAAGTACTAGGCACAACCGCTGAACGTCATGATTTATCGGGTTTGGACGTGCCTTTGCGATCTCACGGAGGCATCTCAGAACAATGTGTGCCGCTGATCGTGAGTCAAGTGGTGACGGGCATTGCCACAGATCGGCCTCTACGTAATTTTGATATCTATGACGTGGTGCTCAACCACGCGCAAGGCTAGGAGCTAGCAACATGAATATGGTTAATAGAACATTACCAGAAGTGCGTCATGAACTCATGCGGATTGCTGGACGTAAAGTGGCGGGTGATACGGGTAAAACCCTCGATGTGCATTACCCCTACACTAACCAGGTGATTGGCACAGTGCCTAGAGCGAGCCGTGCCCAAGTGGCGGAAGCTTTTGCTATAGGTGCAGCTTATAAATCTAAATTGACACGTTATGAACGGCAACAAATATTATTTCGTACGGCGGTTGCCCTTGATGCCAGAAAAGATGAAATTTCAGATCTCATTACCTTGGAAACGGGGCTTTGTAAAAAGGACTCTTTGTACGAAGTAGGCCGGGCTTATGATGTGTTTATGCTCGCCGGACAAATGTGTATTCAGGATGATAGCCAAGTGTTTTCATGTGATCTGACACCGCATGGCAAACAGCGAAAAATATTCACACTACGTCAGCCATTAAGGGTGATTTCTGCCATTACACCCTTTAACCACCCACTCAATATGGTGGCTCATAAAATAGCCCCGGCAATTGCCACCAATAATTGTGTGGTGTGTAAACCCACAGAATTAACCCCTTTAACGCCACTGCTATTGGCCGATATCCTCTATGAGGCAGGCTTGCCAGTGGAAATGTTATCTATGGTCACTGGTTTACCCGCAGACATTGGTGATGAAATGATCACTAATCAACACATAGAACTGATCACTTTTACGGGGGGCGTTCCGGTGGGTAAGCACATTGCCAAAACCGCAGGCTATAAGCGCCATGTGCTCGAATTAGGGGGTAACTCTCCGTTGATTATTATGGAAGATGCAGACCTAGATAAAGCCGCCGAACTGGCCGTTGCTGGAGCCACTAAGAATTCTGGTCAACGCTGCACAGCAGTTAAACGCATTATCTGTATTGACTCAGTGGCGGATGATTTTGTGTCATTACTGGTGCAAAAAGCCCGCAAAATAAAATACGGTGACCCGATGGACCCAGATACCGACCTGGGCACAGTGATTAGTGAAACCTCTGCTAAATTATTCCAACAAAGGGTGCATGATGCGATCGAAAAAGGTGCACAACTGCTTTACGGTGATGACCGACAAGGCGCACTTTACTCACCTACGGTGTTGGATCATGTGCCCTATACCTGTGAGTTAGTGCAAGAAGAAACCTTTGGACCACCCATCCCAGTGATTCGCGTTAAAGACATCGATGAGGCTATTGCCGTGGCTAACTCAACAGCCTTTGGTTTGTCAGATGGGGTCTGTACTAACCGTTGGGACTATATTCAACGCTTTATTGAAGAGCTTGATACGGGCACAGTAAATATTTGGGAAGTGCCTGGCTATCGCATAGAAATGTCGCCCTTTGGCGGTATCAAAGATTCAGGCATGGGCTATAAAGAAGGTGTTATTGAAGCGATGAAGAGCTACACCAACCTAAAAACCTACTCATTACCCTGGTGATTAAAGCTCTAGATCTTGGCAGGACTTAGTCGGGAGGCTATTTATGCAGGTTGCAGACCTTAATAAGATTGAAAATCCGTATTTGTTGTTAACCCCAGGGCCATTGTCTACGACCCATACGGTGAAGCAAAAAATGTTGCGAGACTGGTGTACTTGGGATAAAGATTATAACCAGATCGTACAGAAAATACGCAATCAATTAGTCAAGCTAGCCACGGCTCAAGAAGGTTATACGGCTACCCTTATGCAGGGCAGTGGTACTTTTAGTGTGGAAGCGACGATTGGCTCAGTCATCCCCGAAAACGGTAAATTGGTGGTGCTTGTTAATGGTGAGTACGGCCGCAGAATTGTGCAAATTGCCAACAAGTTGGGTATCAATACTGTTGCTATCGATAGTGGAGAGTTAGCCGCTGCGGACCCCCAAGCGCTAGCCACACTGCTGCAACAAGATAAGCACATCACCCATGTGGCGATGGTGCACTGCGAAACCACAACCGGCATGCTCAACCCACTCAAAGCTATTGGCGAAATTGCCCATCAATATAACAAGGTATACATTGTTGACGCCATGAGTAGCTTTGGCGGTATCACCATTGACATGGCAGAGTTGCACATTGATTTTTTGATTAGCAGCGCTAATAAATGTATTCAGGGCGTGCCTGGTTTTGGTTTTGTAGTGGCCAAATATTCGAGTATGAGTGCCATAGCCCACTGGTCTCGCTCTGTGAGTCTTGATCTATATGACCAATGGCGGTGCATGGAAGACCATCTGGGTAAGTGGCGTTTCACATCACCCACCCATGTAGTGCGGGCCTTTGCTGAAGCGTTGAAGGAACTCAAAGCAGAAGGGGGAGTGGGTGCTAGGCAACAGCGATATTACGAGAACCAGCATACCCTAGTCACTGGCATGCAGCGCTTGGGGTTTGAATGTTTGCTGGATGCTAAATTACAGTCATCCATTATCACCTCCTTCCATAACCCTCAGCATGCCAATTATAAGTTTAATACTTTCTATGATCTGCTCAAGCACAAGGGGTTTGTGATTTATCCTGGCAAGGTCTCGAAAGCGGATTGTTTTCGCATTGGCACTATAGGTGACGTCTGGCCAAGTGACATCGATAAGTTTATTGCGGCTGTGGAAACGGCAATGTATTGGCGTACTGATTAGTTTAATTCATAACCGACATTATTAATTTCTAATTGCGGTTTGGTAGTCGTTCAATTAGATTGTAAGAATGTACCTCAGATTATTAGTCATCTAAACAGGGGTATTGTGTGTTTGAAATGAATGGATAAGCTGGCGAACCAGTGCTGCAGGATGTAATTATTACTTTGACCTATTGCTGTCATTTTTATTTGACACACTAAACGTAGTCATATTGTTGCCATGTTTTGGCACCATAATTTTAATAATAACGTGTAAAGGAACAATTATGAAAACTTTCGTTTATCCTGGAGCAGCCTTGCTCGCTCTGGTCAGTGGTGCAGCGGCTGCGGCCAATTGCCCGCCGGTCACCGTAGCTGACCCCATGGGCGTTGGAGCGGGTGCTTATCCACAGCAATTTGAATTATCAGAGTTTGAGTCCTTAGCTAACTGCTCCTTGTCCTTTACTGGCAACCCCCAAGCGGCTTCGCTCAACGCTCGTATTAGGGGTAATGGTTCGTTACCTTCTCTAGCCAAACGTTTGCCATCAGAGCCTTTAGTAGTGGCACCTTACGATACTGTTGGCAGCTATGGTGGTACTTTGGATGTGTTATCCAACGCCACAGAAGCAGGCACTTCAGACTTTCTTTCGGTACGCCACGTTAACCTCGTTCGGTTTTCAGATGATTTACAAACCATAGTGCCTAACGTAGCCAAAGGCTGGGTTTGGAATGCCGACTTTACTCAGCTAACCTTCACTTTAAGGGCTGGACACAAATGGTCCGACGGCGCACCATTTACTTCGGCTGACGTTAAATACTGGTACGACAATATTGCCTTGAATAGCGATATTATGTCCAAGCCTAAAGATTATGTTTTGGTTGCTGGTGAACGCATGACGGTAGACACACCCGATGCAGTGACCGTGATATTCAATTTACCTGCGCCTAAGCCTGGTTTGTTGGCCCACTTTGCCACGTCTTTTGCGCAAGGTTTCCAGCCTATGCATTTCCTTGGCCAATGGGATCCCAAGCTTAACGACGATGCAGATGCCAAAGCCAAAGCCGCAGGCTTTGAAAATGGTTTAGCAGTTATCGCCGCTTACTTTGGTAATTCAGACTGGACTGACACACCGTCGCCACTGCTTAATAGCCCAGATAAGGTGGCTAAGTTACCCGCAGACGTAGTACCTACTCTAGAGTCACACATCACTATAGCAGACACCACAGAAGGTCGACATTTAGTGGCTAACCCCTATTTCTTCCAGGTGGATACTGCGGGTAATCAACTGCCTTACATTAGTGAGCAGGATGAAGTTTACATTAACGAGAACGAAGTTAGGATTCTTAAGCTAGTAAACTCTGAAGTCGATTATAAGGCCCAGTCCTTGCAGTTGGCGTCAGCACCATTATTGCTGGAAAATCAGGAAAAGGGTGATTACACCGTTGAACTGAAACCAGAAATCACCATTGCTACCTTTTCCTTTAACGTCACTTCAGCCGATCTAGAGAAGCGTAAAGTATTTGGCGACTTGCGCTTCCGTAAAGCCATGTCGGTCGCGATGAACCGAGATGAAATCAACGAAACAGGTTTCTTTGGTATGGGCGAACCACGCCAGTACATTGGTTTTTCTCCAGCTCCCAGCTTTGTTGATCCTAAGTGGGCCAGTTATATGACCCAGTATGATCCTGCTATGGCCAATTCATTGTTAGATGAAATGGGTATGAAGGATATGGATGGTGACGGTTTCCGTGAACTTCCAAATGGCGACAGGCTAGTTATCAATTTACAATATTCTGTTCAAGGTTTAGCAGGTCAAGTGGTTGAGATGGTAGGCCAGAACTGGGCTGAAGTGGGCATTCAAAGTACGGTGAAAGAAGTGACACCAGACGAGTATCGTTCGGCTCAGTCTTCCAACGCACTTGATGTAACCATGTGGCGCAAGAGCCAGCCAATGGGTATTGTGTTAGGTAATAACGAGCTTTGGGTACCTCCCTTTGAAAACTACTTTGGTATTCGTACCGGTATGCTTTGGGCTGAGTGGGTTGACAGTGAAGGCGCCAGCGGTGTTGAACCACCTGCTTACGTTAAGCAGTTAATTCAAGATATCAATGAGTTCCAATCTACCCCTGCAGGCACGGCTAAGTCCGATGCCTTGGGTGCTAAAATGGTAGAAGCGATGGTCTCAAACTTACTCTTTATTGGTACTGTTCAGGCGCCTGCGCCTATTTACCATCGTAATGTGTTGAAGAACTTTACTGAGTTTAAAACACAGTCATACGAGTATTATCGGACTTATCCATACCGCGCCACCCAGTGGTTCTTAGACGAATAAGTAAGGTCTAGTTAAGTCGGCTGTGGAGTGCGCAATGCTCTCCACAGCCATTAGTGTTTAGTTTTCGGGCTTATAAATCCATACATGTGTTAGGCTTAAAGCCAACAATAATAATTAATTTCACTATTTCTGCTCCATACAGTTAGTGCAGAAATCTTTATCATGGGGCTCAGCGAATTAATGCTACAACTTGCTCGTTTTACCTTGATACGTGCTTTGCTGGCGATTTTTACCCTCATTATCGTCTCCTTCATTGTTTTTACACTCATGGAAATGGTGCCTGGCGATTGTGCTGAGCGTTACTTGGCCTTTAAAAATACTCAAGGTAGTGGTATTTCTGTTGCGGACATTGATGCAGAGCGGGTCCGTTTGGGCCTAGATCAACCTTATCTTCAGCGCTGGTTCTCTTGGATAATAAATGCATTCCAAGGCGAGTTTGGCGACAGTTGTATATTGCGGGTTAATATTAGTCAGTTGTTAGGCCAAAAATTTTGGTTTAGCCTAGGCTTATGCTTAGCCGCTTTATTATTGGCCTATGCCATTGCCATTCCTGTTGGCATATTAGCGGCCACATCAAAAAATGCAATTCTTAATAACTCATTGCGATTAGTGAGCTATTTAGGTTTGGCATTACCTAACTTTCTGTTGGCGTTGATGATTATGTTGTTTTCTACGGTTTACTTTGGAGATAGTTTGACCGGCCTATTCTCTAAAGAATATCGAGATGCCCCCTGGTCTGTGGACCGTCTGTTAGACTTTTTAGGCCATGCTTGGTTACCCATCTTTATTCTTGGTTGGTCGGCCACAGCGTTTGCAATTCAAACGGTGCGTGCACTCATGTCAGATGAAATTGGCAAACTCTATGTGACTGCGGCAGCGGCCCGTGGCGTTTCTGGGCGCCATTTACTCATGCGCTATCCAGCTCGGCATGCCCTGAGCCCCATTATTAACTCTTTGGGATTTGACCTTAACCGGATTTTCAATGAGCTGCCCATTGTTGCCCTAATTTTGACTTTAACTGAAGCGGGCGCTTTATTAATTGATGCCTTGGCACGCTCCAATGACCAACAATTAGCGGGGGCTATTATTTTCTTGCTCACAGCCAGTATTGTGGCTATAAATTTTGTGACGGATATCTTCCTGGCCCTCACTGATCCGCGCGTTCGTCGCAGTATAGTAGGGTGAAGAAGATGACAGATTTAGCGGTTAATGTAGACCAAAAAGTTAAAGAAGCCTATTTTACAGCCTCTCAAGGGCAACTGATTTGGCAACGATTTAAACGCAATAAGTCGGCTTTAGCTGGGGCTTGGGTGCTGATCATCTTGGTACTGTCGGGTATATTTGCACCTTTTTTGACCCCTTACGACCCTACTATTGCTGGGCGGGATAAGAGCTATCAAAATGGGGCTCCACAAATCCCTTCTTTTTGCGATGATAATGGTTGCTCGATACGTCCGTTTATTTATACCTATGAGCGAACGCGCTCAATAAAAACTAACTTTCGCTGGGTTACTGAAGAAGATGCCAGTTTGGAAGGACGTCGTTATGTGCAATTTTTTAACCAAGGTACTGAGTACAATTACTTTAAGTTTTATCTCGATTTTCCAGGGAAAGCTGCCGACATAAACTTTAAGGGTTTTAATTTTACCACCCATTTGTTTGGTGTAGACAAAGGCATGATTCATATTTTTGGCACTGACAGTGCGGGTAAGGATATTTACTCTCGCACCCTCACTGCGATTAATACCTCCATGGCAGTGGGTACTATTGGCGTGCTTATTGCTTTTGTGTTGGCGCTCGTGATTGGTGGTATTGCTGGTTATTATGGTGGCTGGATTGATTCCCTACTACAAATGATCACAGATGCGGTGCGCACCATTCCCAGTATTCCATTATTTATGGCGTTAGCGGCCTTTATCCCAGATGTATGGAGTGCAGAGGCTCGTTTCTTTTTCATCTCTATGGTGCTGGGACTCATCGGTTGGCCTACTTTAGCCCGTCGTATTCGTACCCACTTGCTGACGGAGCGCAATCAGGAATATGTGCTTGCCGCTCAACTTTGTGGTGCTTCACCCGCGCATGTTATCCGCCGTCATCTGTTACCCAGTTTTACCAGCTATATTATCGTTGATCTGGTGATCTCCTTCCCCTACATGGTGCTTTCGGAAACGGCTTTGAGTTTTATTGGTTTAGGCCTTAAGGAGCCGGTTAACTCGTTGGGCGTTATGTTGCAAAACGTCACCAGTGCGGACGTGTTATTAAACTATCAGTGGTACTTTATCCCAGTTATATTTTTTATTGTGTTGGTGTTGGCGTTTGTCTTCGTTGGTGATGGCTTGCGTGATGCCGCTGACCCCTATGCGGATACTAACAAATGAGTCGTTTACTTGATGTAGAAAATTTGACCCTTGATTTTGATACGGATGAAGGCCGTATCACCGCCGTTGATGGTGTGTCTTTTAGCCTTGAAGCTGGTGAAGTCATGGGCTTAGTAGGCGAAAGTGGTTCTGGAAAATCAGTCACCGCCAAGGCATTAATGAAACTTAATGCCAGTAATGCGATCTATGGTGAACACAGTAAAATAACCTTACATTTAGATGATGGACCCGTGGATATTCTGTCCTTGCGCACGGCCAAAGAGTTGCAAGTGGTGCGTGGCAGAGCCATTTCTATGATTTTCCAAGAGCCTATGGCAAGCTTTGCGCCAGCCATTACCATTGGAGCTCAAATGGTAGAGCAGTTATTAATCCACACCAGCATGAGTACGCTTAAGGCTCGTGAGGTCTCTATAGAGATGCTCAATAGGGTGGGTATTTCTGATGCTAGCACTCGCTTCAAACAATATGCCTTTGAATTGTCTGGTGGTATGCGCCAAAGGGCTATGATCGCTATGGCATTATCTACTAGGCCCAAATTACTTATTGCTGACGAACCCACAACGGCTCTTGACGTCACTATTCAAGCTCAAGTGATTGACCTGATGAAGGATCTCGTTAAAGATTTTGGCATGGGTATTGTGTTTATTACCCACGACTTGGGTGTCATTGCGCAAACGGCGGATACCGTGGCTGTGATGTACCTTGGTCGAGTGATCGAAAAAGGCCCTGTGCGCCAGGTTATTGGTAATCCGTCCCACCCTTACACCCAAGGCTTAATCAAGGCATTACCCAGACTGGACGATTTAGACACGCCATTAACGCCCATTCCAGGGGATATACCGTCGCCTTTAGAACGCCCCAGCGGTTGTGTTTTTAGTACTCGCTGCAGTCGCTTTTTAGGCCCCCAGTGCAGTGCAGTTACGCCAAGCTTTACGCCCATTTCTGATGACCATATGGTAGCTTGTCACCTATACCAACAAGATCAGGAAGGAACTTAAAATGAAGCCAGAGGTGTTAATTTCTGCGACCAATGTTTCTGTTCACTACCCTATTAGCGGCACTAAGCTGTTTGGTCCAAAGCCAGTTGTGCGAGCGGTTGAAAACATTAGTTTACAAATTACCAAAGGTAGCTTTTTTGGTTTGGTTGGTGAATCAGGTTCAGGTAAAACCACCTTGGGTCGGGCCTTGTTAAAGGCTGCACCGATTACTAGTGGTGTAGTGAATTTTAATGATGGCGAGGTGAACTATAGCTTATCCAATATGGATGCTAAGCAGCTCAAAGACTACCGTTCTAGATCACAATTGATTTTTCAGGACCCTTATGCGGCCTTGAGCCCTCGCATGACGGTGCGAGACATCATTGCTGAGCCCCTTGAAATTATGAAGCTGACGTCATCACGGGAAGAAACCGATAAAAAAGTGCGAGAAATTGCAGCCAAGTGCCGGCTTAATTTGGAGCACCTACGTCGTTTCCCCCATGCTTTTTCTGGTGGTCAACGGCAGCGTATATCCATAGCAAGGGCCTTAGTTTCTGAGCCTAAATTTGTGGTGGCAGATGAAAGTGTGGCGGCCCTTGATGTTTCCATTCAAGCAGATGTGTTAAATTTATTGAAAGAAATTCAACAAGACATGGGCCTAACATTCTTATTTATTAGCCATGATCTGAGTGTGGTTGCCCATGTTTGTGACCATGTGGCAGTAATGTATTTTGGTCGTTTAGTAGAAACTGCACCGACCCGTGAATTATTCAATAACCCGCGTCATCCTTATACCAAGGCATTGCTGTCTGCCATTCCTTCACTGGACCCTGATGCGAAAAACATGGCACAAAAATTAGAAGGTGAAATACCATCGCCCACCAACCCGCCTCCAGGCTGTAAATTTCAGACTCGATGTCCTCATGCCATCGATGTTTGTCGGCGCGATGAGCCGCAATTGGAACAAGTGGGTGGAGAACATAATGTGGCCTGCCATCGATGGCAAGAATTGGCCTAGGGCTTACTTTGCAGCATTAATGAACTGAACTGAACTCAACTCAACTGAACGGGTGATCAATACCCATTGAGTACTGTTAAGGCCGCTTGATGCAGAGCCGGTGTGGCCGCTGCGACCACCAGACCATTCCAACCCTCCTTCAACTCCTTGCCTTGCCAATCAGTAATCACGCCGCCAGCGCCCTTGACCACTGGAATTAACGCCATGATGTCGTAGTAATGCAGGTCACCTTCCACCACTAAGTCGATTTGACCTGAAGCTAGCAACCCATAGCTGTAGCAGTCGCCCCCAAACCTGCGCAGATAAACCAGATTACTCAATGTTTCAAATTGATTTAATTGGGCTGCATTAAACATGTCAGGTTCAGTACAATAAAGGGTGGCATGGGCCAACTGTTGGACTTTTGAGACACTGCAGTGGGTGCCATTGCAGGTGGTGTTTTCACCTATAGTGCCAATCCAACGTTCATCAAGAATGGGCATATCAATGACGCCAATTTTAGGCTGTTGATAGTGAGTGATACCGATTAAGGTGCCAAAAGTGGGCATGCCAGAAATAAAGCTTTTGGTGCCGTCAATGGGATCGATGACCCAAGTATAATCGGCCAGGTTATAGTGGGTCCCATGTTCTTCACCGATGATGCTATGCTCTGGGTGGCGCTGGCTAATAATGTGGCGAATTTGGCTTTCCACTATGCGGTCAGCCTCCGTCACAGGGCTAGCGTCGGCTTTTGACTCAACTATGATACGCTGCCGGTAGTAACGTCTGATGGTGTTTCTAGATTGCTGCAATGCGTCTTCAATAGTGGTCAAAAAAAGCGTGTTCATTATGGTTAACCAAGTGATTAGACAATTGTATTACGTAGCACTTATGCTCGGTTTTTTTGCTTAAAGGGTCAAACGTGAATATCTTATGGTGCAAATTAGAATAGGTAATATAAGGGCGCACATACGCTTATAGAGCGTTGGTTTTAGCGTCGTGCCAAGGTGCCTATTAATATATTTCATCATGGTTATTATTAATTCTTGATTACGTAATGACCTACTGTGGTTTATATTTTGCGTGGCTATAGCGCATTAATTTGGAGTAAAGCTGGGCATGATTAAAAATGTATTATTTATTACTGCAGACCAATGGCGGGGCACTTGTCTCTCGGTTTTGGGCCACCCGGTGGTACAAACACCTAACTTAGATAAACTAGCTGCTTCGGGTGTGTTATTTTCTCAACATTATGCCCAAGCGACCCCTTGCAGTCCTTCGCGTGCCTCTATTCATACGGGCATGTATTTAAAAAACCATCGTGTTTGTGGCAATGGTACGCCCTTGGATAGGCGGTTTACTAACATGGCTCAAGAAGCGCGAAAATGTGGTTTTGACCCTGTTTTATTTGGCTATACTGATACCGCACTTGATCCACGTGACCTAGCTGAAGATGACCTTAAGCGCACCACCTATGAGACAGTGCTGCCCGGCTATCGCTTAGGACAAGGTTTAACTGAAGCACCACTGCCCTGGGTGCAATGGTTGGCTGAGAAAGGCTATGCGACCCCGGATGGTCCTCAATGTGAGGATATTTACCGTCAGTTTGATGATCAAAATAAACAAGATAAGCGTGGCGTTGGTTACCTGCCTGCACCTTACGCTGCCGAGCACACAGAAACTGCTTTTCTCAATGAAAAAGTAATGCACTACATTGACACTCAAGGTGATGAGCCATGGTTTGTGCACCTTTCTTGGCTCCGGCCTCACCCCCCTTTTTTGGTTCCTGAGCCCTATCACAGCCAGTATCGTGGTGCCGAACTTGAGGCTCCTATACGCCATAAAAGCTTGGCTCAGGAGCAGGCTCAGCACCCTTATGTTAAATTTATAATAGATTCAAAGCTGGCACAAAAGCCAAGTTATGGCGAGTCTCTTGTACCGACCATTAACGCGCTAGATCTACAGCAACTTAAAGCCACTTACTACGCCATGATGAGTGAGGTAGACGCACAGATGGGGCGCTTATTAGATTTTTTAACCGAGCGAGGATTGCTGGAAAATACCTTGATCGTATTTAGTTCGGATCATGGGGAACAACTGGGTGACCATTATTTATTAGGTAAGTCAGGCTTTTTTGACCAGTCCTACCATATACCTCTAATTATTCGTGCCCCAGGTTCACCATGGGACCAAAGCCGAGGCCTTCAAGTGCCAGAGTTTAGTGAAAATATTGATTTGATGCCCACCATTTTAGATCTTTTAGGGGCCGTGCCACCAGAACAATGTGATGGCTTTAGCCTGCGACCGTTTCTTGAATCCGAGGCCCACTTTGCCTGGCGTACCTGTGTGCACTGGGAGTATGATTTTCGTGATGTGGTAGAGGCTAAGCCAGAACAGTATTTTGGGCTATCTTTGGATGAGTGTTGCTTGGCAGTCATACGCGACCATAATTATAAATACGTCCACTTTAACCAATTACCCGCGCTCTTGTTTGATCTACAAAAAGATCCAGAGGAGCTCAATAACTTAGCCAGCCACCCTGATTATACGCAGGTGATGCTCAGCTATGCCCAAAAAATGCTCAATTGGCATATGCGTAACAATGACCGCACTTTAACGGGTTGGTTGTTCCATCCAGAGGGGCCGAGCCAACGCCTTACTGAACACCGAAACCAGCATCCGCGTTAGGGTTTACTGGGTTTGCTTGGGGTTTGCCGGGGGTTTGCTCGACATGACATTGTTGCAGCAGCCAATGCTTAAAGTCGGCCACATGGGTGCAGGTGGCTAGATCAGATTTGGTGGTAAGCCAATAGCCCCCTTGGCTGGGCATACGGATATTAAAAGGTTCCACCAGCGAACCGTTAGCGAGTTTGTGATTAACGATAGGGCATCGGCCTAAGGCAATCCCTACGCCATGCTTGGCGGCTTTTAACGTAAGCATAGACTGATCAAAGCGATGACCTAAGTCAGCATTGATATGGCTTATACCGGCGTAATTTAACCACATAGCCCAATCTTCTGGGTAAAAATTGATATGCAGCAATTGGTGCTTGGCTAGATCTGACGGGTGCCGTAAGGGGTTTGGACCAGCCAATAATTTTGGACTACACACAGGAAATATTTCCTCTGCAAAAAGCAATGTGCTGTGTGGGTTGCTACAGGGCTCAAGAAAATACTGTATTTCGATATCAAACGCTTCTGGAAAAAAGTTGATGTCGTTATCTTGTGCTGATAAATGCACGTCGATACCAGGATGTTGCCGCTGGTAGTTAGCTATTCTAGGCACCAGCCATTGTACAGAAAATGACGAAGGTGCTTTGATGTTAAGGCGGGAAGACTTTTTATCTGTGATGATTTCTTTATAACCTAGGCCGATAAGGTCGAAAGACTGAGTCAACATAGGCAAATATGATTTGCCTGCATGGGTTAGCGAAAGACGTTGATGAGCGCGGTTAAAAAGCTCCAAGCCTAGGTAAGTCTCTAGGGTTCTTACCTGGTGACTAATAGCCGCTTGGGTTACATTTAGCTCGGCCGAAGCTGCAGTAAAACTTAAATGGCGCGCTGCGGCTTCAAAGGCCTTAAGAGCATTTAACGGTGGCATTCTACGGTTCATATCAACAATTATCGTATTGGCTTTAACAGCGTTAGGTCAATGATCATACCTACACTTTAATCAATACGGGTTTGTTAGTCTACCAAAGCGCCTGCTGCCAACTCCTGCTGCACCAAAGTGACCCAATAAGCGGCCCCAGTTTCTAAGATGTCATCGTTAAAATCGTAATGTGGGTTGTGCAGCATGCACCCACCGACACTATCAATGCCGTTACCCAAAAATACGTAACACCCATCTTTAACCCGCAACATGCTGGAGAAGTCTTCAGATATTGACTTTGGGCGACAGGCTAAATCGACCTGTTCCTTACCTAGTAAGGCGACCGCTGCTTGACCCGCAGACTGGGTTTCTTTCTCACTGTTAATGGTAGCCCAAAACACGCGGTCGTAGGTAAATTCATGTTCGGCACCATGGGCCTGACAAATACCAGCCACCAATTGTCCCATGCGGGCTTCAATTAAATCTTGCACAGGTTCAGAGAAGCTGCGGCAATCTCCTGTAATAGTGACGGTGCTTGGAATCACATTGACTGCGCCGTCGGTAACGAATTCTGTAGCCGAGACTACAGCTTGCTGCTCTGGGCTAATACTACGGGACACAATGGTTTGCAGTGCCAGCAAGATTTCTGCGCCAATGACTAAAGGGTCTATGTGATGGTGGGGTTGCGAAGCATGACCCCCCCGGCCTTTGATCACAATTTTAAAGTTATCTTCGCTGGCCATGACGCCACCTGAATTCATGGACATGTGACCCGCCGCCATGCCAGGCATATTATGCAAGCCATAAATAGCTTGCATGGGGAAGCGCTCAAACAGGCCGTCATCAATCATAGCTTGAGCCCCTGCGCCATGTTCTTCATCGGGCTGGAAGACAAAATAAACTGTGCCGTCAAAATCACCATGAGCGGCTAATTCTTGGGCAGCACCTAACAACATGCTGGTATGACCGTCGTGACCACACGCGTGCATGCAGCCATCATTAAGTGACTTGTGGGAAAACTCGTTAAGTTCTTGGATGGCTAATGCATCCATGTCGGCTCTTAAGCCAATGGCTTTATTGGAAGTGCCCTTAGTGAGCTGCCCAACGATGCCTATTTGACCGATGCCTTGGTGCACAATAAGACCGAACTCAGTGAGCTTTTGTACCACCAGGGCAGCGGTATCAAATACCGAAAATTCGGTTTCTGGGTGCTGATGTAAATGACGACGCCAGATTTTCATCTGGTCTTTTGAGGTTTTAAGGAGTTGGGTCATTAGGCTGCTTTGAAGAAAAATCAGTAGCCTAATGATGGCATATTTATCCTTTGGCCACTAGCCCTACCGCTTCGATACCAGAGACTGCAGCAATTAAATCATTGTCTGATGTATCGCCTGTCACACCCAAGGCCCCCAAAGTTTGACCCCGTTCATTTTGGATCAAAACACCCCCAGGAACGGGAATCATTTTGCCATCTAGAGCGGCATTAGCGGTGACAATAAAATAAGGCTGTGCTTCAGCCCTAGCCATCTGTGCACTGCCTGGCATGCCCAACATAACAACGCCGTAAGCCTTAGCTTGGGCCACTGCAAAACGTCCTGGTGAGGCACCATCTTGGCGTTCAAATGCTTTAACGTGACCGCCGGAGTCGAGCACTACAACGGACAAAGGATTAAGCCCAAGTTCCTTGCCTTTGGCAAGAGTGGCATTGATGATTCGCTTTGATCGGCTTAAAGATAATTCGGCCATAAGATTATTCCAATAGTAGAGTGGGCAGGCATCATAGCCGATTTATTTAGTAAATATTAGTCTATTACAAACATTGGTCAGACTAGTTCACTCTACTGAGGCCCCGTCAACGCTATACTCCATCTCGAATTTGATTGAGGGTCTTGCTAGGTGTGAGGGCTTGAGGGTCTAGTTTGATATGAATCAGGGCCGGTTTTTGTGCTGCTATGGCCTCTCTTAATGCCTTAGGGAATTGGTCACTTTGGGTCACTCGGGTGGCATAAGTTCCATATGCCTGGGCCAAGGCACAAAAATCTGGGTTGACTAAATCGGTCACGCTTACACGACTGGGGAAGTGAAGTTCTTGGTGCATGCGGATAGTGCCATACATGCCGTTATCGATCACCAATACCACCACCGCAGCGTTTGCTTGCACTGCAGTGCCAAATTCTTGCATGGTCATTTGGAAACAACCATCACCTGCAAAAGCCACTACCGTTTTGTTGGGAAAGGCTATTTTTGCGGCCACAGCAGCCGGTAAACCGTAGCCCATAGAGCCGCTCGTTGGCGCCAGTTGAGTGCCGTATTCAGCAAACTTCCAAAAACGGTGAATCCAGGTGGCATAGTTACCTGCACCATTAGTGATAATGGCATTAGCAGGCAATGTGGCGGCAAGGTGTGCCATGATGGCGGGCATTTGAACCTCACCCGGATGAGCTTTAGTCGGCAAGCTAGACCAGTCTTGAAAGCTTTTATGGCATTGTGCGAGGTGATCTAAACGCGGCTGGCTAACCTGATGAGCCACGGTGAGTTGAGCAAGCCCCTGTGCTAAAGCTTTAGGGCTAGCATGAATGGCTAAATCTGCTCGATACACTCGGCCGAGTTCTTCTGCCGATGCATGAATATGAATCAGTTGTTGCTGAGCGCCATGTACACCTAACAGTTGATAATTTTGTGATGGCACCTCTGAAAAACGCCCACCCATAAGAATGACTAAATCGGCATCACTAATGGCCGATTTTAAATCAGGGTTTATGCCTAAACCAACATCACCCGCATAGTTGGGGTGATGATGATTAAACAACATTTGACGCCGGAATGAACATGCCACTGGCACCTTAAACTGTTCTGCAAAAGTCTCTACGTGAGCCACTGACTCAGCACACCAGCGGCTACCACCCATAATGATAATGGGGTTTTTGGCCTGCTCAATGAGGTTCGCCATGTGTTGTAAATCTGCTGCACTAGGGTAAGTCTCTAAAGCACTAAAAGGTTTAATGTCAGTGCTCATCGCCTTGCCCGATAAGGTGTCTTCTGGCAATACTAATACCACGGGCCCAGGGCGACCGCTGGTGGCCACAGACCAAGCTCGACTGACCATTTCGGTGATGCGGTCGGGGGAGTCTATTTCTGCCACCCATTTAGCCATCGAGCCTAAGTATTGGCCGTAGTCCACTTCTTGGAAGGCTTCTCGATGACGTAATTGGCTATTTATTTGGCCAATAAATAAAATCATAGGAGTGGAATCTTGCTGTGCCACGTGAATACCAGCACTGGCGTTAGTGGCCCCTGGGCCGCGGGTAACAAAACAGATACCGGGTGTGCCATGGAGTTTACCCCACGCTTCTGCCATCATCGCAGCGCCGCCTTCTTGGCGCGCACTAGTGGCTTCAATCGAGCTATCGTGCAGGGCATCGAGCACTTCTAAATAGCTTTCACCAGGCACACAAAAAAGTTGTTTTACACCATGGGCTTCAAGTGCGTCGACAACCAGTTCGCCACCAGTTTTAATACAAACGGTCATAACTATTCCTTTGTGCGTATCACAGGCGTTGTAGGGTTTTGTAGTAGGCCTCTACGGCAATTAAGCGGCAAGGGTCTTGATCTTGGAGCTGCAGGCCGTGAGCCGTTTCTTGGCTAATTAAAGCATGGCCGTGATCATCAAAAGAGACGGCTACAATACTGCTGCGGAAATTACTCAGTTCGGTGTTACTGATTAAAAACAACTGTGCATCGTCTGTGGGTTGGGTTATTTTTACCTGACAAATTTGGCTGTTCTTAACGGAACTCACATCTTTTAGTTGCGCTTCTACCGTCGGTCCGGCGTCAAAGATATCCACGTAACCAATATGCTGGAAACCCTCTTTTTCTAAGAGACGCAGAGCAGGACGAGTTTTCTCGTGCACATGGCTAATAACCGCTTGGGCCTCGGGGCTGAGTAGGTTGACATAAAGAGGGTACTTAGGCATGAGTTCAGCAATAAACACTTTGTTGCCTAAACCCACTAGGTAGTCGGCCTGCTTAAATTCCATAGAGAAAAAGTGCGTACCTAACCAGTGCCAAAAGGGAGAGTGACCGTTGGCATCATTAACACCTCGCATTTCGGCAATGACCTTGCTGCCAAAGCGTTCGGCAAACTGAGCCATAAACAAAAACCGACTTTTTGACAAAAGGCGCCCATTGGTACCACAGCGGTGGGCCTCTTGTAAGAATAGGGTACACACCTCGGCGCAGCCCGTGTAATGGTTGCACAAGGTGAGCACTTCCATTTTATTGTGCACTTCTAAGGTCGGTGAAGCATGCACCACAGTCTGGCGGTGGTAATGGTAAAAAGGTGCGCGAGTGCCAACGCTAGCCTCCACCGCAGTGGTGCCAATCACCTCACCCGTTTGGGTATCTTCCAAAACGAATAAATAACCTTCGTCATAGGGCTGGGTAATTTGTTTGGCAAAAGAGGCCACAGAGCGGGCAATTTTTTCATTTAACACATCGCGATTAATAGGTAAGGAAGTAAACCCTACCCCAGAATCCACGGCAATTTGATACAAAGCGTCTTGGTCTTGTGGACCAATAGGGCGAACAACCAACATAGTGAGCTAGCCATCAGTAACGAATAAAGGTTCATTATACGGGCAGTTGGCTATTTAGTGGCAAGGTTTAATTTGCACATACGCGCCGTAAATCTTCGCAAACTTGTTTATGGCCTGCACAAGGCAAGTGATACAGGGCGCCTTGCTGAATAATGTAGTGATTGATCGCCTCAATTTCTGTTGGCCTGCCTGCTTGGCAGTCTTGTAACATAGACGACTTATTGAGGGCCGTTTGTTGCAACACGCGCAATGCTGTTTTAAGTAACCCTTGGGCCATTGGTTCTATGCCTACACGGGACATCACGTCTTGGGTTTCTATGCATAGCTGTTGCAGCCGAGGCCGGCCTTGGGGGTGGTTAATCAGTTCGCCGTTAGGGCATTGGTAAATGGCAGTGAGGGCATTAATGGCACTGTTAACGGCTAGTTTGTGCCACATGGGTGTGCGTATGTCGGTATGCCACGCAATATTCAGTGAGGGGAGTGGGTCTTTGCCGTCTGCACTAACATGGCTCATCTGCAGCAGGGTTTGCATGGCATCGGGTATTTCAGCTTCATGCAAATGGTCGCTAAAACTACCAATGAGGGTTTCACCCTTACCCGCACGCACCACATCAAAAGGACCTTTACGCCAAGCACCGTCAGTGCTGGTTGCACAGTAAATGTTAGCCTTTGGCAGGGCTCTTTGTAACGCTTGGGCGCTGCCCATGCCATTTTGTAACAAGATAATGTGGGCGTCATCTGCCAAGTGCTGACGCCATGGCAAGATGGCATCCACGGTGGCATAGGCTTTACAGCAAACTAACAGGTGTTGAATTTTTTCATAGGTGGGGCCAGTCGGGATAAAGGCCT
>Ga0209712_10000838_pt1 | contig 26563 bp, 28 predicted proteins | sample ArcOceMetagenome_FD_187443 | JGI IMG/M metagenome (GOLD analysis project Ga0209712, IMG submission 187443) | Marine eukaryotic phytoplankton communities from Arctic Ocean - Arctic Ocean - Greenland ARC118M Metagenome (SPAdes) (version 2) | ecosystem: Environmental > Aquatic > Marine > Oceanic...
GCGAAAAGTTATGTCACTGATAACAGTAGAGTTTTGGTAGCGGTACAGGGACTTGAACCCCGGACACGCGGATTATGATTCCGCTGCTCTAACCAACTGAGCTATACCGCCTCTGAGAGCCGGGAATAGGCAATGCTTTGGCCATCGTCAAGCATGAATCTGGCTTGCAATTTTGTAATTAATCGACCTAGCCTGCCCGATGGAACTTTTAGATCAAATTCGCGCCGATCTGGGCGCAAAATATGTCGTGACCGGCACCGATGCAGAAGCTTGGACACGGGACTGGATGAATGTCTATCATTGGCAGCCTTTGGCCGTGGTGCGCCCTGCCTCCACCGAACAGGTACAAGCCATCGCACGTGCCTGCTCAGCCGCAGGTGTGGCTATGGTGCCTGTGGGGGGCAATACAGGCCTGACAGGCGCCACCAAAGCCCAAGATGCCGTGATGATCAGTCTGGACAGGATGAACGCCATCCGAGAGATCAAGCCCAACGCACAGGTGGCAATTGTAGAGAGCGGCGCGATTTTGGACAGTATTCACCAAGCCGTCGATGTACATAATTTGGTTTTTCCACTGTTTTTCGGCGCGCGGGGCTCGGCCATGATTGGTGGCAACCTATCCACAAACGCGGGCGGATCTAATGTTCTGCGCTACGGCAACACGCGTGACCTATGCCTCGGACTTGAGGTTGTGCTTGCAGATGGGCGGGTGATGAACCTGATGTCCGAGTTGCGCAAGGACAATACCGGCCTGAATCTCAAACATATGTTTATCGGTGCTGAAGGCACTTTGGGGATCATCACCGCCGCCGTTGTGCGCCTCTATCACAAGCCCTTGGCCTATGTAACAGCAATGGTCGGTCTGCGGGCTTTAGAAGACTCTCTGCCCTTACTGAACCGTCTACAAAACGAGACCGGCGGCGGGGTTGAGGCATTTGAGTATATGCCGAGGCACTATATCGAACGCCACATAGACAAAATAGAAAGCGCTCTTGAACCATTTGACGATGTGCATGAGGTGAATATTTTGGTGGAGGTGGCCACCACTCGCGCCTCTGATCTTGAACAAGACTGGAGCGGCACACCAAAACTCCAAGCGATTCTTGAAACTGCGCTGATGGATATGATCGAAGCGGGCAGCGCCCAAGATGTAGTGATTGCACAAAACGAGGCGCAACGGCGTGTCATGTGGGAGCGCCGCGAATCGGCGGCAGAGATTACCGTCGGGGTTCCCGGATCGATTGATACGGATGTGGCTGTGCCCTTGGATGATGTGCCCGCATTTTTGCAGCAAGTCTCTGCTCAAGTTCAAAAAATTGATCCTGACGGCCAAGAATTTTATATCTCACATTTAGGGGATGGAAACTTACACTATACGTTTTACCCTTCAGACACGAGTGGCGTATTCAAAGAGCCGATCACAGAAGCAATTGAAGACGTTGTATTGGCCCTTAATGGAAGTTTTTCTGCCGAACATGGAATTGGACTTTCAAAACGCAATTCTATGGCCCGGCGCAAAGATCCCGTGGCGCTCGAGATGATGCGGGCCATTAAATCAGCATTTGATCCCGCAAACCTGATGAACCCAGGCAAAGTCTATCCAGATTAGCGCCAGCTGAAAAATTTAGGGCCTGCTTGAGACAACAGGTCTTGAGCCAAGTCATAGCCCATTTCAGCGCCCCGCCCTACAGCGCCGCGCCGCTCCCCGCTGAGCTTTTCACTGCCATCGGGCCGCAATACTTCACCGCGCAATAGCAATTCGGAGCATTCAAGGGTTGCCAGACCAGCGATAGGTGTCTCACAAGACCCATCCAAAGCCGCCAAAAATGCCCGTTCTGCTGCCAGCCGCTGTCCCGTCGCTGCGTGATGTAACGGTTCTAGCAACGCCGCTGTGACGCTGTCGTTGGATCTGCGTTCAATGCCAATCGCACCCTGCGCCACAGCGGGTAGCATGTCTTCAGGCTCAATCGCTAAAGTTGCGATATGCGCCATGTTCAAACGATTGAGGCCCGCCATCGCCAAAAATGTACAGCTAGCGACACCCTCTGTGAGTTTTTTCAGCCGTGTCTGCACATTTCCGCGGAATTCGACAACATCAAGATCTGGCCGTACATGCATCAATTGCGCACGACGGCGCAGACTTGAGCTGCCAACCCGGGCCCCTTGCGTCAAAGACGCTATAGAATCAGCACTTGGAGATACAAAAGCATCTCGCACATCTTCACGCGGCAAATAGGTATCAAGCACCAAACCATCCGGCTGCGCTGTGGGCATATCTTTCATGGAATGCACCGCAATATCGATGCTGCCATCCAAAAGCTGTTCTTCGATTTCCTTGGTAAACAAACCCTTACCGCCAACCAACCGCAAAGGTCGGTCCTGAATGCGATCACCAGAGGTTTGAATGACCACCACCTCAAAGGCCTCTTCCGGCCAATCCCAAGCCGTCATAAGCTTGGTTCGGGTTTCAACAGCCTGCGCCAAAGCGAGCGGAGATCCACGGGTGCCGATCCTAAGCGGCGAGGAAGGTGGTACGTTTTTCATAATGCTGCTCTACTGCGGCAAGTCGCAGCTTTCAAGAGAAGGCAGCTTGACATATCGCCGCTCACTTGGGATCGAGTGCCCATGAAACAAACCAAACCAATTCTGCGCGCCCTTGCTGGTGAAACCCTACCAACGCCCCCTATCTGGATGATGCGTCAAGCCGGTCGCTACCTGCCGGAATATCGTGCCACCCGTGCTGAGGCCGGGGATTTCTTGTCGCTGTGCTACAATTCTGACTTAGCAACTGAGGTGACACTCCAGCCGATCCGGCGTTATAGCTTTGATGCCAGTATTTTATTTGCGGATATTTTATTGTTGCCACAGGCGCTTGGGGTTAATCTTTGGTTTGTCACTGGCGAAGGCCCTCGGCTGTCCACCATCACCGATGCCGCCGGATTTGCCAAACTCAAAGGCAAAGATGATATCCACGAACATCTGGCGCCCATTTACCAAACCGTTCGAAATCTTGTCCAATCTCTGCCGGGACAAACAACGTTGATTGGCTTTGCCGGCGCCCCTTGGACCGTTGCCACCTATATGATCGCAGGCCGCGGCACCCCAGACCAGGCCCCAGCGCATTTGTTGAAATCCGAAGACTTACCGGTTTTTGAGGCGCTAATTGATTTAATCACCGAAGCCACAATCGAATATCTTTCGCAGCAAATTCTGGCCGGTGCCGAAGTGGTGAAACTATTCGACAGCTGGGCCGGGTCACTCCGCAATAATGATTTTCAAAAATATGCATTAGCTCCAACAAAACGCATTATTTCCGCCCTAAAGCTGCGTCATCCCGACACGCCTATCATAGCATTCCCCCGTGAAGCAGGTGACAAATACATCGGGTTCGCCAAGGCTACTGGCGCCGATTGTGTTGCTATCGACAACTCTGTATCAGCCGAATGGACAGCGCAAAATGTGCAAGTGGATGGCTGCGTGCAGGGCAACCTCGCCTCGCGCCACATGGTTACAGGCGGGCAAGCATTGATCGATGAGACCACAGAAATCGTGAAAACCTTGGCAAACGGGCCACATATATTCAATCTTGGTCATGGCATCACGCCGGACGCGGACCCTGAAAACGTGCAGCTGATGATAGACACAGTGCGAAACTGTACTTAAGTCCACTTCGCCAAAGGCGGCAAGCTCATCAAGACCGCGTCAGGGTCATGACCCGTTTCTAAACCAAACCGCGTACCGCGATCATAGACAAGGTTATATTCCGCATACAGACCACGATGAATCAATTGCACCTCTCGGTCCGCTGCGTCCCAGCTTTGCCCCAAGCGCGCCTCAACCAAAGGCACATAGGCGAGTAAAAATGCTCGGCCCACATCTTGAGTTAGAGTAAAGTCTTTATCCCAGTCACCTGTGCAATGATCATCAAAGAAAATTCCACCCACACCGCGGGCTCGTTTGCGATGCGCCACATAGAAATACTCATCCGCCCAAGCTTTATAGCGCGGGTACAGATCCGCGCCATGCGGCGCGCAATGCTGCTCTAAAACACCATGAAACTGTGCGGTATCTTCTGGGTATTCGATGCAGGGGTTCAAGTCGGACCCACCACCAAACCACCAAGCATGCGGCGTCCAAAACATCCGCGTATTCATATGGACCGCAGGGCAATGCGGGTTTTGCATATGCGCCACAAGCGAGATGCCAGCAGCCCAAAACCGTGGGTCGTCGCACATCCCACGCAGACCTTTGCGGGCCGCCATAGCTTCTTGAGCACGCGTTCCCAGCGTGCCGAATACAGTGGATACATTCACCCCCACCTTTTCAAACACTCGGCCACCACGCATCACACTCATCAATCCGCCACCAGCATCTGAACCATCTTCAGAGGTGCGTTTGGTTTCGCTGACCTCAAACTGACCAGCAGGAACATCAGTGACATGTTGTTGTTCCAACGCCTCGAAGCGAGTGACAATATCGTCGCGTAGGCTGCGAAACCATGCGCTAGCATCGATTTTTTGGGATATAAAAGTATCAGTCATATAAGGCCTCAATGGAGGGAAGTGCTCACAGCGTCAACCAGGCTACGGCCACCGTCGACCGTCAATATTTCTCCGGTGACAAAGGCCGAACTGTCAGAGGCCAAAAACTGCACTGCTTCGGCAACCTCGGTGGGGCCCGCGATTCGACCCTGAGGTGTGGCGGCTAAGATCGCCTCGCGGTGATCAGGGTTTTGACGCAAGTGATCTTGCAAAGAGGCAGACATAACCGAGCCGAAGGCTACGGCATTCACCCGCACCCGTTCCGGGGCAAGGCTCACAGCCAGAGATCTGGTCATTTGATTTAAAGCCGCACAGCTGACCGAAAAGGCCATCAATTCCGATTGCGTGCGTTGCGCTGCGATGGACGACAGGTTGATGATTGTACCGATGCAGGGCTTATCCGAGTCCTTGCCCTGTTTGATCATGCGGCGCGCCACCAACTGCGACAGTTTCAGCCCCGCAAGGAGGTTTTGATCCAGCATTATAGACATGCTTTCATCATCGGGGTCGAGCGGCGATGTCCGGATCACCTGACGCGCACCATTTACCAAAATATCAACTTGGTCAAAGGCATCAAGCGTTGCCGATAACAGGTTGGCAATGTTCAGTTTCTCACGCAAATCTCCCGCAAAATACCGAATATTACTGGTGTCATCATCACCGACCTCCGCACGCAGGCGCGCTTCATCTTTATCGGCAAACATCACATTAGCGCCAGCATCGGCAAGATGCCGAGCGATGGCTAAACCAACACCATTGGCAGCACCGGTGACGATGGCAGTTTTACCAGCTACGGAAAAAGACATGTGGTCTCCTGAGGGTTGCGAATCTCAAGCACTCTAACGCTTATTTGCGCTTGGGGCGAGACGCGTGAAACAGCTTAAAGCGGCTGTTACCCGGAAGCTCCAAAACCTTTGCAAAGCATTGTTCTAATGCTGTTTCATAAGGCAAATGACGGTTGGCCACCAAATAGAGAGAGCCTTTTGATTTCAAACAGCGTTTTGCCGCCGAGATAAATGCGCGCCCCAATTCAGGGTCACCATCGCGGCTAGTGTGAAACGGCGGGTTCATCACCACCGCATCATAAGAGCCATTCCAAACCGTAGCGTCCGCCCAATAAAACGCAGCACGCGGGTCGATGACATTTTGTTTGGCGCAGTCCAGAGAGAAGAAATCAGCCTCAACAATATCCAGCTTGGTAACAGCCTCACGGCTTAAAATTTGCGATGAAAGATAGCCCCAGCCTGCCCCAAGATCGGCCACATCGCCGGACAAATGTTCTGGCAACGCATCCGCAAGCAAGGCAGAGGCCTGATCCACGGCCCCTACAGAAAAGACCCCCGACTTTGTGACAAATCCGTCAAATTTCTGATCCACACCCCGCAGACTTGGCAAATCTGTCCCAGCAAACCAAAACAATCGGCCATGGACCTTTGTAATAGTCCCTTGAACATCCGTAAGTTTGCGCAAGTTCTTATAGTGGCTGCCGATGCCATCGTCCTTTTGACCATCAACTACAACAACATCTGCTTGAGCCGCCGCCTGCGCGATTAGATCAGCAGTTTGTTGTTTCGAGCGCGTACAACAGACAATAGCCAGCGCGAAACGGCGCGTAGGCAAAGTGACATCACATTCAAAACCTTGATTTTTCCAAGCGCGATTAGACGGGAAAAATGGCTGGACGATCAGGGCGTCGTTAAGCCCCACCATATCGAAGCCAACTTCAGGATGTAGAGCGGCTACCGGGCCATCGGGCTTCGGCAAACCAGTTTTAAACGCAAGGGAAAGACGTGCCAAAGCGCTATTCTTTTTCCATAGTGCATTGCAAAGGATGCTCATGGCGTTGCGCCATGTCTAAGACTTGCGACACTTTAGTTTCTGCGATTTCGCGACTGTAAACACCCACGACCGCCAAACCTTTTTTATGTACGGTCAGCATCAGTTCAAAACTTTCTTGATGGGTGAGTCCGAAAAATCGTTCAAGAACCATTATCACAAATTCCATCGGCGTATAGTCATCATTCAGGATCATCACCTTATACAAAGGCGGACGTTTGGTTTTAGGCCGCGTGTCCAACGCCACGCCGAAATCATTATCGTCTTCGGGGGTATCCGCTGCCATCGTCCAGTGAGCCGTCACAATATTATCCTCATTATACCTGATTTACAAACCCGGCTTTCATTGCACTATATAAAACTCAACCGCTCAATGGAAAGGGCCGTCGTGCCAAGCAGTATTAAAATTTTAGGCATAGATGCCGATGACACACTTTGGCAGAACGAGGAATTTTTCCGTCTGACCCAAGATCGCTTTGCCGATATGCTGGCCGTCTATATGCCGCCCGACCCTTTGCACGAACAGCTTTTAGCCACCGAGCGCCGCAATCTGGGCAGATACGGCTATGGGATAAAAGGCTTTATGCTGTCAATGGTCGAAACCGCGATTGACGTATCACAGGCCCAAGTTCCCGCCCATGTGATCCATGACATTCTGAGCATGGGACGCGACATGTTAAACCATCCCATTCATCTGTTGCCAGGCGTGGCCGAGAGCCTGCCACAACTGGCAGAGACCTATCATTTGGTTTTGATCACCAAGGGTGATCTTTTACACCAAGAGCAGAAATTGGCGCAATCAAGTTTGGGGGATTTCTTCAAAGATGTGCACATCGTGAGTGAGAAACACAGCGCCACCTATAGCAAAATTTTTGGGTCCGACGTTCAGGTCGCTGCAATGGTTGGCAATTCCATGAAGTCCGACATTATACCCGCGCTTGATGCCGGTGCTGCCGCAATCCACATCCCAGCCCGTTACGAATGGGATATGGAAAAAGCAGTCGAACCCACATCTAATCCACGGCTTTTTAAGGCATTTGGATTTAAGAATGTAAAAGATCTTCTTATAAAAATGTGACAAATTCAAATCGGTATCGGCACTTGTTACCAAATGTAGTGGTATCTTAGATCTGAACAACCAAATAAAGTGTTTCATGGTCACAAAATCGCCTTATTTTAGCTATTTTTTAGGTGATTCTAATGTGCTAATATTATCGCGAGCAAAGCACGGGAAAAACCTCGGCAACAATAAAGTGAGGCAACAGGCGTGAAACACCGGCTATTTATGTATGTTATATCTGCGATGTTTGCAGTGTTGGTTGGCCCTTGGGCTGCACTGAATTCTGCGCCCTATGCTGCTGTTGTCATGGATGCGCGGACGGGTAAAATTTACCATTCCCGCAATGCCGACACCCGGTTGCACCCGGCATCCCTTACAAAAATGATGACACTCTACGTCGCATTCCAAGCCATTGAGCAAAGTGAGATTTCGCTAGACAGCTATGTCACAGTCTCACGCAACGCCTCATCAGAGCCTCCGTCAAAACTATGGCTCAAAACTGGCCAAAAGATCCAATTACGATATCTCATTCGCGCCGCTTCAATCAAATCCGCTAATGACGCCGCAACGGCTATTGGCGAAGCCATCGCAGGCTCTGAAGTCGAATTTTCCAAACGCATGACCCGCACCGCCCGCGCTATGGGAATGGATCGCACAACTTTCAAGAATGCCCATGGCCTCACACAATCAGGCCATTTGTCCACCGCCCGCGATATGACGATCTTGGGCCGGCACATAATTTATGACTATCCACAATATTACAATTTATTCTCGCGCCGCAGTGCTGACGCCAAAGTTCGCCAGGTCAACAATACCAACCGTCGGTTCCTAGGGGCCTATAAAGGCGCTGACGGCATCAAAACCGGCTATACCCGCGCCGCAGGGTTCAACCTTGTGGCCTCAGCTGAACGTGGCGGCGAACGCATCATCGCAACAATGTTTGGCGGCTCTTCAACCCCGGCGCGCAATGCCCGCGTCGCTCAATTGCTCGACATGGGATTCAAACGCGCCCCCTCTTCTGCCAAGTTGCAAAGGCCGAGCCTACCGCCTTATGAAAGAAATCAAAACGAGCATAAAGGTAAAACAGTCCGTTTAATGACTGCGGTCAAACGCTCTCTACGCCCCAAAATACGGCCCTTTGGCTCGCGGCCAGTGCCTGCAGAGTTGCTCATAGCCACAGCTCCCAAGGTTCAAATTCAGCCGGACGATATTCTCGCAGCACTCCAATCCGCGACATCTGGCGCCGTGGTAGTCCAGCTGGCTGAATCAACATATGCGCCCGGGATGGCTAGAATCTCGCCCCGCGTCCGGCCACCACGGCTGTCCTTTGTCGCTGATCCTGTCGCCGAACAACCCACAGAGTCTGTGGCCCGTAGATCGAAATCGGGCAGTCGCACTTGGGCAATTTATATTGGAAAATTCAATTCCCGGCATCAAGCGGAACGGGTTTTACTGCGCATGGCTTTAGCGGAAATGAGCACTTTAGACGGTGCAGATCGCACCGTAAAAGCCCGCGCAACAGGATATGATGCGCTGTTCACAGGTCTCACCCAAGACAGCGCTGACTTGGCCTGTCGTCGGCTGCACGCTCAGCAACTCTCTTGCTTTATGGTTGCACCAAGCTAACAGTTTCACTTGTCCCACAAGCCTAGGTGGGGCACTAATGCCGCATGATAAAACTTGCTTTTCAAATTCCCACGCCAAGCCTTGAGATTTCGGGCAGCGCGATGCGGTTTCCAGTGCGACGTATATTTTGCGTTGGCCGCAACTATGGTGAACATGCCAAAGAATTTGGCAATGACGAGCGCGACCCACCTTTCTTTTTCAACAAGCCTGCAGACGCAATAGCGCCGAGCGGCTCCACCCTGCTCTATCCACCACAAACTCACGACCTGCATCACGAGGCAGAGCTTGTGGTGGCGATTGGCGAAGGTGGCAGCAATATCAACACCACCGAAGCCCCCTCTCACATCTTTGGGTTTGCCGCAGGCAATGATCTGACCTGCCGAGATCTTCAAGCTGTAGCAAAGTCACAGCGCCGTCCTTGGGACATGTCGAAGGGCTTCGATGACAGCGCCATCATTGGTCCGATCTTGCAGAGGCAGCATATGCCCGATGACGCCGGCATCCGGTGCCTGGTAGGCGCAGAGCTGCGCCAGTCAGGACATATTTGGCAAATGACATGGCCGATTGCCGACGTGATTGCGGCCCTGTCCAGCTATGTCGCCTTAGCGCCGGGTGATTTAATCATGACCGGCACACCCGCAGGCGTAGGGCCTGTGGCCCCCGGAGAGACATGCACTGTTGAGATTGATGGCTTAATCCCCGCGGTGTTTACGTACGCGGCTTAACCTAAAGCTGCGGCCAACAAGCTTTGGGTATAGGGGTGTTGCGGCGCGTCAAACACCTGTTCGGCAAATCCGTGTTCCACGATGTCGCCGTCTTTCATCACCACAACCTTATGCGATAGCGCTCGCACGACTTTAAGGTCATGGCTAATGAACAGATATCCCAGCTGATATTTTTGCTGTAAATCGCGCAGAAGGTCCACAATTTGGACCTGAACCGTGCGGTCCAAAGCTGAGGTTGGCTCGTCCAAAACCACAAATTTCGGCCTTAAAATCATCGCGCGGGCAATTGCGATCCTTTGGCGCTGGCCTCCGGAGAACTCATGCGGATAACGATCCATCGTGTCCGGATCCAACCCCACTTCGCGCAGTATTTCGGCGACTTTGGAGCGATAATTTTTGCGGTTGGACCTGCTGTGAATTTCGAGCCCCTCTGAGATAATCTCCATCACCGACATGCGAGGACTCAGACTGCCAAAAGGGTCTTGAAAGACAATCTGCATGTCACTGCGCAGCGGGCGCATTTGGCGGCGATTCAGGCTTTCAATATCGCGCCCTAGAAAGGAGATCCTATTTTCGGAGACGATCAATCGCATCACAGCCAAAGCAAGGGAGGTTTTACCAGAGCCTGATTCGCCAACCACACCCAGAGTTTCCCCTTCCCGTACTGACAGGCTGGCGTCATTCACCGCTTTGACATAGCCCACAGTGCGCCGCAAAAGCCCGCGCTGAACAGGGAACCAAATTTTAAGATGATCGGTCCGCAGCAGCTCTACAGCATCGGTCGCCACGGGTGCAGGCGCGCCAATGGTCTCTGCGTCCAATAGCATTCTCGTATAGGGATGCACTGGCATTTCAAAGATATCTTTCGTGACACCAGTCTCCACCACAACTCCATTCTGCATGACCACAACACGATCCGCAATTTTGCGCACGACCCCAAGATCATGGGTGATAAACAGAAGGCTCAGCCCCTCAGTGCGCTGCAAATCTGCCAGTAGCTCCAGTATTTGCGCCTCAATGGTCACGTCTAGTGCGGTTGTAGGCTCATCTGCAATCAGCAAAACCGGTTCATTGGCCAAGGCCATGGCGATCATTACCCGCTGCCTTTGGCCACCGGACAATTGATGCGGATAGGATTTCAGACGCATTAAAGGGTCAGGAATTCCGACCTTAGTGAGCAGCACTAAAATGCGATCTTTCAACGGCAGGCCCCGCAATCCCTGATGCACAGAAAGGGTTTCGCCCAGCTGCTTTTCAATGGTGTGCAGGGGGTTCAAGGAGGTCATCGGCTCTTGGAAAATAAAGCTGATGTCATTGCCTCGAATGCGCTGCAATGTGGCCTCGGGCGCGCCAATCAATTCCTCGCCTTGATACCTCACAGACCCGCGCGCCGTGGCGCTTTCCGGCAGAAGGTCTACCGTTGCCAAAGCAGTCACAGACTTACCGGAGCCTGATTCACCCACCACCGCCACGGTCTCACCTGCACCAATGCTAAACGAGACATCGCGCACGGCGGCTGTGGCATGTCCATCTTGGTTAAACTCAATCGACAGGTTGCGGATCTCGAGTACGTTCATAGGAACACCTTCCGCGGGTCGAAGGCATCGCGCGCACCCTCAAAGATGAACACCAAGAGCGAGAGCATGATCGTAAAAACAAAAAAAGCAGTGAACCCCAAATGTGGCGATTGCAGGTTCAGCTTGGCCTGCTGAGTGAGCTCCCCCAAAGACGGAGAAGACGACGGCATGCCAAACCCCAGAAAATCAAGCCCAGCCAGAGTAGAGATGGCGCCGGTCACGATGAATGGCAAGAAAGTGAGAGTCGCCACCATGGCATTGGGCAAAATATGACGCATCATGATCGTCCAATTGCTCACCCCAAGCGCCTGTGCGGCCCGCACATATTCGAAATTACGCGCCCGAAAAAACTCGGCTCGGATTAACCCGGTGAGTGCGGGCCAACCAAATATAATCGACAGCGTCGCCAAGAGCCAAAAACTGCGGCCTAAGACAGCGGTGAGAATAATGATTACATAGAGCGACGGTAGAGCTGAGAAAACCTCAAGAAATCGCTGGAACAACAGATCCAACCAGCCACCAAAATAGCCCTGTATGGCCCCTGCAATCACCCCAATAATCGAGGCACAGATGGTTACCACCAGCGCGAATAGTATCGACAATCTAAACCCGTAAATCACCCGTGCAAGAACGTCTCGGGTGGTGTCATCTGTGCCTAGCCAATGCTGCGCATCTGGTGGCGAGGGCGCCGAGCGGCCTAGGTCATTTGGCGTATCATAGCTATAGGGGACCGGGGGCCAGATCATCCAACCTTTGTGAAAACCCACAACCTCCGCCCCTAGCTCACCGCTGGAAATCGCCTCCATAGTGGTCTCAGGATCGTCAAAACATATTTCCAAACCACCAGAGATGATCAAACATTGCACCTCGGGGTCACGGTATGTAGCCTCAGTTTTAAAATCTCCCCCGAAGGCGGTTTCGGGGTAAAACTCGGTGACAGGGGTGAAGAGCTCGCCCCGGTAGCTGACCAAAATTGGCTTATCATTAGCCAAAAATTCCGCGAACAGGCTCAAGCCAAACAAAATGGAGAAGATCCACAGCGACCAGACCGCCCGGCGGTTTTTCTTGAAATTGCTCAAGCGGCGTTTATTGAGAGGAGACAACGTAATCATCCACGGGCCTCAAAATCAATCCGCGGATCGATGAACACATACATCAGATCGGACAGAATCCCAACTACCAACGATAACAGGCCAAAGGCAAACAAAGTGCCAAACATCACGGGATAGTCGCGCGTCAAGGCAGCCTCAAACCCGAGGCGCCCCAAACCGTCCAATGAAAATATAGTCTCGATGAACAATGAGCCGCCGAAAAACACCCCGATAAACAGGCTGGGAAAACCCGCGATCACTATCAACATTGCATTGCGGAACACATGTCCAAACAACACCCGGTTTTCAGTCAAACCCTTCGCGCGTGCAGTTACAACATATTGCTTGCGAATTTCGTCCAGAAACGAGTTCTTAGTCAGGAGAGTCAAAGTTGCAAAACCAGAAATGACAGAGGCAAAAATGGGTAGGGCCATATGCCAAAAATAATCGCCAATCTTGCCCAAAAGGCTCAAGTCCTCAAAACCATTTGAGGTCAGCCCCCGCAGCGGAAATATCTGCCAGTAAGATCCACCCGCAAAGAGCACCAAAAGCATAATGGCAAACAAGAACGATGGGATGCCGTAGCCCACGATGATCAGCGCGCTGGTCACAGTGTCAAAAGTGCTGCCATCGCGCATCGCTTTACGGACCCCAAGCGGAATGCAGATGAGGTAGATTAGCAAAGTCGACCACAAGCCGAGGGAGATTGAGACTGGCATTTTTTCCAGGACTAAATCGGTGACTTTGATCGAGCGGAAATAGCTTTCGCCAAAATCAAACCGCAAGTATTTCCATATCATATTCGTGAACCGCTCCAACGGCGGTTTATCCAGGCCGAATTCACGCTCCAATTGCTCGATATACTCCGCCGGCAAGCCGCGCGCGCCCGCATAGCGGTCATTGGTGGCATTGGCGTCAATTCCCGCATCGCCACCGCCAGTGATGGCAGCAAACACATCGCCCTCGCCTTCCAATTGCGCCAAGACCTGCTCCACTGGTCCACCAGGCACAAATTGGATCAGCGCGAAATTGACAATCATCACGCCCAAAAGCGTTGGGATCACCAACAAAAGCCGGCGGAGGATATAAGCAATCATATTAGTTCAATGCACCTGCTACATCCAATTTTGCGGCTTTTTCAGCATTGAACCACCAAAAGTCCAACTCACCCAACGCAAAGGACGGCAGGGGATCAGGATGCTCGTATTGGTCGTAATAGGCCACCGTGTGCACGGCTTTAAACCACTGCGGGATCCAGAACCGTTTGGCCCGCAACAAACGATCCAAAGCACGGATCCGTGTAGTAAGATGAGCTTTAGTTTCAGACCGCACCACTAATTCGATTAAAGCATCAGCCGCAGGATCCGAAAAGCCCATGAGATTGCGGCTGCTGCCCTCCATAGCTTTGCTACCAAAATATTGCTCCAAACCGGAAGACGGCTCAAAGGACATGCGCATGCTATGATTCATGACGTCAAAATCATAGGCGCGCGAACGCTCCGTAGCCTGCGCCCCATCCACCCGATTCAGGCGCGCATCAATACCAAGCGACTTCATATTTTCGATCATCGGATTGGTAATACGATCAAACGCAGGTGAGCTGGCCAGCACTTCGAGGGTAAATACTTCACCATCTTTTTCACGCATACCATCCGCATTCACCAACCAGCCAGCCTGCTCCATCAAAGCAGAGGCCTTACGCAGGTTTTTGCGGTCCAATTGGCGGCTGCCCGACACTGGGGCCATCGCTGCCGGAGCGGTGAGAATATCTGCGCCAATCAATCCTTGATCGACAAGATCCTGCAAAACCGCCAGCTCCGCGCCTTCTGGAACCCCAAATGCTTCCAGTTCAGAGTTGCCCCAGAAAGAATTCACCCGGTCGTAAAGCCCATAAAATAGCTGCTCATTGGACCATTCGAAATTGAACATCATGCCCAAAGCCTCACGGACCAACGAATCTTGGAATTTTTCACGCCGCAGATTGAATACATAGGCCTGCGCAAGCGCCAGATCACCGTCAGGCAACTCAGTTTTTACCACATGGCCAGCTTCAATCGCGCCAAAATCGTAAGAGGTTGCCCACTGCTTTGAGCTGTTTTCCGAGCGGAACGTATAAACTCCAGCCTTGAACCCCTCAAAGGCCGCGGCTGAGTCTGCGAAATATTCTACACGAATGCGATCAAAATTGTTACGCCCAACATTGGCTGGGATATTTTTACCCCAGTAGTCCGCGCGGCGCGCATAGGTCACCCGCTCATTGATTTCAAAACTCTCCAAAAAATAGGGTCCGGTGCCAATAAATGGCGTTAGCGATGAGTCGTCCAACCGCGCGCCTGTGCGTTCAAACCAAGACTTTGAAAACACCGGGATGCCGCCAGCAAGACCGATAACATCGCGGCGCGGCGCATCTTCGGAAAAGATGAATTTAATTTTCAACGGGTCCAACACCTCAATTGCGGACACCATCCCTGATACGGCGGCGCGGTAGGAGGGCAAGCCTTGCTCCATGAACAAATCAAAGGTGAATTTCACATCCTCGGCGTTCATGGCTAAACCGTCCGAAAATCGGACATCATCACGCAGCGTGAATATCGCCCAATCTAGGCTTTCAGGATATTCGATTGTGGTGCACAAAAAACAATAGGAGGCGGTGACATCATCCGCAAAAGTACTCAGAATGGATTCATAGGGCATTGATGAAAGCGATGCTTGATTGCCCTTACGAGCATAAGCATTGAAACTGTCGAAAGTGCCGAAGCCCCATTGTGAAATCTCACCACCTTTGGGCGCTTTGGGATTTATATAGTCCAATTGCGCAAAATCAGCCGGGTATTTCAAATCACCGAAAAACGAATAGCCGTGGCTGACAGTGACCGGGTCGTGACCCTCCGCCAAAGCATGGCCAGCACCTGCCGCCACAAAAACCACAGAATACAATAATACATGCTTACTCAAAGCAAAATCCATTGGTACCTCCCCTATTGCTTGCAGATCACCCTCTGCTGTCTTGGTTAGCTTAGACCAATTTTTGCAATTGCGAAGGGGGGTAGCTCATATTTTTAAAGTGATTGCGAACAAAGGTGAGAAGTTTTCGCCGGCGCATGAAAAAAGGGCAGCCGATAGCTGCCCTTTTTGCGTATCTGGTCGATGAATTCTAGACCAAGCCCACAAAGCCCGCTCAGATTAATTCCCGACGGTTTCGAGATAAGCGATCAAATTCGCACGATCTTCCAGTTTGGGCAGACCGTTAAAACTCATTTTTGTTCCCGGTGCATATTTGGACGGCTTGGTCAAGAACCCATTAAGGTTCTCTGGGCTCCAAGTCTGGGCGACAGCAACCAAGTTGCCAGAGTAGCTAAAGCCATCAGCCGAACCAACAACGCGGTTCACAACACCATACAAATGTGGGCCAACCCCATTCGCACCCTCTTCCAACTTGTGGCAAGCGGCGCATTTCTTAAAAGTCTTTGCGCCTTTTTCCAAATCAGCCGAGGCCAAAAGTTCCGCCAATGCTGGACCCTCTTCCACAACGGCATCTTCAGAAGGTCCGGTATCCGTTTCGATCCAGGCAACACCATGGTCTTCACCGTGGTGGGCAGGGCTGTAGATCTTGTCGGCAATCCAGCTTCCAAGAACCAGTACAAGCAGAGCCGAACAAAAGGCGGCTGCAATTTTGGTTAAGGTCATCGTGTTAAACATGTCGCGATCCGTCATTTCAATTAGGTTGTCCCCCTCTAGTCCCTTCCCCCCCTGCCGCGCAAGGTGTAGACGGCGCGACTAAACGACCTTTTTTGTGGAAAATGCTCAGGAGACGTCAAATGGCCAAAAAAATTGCCTTCCAAGGTGAATTGGGCGCCTACTCACACGAGGCCTGCATCGCTGCACGGCCCGAGCATGTCCCCCTGCCATGCCCAACATTTGAAGATGTGATCACCGCTGTACGCTCCGGTGCAGCCGAATTCGCGATGCTGCCAGTGGAAAACACCACCTATGGCCGCGTGGCCGATATGCATCGATTGCTGCCAGAAAGCGGGCTGTTCATCAATGATGAGGTCTTCGTTCGGGTACGCATCAATCTTCTGGCGCTGCCCGGTGTGGCTTTGAAAGACATTAAAGTCGCGCGTGGTCATTTGGTGATCTTACCACAATGCCGCAAATTTTTAGACGCCCATGGCATCCGTGGCGAAACTGCCGCCGACAATGCGGGCGCTGCGGCAGATATTGCAGCGGCCAACGAACGGGATGCCGCCGCCTTGGCCTCCGAGTTGGCAGGACAAATTCATGGCCTCGATGTGTTGCAAAAAAATATTGAAGATCAATCTTATAACACCACTCGTTTCTTGGTTATGTCGGCCACAGAAACCCATGAGCGGCGCAGCGAAAAAATGCTGACCAGCTTTGTGTTTCAGGTGCGCAATATTCCAGCCGCACTCTATAAAGCCATGGGCGGTTTCGCCACCAATGGGGTCAATATGATCAAATTGGAGAGCTACATGGTCGGCGGCGCCTTCCGGGCCACACAGTTTTATGCAGATATTGAAGGTCACCCAGAAGATCCTGAAGTGAAACGTGCCTTCGATGAATTGTCATTCTTCACCGACATGATTCGCGTTTTAGGAACGTATCCCGCCGACAGCGGCAGACCACTATAACGAGAACGGCTCACATCGATGCGTGGTGAACCGTTTCTATGTTAGTGGCCAAATCACGGATACGCGCCTCAAACTTGCGATCGAGTGAATTTTTGGCAAACCGCATGGATTGGAGCAGCAGCCAGGCTGAAAGATTTTTGGGCTCAAGCTCGACAGACAGCATCAATCGGGCCCGTTTAGGCGCCAGCGCCACCACGTCCACGACCACATCTCCCGAAAGCCCATATGATTCGTTCGAAATGAGCATTGATTGCTCCGGTTTGAGCTCCTGGACCTGTAAAAAAATTTGTGCTCACGGCCCCTGAATTTGAAGTCAATCTCCCATGACATGCCCAGGCCAATTTCGGAAAATTCGTCCATCCGCACGACCGAGACACCGCTACGTCGCATTTGTTATTGAAACTCCGCGTGATCACACAGGGCGGCAAATACGGCTTCCGCCGAGGCCTTAATATCTTCACGACTTGAAAACTTCATGTTTAGTTCCAAGAACAACATGTTGTGAACATGTCATTTTAAAATAAATCATCCAAAATATAGACTCACTCTAAGCGATCTGCCAGCCAGTTTTCCAGCAGAAAATGTGCAATTGCGCCCTTTCTTGCCGGTTTTATTTTGGGGTGAGCCCCTTCAAAAACATCAAGCATCTCCTCTCGGCTGACCCAAAGCGCATCTTCAATCTCTTTTGGGTCAATCGTAATATCCGTATTCACCGCAACACCCGCGCAGCCAAACATCAAAGATGCCGGGAAGGGCCAGGGTTGGCTGGCCAGATAGCGCACGGCCCCCACGCGAATGCCCGATTCCTCGAAGACTTCGCGCCGAACGGCCGCCTCTAGCGTTTCTCCTGGCTCCACGAATCCCGCCAAGAGCGAATACATTCCTTCGGGCCAAGCATGTGAACGGCCCACCAACACGTTGTTACCATGAGTGATCAACATGATCACGACAGGGTCGGTTCGAGGAAAATGCGAGCGGTTGCACGCCGGACAATTGCGCTGCCAACCTGACATGGCCATATATGCGGGCCCGCCGCAGGTTGCACAGAAGCCATGGGTGCGGTGCCATTCCAAGACTCCCCGCGCCATTGCGGCCAGCTCTGCGTCGCGGGCTGACAGTCGAAACATTACACTGCGCAGCTCCGCAAAATACTCGCCATCCACCAAAGCTGGGTGGAATTGCTCCGACGGATCCAAAAATGCATTTAGTGTTTCGGGCAGTTCTTCGGGCTCCCAAATTGAGATGTCAGCCAAAAACAACGGATCGTCTGCATCATCCATCCCCAAGAAGATCAGCGATTCGCGAGCGCGCCCCAATGCGGGGTGATCAAGGTCGACCCAAGCGAGGCCAATTTCGTCCCCGGGTTGAGCATAAAGCATCGGCTTGCCACGCCAAAACAATGTGGTTTTAGCAGTTTTTTGCGCCTGCAAGCGCGCTTGCGCCTCCGGGCCGCGCAATTCGGTAGCGCGATTTAACGCTGAACCTCCAAATGTAACTGTTTCCGCCTGTCGCATGTGGGGGATCCTACCTTTTTATTCTCTTTCCATTGAATTCGCCCCAGCGATGAATTGCAATGTGATTTTCAAAGGCCTATACGACGAGTGAGAGGTTGGGGCGGGCAAGTGCCTCGCCAACCTGGTCAGATCCGGAAGGAAGCAGCCACAACGAGCCCCACTTGGGTCGATGTCCAACCTCTCACCCTACCCTTTCGCTCCATCGAATACCGTGCATCCTGGCACGTGTTTGCTGGACCAATGCGCAGGCAGCCTATAGCATAAGCTCATGATTCGAGGGGCCTTCATGACAGACGCACCAGCATATCAAGTTTTGGCACGGAAATATCGCCCAGAGACCTTTGCGGATCTCGTTGGCCAAGACACTATGGTGCAAACCTTGCGCAATGCTTTTGAGGCGGAACGTATCGCTCAGGCCTTTGTGATGACAGGAATCAGAGGCACCGGCAAAACCACTACGGCCCGCATCATTGCCAAGGGGATGAATTGTATTGGCCTCGATGGCACCAGTGGCCCGACCATTGATCCCTGTGGACAATGTGAACATTGCACGTCGATCAAGGAAGGCCGTCATGTTGATGTGATGGAGATGGATGCCGCCAGCCGCACCGGCGTGGCCGATATTCGCGAAATAATCGATTCGGTGGCCTATCGTGCCGCCTCGGCGCGCTACAAGATCTACATCATCGATGAGGTGCACATGCTGTCAACCAATGCCTTCAACGCATTGCTCAAAACGCTGGAAGAGCCACCCGCCCATGTGAAATTCATTTTTGCAACCACCGAGATTCGCAAGGTCCCAGTCACGGTGCTTTCACGCTGCCAACGATTTGACCTGCGCCGCATTGAGCCAGAAGTCATGATTGCATTGCTGCAAAAAATTGCGAAAGCTGAGGGCGCGGACATTACCGATGAGGCTTTGGGCCTGATCACCCGCGCAGCAGAAGGTTCGGCCCGCGACGCGGAATCCCTTCTCGATCAAGCCATTTCCCACGGCGCTGGTGAGACCACCGCCGAACAAGTGCGTGCCATGTTGGGTCTAGCCGATCGAGGTCGGGTTTTGGATCTGTTTGACCTGATCCTGCGCGGCGATGCCACGGGCGCTTTGGGTGAGCTTTCAGCGCAATATGCGGCGGGCGCCGATCCTGTGGCTGTGCTTCGTGATTTGGCAGAGGTAAGCCATTGGGTGAGCGTGATTAAAATCACCCCCGATGCCGCCGATGATCCGACCGTCTCCCCCGATGAGCGCAGCCGAGGCTTGATGATGGCTGAGGCTTTGCCGATGCGGGTGCTCAGTCGGATGTGGCAAATGCTGCTGACCGCCCTCGAGGAGGTAGGCCGCGCGCCCAATGCGATGATGGCCGCCGAAATGGCGGTGATCCGCCTTACCCATGTAGCAGATTTACCCACGCCGGACGAGCTGATCCGCAAGTTGCAAAACACGCCCATGCCTACCTCCCCAGCTGCCCCACCACAGGGATCAGGCGCTGGTGCGCAAGCTCTTGCGCCGCATGCAACGAGCGCGCAACAGATCATTCATTCTAGGCCCCGCGCAACGCAGATGACCCATAGCCCAGGTGCCACCACTGCCTTAGCCGCAGAGCCTTCCGCAGATGCCCTGGCGCAGTTTGCACGATTTGAAGATGTGTTGGACCTCATCCGGCATCAGCGCGACGTCAAACTTTTGGTCGATGTGGAAACCACGTTGCAATTGATCAGCTACTCCCCGGGCCGTATTGAATTTGAACCCACAGAGAACGCTCCCATAGATTTGGCGCAACGTCTTGGCAGTCGCCTGCAAACTTGGACGGCCAATCGTTGGGCCGTCTCAATCGGCAGCAACGGCGCCAAAACCATAGCCGAACTGCGCGACGCCGCCGCAACGGCCCTCAAAGGCGAAGCGCAGGCCCATCCTTTGGTGCAGGCCGTACTTCTGGCCTTTCCCAAGGCTGAAATCACAGATATTCGCACCACCAAAGATATTGCCGCAGAGGCCAAAATTGAGGCCTTGCCGGAGGTCGAAGATGAATGGGATCCGTTTGACGACGACTAACTTAAAATTCATCGCTCCGGCGCAGGCCCAGACATAGATCAAACCACAAATGAGGTAACAAAATGCTAAACGGTCTTGGTGGCCTCGGTGATATGGCCAAAATGATGAAGACGGCTCAAGAAATGCAGAGCAAAATGGCTCAGATGCAAGAAGATTTGGCCAATATCAGCATTACAGGCGAAAGCGGTGCCGGCTTGGTGAAGGCCACTGCGAATGCTAAGGGCGTTTTGACCGGTTTGAACATTGATGCTAGTATTTTTGACCCCAATGAGAAAGAAGTGGTTGAGGATCTGATCCTTGCGGCCATCAAAGACGTACAGACCAAAGCTGCTGACAGGTCCACCTCGGAAATGCAGCGGTTGCAGCAAAGCCTTGGCCTTCCAGCAGATATGAAACTTCCATTCTAGAAGCACCCCCCAATCGGGGCTTGCAGGGGCCGGCATTTGCCCCCACGGTGATGCGATGAACAACACCTCTCAAGATTTAGATCATTTGATCGAGCTGATGGCTAAACTGCCCGGTTTGGGGCCACGTTCGGCCCGCCGCGCCGTATTGCATATGATCAAAAAACGCGCCCTGCTGATGACGCCTTTGGCGGATGTTCTGGCAGAGGTCGCCACGACCGTGCGCGAGTGTTTGACCTGCGGAAATATCGGCACCTCAGACACCTGCGACATCTGCACAAGCCCGAAACGGAGCACTGGCGAAATTTGTGTGGTCGAGGATGTTTCAGATCTTTGGGCGATGGAGCGTTCTGGCGTTTTCAAAGGCCGTTACCATGTCTTGGGTGGCACCCTCTCGGCCCTAGATGCCATTGGTCCTGATGAACTGCGTATCCCAAGACTGATACAACGGGTACGCGACGAGAAAATAACCGAAGTGATATTGGCGCTGAACGCCACAATCGACGGCCAAACGACGGCACATTATATTGCGGATCAATTGGGAGATGTAATTGTCTCGACTTTGGCGCAGGGTGTGCCCATCGGCGGTGAGTTGGATTACCTTGACGACGGCACAATCACCGCGGCGTTGCGGGCACGTAAAACGCTTTGAGCTGGTCGCGAAAAAGCAGTGAGGCGACCGAAGCCGCCTCAAAATCTCTATTTTAACTAGTTTGCTCTTCGCCATCGCCACTCGGTAGATTGAAAAATCTATCTGCGTCCAACAGATCACCATGTTGCTGTTCTTCTTCCTCTTCCGGCCCATCGGCCAAGGTGAACGTTTCCAAGCCAGAAATTGCAGCAGGAATGCGCGGCGAATCGGACATGCCCAAGCTTTGCTCAGTGCTCACCAAACGGCGGCGTTCGTCATCTGACATCGCCTCACCCTCACGCAATTTTTTCGCATTGGCTTTTTGCACCAATGCATCAAGTTCCGTTTGCTTGCAAAGACCAAGCGCCACGGGATCAATTGGATTGATATTTGTGATGTTCCAATGGGTCCGCTCACGAATGGCTTGGATTGTAGGCTTGGTTGTTCCCACAAGCTTAGAAATCTGACCATCGGACAGTTCAGGGTGAAATTTCACCAACCACAGAATTGACGCCGGACGGTCTTGGCGCTTCGACAGAGGTGTATAACGCGGGCCACGACGTTTTTCTTCACCAACAGCGGCGGCATAAAACTTCAATGACAATTTGTAGAGCGGATCGGCCTGAGCTTTATCAATCTCTTCTTGAGTCAGCTGATTGTTGCCAATCGGATCAAAGCCCTTGACGCCGGCTGCCACATCGCCATCGGCAATGCCTTGCACTTCCAGCTCATGCATCTCAACAAAATCAGCAATTTGCTTAAAACTCATCGTTGTATTGTCCACCAGCCACACTGCAGTGGCTTTTGCCATAATTGGTTTTGCCATTTCGGCCTCCATCCTAAACTTTGATCCCACACACAGCTCCCCCGACGCCTTGCGGCGGTCCCGGGTCTTGGCGGGACGAGTTACCATTTTTGGAGAACTTGGGGGGTGGTATAATATGCCCAGGCCAAAAGGGAAAGCCCCATGATGCGTCTGTTGTGAAAGACCAAAACATGGATGGAGCGGGAGTCATTCGCGTCAAGAATATTTGGGTTTCGATTTATTTGCTATAACAAGGGGCAAGGCCGCTGGTGGGACATCGCCATGACATCAAACACAGGAAAACAGATATGATCAAACGCATTGGAACAACCGCCCACGCCAGCAAAGTTGTGAAATACAATGGTGTGGCCTATCTCTCAGGACAGGTGGCCGAGGGCGCTACAATTCAAGACCAGACCCGCGACTGTCTGGCAAAGGTTGACACGCTGCTGGCCGAAGCTGGCAACAGCCGCGCCCAGATGCTGCGCAATACAATTTGGCTGTCAGATATGAGCTATTTTAGCGGATTAAATGAAATTTGGAACGCTTGGGTGCCGGAAGGCCACGCTCCGACGCGCGCCTGCGGGGAGGCCAAATTGGCCCGAGCCGAGTTGATGGTGGAAATCATAGTTGATGCGGCTTGCGACTAAGGCCCCTAAAATTAGGGAATAAGCTTGGCTTGACCAAAAAGGGTCAAGCCAAGCCTTCAGTGAGCGCATTTTACGCCAGAAGAAGCTAGATTTTTAGAACGATTTTGCCAATATGCTGGCTGGATTCCATCCGCTCATGGGCACGAGCGGCTTCAGCCAAGGGGAACTCGCCGTCCATCACAGGCATTATGCGCCCCGATGCCAGATGTGGCCAGACATGTTTAAGCAGTGCCGCCGCGATCTTAGCTTTGGCCAGATCACTTTGCGGACGCAAAGTGGAGCCGGTGAGGGTCAGGCGTCGTGTCATCATCTGCACCAGGTTTAGTGTCGCTTTGGGCCCTTGGAGAAAGGCGATTTGGACCAAACGGCCATCATCGGCCAGGGATTTCAAATTGCGCTGGATATAGTCGCCGCCAACCATGTCGAGAATCACATCGACACCACCACAGGGTTTGAGCACGTCTTCAAACACCTCATTACGGTAATTGATGACCCGCTCTGCACCAAGATCTTTGCAAGCTTGGCATTTCTTCTCAGATCCGGCGGTTGCAAACACGCGGGCCCCAAACAGATGCGCTAATTGGATTGCAGTTGTGCCAATCCCTGACGAACCGCCATGCACCAAAAACGTTTCGCCCGCTTGTAAACCGCCACGTTGAAATACATTCGAATAGACTGTGAAATAGGTTTCGGGCAGGCAGGCCGCTTGATTTAGCGTCAGCCCCTGCGGGATCGGCAGGCAATGAGTCGCGCAGGTTGCCACGTATTGCGCATAGCCGCCGCCGGGCAGCAAGGCACAGACCTCATCGCCCACAGCCCATTCGGTCACGCCGGCTCCCACCTCATAGATGACACCCGCCCCTTCCAGACCGGGCAAATCGCTGGTGCCGATAGGTGGATTATAAAGCCCGGCGCGTTGCAAAGCATCCGGACGATTAACGCCCGCATAGGCCAGTTTAATCACCACCTCGCCGGAGGCTGCGGTTGGGATTGGCCGCTGGGTTACTTGCAAGACATCCGGCGCACCCGGGGCGGTAATTTCGACTGCAGTCATATTGGGCATCAGAACATTCCTTAAAATTTTATTATTAGGCTTCCGGACTACGACCCGGCATGTCGTGACGTGGCTTGGGAGTTTTGATTTTGCCCAACAACCACAGCGGCCCCACCAAGGCTGCGCTCAGCGGTTTATTGGCCCGAATGCGCCCTTTGAAGATTTCCACCTGCATTACATTTTCAATGCGACGGTCCAAAAACGCCCAGGTATTTTCATGCGATGGGCAATCGTCACCGAGCCAAAACAGCACAGTTGCTCCGTAAACAGCGCTCAGTGTTACGCGTTTGCTGTACCAATTTACGTCCTGCGAACTGTCGCCCAACATGGTCCAAATATGGTCGGCCGTGCCCCAGATCAGTTTAGCCCCCTCTGCTGCATTTCGGGGCAAAGCAAAGAACGACGACGCCCGGCGCACGGCCTCCTTATCGCCGATAGCCTCGAGCCGTAGGCGCACCGCAAGCGTAATTTTCTCGCGAATCTTTAGGCTGTCCGTTGGTGTGGTCCGGTAGCCCTCAAGCATGAGAGCATCACCCTGACGATGATAGGCCACAGCCAAGTCAATAGCTCCACGCGGCGCCAAAATCGCGGCCAAACCTGGATCCATATTCACATCCGCCACAGCATATTCAAAACTGGCTTGCGACCACCCATCAAAAACCACATGCGGCAGCATCGCTGCCAAAAGTTCAGAGATTCGCGTTTGTACCATCATAGGACCCCTAATATCAGCGCAGCTAGACAAAACAAAAGGCCTGCGCTAAAGAGCGACCTCCTGCAATTTTGCAATTTAAACTAGAAAGGTGGTGAAAACCACATGCAGGTTAGTGTTCGCGACAATAACGTCGATCAGGCCCTTCGGGTCTTGAAGAAAAAGCTACAACGCGAGGGTGTGTTTCGTGAAATGAAGCTCAAGCAACATTTCGAGAAACCATCTGAGAAAAATGCGCGCGAGAAGGCCGAGTCCATCCGTCGCACCCGTAAGCTGGCGCGTAAGAAAGAAGAACGTGAGGGGTAAATGATGTAAATCATACCCCCGGGCAACGCGCCCCGATACACAAGGAAAGCCCCTACGTTCGCGTGGGGGTTTTTTGTGCCTAGGTCAGAGCGGCAGCGCGGTGGTTTTGAACACTGTGCGCAAAGCAAAGCTTGATTGCATCAGCGTCACGCCTGGCAGTTTGGCGAGAAATTTTCGATGGATTTTAGCGAAGTCTTCCGTGTCTTTGGCCACGACTTTCAACAAAAAATCAGCACTGCCCGCCATGAGATGACATTCGAGCACATCTGGTATCAGCGCCACAGCTTTTTCGAAAGCCGCCAAAACCTCTTCAGTTTGCCCACTCAGGGTTATTTCGACAAATACAGTTGTGCGGCGATCCACCTTGCGCGGATCCACCAACGCCACATAATCTCGGATATAGCCCTCTGTCTCCAAGCGGCCAACCCGTCGATGACATGCTGAAGCCGACATATTCACCTGATCTGCCAAATCAGAATTCGAAATACGGCCTTTGACCTGTAATACGGATAATAACCGACGATCTGTAGCGTCCAACTTCATATCTTCGCCATTTCTTACAATTCTCAGGAAATATTTGAATATTATGTCAACACTAATCCGCTTTGGAATAGAAAACAACAGTTTTGACATTCAACATGGCGGCCGGCTTGCGTTACTTTTTCTGCAATACCGCAAGGATATCAGCGAGCAACTCTTTTTCCGAAGGGCCGGGATCAACTGCGTGCGTTTTTTCCTGAGGTTTTTGCGTCGCCTGTTTGATCCGATTTACCTGCCGCACCAGCATGAACCACACTAACGCGACCAGCATTAAATTGATCACCGCCATGATGAAATTACCATGGCTGAAAACCGCGTCTCCAACGGAAACTGATAGGCTAAAAAAATCGACGCCACCTAGAAAAATTCTAAGTATTAGGATTCAAAATATCACTCACCATAAATTTAACGATTGCAGTGAACGCGCCGCCAACAATGATCCCAGCGGCCATATCCATGATATTGCCACGGGCGATGAAATTTCTAAATTCTGAAAGCCTGACCTTATCGCTTTATGATTTATGCCTTTAACACGCCAATTTAATAAAATTAAGGGGCTGTCCTAGATAACTAGTTCAAACACCTTCTAACCCACTGTCTTAGTTGCGATAACTGATCTGACGGGTCACTGTTGTTAAATCTCCACTCACATTCCTTCAAGAATAACCCAAAATGCGCCTTGGGAACACCGTTGAATTTACGCATGTGGCGCTTGACCTGATTCCAGAAATTCTCAATGCCATTGATGTGATTGTGGCGGTCTGCGAAGAGCTTAGAATGGTTGAT
>Ga0209712_10000840_pt1 | contig 26548 bp, 24 predicted proteins | sample ArcOceMetagenome_FD_187443 | JGI IMG/M metagenome (GOLD analysis project Ga0209712, IMG submission 187443) | Marine eukaryotic phytoplankton communities from Arctic Ocean - Arctic Ocean - Greenland ARC118M Metagenome (SPAdes) (version 2) | ecosystem: Environmental > Aquatic > Marine > Oceanic...
CGTGATCGTGCTGCGGCCGCGGGAATTGATTTAGACATTGTGCCAGGAATATTACCTGTGACTAATTATCAAACGTTGCAACGTTTTGCAGGTTTTACTAATGTACATGTGCCTCAGTGGTTACACAAAATGTACAGTGGTTTAGAAACCGACGATCAAATAACACGCAATTTAATGGGTGCTAACATTGCTATGGATATGGTCAAAGTCTTAGCTAAAGAAGGGGTGAGGAAATTCCATTTTTACACTCTTAATCGCAGTGAATTGAGCTACGCTATTTGCCATATGTTGGGTGTTAGAGCAGACTGACAGTATCTAGTCACTAATGGTGTCGATTTATGCAAACTAATATTTTTGTCATTAAGAAAGCAAAACAAGGATTGATTATGGCAAAAGAACTTTTTTTGCTATTTATCAAGCACTGTAAACAAGACAAAATAACGGTGTCAGCAGGACACTTAGCTTATGTATCCTTGTTATCTCTTGTGCCTTTTGTCATGGTGTTTTTTACTATATTATCGGCTTTTCCTGCGTTTTCTGATGCCAGAGGTGAGCTTGAAGAACTTATTTTTAGCAGTTTTGTGCCCCATGCAGGTGGGCAAGTGCAAACTTATGTCACGGAGTTTGTGAATAACGCATCTGGAATGGGGGCAATTGGGATCCTGTCTTTGATGGTCGTCGCATTGATGCTGATATCCAACATTGATAAAACCCTTAATAGCATCTGGCAATCACAAAGTGAAAGGCCGATAGTCTTTACTTTTGCGATTTACTGGATGGTGCTGACACTGGGACCGCTTTTGATGGGGTCAAGCTTAGCAATTAGTTCTTACTTAGTGAGTTTGGCCAATTCAGCCGAAGAATATACGTTTGGCGTGACGACTACTTTACTAAAAATAGTACCTTTCGTTGCTTCTGTTGGTGCCTTCTTTCTTATTTACATGCTGGTGCCTAATAAAAAAATCGATCCTAAACATGCCGCCTTTGGGGCCTTAGTGGGAGCTGTGTTATTTGAAACTAGCAAAAAGGTGTTTGCCTTATATGTGACAAGTTTCCCTTCATATCAACTGATTTATGGCGCTTTAGCAGTGATCCCAATTTTGTTTGTTTGGGTTTATCTATCTTGGGTGGTGGTGTTGGTTGGGGCGGAGGTGACTCATGTGTTAGAAATCTTTTTAAACGATGAAGCCGAAAATATGTCTGTTGAATAAGATGACGAACTCAGTCCGTCATCTTAATGTGATCTGAATCGAGTTATTGACCTTTCATACTAGAGATAAAGCTATTGGATTCAGCAATCGCTTTGTTCATTTCTGATACAAGCTGATTAATCTCTTTCTTTATTCCACTAAATTCGCCTTGTAATGCCCCTATGGCACTAGCGTTTAGATTATGTTTTAAATACAGCACATTGTCTCTTAAAGCTGATAACACCGGGTCCATCTTGCTTTCTGCTTTACGCATAGCACTCAACAAGGATTTGTACCGTCGTTGGGTGTCTTTTAGTTTACGTAAGCTATCGCGTTTGAGTGTCTCATTACTGTATTTTTCCAGTTCTTCCTGCCATTCATCAAATAATGCTTCTGCAACACTTTCAACCTTATCAATTCGGATTGTTACTGAGGCTGCTGAGTCTTCACTCGCTTCAAATTGCTCTTTGAGTTGGCTGTATACATCTTGCAGTTCCCCACCGTTAAAGTTAATTAGCTGACTAAATTCATCTAGCGCGGAACTGAATTGTTGCTGAGCATCTTCTTGAGATTCTTTGGCGTCTTCCACCCGGTCTACTAAGATATCACGTTTTTCGACACCCACTTTTTCCCATGCTGCATAGTAAGCGCTTTGGCATGCAGCAAATAAAACAATAAATGGGATAATAATGAGCTTTTTCATTAATCTGAACCTCTAAATGTAGCTGCATCGATAATGCACCAAATATAAACAATAGGTAACATAACCCAACCAATTAAGATGATAGTTAGGCCTCCGGAAATGCCCCACGCAACAAAGAATAGAATTGCTGGGATAATTCTTCCTTGAACTAGTTGCCCTAAGCCTGGTATAAAAAAACTGCATATTGCGGCTAATACGTTGCCACCTGAACCTTGTCCTGACATATTCTGTCTCCGTTGATAATAAAGTGACTTTTAATGTGCTTAAGTAGTAAATTAAATCATTATAGAAAAATAAACAAATAGGATATGTAAATTCGTATGACTCAACTCTTTCCCGATATTCAAGCTTTTACATCAGAAATGTTAGCTGTGTCGAACGGACATTCATTATATGTGGAACAAACTGGTAATCCTAGAGGTATTCCAGTGCTGTACTTGCATGGTGGCCCTGGGGCTGGAATAGGGAAGGATTATCGCCGATTTTTTGACCCTGATAAATATTGGATAATTGGTTTTGACCAAAGAGGGTGTGGGAAGTCCACTCCTTTTGGCGAGCTTGATAATAATAATAGTCATGCTTTGGTTGATGATGTACTTTTAATTCAGCAACATCTTAAGATTAAAAAATGGGTTTTATTTGGTGGTTCTTGGGGCTCCACATTAGCTTTACTGGTGGCAATTCGGCAGCCTGGAAATGTTATAGGACTTATTTTACGTGGGATTTTTCTAGCAAGAGAGCAAGATTATACTTGGTATCTAGATGCGTCAGGTGGCGCTGCGCAGCTTTTCCCCGAATACTACCAAGACTTTCTTACACCCATAAAAAGTAGACCAGCCGACTTATCAATTGTTGATGCCTATTATCAAATATTTAATAGTAATAACGAAGTGAAAAAAATGGCGGCTATTAAGGCATGGTGTTTGTGGGAAGCTAGAATTAGCCGTCTTCATTGCCAGTTTGATGAGGACCAGTTGGTTTCAAATGTGCATCGAGCGATCAGTTTGGCTCTGTTGGAATGCCACTACATAAAAAATCTTTGTTTTATTCCTGAAAATTATATTTTGCAAAATATTGAGAAAATACAACATTTGCCCGTTACTATTATTCATGGACGGTATGACTGTGTATGTAAAATTGAAGCGGCTTATTCATTAAGCCAACAGTGGCAAAATAGCCAACTCAATATTGTTCCCGAATCCGGGCATAGTGCGGGTGAGAAAATGATCACTCAGGCTTTATGTGTCGCCAGTCAATCTATGGCTAACTTTTGGTTAGAGCAGTAATGATTGCGCTCATCCAAAGAGTTAAGCAAGCTAAGGTAGAAGTAGCTGGGCATACTGTAGGTGAGATTGGGCAAGGCATTTTGGTGTTGCTGGGGGTTGAAAAAAATGATGATAAACTTAAGGCACAAAAACTGTGTCAGAAAGTTATGAATTATCGTATTTTTTCTGATGAACAAGGGAAAATGAATCTTAATGTAAGGCAAGTGGAAGGTGAATTGCTTATTGTTTCACAGTTTACTTTAGTCGCGGATACACAAAGTGGTAATCGCCCAAGTTTTTCTTGTGCAGCACCAGCTGAATTAGGCGAAACCTTATATGAATACTTTATCGAATGTTGTCAATCCAACGGGATGCCTTCTCAAACAGGAACGTTTGGTGCAGACATGCAGGTTTCATTGTTGAATGATGGCCCTGTCACTTTTCAACTACAAGTATAATTTGCCGCTGCCCGTTTTATAGTTTCTAATAGCCGGTTACTGTTGAGGTTAAGTGCCTTCAGCCAGATAAATCCATGGAGAGCCTTAAGCAGATGTATAAAATTGATACGCCATCGAGTGAACAAGATTTTACGGACTATTTTGCATGTCGGTGGAAAATGTTAAGAGAGCCCTGGAAATACCCCGAAGGGTCTGAAAAGGATGAGTACGAGCAGGTCAGTCAACATCGAATGATCCGTAATCCTGACGGCGATGTGATTGCCGTTGGCCGAGTGCATATGAATTCGGCAGAAGAAGCCCAAGTGCGCCATGTTGCGGTCGAAAAAGACTATCAAGGAAAAGGGTTGGCAAAAATGTTAGTGGCCTCTTTAGAAGCGGTTGCCAGAGCAGAGGGGGCAGTGTGCATTGTAACTAATAGTACTCAGGCATCTATTGCGTTGTTTACCAGTTTAGGATTTAAAGCACAAAGTAGCGCACCTAAAGTGTTGGGAGAACAACAACGTCAACAAATGGTAAAAAAACTTATCGATCCGAACAGTATTCTGTTGCATCCCAAATGGTGCAAACTACTCCAAGGTATTTGGCATGACACCATTCCTATTAGTAAACAGATGGGGATCAATATACATCAATATACTGGACGTACTCTTGAGACTCGGGCATCTTTAAATAAAAACATTAATTTTCATGGCACTATGTTCTCTGGCAGCATCTTTTCTCTAGCGACATTGACTGGCTGGGGTATGATATTTTTACAGCTCAAAGAAAAAGGGTTAGATGGTGAGATTGTGCTAAGTGACGGTAATATTCATTACTATAAACCTATTGTCATACAGCCTAGAGCGTTGTGCAATATTGAGTCGTTAAGTGGTAAATTAGAGCCTTTGAGTAAAAATAAAAAATGCCAGATAAAGTTGAATGTTGCTATTTTAGACGGTGACAACGCAGTAGCTGAATTCTCTGGAGTATTTGAGGTATTGCCCAGTAGCCAATCTGAAAATTAAGCTTATTTTCAGATAATAAAAAAGCGCAATGTTTGCGCTTTTTTATAACTGTTGATGGATATATTTTAGTTAAGCTACCATTGAAGTCTGGAGCTTTTTCATCGCGTTCTTTTCAATCTGGCGAACACGCTCAGCAGACACTTGGTACTTATCAGCTAAGTCCTGCAAAGTTGTTTTATCATCTGACAACCAGCGAGTTTGAATTATATGCTGACTACGGTCGTCAAGTGTTTTGAGTGCAGCGTACAACCTACCGGATGCATTTGAATCCCAATCAGCATTGATAACATCGGATTCTACGTCTGTTGTTTTATCTTCTAAAAATTGTACCGGCGCAAAACTACCACTTTCATCATCATCAGCGGACAAATCGAAAGCTTGGTCATGACTGCTCATACGCGCTTCCATTTGCAACACTTCTTTGGTGCTGACTCCTAAAGTTTCTGCTACCTTTTGTACTTCTGCATGAGTAAACCAACCGAGACGCTTCTTGTTCTTACGTAAATTAAAAAACAACTTACGCTGTGCTTTGGTAGTCGCTACTTTAACAATACGCCAGTTCTTTAATACGAATTCATGGATCTCAGCTTTTATCCAGTGCACAGCAAAAGAGACCAAGCGAACACCGACCGTTGGGTCAAAGCGTTTGACTGCTTTCATCAATCCTATGTTGCCCTCTTGAATCAAATCAGCTTGGGGCAAGCCATAACCAGAATACGATTTTGCGATGTGAACAACAAAACGCAAGTGAGACATAATAAGCTTCCTAGCAGCTTGTAAATCTCCATCTTGTTGTAAACGTTCAGCTAACCCACGCTCATCTTCAGCGCTTAGCATATTAATGCTACTCACTGCTTGAACGTAAGTCTCGATACTTCCCGTTTGTGGTACGGTTAATGTCAGTGCACGTAAATCTGTACTCATAGTTACCTCGTATTCCTCTTTGACTTGCGATTGTAGCAAAAGAAAAGCATTTCTGCGACCTAAATTCATTCCATTATATTTCGAAATAAATGTCCATATTAAGTAGACCTATACTTTTTAAAACAACTCTGAACATATAAGTCGTTATTTAAATATTTGTTTCAAGCTGTTGTAAAAACCTTAGTATGTTTTGATTTAGATTCAAACCTATTTTCTGTTACGAAACGAACGTGTCCCTTGGATCAATACCCTCTTTGATAAGCATTACAGGAAAGTAAATAATTTTATGTTTACGTACATCGCGTACCAAGAAATATTCGATAAAATAACGGGTTGTTTACCTACAAATTATTATTTAGTAACGCTGAAAATGATTACTTTATTAGACCATTGGCTAGATGAAGAAACCTTAAAAATTTTAACTAGTCATCATTTATGTCTAGAATATATATAGGTAAATACGATTTATCAATAATCTACTCTTCAATAAAACTTAGAAGACTACTAATTTACAACATGCGCTTTATTATTTAGGGCAAGTTAAAGATCTAAATAATTTTAATCAGGAGCTTTGAAAATGACTCCTGAAAATATGTTATCAACACTTCGAAATAAGCATCTCTAGACTTGTAAATATCGACCCTTTGTGAGGAGCACCATCAAAGTGTCACATCATAATGTAACAATCGGCAAACAGTTAATCTCAAGATTACTTTAATAAAAGGAGGTGTATTTTTCTCTTTTTTTTTAGTGTTATGATAACCAAGATACAATCTTTAAAACATCTGAATGAACAGTTACGGTCTGCTTTTATTGACCTTGGTAACATTATCTGATGATAAACCTTAAAGCTTCTTCATATCCTTTTTAACTGGATCAATCTTTGGTGCAATGGTGCACTTCAGTATGGGATCCCCACACTTTCCACAATTTAAAGCCTAGAGTTTTCCACAGGACACACGAACTACATGAATAAGCTGTTAAAAGAACACATAGTGGTGGCACAAAACGCATCTGGTAGAAACATGAATGTACCTTTGTATCGGTTTGTTGGTGAGAAGCCAGGGCCTAAGGTTTATATCCAGAGCTCAATCCATGGTGCTGAAGTGCAAGGTAATGTGGTTATTTATCAACTTATTCAGTGGCTTAAGACTCTACCTATCTGTGGCGAAGTGTTATTAGTTCCCAACTGCAACCCGGTTGGTACTAACATCAAAGCAGGTGAATATACATTGGGGCGTTTTGACCCTGTGAATGGCACCAATTGGAATCGTGGGTACTACTATGATGATGCTTTTATCTATAAATTCGCACAAAGTATTAGTGATAATGAATCTGTTCAGTCGATAAAGTCCCGTTTTCGACGAAAAATGAAACAACAGTTACAAACCAGACTAAGTGAAACTTGGGGTATTGGTTTGGCCCAGCATCTTAATTTAAAGTTGCAAGAATTAGCATTCGATGCAGATTATGTGCTGGACTTGCACAATGGCCCAGTATCAACGCGACATATTTATGTGCCTGAATATGCAAAAGCTTCTGCTAGTTTATTTAATATTCCCCACGTTATATTTATGCCAAATGTGTTTTCAGGGGCTTTGGATGAAGCCACGTTTTGTCCCTGGTGGTTGCTAACAGATTTAGTCAGTAGCAAACGTCAACAGCCAGTGGATTTTGCAGTTGAAGCTTTTACGTTAGAGATGGGTAGTCAAGAGGTAATCAGTTTTCAAGAAGGCGAATTTGACGCTAAAAGCATTCTGACTTATTTGACTGCCAAGGGATGCTTACCCGGTAGTTCAACGTTACCTGAAAACATGTCACGCAAGGCTATCACTCTAAATAACTACAAAACACTTTTTACCCAACAAGGTGGCATAGTGGAATATATCGCTAAACCTGGTGACGTTGTCAAAAAAGGTGGAGTACTAGCCAGAGTGCTAAATGTCGATAATTTAGACACAGATAAAGCGACAACAGATATCTTAGCCCCTTGTGATTTAGTGGCTATCCTGCACTTTCCTTCTGCCTCTGTTTTGAGCGGAACCCAGTTGTATAAGTGTTTTACTGAGTACTTTGAGTTGTCATAGCCATATCTGAAATGAATTCTACCTTAAACTTTAGGTAGTACAGTTCCATTTATCTGATCGTAAATTAGGGCTGTCTCAACATGGTTAACCTCTTTTCTTGCTGTAATTGCATTAAAAACGAAATCTCGTAAATGTTCTGTATCAGCTAAACACGCATGCAATAAGAAGTCGTTTTCGCCACCCATATGATAAAGGCTTATTACTTCAGGTAATGAAGCCAATTGTGTTTGAAAAGTGTCGATCGTAGGCCGACTGTGATCAGAAAGACGAATAGAAATCATCACTTGGATGTTGCCACCTAAGGCTTGGAAATCTACGTTTAACCGTGCGCCTTTAATCACCTGTTCACTTTGTAATTTCTTAATTCTTTCAAGACATGTAGACGGTGCTAATCCAATCAATTCAGCTATGTCTTTATTGTTCATTCTAGCATCTTTATATAAGGCCGCTAAAATGGCAATGTCTGTTTTATCTAGATGGCGTCTTGTGCTCACTATTCCCTACCTGGGCAGTAAGTGCCTAATATTGCTCTTTTTTTCGCACCCGTCACACTGGTGATATTACCTTGTATCTTATTAATATGGGCGTAGGCGAGCCAAGCAAACGCCATAGCTTCAACTGCATCAGCTTCTACGCCTAGTTTATTTGTGGTGAATAATTCACATTCATGTAGTTCAGACGCGAGTTCTGCAACTAAAAAATCATTTCGTGCTCCTCCACCGCAAATATACACTTGCTCAACATCTTTAAATTGTAAAACCTGCTTGGCAATTGTATGGGTGGTCAACATAACCAATGTTGTCTGCACAACCTGCGGATCGATAATGTAACTCATACTGCTTAGGTTTTGCTGCAACCATGACAAGTTAAATTGCTCACGACCACAACTTTTGGGTGCTGGTGCTGAAAAATACGGATGTTTGCTTAATAGTTGAAACAATTCAGACTCTGCAGAGCACTGAGCTGCCCATTGCCCTTTTTCATCATAGTTTTGCCCTGTATGAAGCTTGCACCAAGCATCTAACAAGGTGTTTCCAGGGCCAGTATCGTAACCAATAACATCATTAGCATCATTTTTTGGTAAATAAGTAATGTTGGCAATACCACCAATATTGATGACGACTCTCGATTTTTTATTGCTGGCAAACACTGCTTTGTGAAAAGCTGGTACTAAAGGAGCGCCTTGGCCGCCTAAAGCAATGTCTTTTCGCCTAAAATCGGCAATCACATCAATGCCCGTTAATGTTGCCAGGGTGTTAGGGTCGCCAATTTGCAAGCTAAACCCATGTTCACCTAAAGGAATATGACGAATTGTTTGTCCGTGGGAGCCAATTGCTATGATTTGATCAGGGTGAACGTCGTTGTCTTTAAGCAATTGCAATGAAGCCTCAGCAAACGCCTGAGCCACAGCCCTATCAGCATGACCCATTAGTTCTATTTCATTATTACTCGGTGCACTCAGTTGGTGTAATGCATTAGATAAACAAGATGGGAAAGGAAAGGTCCGAGAATCTAATAGCTTAGGATAAGCTCCAGCAAAATCTACCAAGGCAGCATCAACTCCATCAATACTGGTTCCGGACATCAATCCTAAATATAGATGTGGCATAGCTGCCCTTAATTCATTGCTAACATAATACGTTTATTATTATTTAATTGCTGCAATCTGATTGCAGCAATGTCAGTAAATTTAACTTTCTCTTTATTTGCTATAGGCTCTGCTTTTGGTAAATTTACCGTACGTGGATTGCGATGTACACCATTGACCAAAAACTCATAATGTAAATGCGGCCCTGAAGCCAAACCGGTAGATCCGACAGTGCCTATCGGCTGCCCTTGCTTAACAGTTTGACCTTTCTTTACTTTACGTTTTGTAAAGTGTAGATATTTGGTCACGTATTTTTCACCGTGTTGAATAAATACATGGTGACCATTATATTTATCATAGGCTGATTTAATCACTTTTCCGTCACCTGCGGCCATCACTGGGGTGCCACGGTCAGCAGCATAGTCGACCCCTCTATGGGCTTTCCAGCGTTTTTGAACCGGGTGAAAGCGGTTTTTCTTAAAACTTGAGCTAATATATCTAAAATTGACTGGCGCGCGTAAAAAACTCTTGCGCATACTATTGCCTTGGGGAGTGTAGAAATTACCATCATCATAACGAATAGCTGTAAACGCTTCACCTTGATTGACAAATTGCGCGGCGACTATGTTGCCATTTTCAATGAACTCGCCTTTTATGTAGTGCTCTTCAAACATTACATAAAAACTATCGCCAGCTCTAAGGCCTAAGGCAAAATCAATATCCCAGCCAAAAATACCTGCTACTTGCATGATTTGGTTATCGGTTAAATTTGCATTCAGACCAGCATTCCAGAAGCTGTTGGTGACATTTCCCTGAGTATAATTTAGGCGGGTATCTAATTTGAGCGTTTTAATTTCACTGATAAATGTATTATCTTCATTTTTAGTGATGACTAAGGTATCTGTGCTTGAGAATGGGTATTGCAATGAAATTAACTGGCCTTGTGGATCGATTTGTAACTCTAATACGTCACCTGGCATTATTTTTAGTAGTTTTTTTGCTAGTTTACCCGCTTTACTAACTCGGTAGGTTTGCTGTGGAGACAAACCGCTGCGTTTGAATATCATGGCCAAGTTATCGCCTTTTTTGACAACGACCGACTTCGCTTCATTTATTTTTTCAAGACCAAAAAAATTTTCTACAGGTAAGTTATTAAAGTTAACTTCTAGTTCATATCGTTTACCGACTTCTAAAGTAGAGGCTGTGCTTTTATAAGCACTGACTGGCTCAGAAGGTAAAAGAAACAAAATAAATAGACATCCTGCAATCGCAGACATAATCCATCTGTGCGGTTTAGGTATATTTTCAAAGGTCTTTCTTATCACAAATACAACACATCTTATGAAACGAACTTACAGAATATATGGATTAAGAAAGATTTTCCAGTTGCCGCTCAATTTTCGAGCCGTTTATTGAGTGTAGGTAATCACTTTTAGTTATCGTAAAAAACACCATAGCCCTTTCATTGCTGGGTCTTGGCAAGTAAAATGTAATAATAAGATAAATATCAAATTTTTAACAAGGTTATAAAAATGTCAGATTGGCAAAGTGCGATGGCTGAAATTCAGCGTGGAGCAGAGGAAATATTATTAGAAGATGAGCTTATTGCCAAACTAAAAGAAGGTAAGCCATTAAAAATTAAAGCTGGATTCGATCCTACCGCACCTGATTTACATTTTGGTCATACTGTATTAATCAACAAATTACGCACTTTCCAACAACTTGGCCATGAAGTGATATTTTTAATTGGGGATTTTACCGGCATGATTGGTGATCCAACTGGAAAAAACATCACCAGAAAACCCCTGACTAAAGAAGATGTGTTGGCGAATGCTGAAACCTACAAAGAACAAGTGTTCAAGATCCTCGACCCAGCAAAAACAACCATTCGTTTCAATTCTCAGTGGATGGAAAAGTTGGGTGCTGCAGGTATGATAAAACTCGCGTCTAATCAGACGGTAGCGCGAATGTTGGAAAGGGATGATTTCAAAAAACGCTATACTGGTGGACAACCTATTGCGATCCACGAATTCCTCTACCCTCTTGTGCAAGGCTGGGACTCTGTTGCGTTAGAAGCTGATGTCGAGTTGGGTGGCACCGATCAACGATTTAACCTGTTAATGGGCAGGGAGTTACAAAAATCTGAAGGCCAAAGACAGCAAACAGTATTGATGATGCCGTTACTTGAAGGATTAGACGGTGTACAAAAAATGTCTAAATCTTTGGGAAATTATATTGGAATTACTGATGCGCCCAACGATATGTTTGGTAAGGTGATGTCTATATCTGATGATTTAATGTGGCGTTATTATGATTTACTGAGCTTCATCCCTAAGAATGAAATTGAAGTTATTAAACGAGCTGTTGAAGCAGGAGCAAACCCAAGAGATAGTAAAATTGACTTGGCAAAAGAGTTAATCGCGCGCTTTCATAGTGAACAAGATGCAGAGTCGGCGCATCAAAATTTTATTCAACGTTTCCAGAAAAATGCCATTCCTGATGAGATGCCAGAATTTGAATATTTGTTGCCTTCCGAAGGACTGATGATCGCTAATGTTTTAAAAGACGCCGGCTTAGTTAACTCGACATCTGATGCTATGCGAATGATAAAGCAAGGTGCAGTTAAGATGGATGGAGAAAAAATTGATAATTCTAAATATCAGTTTACTCAACCTTTACAGGTGGTGTTGCAGATTGGTAAACGCAAATTTGCTCGCATAACGTTTAAGTAAAATTAAGAGGCCAGTTTCCTTAGAAATTGGCCTCTTAAGAATATTCATACTGAGTCGTCTCTTGGGTTTATTTTAAGAACGTTTTTTAGCGGGCAAATTCAAGTGACTTAAATGCATATCTAGGGCTTCGACAGAAATATGTATTTCTCTTACTGAAAGCCAAAGCGAATATAACAATAACACTAGGCTAGAGGCGAATATTGTGCCTCCTACTGTTTGATAGTTGGCGTAAATAGCTAGCATGGATAATACACACAAGAAAAAACTACCCATGCCAGCACCTTGCATATTTTTGATTAATTGAATGCGTGAGCGAAGGCTTTTGATTTGTCCCTGATCATTTTCGTTACTCTCACTTAAGTCAAAATTTCTAATGATACTAGCAAGCGCTAAAAAACGATTGGTATAAGCTAGCAGTAACAACGATATAGCTGGAAACAGCATAGCTGGAGTAGTAAGGGTGATATCCATAAGCTGAATCTACCTATTTAACATCATTTTCAACGGGCAAGCCTGCCTTTAACCAATCCTGCATATCACCTTCAAGGTGCTGAAGGTTTTGATATCCATGTTTTTGTAATGCCTCTGCTGCTTTCCCTGCTCGGTAACCAGAACGACAATAAAGCACGATTGGTTTTTCCCTTGAAAATGTTAAAACAGCAGGGTTGTCAATAATGTTACTCAATGGAATATTTATTGCGTTTGGTACATGTTCTTGTTGGTATTCTTCAGATGTTCTAACGTCTACTACAACAATGCTATTTGGGTTTGCTTCGAGTAATTCTTGTTGGCTTATGTTATTGAAATTGGAAGAGTAGACCGAAAAACTTAGTAAGCATAATACCCAAAAGGTAACGTGTTTAAACACAAGATATTCTCCGTCGTGTTGAGTAGGTTCTGATAGTAAATAGTGTAGTGCAGTCTGTAAAGGATATTAGCAATTGGCTAACCAATATAAGTGAGTATTTAGCGATTAAAAACGGTAGTGCCTATCCTAAGAAATAGAAATTTTTCATACTCATATTGTTGGATTTATCACAGTTAAAGCTCTAGTGATATCAGCTAAAATGACTTGTTTCTACCTGACTTTCTAGTGCATACCTTTTGTTGTTCGCAGCATGCAGGACTACCAAGTGCTATTCCTGAACTTGCTCCACGCAGGGTTAAAACAAATAAATGATTACATCTATAACTTATACGTTGAAATGCTGCGACTGAGCCTCTGTTAATGTTGACTACCGTCCCCCCGAGCTGTTTAACCTGATAACCAGCTCGGGGGGAGGGCGGTAGTATATTGACAGCGTGACGAATAGGTTAGCTAAAAAACCTAAACTTAGTTTATTTGGTATTCCAATATAAAGATAATTCGTAGGTCAAACAAGAAACTAGGGTGCCCGCTCTCCCAGTGAGTAGATATTAAAAATTAATGAATAATATTGATAATTATATAGTGGTAGCATCGTGGTAACAATGACTCGACATTGTTTTTAACTCTGCACGCTTGTTGCTAAGATTTTGAAAAAGCTGAATGAGTTGTATTTGTCAGTCTGGGGTACGCACGTTATACAAAAATAATCAAAAACAGTACCTAAAACCGTAAAAGTTGATGATTAAACAAGGTATTGATCATGCTGTACATTATGTTAATTTTGCAATAGTTTGCATGACTAGCGTTGCAGAGTTTTTAGCTGCATGGTCGAGGTATGCTTGAAAAGAAACAGTCGATGTTTTGCCAGCAATATCAGACAGTGAGCGGATAACCAAAAACGGAATGCTTAATAAATAGCAGCTCTGAGCAATGGCTACACCTTCCATTTCTACTGCACAGACAGCCGGAAAGTTTTGCCTAATAACGTTTGCAGCTTCATCACTTCCAACAAAAGAATCTCCGGTACAAATAAGACCTTGCTGTACCTGTACATCTTTTAGGCCAGCTGCAGCATTAACAGCGTGCTCAAGTAACACTTTGTCACATTCAAAATATGCTGGCATACCCGCGGTTTGACCAAGTTTGTAGCCAAAGTGAGTTAAGTCAGCATCGTGGTGTCGTAGCTCATTCGCTATCACAATATCCCCAATGTTCAGGTGGCTTGAAAAGCCCCCAGCCGAACCTGTATTTATAACAAAGTCGGGGGCGAAATGATGGATCACCACGCTAGTTGAAACAGATGCTGCCACTTTACCTATGCCACATTTGACCAAAGCAACGTTAACTTCACCAAGTTTGCCAATATATACAGTGAGATGATTAAAGTGTTTTTCTTGGCAATTTTTTAGAGATGCACGAATAAGGGTTATTTCTTCATCCATGGCACCTAAAATAGCAATTTTCATATTTTTTTTTATTCACAATTAGTTAATATCATACAGACCTAAGTCTATTACGTCTGCTAGTGTTATAAAACAACTCAATGGTGTGAACTTCGAGAAAATCAAAAACGATACATCATATTGCTAAAATTTCGACAACCCTTTTACTAACTGTAGGTGAGCTATGAAGCACTTCAGTATCTTACTCGTCGCTATGATGTTTCTTGGTTGTCAGGCTGTTTCAAAAATATCGGTTAGTCATAAAACGTTACTTTATGATGAAGGGTTTAAAGGATTTGAAAATGTCACTGTAGAAAGTGAAATAGAAATTTTCGAATTAAATGATGAAGCTAAAGCCTTTGCTCAATCTGCGATAAGAGGAGTATTTAAACCCAAAGAACAAATTCAAGCTCTGGTTCAACATATTTTTTCTCGTTCAGATTTAAATTTATTGTATCGAGCTGAGGCCAATACTGTTGCCAATCAAACGTTTCGTAATAGAGCTGCCAACTGTCTTTCAATGTCAATTATGACTTATGCTTTAGCTAATGAGCTAGGTTTTAGTGTGCGATTCCAAGATATAGAAATTCCCGAGTACTGGACAATAAGAGAGGGGCAAAGTTTGCTAAATGGGCATATTAATCTGCAGATATTACCCGGTTCTAGTCGCAAGCGTACCGAATTCTTCACGCAAGGCTTTGAAGTTGATTTTGATGCACAAGCTACCCGGGAGCATTTTCCTAAAACACTGCTTAAGCTCAATCAAGTTGTCGCCATGTTTCACAATAATAATGGTGCCGATGCACTATTAAAAAGAGATTACGTAAAAGCCTATGCTTATTTTCGTTCTGCTTTTTTACAATCCCCCTATCTGTCTTCTGTTTTAACAAACTTAGGTTATTTGTATCGACTTGTAGGTCACTATGAACTTGCTGAAAAAACCTACCTTTGGGCCATAAAAAAAAATAAAAAAAATTTAACTGCTTGGCGTAATTTATCTTATTTATATCGATATATGGGGGATGATGAAAAAGCCAACAATATTGTGGATCGGGTGACACGTCGACGTGCAGATAATCCCTTTTTTCATATTAATCTGGGCGATAAAGCGTTTGAAAAACAACAATGGCAAATTGCCCTAAGGCACTATCAACAAGCTCTAAAGTTAGATAAAAGAAATCACGAAGTATTCTTTGGGTTAGGTAAAACCTATTTTGAATTAGGTGATGTTACACGCAGTTATCATTACTTGAAGCTCGCTAAAATGAAATCAAGAACTGAGCAGCAACAGGCCAAGTATCAGAGGGAAATTGACATGTTAATGATCATTAAATCAGGATGATTCAGGGGTTTATTACGTTGTGATAACTAGTAGTTTTTCATTACGACGGCTATGTTAGTAGTATGTTAATTTACTAGTAGAGTGCATCGAATGCAGCTAGCCTCATATATCCGGAATATTCTAATTACACTCGTTACCTCTTTGTCTTTTTGTGCATGTCAATCTACCATCGTCTATGTCACTCCTTCTGAAATATTGTTATACGATAAAGGCTTCGTTGGTTTTAAGGCAATTCAGATAGAATCAGAGCAGGAAATATTTACATTAGATGACGAGGCTAAAGTATTCGTAAAAGCAACCATTGAACCAATGACAAATAAAATTGATCAAATGGAAGCATTAGTTAGAGCCATATTTGATCGCTCAGATCTCAATTTACTTTATCAGGGTGATGCCAACAACACCGCCAATGAGACATTTTATTCCCGTAAAGCAAATTGCTTGTCTATGTCTATCATGACGTATGCCATGGCAACTGAAGCGGGGTTTTATGTGGATTTTCAGGAAATTATGATCCCTGAATTTTGGACAAGAAAAGCGGGTTTTAGTTTATTAAATGGGCATATCAATTTAAAAATGTTGGCTCCTCGTGATACAAGTGTTTTTATGCTCAACCCTCGTAGTTTTCAGGTTGATTTTGATCCCCAGTCATCAAGAAGTGGATTCCCCAAAAAAATCGTGAATAAACAAGCTGTAATGGCTATGTTTTATAATAATAAAGGTGCCGATGCTTTGTTGCGAAAAGATTACATATCGGCTTACGCCTATTTTCGTGAAGCGCTGTTATTTGATCCTGATTTTGACTCAGGATGGGTGAATCTTGGCATTGTATATCGATTAAACGGGTACTTTAATCAGGCTGAAAAAACCTATCAACATGCATTAGAATTGAACTCTGATAGTTTAACTGCTTGGGAAAATCTGGCTTATCTGTATACATTTACCGGACGAGAAGAAGAAGCTGTGGATATTTTGGAGGAAGTTGAATATAAGAGAAACCGCAATCCTTATTACCATGTAAATTTAGGTGAACAAGAGATGGAGCAGGAACATTGGGTTCAAGCTTTGGCACATTTTCGAAGAGCTTTGGCTTTAGATAGAAGTAAACATGAGGTATATTTTGGACTGGCTAGAGCATACTTCGAGATTGGTGAGTTGCAACAAAGCCTACGCTATCTTAAACAAGCCAAAAGTAAGGCGCATAACCGCCAAGACGAAGACATGTATCAAAACAAATTAGACTTTCTAAGTAATTTGTAAATATTTGATACATACCTGCATTTTGTATTGTTACCTCAGAAACTGCCTTATTAATATTTTCGGTGGCTGATCCTCGTCAGGTGTTAGATTAAGCGACACCTAATTCTTCAAGGCGTTCCTTCAGGTAACTTTTAGCTGTGTATCTTTCAGACAACACGACTTCAGGATTGGGATGTAAAAACAGTGGTAAAGAAACCCGCGCTTTAGTTTGATCGCTTCCTTGTGGGTTGACAACCCTGTGAGTCGTAGATGGAAAATACCCGCCTGATGCCTCTTGTAGCATATCGCCAATATTGACAATTAAGTTACCGAAATCGCAGGGTACGTCTATCCATAAATCACCTGTTCCTTTGACTTGTAAACCGGGTTCATTGGCTGATGGTAGTAATGTAATCAGATTAATATCTTCATGAGCAGCAGCGCGTATCGCATCTGGTTCTTCAGTGCCATCTAAAGGCGGATAATGTAAAATCCGTAAAAGGGTTTGTTCACTATCGGTCACCATACTTGACAGAGATTGTGTGAATTTAGCTGACACTTCTGGTGGTGAATATTTTTCAACCCACCCGAGTAACTCCGAAGCCAATGCATTGGTGTCTCTATAATAGTCTGCTATTTCTTGTTTTAATGCTTCTGGGCAACGGCCCCAAGGATAGAAGTGAAAATATTCTTTGATATCTTTTTTCTTAAAGCCCTTAGCTGTTTCAGATATATCAGTTGAAAAAAATCCATCGTGGGTGTTTTTATTAAACGCATACTGATTTTTTTCTTCACTGTTAAAAAAAGCCTCCCAACGTTTGTAAATGCTACTGACTCTGTCTTGACTAATCGGGTGATTTTTCAATACACCAAAGCCAGTTTTATGTAAGGATTCTACAAAAAGTTTGTCTGCATTGGGTGCTCTGTAATCTACTGCTACTAATTCCATCATCTTTTCCTCTCGGCTTGCTTGTCTGTCAAAGGCTGAGGTAGAACCCTGCCAATGCGGCACTCATTAAATTGGCTAGAGTAGCGGCTAATACTGTTTTTAAACCTAATTGAGCAATTTCTTTACGCCTAGTTGGAGCCATTGCTCCTATCCCCCCCATTAATATGGCAATAGATGAAAAGTTTGCAAAGCCACACAAAGAAAATATAACGATGGCTTGGGTAATAGGAGAAAGTTGGTCTTGATACTTGAGAAAGTCGAGATAAGCAACAAACTCGTTCACCACCATTTTTTGGCCAATAAAGCTTCCTGCGATATTTGCTTCTTCCCATGGGACACCGAGTGTCCAAGCAATCGGCTGAAAGACGTAACCTAATATCACCTGAAAGCTTATGTCCTGTGCACCAAAGAAACTGCCACCCCAGCCAATGAGTCCATTTAATAGAGCGATCAAACCAATAAAGGCCAATAACATTGCGCCAACATTTAATGCTAAATGTAAACCATTGGCCGCACCACTGGCCGCTGCATCAAAAATATTAGCGTATTCATTGTCTTGCTCTTCTTTTGTAGTTAGTTCATTTTTGACTTTCTCTGTTTCAGGAATAATAATTTTGGCCATTAATAATCCACCCGGTGCCGCCATAAAGCTGGCTGCCAGCAAATACTCTATTTCAATGCCCATACTTGCATAACCAGCCATAACAGAGCCTGCGATGGAAGCTAAACCACCGACCATGACAGCAAAAAGTTCAGAACGGGTTAGATTAGGAATATAAGGTTTAATCACCAATGGTGCTTCGGTTTGACCTACAAAGATATTGGCTGCTGCAGACATAGACTCTGGGCGACTAGTTTTTAGAAAATATTGTAAAAATCCACCAATTACTCGAATAATTATATTCATAATTTTTAAGTGGTATAAAACTGTAATTAGTGAAGAGAAAAATATAATCACTGGCAGCACATTAAAAGCGAAGATAAAACCCATTGATTTATTACCTAACGGGCCAAAAATAAAGGTAATACCGTCTTGGCTATAGCCAATAATATTTTCCACATAACCCGTTAACGACAACAGCAACTGTTTACCCGGTGGGAAATACAGCACCAATGCGCCTACAGAGGCCTGAATAGCAAATGCACCGCCAACGGTGCGCCAGTTGATTGACTTTCTATGAGATGAAAATGCAAGGGCGATAAGCAGCATAAGTGCTACGCCAATTAGACTAACCATATGATTTCCTTTTTATTTTTATTAGTAATCAATAACAGCACTGCTACTTTAATAGCAAACTCTGTTGAATATGAGATTTAATCACATCGAGTGCAATCCGATTTTTACCGCCTTGGGTGACAATCACATCAGCGGTAAAGCGGCTGGGTGAAATAAATTGGTGATACATGGGTTTAACGGTGGACTCGTATTGCTTGGCCACAGACTCTAAGGTACGACCTCTTTCAGCAATATCTCTTTTCATTCTGCGCAACAAGCAAATATCTAAGGGCGTATCCACAAAAATTTTAATGTCAAATAAAGGCTGCAAGGCCTCATTCGCTAATAGCATAATCCCCTCGATAATGATCACAGGGGCTGAAATCAAGTGTTCTGTTTGTTCAAGACGAGTATGTGTCTTGTAACAATAATGAGGATATTCGATGGCTTTCCAATTTTTTAATGCTTCTAAATGCTCAACTAATAATTCATGCTCAAATGCTTTTGGGTGATCGTAATTATTTTTTTCACGCTCTGCCATGGGTAAATGATCTTGAGAACGATAATAATGATCTTCTCTCAAAATTTGTACTGGTTTGCCCCCATCAGAGAACTCTTTTAATAAATTCTCAGTAAACAAAGACTTACCAGAACCAGATGCGCCTGAAATGGCAATAACTAAAGGGGTAGACATGCTGAACCGTTTTTTTAAAAAATAAATTGATGGGAAAGATACCAGCGAACTTGCTAAAAGTCAGTTTACAATGCAGATTTTTCTATTTAGCTCGTTGGTTATGTTTGTAATATTTATATGAAATAAATTGTGAGTTTGTGTGGTTTTGACAAAAAAATACGATAATTTAGTGAATTCACACCAACGCTGTCATGACTGCAATAAAAATGTCATAATTATTCTGTTAAACTTGCGCTTAGTGGAATGAGAAGTCGATTTGAGTCGATCATCCAAGCCATCGAAGATGTCTAATGGCATTCTATACAGACAACAGTTCTGGCCAAACGTTCAGAGCACACAAAACTTAGGAAACACATAATGTTTAAAAAAACAAAACTCAATCGCATCGCGATTGCAGTCGCTATGGCAGTTGGCATGTCAACTACGGTAATAGCGCAAGAGACGTCCTCAGGTATTGCTGGTAAAATTACAGGCCCACAAGGCAATGCTGCAGCCGGAACAGTTATTACTATTACGCACACTCCTTCAGGAACTACCAAAACAGCAGTGGTTAATGCTTCTGGTCAGTTTTCGGCTAAAGGTTTACGTGTTGGCGGTCCTTACTCGGTAAAAATTGATTCAAACCAGTTTCAAGATAAAACTGTAGAAGATGTATTTTTAAACCTAGGTGAAGCTTTTAACTTAAGTCTTGCTCTTGAAGATGACCAAGAAATTGAAAGCATTGTAGTAACAGCTTCTGCAGTAAGTACTTCAGCATTCGGTGGCACTGGCCCATCAGCGAACTTCAACCTAGCTGATTTGGAAAATGCTCCATCCATAAATCGTGATATTAATGATGTGATCCGCGCAGATCCACGAATTTATATCGACGAAAGTTTTAATGATGCGGTTCAGTGTGCCGGTGCAAGCCCGCGTTATAACAGCCTCACCCTTGATGGTGTGCGCATGAATGATAACTTTGGCCTGAACAGTAACGGTTACCCAACTGAACGTATGCCATTCTCTTTCGATGCAATTGAACAAGTCGCAGTTGAGTTGGCCCCTTTTGATGTACAATATGGTGGCTTTACGGCTTGTAATATTAATGCTGTCACTAAATCAGGTACAAACGAAGTGCACGGTAGTGCGTTTTATGATTTCACCAGTGATTCTTTCAAAGGTGATAGTATTGAAGGCGAGAAGCAAGACAATGGTAACTACACCGAGAAACGTTATGGCGTTAATGTTGGCTTTCCGTTAATTGAAGATACCCTTTTCTTCTTCGGCTCTTATGAAAAAGTTGAAGGCGTGCAATTGTTTGGTTACGACGCACTAGGTCGTGTCACTCAAGAGGAAATAAGTCAAGTTACTGAAATTGCGCAAAGTGTTTATAACTACGATGTTGGTGGCATGCCAGGTAGTGCACCGATTGAAGATGAAAAAATATTAGTAAAACTTGATTGGAACATTAGTGAGCAACATCGTGCATCGCTTATGTACAACTGGAATGATGGTTTCAGCCTTAGCCAATCAGATACGGGCTCTAGCCGTTTATCTTTGTCTAATCACTTTTATGAACGTGGTGCAGAGCTAACAAATACCGTTATTTCTGTCTATTCAGACTGGACTGATAACTTCAGTACGGAATTGCGTATCGGTCAATCTGAATTGCTTAATCGTCAAAACTCACTTGATGCAGCGTCAGGATTTGCTGAAGCTCAAATTAGAACTGATGCCGGTGCTACAATTTATATCGGTCCAGATGATTCTCGCCAATCAAATAGCCTGAATTACGATACTGACACCTTCAAGTTAGCAGCGACTTACTATTTAGATGATCATATAATCACTGGTGGTATCGAATACGAAAAATTAGATGTATTTAACTTGTTTATGCAGCACACTGTAGGTGAATATCGTTTTAACTCAATTGCTGATTTTGAAACCGGTGCAGTTAACCGTATTTATTACAACAACTCTGCTGGTACCAATAATCCAGTAGATGCGGGTGCCACATTTGCTAACACTACTACCACTGTATATGTTCAGGACGATTTTGACCTGACTGATGATGTACAGTTAATGATTGGTGTGCGTTACGACTCTTACAGCACTGATGACGAGCCAACATTGAACGCTAACTTCCAAAATCGTTATGGTTTTGCGAACACAGGTACTGTTGATGGTTTATCGTTAGTTCAGCCGCGAATAGGTTTTAATTGGTCGGTTGCTGAAAACCTCGAAGTCCGTGGTGGTGTAGGTCGTTACTCTGGCGGTAACCCTAATGTTTGGATTTCAAATGCTTACTCGAATGACGGTGTAACCAACATTGGTGTACGTGAACGTGAAATTGAAAACTTTGAAACTTTGTTTACTACTGAATTGACTGGAGCAGGGCGTCCAATCTACGACATCCCTCAAGCTATGTTTGATACGGTTGCTAACACTTCGATCACATCCGGTGATGGTGGCGTCAATGCGACGGATCCAAATTTCAAAATTCCTCACGAATGGAAATTTGCTGTGGGCGGTACGTATATTACTGAAGACGACTATGTCTTAACTGCTGACTTAATGTACACCAAGAAAAAAGACTCGCCGATCCTTCGAGATCTAAGTTTGAGCGATTCTGGAGAAGATGCGCCAGATGGCCGTCCTTTGTATGAATCTAATGGTCGCTATGAAGGTAACGACTTAATGCTGACTAACGTCAAGGGTTCAGGCGGCGATTCTAAAGTGCTGTCTCTAGCGGTTAGTAAAGAATTTGATTCTGGCTTAGATGTCAGCTTAGCTTATGCGTTTACTCGTTCAACCGACGTTAGCCCCATGACAAGCTCAACGGCAGGCTCGAACTTTAACAACGTTGCTACATCTAGCTTGAACAACCCTGGTGTGTTTACATCTGATTATGAAACGCGTCACCGTATTACTACGAGCCTTAACTACAAAGCAGAGTTTATTGATGGGCATTATACGCGCTTCAGTCTGTTTGGTACCGCAAACGAAGGAAAGCCAATTTCTTATACCTTCTCTGACTCTGAAGATATGTTTCGTGATAATAACGATTACAGAAGCCTAATTTATGTGCCGGAAGAAAATGATTCTAAAGTAATTTACTCAGAGGGATTTGATCTTGCAGGGTTCAATAAGTTAATTGAAGATGAAGGTTTAACCCGTGGTGCTATCATGGACCGTAACTCTTCTTCTGCCGATTGGTGGGTAAAGTTCGACATTCGAGTCGAACAAGAGCTTCCATCCTTTTTTGAGGGTCATAAAGCAAGTGCTTTTGTGGTTATCGAAAATCTGGGCAATCTGTTAAACGATGATTGGGGCGTATTCCGTCAAGGTTCATTTGTTGGTGATGATATTATTACGGCATTCATCAATGATCAAAACCAATATGTTTATGAAGCCTACGATGCTTCTGAGCAAGGTATCAACCGTGGTGCCTCTCTATGGGAAGTGCGTGTTGGTGTTAAATATAAGTTCTAAGTTGTAATATAGACATCCTAAAAGCCGACTATTTATAGTCGGCTTTTTTATTTGCAATTCAAAATGGTTAAACAATGATTAAAATATGTTTTATTTTCTTAGCAGTGTTCAGCATGTCCTTAAATAGCCAGAGTATTCGGATTGCCACGTTTAATGTCAGCATGGATGCCACAAATTATGTTGCTCAGCATGAGATGCCAATAGGTGATGAGTTACAAATCAACTTAAGCCGTGGTGAGCAGAACCAGATCAAAAACATTGCAGAAATTATTCAGCGGCTAAGCCCTGATATTGTTCTATTAAATGAATTTGATTATTCAAACCAGTCATTAATAGACGCTCAGAATTTTATAAAGTACTACCTAAAAGTTTCACAGGCTAACAATAAGCCCATTGATTACCCTTACTTCTTCAGTGCGCCAGTCAATACCGGGGTGGATTCTGGGTTAGATCTCGATAAAGACGGCATGGCATCGGGTACTAAAGGCGATGCCTTTGGATTTGGTTTATTCCCGGGCCACTATGGCATGTTAGTGCTGAGTAAATATCCTATTCAATTTGAACAAATCCGTACCTTTCAACATTTCCTTTGGAAAGATATGCCAAGTAATCTTATGGCAACTATTAAAGATGAAAACGGCAAGTCATATTACAGCCAACAAGCACAGAAAATACTCCGTTTGTCTTCTAAGTCGCATTGGGATATCCCTATAAAAGTGGGTGCTCGCAGCATTCATTTACTGGCCAGTCATCCCACGCCACCCGTATTTGATGGCCCAGAAAATCGTAATGGTAAACGCAATCACGATGAGATACGTTTTTGGACTGATTACTTATCTGGCAGTGAACAATCGGCTTATCTCTATGATGACAATCAAAAACGAGGTGGTTTTAACGGCGAACACTTTGTTATCGCTGGGGATTTGAATGCCTCACCTGATGAAGGTGATGGCATCAAGAGTGGCATACAAGGGCTACTTTTCCATCCCTTAGTAAATGATTCAATTATGCCACAAAGTGAAGGTGGCAGCGTTCACTCGCCTGATAACCCTCATTCAGCAAAACATACGGCTGAATGGGCAATGCGTGCTGATTATGTATTACCTTCAACATCACTTAAAATTAAAGGCAGCGGTGTATTTTGGCCCAAACCAGATGAACCTTTATTTCGTTTAATTAAAGACCGACAAAGTTCATCGGATCATCGATTAGTGTGGGTGGATATAGCTATTACGAAATAAAGGGTTGCTCACCGCAGAGGACAATGAGGTCATAGAGTAAAAGAAAAGTGAATATTAAGTCTGTTTCTCTGTGAAGCGAAGCGCTCTGCGCGCGGCACCCGGAGTCCTCTGTGGTGGAAACTCTTTTGCTTTCTCGTCTAAGATCAAAAAAGGGGCATATGCCCCTTTTTCAGTTTTACTTAGGTGCTTAACAACTTACACGCCTAGGTAATCCAGTATACCCTCAGCTGCGTTACGGCCTTCATCAATGGCTGTCACTACTAAATCAGAGCCCCGTACCATATCTCCGCCGGAGAATATTTTAGGGTTTGATGTTTGGAATGCGAACTTGCCATGTTTAGGGGCGCGTACACGGCCTTTCTCGTCCAATATAATGCCATAGTCACCAAACCAGCTTGCAGGGCTAGGCTGGAAACCAAAGGCAATAATTACCGCGTCAGCTTCAAGTACGTGTTCAGAGCCTTCTATCTTCACTGGTCGACGGCGACCTTCTGCATCAGGTTGGCCCATTTCGGTCTTAACCATCCTCACACCGATGGCTTGGCCGTTTTCATCCACCACAATATCGAGCGGCATAAGATTAAACTTGAAATTCACACCCTCTTCACGTGCGTTAACTACTTCACGGCGTGAGCCTGGCATGCTTGCCTCATCACGACGATAAGCACAGGTGACGTCTGGTGCACCTTGGCGAAGAGCCGTTCTGACACAGTCCATAGTGGTATCGCCACCGCCTAGAACCAAAACTTTTTTGTCTTTCATATCAATAAAGTCAGCAGGCAATTTTTCTAAACCTAACTGACGATTAACGTTAGCAATTAGGTAAGGCAGAGCTTCGTATACACCTGGTGCTTTTTCATTATCAAAACCGCCTTGCATCGGTTTGTAAGTACCCATTCCTAGGAAAACGGCGTCGTAACCCTTTAATAAATCTTCGAAAGGAAGATCTTTGCCTACTTCGGTATTTAGAACAAATTCCATTCCCATTTCAGAAAATATTTCATGGCGCAGTGCGATGACTTCTTTTTCTAATTTGAAAGAGGGAATGCCGAAGGTTAACAAACCACCTATTTTTTCGTACTTATCAAACACAACAGGTTTTACACCGTTGCGTACTAGTATATCTGCACAGCCTAGCCCCGCTGGGCCTGCACCAATAATAGCAACTTTCTTGTTGGTTTTGATAACATTGGACATATCCGGACGCCACCCTTGTTTAAAGGCGGTATCGGTAATGTATTTTTCAATACTGCCGATAGTCACTGCACCAAAATCATCGTTTAGGGTACAAGCGCCTTCACACAATCGGTCTTGTGGGCATACACGTCCACATACCTCTGGTAACGTATTGGTTTTGCTTGATAATTCAGCCGCTTCAAAAATACGTCCTTCATTAGCAAGGCTTAACCATTGTGGAATAAAATTATGAACTGGGCATTTCCATTCACAATAAGGGTTACCACAATCAAGGCAACGATCGGCTTGACCCGCTACCTGGGCTTCACTCATTGGCTGATATATTTCAGCAAATTCTTCTCGTCTGAGGATAGAGGGTTTTTTAGGTGGATCAATACGCTCTACATCGACAAATTGGTATACATTTTTAGACATGATACCCCCTTATTGGACTTGTACACGAAGTTCGGCTGTAGACCGACTTATGTGACCAAGTAAATTTTTAACGTCACTGGTTTTTGGCTTAACCAGTCTGAACTTCGGTAAATATGCGGCAAAGTTGCTTAATATTTTGTGAGCATGTTCACTGCCTGTTGCTTCATAATGCTGATTAATGAGACCTCGTAAGTGCTCCATCAAAATCACTTTATCTCCGATAGACATAAGCTCTACTAATTCACCATTTACGCGTTGCTCGATATCATTTTGTTCATCCAGAATATAAGCAAAACCACCGGTCATGCCCGCGCCAAAGTTTACACCAGTGCGTCCAAGCACTGCCACAATACCGCCAGTCATATATTCACAACCGTTATCACCTATGCCTTCAACGACGGCTATAGCACCAGAGTTACGCACTGCAAAGCGTTCGCCCGCAAGCCCCGCAGCAAATAATTTACCACCAGTTGCGCCATATAAACAGGTGTTACCTGCTATCACGCTCTCATTTGATTTAAAGC
>Ga0209712_10000841_pt1 | contig 26520 bp, 26 predicted proteins | sample ArcOceMetagenome_FD_187443 | JGI IMG/M metagenome (GOLD analysis project Ga0209712, IMG submission 187443) | Marine eukaryotic phytoplankton communities from Arctic Ocean - Arctic Ocean - Greenland ARC118M Metagenome (SPAdes) (version 2) | ecosystem: Environmental > Aquatic > Marine > Oceanic...
AAAAAGTATCATCTAAAATTTTACGAAAGGGCCAAACTAATAAATGAATTCAAGGTACCCTGAATTCATTAATAAACTTCAGCTTAAATTTAGGCTCACTAACTGAATCAATAATGAGGAGGTGGCATTTCCTCTTTTTCAGAGGCCATATTACTTGGCTCGATAGCACTCATTTTTGATACCAGTTGTTTGAGTTGAAATTGCAAGTTGTCCATCTGTTTTTGCTGTAAAATGAGTGCTTGGTTAAGGCTTTCTATGGTGTCTTCTTGAAAAGCCATTTTCATTTGTAATTGTTCGATGTCTGTCTGTACTGTGTTCATTAATCTTCTATCTTCCACTTTTCTAGTAAACCATTGCTACTTTCTGAAACAATTACGTTATCACCAATTAAACCTACATCATGCACAACGGCCGAGGCTGGTTTGCTTCCTTTACGAGCTGAAACCCGCCATTCGTTTAGTTCTAATCCTGTTTTTACATCCCAGCGATTAATTCTTCTTGATGGTGAACCTGTTAGTAGGTACTTACCATCATCAGAAAATATGGCTGTAGTAAATATTCGTTGTCTTGCCGAATATTGTAAGTTACTGACATCTTTACCGGTAACCAAGTCCCAAACTCTTGCATCACGCTTACTATCAGCGGTGAATGCGTAACGTCCTTTATCATCAAGTGACACTTTAGTGACTCTGCTGGGGTGGTCAAACTTATGGATCACTTGGCCAGTGCGTGTATCCCACAGGTAGGCTAAGTAATCGTTGCCACCTGTTAACGCATAAAAACCATTAGGTGAAAGATCCACACTATTAATTTTTTCTTGGTGGCCTAAAAACTCTAATCGCCTTCCTGTCTTAGGCTCAAAGAACATCACTTTGCCATTACCGCGACCTACCAAAATACCTCGACCTTGATTTGAAACAGCTATATCTCGAATACTTGCCTCGTCAATTCGCCAAAAGCCCTCTGGCTCACCAACCTCTAAATTCCACAACGCAAATGCTTCTCTGTCAGACGTCACAACATATGAATTATCATAGGCAATATGAATATTGGTCACTAAATTACTGCCATCGTCTTGATGTCGCCAAGCGTATCGCTTTTCGTTAGTAGTCAAATCCCAAACAGTAATGCCATTTTCCATAGAAGAAACAACTGCAATCGTATTGTCTGCAGAGATTTGGGCGGCATGAGATCCTCCCTCAGCATGGCGAAATGAACTAATAGGCACATTACTTGAACCACCGCAGGCCATAAGTGTCATGACACTTATCGACATTACAAAATTGATGACTCTAATAGGTTTACTCAATGGGTTTCTCTTTTACCTTGTGGAGTTTAGTATATGCGCTTGCTTACCAATCACATAATGCTAGTTGGAGAATTATAATGAAAAAGGCCTTAGTCACTATTTTGATTGCCTCTGCTTTGACCTTAAGTGCTTGTCAGCCAACACCTGTTGATCCTATGAAAGTAGAAATCTTAATCCTTGATACAGAACAACAAAAACAATCTTATGCTATAGGCGCTAGCATGGGGCAAATTATAGAAAGTAAAATAGCTAATCAAAAAGAAGCTGGAATTGAATACGACCAAAACTTTTTAATAAAAGGATTTATAGCAGCTTTACAAGGCCAATCACAATTAGACAACAAGGAAATTCAATCAATCAGTCGCGCAGTTGAACGCCTTGCACGGGAAAAAAAAGTCGAGCTTAAGACTCTAATAGGTAATAAAAATAAAGCATTAGGTTTAGAATTTTTAACAAATAATGCAAAGCGTGCTGGCATCATTGTTACTGATTCGGGCTTACAGTACGAGGTACTAAAAAAGGGTGAGGGCAGCAAACCTAAAGCAACAGATACAGTAACAGTAAACTACCTTGGCACACTGTTAGACGGCACGGAGTTTGACTCGTCTTATTCACGTAATAAGCCTGCAAGCTTTCCGCTAAATCGTGTAATTAAAGGCTGGACTGAAGGGGTTCAGTTAATGAATATGGGAGCAAAATACAAGTTTTATGTGCCTTCAGATTTGGCATATGGAGCCCGTTCGACTGGTAAAATCACAAGTCATTCAACATTAATATTTGAAGTGGAATTACTTGAAATCACCCATACAGGCAAACCTGCAACTAGAGAGCCTGAGCTTTAATTAAATAAATAATACACTATTTACTAACATCCAATAAAAAGCCGAACACGTTACCGTGGCCGGCTAACTTTATAATTTTTTGATAATCAGCTATTCTCCGTGCTGAACCTTATTCCCTTGCTCTGTAGCCCTTCAAAAGGGCTGTTTATCCCGGTTTAACCAGGTGATTTAGACTGTAATATATTGTCTTTTTGACTAAATACTGTTTCAACTTTATATATTTGGATGTCGATATTTACCTCAAATCATGTGTTGCCGTGTTTAAAGGTAGTATGACTAACTCTCTTAATCTCAGTTGACTCAATAAAAGGCGAAAAAAAGGGCAACTCTTTTTTACGCTAGGTTCCTCAAAGTGTTCCTCGTATGAGGCTTTGCAGTGATTATTGACAATAACCCTACTTCACTTTGATTAATATTAAGCATAGTCGATATCCATGTTTTTACATGATTAAATTCGGCTATTTCTTGTAATAAATCACACTAAAAAAATAGTTTTTATTCCGACTTGATGCTGTAACGTTTACTTCATCATCAATCACTTTGCCAATCAGAGCTCCAGATAAGGATAAATCGCTATTGATTTGTTTTCCCATAGTGTAATTGAATAAAAGAAGGAAAATGTGAGATACCATTTATGTAAAGTTAAGCATAGAATTTTACCTGTTGATAAGCTTGTCATTCCCGCAAGAACAATGTTACATCTACAATTTCACTCAGATATTTTAAGAAAGGTTGAGGCTTGAAAACAAAACTGATAACACCTGAAGGGTATAAAAAGCTTCATGACGAACATGAAGAAATATGGCTTAAACAAAGACCCGAAATCACCAAAATTGTAACTTGGGCTGCAAGTCTTGGAGATAGGAGCGAAAATGCAGATTATCAATATAATAAAAGAAAATTAAGGGAAATCGATCGCCGAGTTCGATTTCTTAGAAGACTGTTGCCTGAGCTAAAAATCATCAATTATTCAAAGGAACAGGAAGGTAGAGTGTTTTTTGGCGCTTGGGTTGAGATTGGAAATGATACAGGCGAAGTAAAAAAGTTTCGAATTGTCGGCCCAGAAGAAATTTACGGTGATGCTCTTGGGTATATTTCTATTGACTCACCGATGGCTAGGGCTTTATTGAAGAAGGAAGTCGACGACATCGTTGCTGTAAAAACACCCAAGGGTATCAAAGAATGGCATGTGAATTCCATCAGATACGCACCCCAGTGGCTAGGTTAGTAATCCCGGTTAAGAAACCGTTAAGTTGACAAAATTACTGATATTTAATAACCACCATTTTGCAGTAACATTTTAAATAAAACATTTTTATTTAAAAACGACAAACTAAAAGAGTTTTGGTAAATTTTGTTAATTAATTTACATCAAGCCTTATTTCTAGAAGTAGGAGGAAAGGCGCAATTATTTGCTCACTTAAAAGTGACATATATTATTTTGTTAGTATTCGAAAAGGCCACTTAAATATGTATTCTATTGGCCATATTAGAATAGGATAAAACGGGATCGAACGATGAACCTAGCATTTTTTACCAACAAGTTTCATGAACTTTGGCTCTTAGCTCAGTCACAGTTAAGTGAAACGGCGACTTACATTCAAGCAGGGGTAATTATTGCTACTTATTTCATTGCTTACTGGATGTATGCTAACACTATAAAAAGAAGGTTGGTCGCTAGCAAAAAATCCACCTCCATCGCGCCCCCACTTAGTCGCGTTTTGTTAAGGCTCGGCAGCACCGTTTACCCCCTTGTTGCTATCGTGTTGCTGCGTATTGAAGTTTCTGTGGGAGAAGCGGCTTTATATTCAGTGTGGCTGATTAATGCAGCCCTCACTATCGCAGTCTTGCTGTTTGTCTTATCTATTATCAAAGAATTTGTCACTAGCACTTTTATGTCCGCATTGTTTAGATGGGTAGGACTGCCTATTCTTTTACTGCATCTTTTAGATGTACTACCTATTTTTATCAAAGCACTTGAAGAAATCTCTCTTACTGTTGGCAATATTCAGGTCACCCTATATGGACTAGTACGAGTATTGTTCTTTGGGGCTGTTCTATTCTGGCTTGGACGTGCTTCTAACAATGTTGGTAAAGATATCATTCGTAACCAACACAAACTTGATATAAGCACTCGTGAAGTATTTACCAAATTATTTGAAGTGGGTCTTTTCTGCATTTTTGTCATATTGTTGCTTAACATTATGGGAGTTAATCTAACTGCTTTGGCCGTATTTGGAGGGGCTGTCGGTGTCGGTTTAGGATTAGGCTTACAATCAATCGCATCAAACTTTATCTCCGGAATTATCATCTTATTAGATAAATCACTGACAATTGGTGATTTTGTTGAGCTGGAAGACGGGAAAAAAGGATTTGTCCGAGAGTTTAAAATGCGTCATGCGGTACTAGAAACCTATGACGGTAAAGATATATTAGTCCCGAATGAAATATTTATTTCTTCGCTGCTTATTAATTGGACCCATAAAGATCCAAAACAACGTTATAGAGTCGATTTCAGTGTTGCTTATGCCACTGATGTGCGGGCAATGGTAGAAATTATTAAAGAGGCTGTTGCAGAACATCCTCAGGTTATCAGTGGTTTGGATGTACCATTCGAAGAGCGGCCAGATTGTGAAATTGATAGTTTTGGTGATAACGGTGTGAATATGTTTATTGAGTTTTGGATTGAAGGTATAGATGACGGTAAAAATCGTGTAGGGGGAGATTTGCTTCTCATTATCCTTGAAACGCTTAAGGCCAACGATATTTCTATTCCATTCCCTCAACGTGAAGTGACAGTTATTAATGAAGGCTTTATAAAATAATCTGCAAATACATTTAGTAAGGACCCTAAAACTCTGTGGAAAACACATATAAGTGATAGCCCAGTATTAACAAGTCATCTCTGAACAAAAAGGTAGTATCAACCTTAACGGGTTGGCTCACAGTCACTATTCCAACAGCAGCGAGCGAATTAAAAAGATGAGAGCCAAAACAATGCTAATTGTTAACGTCGGTTTGTTTTCTTTTCTACGATAATGAAGAAATATGCTCAGGCAATAACGCCTAAATACCTAACTGTAACAAAAACAAGAAATGTTGAAGCATGCAAAAGTCACACAGCCCTGAATTTACTGTCTATAAACATCATCCCAAAAGTCAACACTAGCTAAAATATTTTTATATACTTTGTGACTATCTGATCGACAGGCTAATCTATGGGCCTGTTATTCATAAAATAATGTAATCAAAATGAAAGTAGCAATTTTATCTCGAAATAAAAAGTTATATTCTACTCGCCGTTTGAAAGAGGCTGGTGAAGCTCTTGGTCATGAAGTTGACATTATCGATACACTCCACTGTTACATGGATATCACAAGCAACAGACCTGTTGTTCGTTACAATGGCGAAGAACTTCCACAATATGATGCGGTCATACCACGAATTGGAGCCTCCATTTCTTTTTATGGCACAGCGGTTGTTCGTCAATTTGAAATGACCGGAGCTTTCTGTGTAAATGAATCCGTTGCTATTAGTCGCTCCAGAGATAAGTTGCGTTCCATGCAATTACTATCAAGAAAAGGTATAGGCCTGCCAAGAACTGGCTTTGCTAACCGCCCTGACAATATTAAAGATTTAATTAAAAACGTCGGTGGTGCACCTTGCGTGATTAAATTGCTTGAAGGTACCCAAGGCATAGGTGTCGTACTTGCTGAAACGTCTAAAACAGCAGAAGCAATTGTTGAAGCATTTATGGGTCTAAATGCCAATATTTTAATTCAGGAATTTATCAAAGAAGCTGGCGGTGCGGACATCCGATGTTTCGTTGTTGGCGACCGCGTTGTAGCGGCTATGAAACGTCAAGGTGCTGAAGGTGAATTTAGGTCAAACTTACACCGTGGTGGGTCAGCAGTTCTGATTAAGCTTTCACCAGAAGAAAGGGCAACAGCAGTTTCAGCAGCAAACATCATGGGGCTAAACGTATGTGGTGTCGATTTATTGCGTGCTGAACGTGGCCCTGTCGTGATGGAAGTTAACTCTTCGCCTGGCTTGGAAGGCATTGAAGCCGCGACTAAAAAAGACGTTGCGACTTTGATATTTAAGTTTATTGAGAAAAATGCTAAACCTCATAAAAATCGTACACAAGGTAAGGGTTAGGTCTGTGACAGATAGTTTTAATATTGGTGGCAATGAAATTGGTTTAGGGAAACGAATGCAACTCGAACTCCCTGTGGCAAAGTTATATACCGACTCTCAGATGTCAGTTTCTGTGGATGTTATACGCGCCAAAAAGCCCGGTCCTACACTTTTTGTCAGCGCAGCAATTCATGGCGATGAGCTCAATGGAATCGAAATTATTCGCCGTTTACTCATATCAAAGTCACTTAAACTATCAAGAGGCACACTCATTGCTGTGCCAATAGTTAACGTATACGGGATGCTAAATCAGAGCCGTTATATGCCCGATAGACGCGACCTAAATAGATGTTTCCCAGGCTCAGCAAAGGGCTCACTTGCTGGTCGACTTGCCCATCTGTTTCTAACAGAAGTGGCGAGTAAATGTGATTATGGAATTGACCTACACACAGGGGCGATTAATCGCGGAAACTTACCTCAAATCAGAGCAAACCTTAAGGATGAAGAAACCTTATCACTAGCTCATGCGTTTGGTGTACCCGTCTTACTCAATTCAGACTTGCGAGATGGTTCATTACGACAATCGGCTTCAGAAAACGGGACTAAAATTCTTCTTTATGAAGCCGGAGAAGCGCTACGATTTGATGAGCTGTCGATCAGGGTTGGGTTAAGAGGTATTTTCAATGTCATGTCACAGCTAGGCATGGTAAAACGCCGAACCAGTTCTAAAAAGAAAACATTACCATTTGTTGCCAACAATAGCGCTTGGGTTCGAGCCACTGCTAGCGGTATGGTGTTAGACAAAAAACACCTTGGTGATCATGTAGAGAAAGGTGATGCTTTGGCCCAAATATGCAGTCCAACAGGTAGCTTTATTGAAATTGTAACAGCACCTAAAGCGGGTATTATTATTGGTAAGCAGAATATCCCTTTGGTACAGGAAGGTGATGCTATGTTTCATGTCGCAAACTTTGAAGCACCAGATGAAGTTGCTAATAACATAGATATGATGAATGACGATATAGCTAAGAAATTAGAGGAAATATCTCTAGAAGATTAGCAAACATTAATTATCTGAAAATCAACTATGGCAGGAAACATCTGGTTTTCCTGCCTTTTTTCATTTAAGCGGTGAGTTAAATTTATGATTCACTAAATATTGTCACTTTTATTTATCTTTCGCTGGTAATTACTCTCTCGCACCCCTATATAGTGCCTAGATGAAAATGAATGACAAACAGGGTCTTCGATGATGATAGTAAAAAAAATTGCGCATGAGTTGCAAGTACAAGCGCAGCAAGTACAGGCTGCGGTAAAATTGCTAGATGAAGGTTCAACTGTACCTTTTATTGCTCGTTATCGAAAAGAAGTGACCAATGGTCTAGACGATATAGCTTTAAGAAAGTTGGAGCAACGCTTAACTTATTTGCGCGATTTAGAAGACAGACGAAAAGTCATTATTAAGTCGATTGAAGAGCAGCAAAAAATGACACCTCAATTGAAGGCAGGTTTGCTGGATGCAGAAAATAAAACTGAATTAGAAGATATATACCTGCCATACAAACCTAAGCGTCGCACCAAAGGACAAATTGCTATTGAGTTAGGGCTTGAACCATTAGCCAACGCTTTATTTAATAGCCCGCAGCTCACACCTGAGTCTGAAGCTATAGCATTTGTAAAAGAAAATGGTGATGTACCCGACACTAAATCAGCTTTAGATGGCGCAAAGTATATTTTAATGGAGAGGTTTGCAGAAGACGCAAAATTGTTGCAAAAAATACGGCAGTATTTATACAAAAATGCCCATATAAAAAGTCACGTTATAGCGGGTAAAGAGTCAGGTGGTAGTAAATACAAAGATTACTTTTCACATACCGAACTGTTGAAAAAAGTCCCTTCCCATAGATCACTAGCAATGTTCAGAGGCAGAAACGAAAAGTTTCTGCACGTTAGTCTAGATGCTGATCCAGAGAAGAATGAAGCAGATAAAAGCTCATATTGTGAACAAATTATCGCCGAACATTTCAATATTAAATTTGCCAACAGACCAGCAGACACTTGGCTAGCCTCAGTGGTTCAATGGACATGGCGAGTCAAAACACTCCTACATATGGAGAACGAGTTATTTGGCGCGGTACGTGAAAAAGCGGAGCAAGACGCGATTAACGTATTTGCCAAAAATCTAAACGATGTGTTAATGGCTGCACCGGCTGGCCCTAAAGTCACTATGGGGTTAGATCCAGGTTTACGGACAGGTGTGAAAATAGCAATTGTAAACTCAACAGGTAAAGTATTAACTACATCTACTATTTTCCCTCATGTACCACAGAATCAGTGGAATAAGTCGCTGCGCACTCTTGCTACTTTGTGTAAACAACACAAAGTACAACTTATCAGTATTGGCAATGGTACCGGCTCAAGAGAAACCGATAAACTGACAGCCGAAATGATCAAAGCAAACCCAGACTTATCAGTTAGCAAAATTATTGTCAGTGAAGCAGGAGCTTCTGTTTATTCTGCTTCAGAACTTGCATCAAACGAGTTACCTGATATGGATGTTTCTTTACGTGGTGCGGTATCTATCGCAAGGCGATTACAAGATCCACTGGCAGAATTAGTCAAAATTGAACCCAAGGCCATAGGTGTAGGCCAATATCAACACGATGTTAGTCAAAGTAGCTTAGGAAAATCACTGAGCACCGTGATTGAAGACTGTGTAAATGCAGTGGGTGTGGATATCAATACAGCATCAGGTGCACTACTGAGTCATGTATCAGGCCTGAATAGAACCTTGGCCAGTAATATTGTCAATTATCGTGACCAGCACGGGGCATTTAAGCGTCGTAAAGCCTTGCTTAATGTTGAACGCCTGGGACCAAAAGCCTATGAGCAAGCAGCCGGTTTTTTGCGAATTATGGGTGGAGAAAACCCTCTTGATGCATCAGCTGTGCACCCAGAAGCTTACCCAGTGGTTACTTCGATCGTCGAACATGCTTGTATTACAATGAACGATATCGTTGGTAATACTGAAGTACTGAAGAAACTCAAACCCGAAGACTTTGTCACTGGGTTGTTTGGCTTACCAACAGTGACAGACATTATTAGCGAGCTTGATAAACCTGGTCGCGATCCTCGTCCAGAATTTAAAACGGCTAACTTTAAAGATGATGTACAATCTTTGAAAGATCTAAAAATTGGTATGGTTTTAGAAGGTGTCGTGAGCAACGTTGCAAACTTCGGGGCTTTTGTCGATGTGGGGGTGCATCTGGATGGACTGGTGCATATCAGCGCTATGACTGACAAATTCATTTCTGACCCTAGAGATATTGTAAAAACAGGCGATATTGTCAAAGTAAAAGTGATGGAAGTGGATGTTGAAAGAAAACGAGTTTCCTTCACTATGCGAATGGGCGATACGCCCAATCAGGCAGTAAAACCATCAGGACAAAATCTTAATACAGTAAAAAAACCCGACAACCGAGCGGCTAAAGCTAATCAGACTCAAGCTAAACAGTCGAATCAAATGATGGGTAACGCTTTTGCTGATGCTTTTGCCAAAGCAAAAAAATAACAGCTTTTACCTATCCTTAAAACTAGCAAGCCCTCTTCAGAGGGCTTGCTTTATTCTGTGGCATAAAGCACTTTTCAGTGCAAAATCAAGCTGATTGCTGACCCCCTTCAGAACGGGGAGTGCTCACTTTTTGATAAAATTGTTCTATCACTGACACTCTGTGAGTAATTTCTAACTCTCTGTTTGCAAAAAATTGACTAGCAGCATCCAAATCAAACTCAGAAACAGTAACACTTTTCTCATCAACCTCTGACTGATTGCTATTCAATGAACGAGATGGCATTCCCACATTTAAAGTATCCACAATTTCATCAATTGAGGGGACCTCTCCAATAACTGATTTTTCTTGTTGTTCTTCATCTTTCTGAGAGTCTGGAATAGCTCGATTATATGACTCTTGCGCTTTTTCAACTTTGTCACTGGCTATTTCAGAACGCGCTTCAAGGGCAATTTGAGTGGCTTGTGTTGCAACTTTTAAATCTTGAACGCTAGGCTCTGCAGGGGCTAAGGCTGCAGCTTTAACTTGCTCTGCCTTAAGTATGGTCTCCTCAGGTGTGGAAACTTTAGATATATCTATTGACACTTCACCACTTACCGCATATTTCCTGCCATCAGGTCCTCTTTCATATTCATATTTAGGTTGTGACGCATATTTTCCACCAATAGAAGCGTGTGCTTGCTCATGCGCCCTTACCTCAGCATCTCGTTGTTTAAGTTCTATAACTTGTTGTTCAGATTGCTGCTGTTTCTTTTGCTGCTGCTCCTCAGCATTTTCTTTGCCTGCACTGGCATCTTGCCCATTATCTTTAGCAGCATCATTTTGCGTATTGAGTTGCTGACCTGTTTGAGGAACGGGCTTTTCATAAGTGAGTGGTGGCGGAGCTTGCCCAGGAGTTTTAACCTTATCAGCTTCAGAACCCACACCTGTTTCAGCAGCTGACTTTTCGTTAGCTACTAATTGCGGCACCGCCTCACGCTGAGTATTATCTCTGCGCACAGCTTCAGTATTAACGGTGCCGACGTTAAATACTGTTGGAGTGGGAACGGGTGGGAGAATATTCATAATATATATTGCCTATACTAGGCCAGGATATCCAAAATAGTACCAACGGTGTCGCTAGCTGTATCTACTACTTTTGAAGAAGCTTGCGCATTGGTCAGATTAATTGACAGCCCTACTAGATTAGATGTAATCCCATCGCTAGCTTCTGGAAGCAACTGTTTGATTGAGCTGAGTTGCTTAACTGTAGCGTGTGCTAAAAACTCTTGTGGGTCGCTAGAAGGAACTGAAAAAGTAGACAAGCTAGCTAGATTAGAGGTGTTTTGTGTGAGCCCTTTAGATGCACGTTGAATGCCTACAGTGCCACTGACAATGGCAGAGTTTATGTTATTACTAATATCCATCTAGCCTACCTCTACTACTAAACATCTCTTGCCTAATTATTAACCATTTTCAAGTTTTTTTAAAGCTATTCCTTAATGTTGACCTTAAACAAGTGCTTTCACCAAACGTTTTGCAAATTGTTCCGTATCTGAAATAAATGGGGCATGGGACGCATTAGTGACAACATCTATTGTCACCTTGGAATTAAGTTGCTTTGCAAGTAGGGCTACTTTGTAGGGTACTAGGGTATCTAATTGACCTAAAAAAATATGACAGGGTATAGACAGTGTTTTAAATTGTTCGCGTAAATCAATACTTTGTAACATGTTTAAACCTGCAGCTAAGGCGACTAATGAAGGCAAAGGGTATTGCTGCACCACCTTTTTGATTGTTTTGGCATCTTGCCTTGCATTCACACTACCCATGGCCTGTATGGCTAAAAAGCGCTTCAGTGTTTTAGAAAAGTCTATATTTAATTGCTGAGTAAAAAAGCTCAAAATCTTAGGCTCAATACCAGGCCAATCGTCACTTTCAGAAAATTTTGGACTAGAACAAATCAATACCATTTGTTTGAGTTTTTCGGGATATAAGTGAGCGATTTGCTGGGCAACTAATCCACCTAACGACCAGCCAATGAGTATGCAGTTTGCAGGAATGTGTTGTGCTACTGCTGTTGCAACGTTCTGCAAATTATAAGGAATGGGTAAACGTTGATAATTTAGTCCATATCCCGGCAAATCAATAGTAGTGATACAAAATTCATCTTTAATAATATCTATTAAAGACTGCCAAACACCACTGTTCACACCCCAACCGTGCAAAAAAACAAGCGACTTACCCATGCCAACCGTTGATACTTTTAATCTTACTGACATTTCTTCTACACTTAACCTCGAAAGACTGATTTTTACATTGAGAACAGGGATGAGTCAAAGTTGTTTAGTCTGCAAACAATCCAGCGACACTGCAATATGCCAATACTGCAGTGATGATCTCACACTATTTGATATTGACCGATACCATCACAACTTAATGTTATCACCGAAAGTAAACGCGGGTTTATCAAGGGTAGATTTCCCCCAAGTGCTGGCACTTGCAGATTATCAATGGCCATTGTCGAAATTATTGACAGGTTTAAAATTTTCAAAAAACATTCCAAATGCGCATGCTTTGGCAGCGCTTTTTGTAAAACACTGTTTAAGTTCAATCCCTGTTTTACCTCAACTTATTATTCCAATGCCGTTACACAAAAATCGATATTTATTCAGAAAATTTAATCAAAGCATAGAGTTGGCTAAGCAGATTGGTAGCTTAAGCCAATTAGATATGGACACATCTATCATTAACAGATGCAAATCTACTCCAGCTCAAACTGGCTTATCGGCAGCCCAAAGACGAAAAAACTTACGTAATGCCTTTGAGATAGATGAAGCAGCTGTGCTTCGATTAAAAAACTATAAGCATATTGCCTTATTTGACGATGTCATCACCACTGGAAGCACAATAAACTGTGCTTATCGTAGTTTACGTCAGCACAGTCCCAGTTTGAAAATTGATGTATGGAGTATATGCCTTACCCTGGGGCGTTAATAAAACCAGCCATAAAAATGGCGTTGCTCATCAAGCGACTAGTACCATACCAAACACCTCTGAAATTGACGTTTGTCGCAAAACCAATCACTTTACCCTTACCAAAATTGTGCGACACGATCGCAGCACTCCCGCCGATAAGTTGCTGTAACTCTTCAGAACTATACCCAGCCATAAGTGGCGACTTAACGTAATTTGCTACTGTAACAAATGGTTTGTCGGGTTGGCGCATCACCAATGCACTGTTTCTAAACATGGGTAATGTTTTAGAAGTATAACCAAAGGCGAGTGGGTGACTTAAGTCCAACTGCGTCTCAAATACAGCCCCAGCTATTCTTCGTTTTGCTTTAAGTGCTTCCTGATCTTGATAAGTCATACCTGTTGTTTCAAACGCTAATGCAATCTCATTGCTACTTTTGAAGCCAGCTTTAAGCCATTTTTTATCAGAAAACCAATTTGCAGCAGATTTTTGACCGATGAGTATGCCACCTGAATTCAGCCAGCTTTCAATTTTGTGGATGGTTTTTTTAGGCACATCTTTATACTTGCCTTCAACCCATATCATATGGGTATAGCTGTCCAATGAGAATTCACCTAGTTGCTCTAAATCTGTGATTGAAACAGGCATATCAACATGCTGATCTAAGTAGTGCCACACTTCACCCAATTCATACTGGGAAGTACCGCGCCCACCTACCAATAATACTTTGGGCAGGGCAATATTCAGCATTTTACGACTACCTAAATCAATACCTTGACGGGTTAATCCAGAGGTCACTGAGTGAATAGGAATATCCAGCCCAATATTCTGCTCATCAATGATGCTTAACAAATGTTTAGGCTGTTCTAGAGCGATTGGCACAATCACCGCACCAGCAGAAAAGCTCATTCCACCTTGGGCAGTTTGAGCAAAAAATGCCTCACCAGAAAGTTTGACCTTCACTTTATTGGCCAATAAACGCTGTAAAAGTTTAGGTGCTTGATAATCTTGCCAAGAAAAAGCATAGGCATATGCGCTAGGCAACAACACAGGATTAAAAGTTTTAGGGACTTTAATAGACGGTTTATCCAGTTTGGGTTGCCGCTCAACGCCTAGATATTGGATATTAAACGATAAAGGTAGATTCCAGTTCGACACGTCATAAAACGTGTTGTTATCAAATGATTTACGGGTCGAGAAAAGGGACTTTATCAATCGATACTGAGGCTGGTTCAGTGGTACAAACATACTGTTAACTGTATCGAATATTTGTCCGTCTACTTTTACATTTTTGATCAAAGGAAAATATTGAATCTGATGTGCTGATAATATCTCTAGCATTTTTGAGAAACGCGCTTGGTCAAATTTCTCATTCAAAAGATACCCAGCTAAATCATCATCCTTTATTAAATCTTTGGTTTGCTCTGCAAATTCTACTTGATAATCAACAATGGCTTGCTTATTGGCTAAAGCACCAGCAAAAGTCGAAAGAGAAGTCGTTACTTGATTTTGAATAGTATCGGAAAACTTTAATGTGCCATGATCAGAGTCTTGCAGATGCCCTCTGCTACTGGCTTGCTCAAATAAAATACCAAGACTACCGTGAGCATCTGGGTAGGTTGAACCTTTACCATAATAAAAATCGTCAAAACTTTCTTTTGTAAAATACAGCTGCTTAGTTTTATCTAATGCTGCAGCATGAAAGTCTCCAAGTGCGGCAGTCAGTTCAACATTTTTTAATGGTGTCCATGGATTTTTTCTAGAAGAAATACCGGGTTGGAAAAAGTAAGTACTATTAGTTCCCATTTCGTGAAAATCAGTTAACACGTGAGGGCGCCATTCATGGAATTGCTTGATCCGTGCCCGTGATTCTGGATGGGTCAACAACAACCAGTCACGATTTAAGTCGAACCAATAATGATTAGTACGTCCCGAAGGCCAAGCTTGCTGATGTTCACGGTGATTAGGATCAGATACCAAGTTCTTACTTTTATGCATATTTGCCCACTGCGCAAATCGAGATAGACCATCGGGGTTTGCACTTGGATCGAGTAAAACAATATTGTCTTTCAGTAGCTCATCTATCAGTTCATCCTGACCTGCAGCGAGATAATAAGCAATTAAAAGGGCAGCATTCGAACCTGATGGCTCGTCGCCATGTACGCTGTAGCCCATCCAAATAATTAATGGGTCGTTTTTATCAGTAGATTGACCTAAGTTTTGAATATGCCTTGCTTGGATTGCAGCTAAATTTTGTTGATTTTCAGAGGAACTAAAAGCCATCAGATAAAGGGGACGATTTTCGTGAGTACGACCAGTCTCGACCAAGCTAACACGGTCTGATTGAGAAGCTAACACCTGCATATAGTTAGCTATTTGATCATGACGAACGTGCCATTCACCTACTGACGCTCCTAATGCTTTGGTGGGTGTAGTAATGTCTGCTTTATACTGAGTACCTATTGGTAAATATGCAACATCGTCAATAGCTAAAGCTTGCACACTTATTAATAACAACAAAAAAGCAAAGATTCGAAACAACAAATACATAAAAATTAATCCAATCAGTCAACATTAAAAAAATGTTCGCACGTTTTAGTCAAAATTAACATAAGGAAAAACGATTACTTGAGTGTTTTAGTCAAGTAATTTTGTTATTATATTGACAGTTATATTTAAGAGGTAAATAGCCCATGATTAACATTTCAGAAACAGCGCAAGCACATTTCTGTAAGCTGCTGGCAAACCAAGAGACTGATACCAATATCAGAGTGTTTGTGGTTAGCCCCGGCACACCCAGTGCAGAATGTGGGGTATCTTATTGTCCACCGGATGCGATAGAAGAATCAGACACTGTGCTAGAGTTTAATGGTTTTGATGCAGTCGTAGATCTGGAAAGTGTTCCTTTTCTGCAAGAAGCCGAAATTGACTTTGTCACTGACCAAATGGGCTCACAGCTAACCCTCAAAGCACCAAACGCCAAAGCACGCAAAGTAGACAGTGACGCACCTCTAGCTGAACGAGTGAGTTACATGATTGAAGCAGAAATCAATCCGCAACTCGCTAGCCACGGTGGTAACGTGACATTAGTTGAAATCACAGAAGAGAAAGAAGCCGTATTACGATTCGGTGGTGGTTGTAACGGTTGCTCACAAGTGGATCTCACATTGAAAGAAGGCGTAGAAAAACAGATGCTTGAACAATTTCCTGGTGAATTAATAGCAGTTAAAGATGCCACTGAACATGAAGCAGGCGAGCACTCTTACTACTAGACTTACTTCTTAACACTAGCTCAGCAAGGATATAAAGATTAACTGGTTGCAGCGTTTAGCCAATGACCCAAGTAAAAGCTGGGCTTTTTTCAAACGTGGTTTAGGCATCTTTTGCTTAGGTGTAATAGCAGTATTAATAGGCGCAAAATTCGCGCCTATTATTCAAATCCCAGGCCTAGTGTTATTGGCAGTGGGTAGCTTATATTCCATTAGGGGCTACCTAGGCATTCTGGCACACCGCATGACGGCTAGTTTTAAACCGCCACCTTCCCCGTTCGACAAAGATAGATAAAGTATCCTCCCAAGCTAATGCCTCGAAACAATAAAAAGATTAACATCGCCATCCATAGACCTTGGTTTTCATAAGACGAAAACACCCAAAAAGCAGGAAAGTAGACTGCCAACCCACATGACAACATACTATTTCGCATGGCTTGTGAGCGAGTCAAACCCACAAAAACACCATCAAAAAAGAAGCACCAATGGGCGATTAAAGGCAAACAATACACAAATATTAAGTAGTCTTGCATTTCTAATTGAAGGATCGGTTGATCCGTTATCGTAGAAATGATTTCAGTTCCCCATACAATAAAAATCAACGAGTAAATTATTGCAACTAGGGTGGACCACACCAGTCCATGTAAAGTGACATGAATGATGCCATCAGCATTTTTTTGTCCTTTTTGTTCACCGACTAATGCTTCTGCTGCATAAGCAACACCGTCTAATCCCAGGGCAATTAAGGAAAAAAACTGCATCAAAATAGCGTTGATTGCTGCTGATGTAGAGCCAAATCCTACTCCCCTGAAAATAAGAAAAGCAATGCAGGCTTGTAATATAAAGTTTCGAAAAAACGTGTTACCGTTAAGGGATAGTAGAGAGTGTAAATAGTCCCCTGAGAACCATTTTTTTTGTATTATTGGCTTACCAATAATGTGTAATGCCACAATCATACTTAAGATTGAGATGGAATATTCAGCTACAACGCTTGCCAGGGCTACACCTAACACCTCCAGTCCTAAGCCAAATACAAACCAAAGATTAAGCACCAGGTTCAATAAATTTGCGAACACCTGAATAAGCAACACCTGTTTGGCTTTTTGCTGGCCTATCAGCCAACCGACTAAAGCTAGATTAACTATCGCGGCAGGTGCGCCCCAAATACGTGTGTAAAAATACTCAGAGATAACCCCTTCAATAACTGGGGTAGCATTGGCGAAGTATAAACCGAAAGCCAAAATGCCGTCTTGTACTAACAACAAACAGCAGCCTAACAAAAAGCCAATCAAGATCCCCTGAAACAAGCTTTGATGAAGCTGGTTATTATCTTGACTACCTTTTGCCTGCGCACTAAGACCTGTACTGGTCATTCTTAAAAAGCCACATAACCAGTACAGTTGAGTGATAATCAATGCGGCTACAGACGCCCCAGCAAGAAAATACATTTCCTGCATATGGCCTAACACAGCTGTGTCGACTAGTCCCATCAGGGGGGTCGTGACATTACTTAAGATCATAGGAATCGCAATAACAATAATTTTTTGGTGCAGACTAATCTGAAAAAAGTTTGATAAGATATTGTTATTAGTCATTTTAGTATCAGTTATGAAGGAAAGGCATGAGAAGAACTTGGGGTATATTGGTAATGATATTAACATGTGCGCTGCTGAGCATAAACACTTGGTCAAAAGACAATGCAGTTATCCTTTTATATCACCACGTAAGTAACAGTTCTCCCAAGGTAACATCAGTATCACCTGATACTTTTCGTGAACACATGCAATATTTAGCTAAACATCATCAGGTACTCCCCCTCAAAGAGGTAATAGAAACGCTTCAAAAAAAGCAACCGTTGCCCGACAAAGTAGTGGTGATAACATTTGATGATGGTTATAAAAATATTTATGACAATGCTCACCCTATTCTTAAGGAATTTTCATTCCCCTACACAATTTTTATTAACCCTCCTTTGATTGGTAACGTGAGTTATCAACTTGATTGGCAACAAGTTAAAATAATGGCGAATGAGGGCGCGAGCTTTGCTAACCATGGTACTCAACATTCCCATATGTTGGCGAAAAATCAAAGTGAGTCTGAAGAAAGTTGGCTGTATCGCAGCATACTAGAAATAGAAACTGCTGAAATGATACTTAAAAACAATCTGGGTTACAGTTTGAAATATTTTGCTTACCCTTATGGTGAATTTGATTTAAAACTAAAAAATCGACTCAGTGCTAATGGCTACATCGGTTTTGCTCAGCATAGCGGTGCTATAGCGTCCTACAGTGACTTTTCGGCCTTACCTCGTTACCCGTCTGCAGGGATATATAGCAATATTCAAAGCTTGAAGGTCAAATTAAATAGTTTGGCGATGCCAGTGGACAGTATTTCCCCTTACGATCCTAAGGTCGAATTATATTCTGACAGTGAAAGCCTTTCTTTTGATGTCAAAACTGATGACTTAATACCACATCAAATAAACTGTTTTCAAAATGGTCAGAATTTAAACAAGTCTCTAAAAGGAAATACGATTTCTGTGGATATAAACCCAATCACTAAGCCCGGCAGACACAGAGTAAATTGTACTGCACCCAGTATTAGCGAAACGAATAGATATTATTGGTTTTCACAACCATTTTTTATGCCGACAATTGAAGGGAAGTGGTTAGATTAATTTTTTGCTGAAATGAAGATGCGAACCAATACCTAATGTTTGCATTCTTTGGCTAATGCCTGATTCGCTTTCCTGTTTAAACCCCCGTCCTAGATAAAAATCTATTGCTTGTGAATTTGTACTTTCAACGTCGAGGCATAAAACAGACTTGCCACAGATTAAAGCTTTTTGTTCTGCAAACCTTAGTAAATTAGTTGCTATACCTTGCCTTTGATACTTTGCAAACACAGCAAAATGTCCGATACACAATTCATGATTTTTAAGTTTTGGGATACAATCTTGCAAAGCTTGGCTAGCCTGCACTACAGATAATGCATGAGCAGCACCGTAAAAGTGGGTTAGCTTGATTAAAGTAGCTTGGTGAAAAGAATCTGGTAAATCACTATGCCATGTGCTCAAACAACCGGCAACTTGATTATCGATTTCTGCAACCCAGTGATTTTCAAATCCGTATTGTCCATCTGAAGTTAACAGACTCGAAACCAAAAAATTTAACACCGACAATTTAGCGTTAATATTAAAAGTCTCACCTAGGGCAACAGGCGCGGAATCATAGATCAACTGAGATAATAAGGATGCATCACTCTGATTAGCTTGTCTGTTAAGCATTTAACGCAGTTTATTGGGACATAATAGTCGGCATGTCAGCCAGTATCTTCTGTCCTTCACTAGTGGGCAATTTACCTATAACAAATTCAGGCTTAAAACGGCCTATCACTTGGGCCTTTGGACTCACTACCACCACAGATGAGCTGTGATCGACTAAATAATTAGGGTTATCGGTGCTTTCAGACATGGAATACATCATGCCCATAGCCCTTACTAAAGGAAATAATTGAGAATGTTCTCCACTAACCGCAATAAAGTCAGAATGGAAAAAATTGATATAGTCGTTTAATCGTTCCGAAGTATCGCGCTTAGGATCAACAGACAACAGGATGACTTGAATAGGAGAATCCGTGGGTATTTTTTGTAATTCTGGATAAACATTTTTTAAATCTGCCAAGGTAGTCGGACAAATATCAGGGCAATATGTGTAACCAACAAAAACTAGGCTCCAATGCCCTATCAACTTCGCAGATGTGAAAGGTTGATTATTATGGTCTATTAATTGAAAGTCAGGCAACGCTCTAGCCTGAGGATATAAACTAACATGTTGAGTTTGTCTATCTGCGCTAGGCGGTGCAATATTTATTGCCACCACAACCCCGAAAACCAATGCAACAAACGCAATCAGGCCTGCTTGTAATCTACTCATGCCTAAAACCACACATAATGATCAACCAAAAGCACCACAAACAGAACCATCAGATGAATGATTGAAAACTTAAAGGTTTGCATAGCGGTTTGTTCAGTAGAGGTAAATTTCAATTTCCACGCGTAATATAAAAAACCCGCATTTAATAAAGTAGAACCAATCAGGTATATCAGGCCTGACATACCCACTAAATAAGGCAGTAAACACACCACACAAAGTAAAACGGTATATAACAAAATAGACGTTTTAGTAAAATCAATACCGTGAGTCACAGGCAACATAGGCACTTGTGCTCTGGCATAATCTTTTTCACGATGGATCGCTAGAGCCCAAAAATGTGGTGGTGTCCAGATAAACACAATCAGTACCAATAACAATGCATGAGGGTGAATTTCTCCCGTCACGGCTGTCCAACCAAGCAAGGGAGGAATAGCACCTGCTAACCCACCAATAACAATGTTTTGTGGTGTCGCTCGTTTTAAATACATAGTGTAAACCACCGCGTATCCTAATAAACCGGCAAAGGTTAATACCGCAGTTAAACGATTAACCCACAGTTCGAGGATCGCATATCCAACAATGGTTAATACCGCCGCAAATATCAGGGCTTTTTGTGGGGTCACCTTACCTTTAGCTACTGGGCGGTTGAACGTGCGAGCCATTTTGCCATCTATCTTTCTATCCACAACATGGTTAACCACAGCGGCTGCAGACGATAAAAAACCAATACCTATTAACCCAGCAGTTAGAATTTGCCAACTGATCCAACTATCACTGGCTAAACACATGCCAACCAATGCAGTTAACAACAATAACAACACTACTTTTGGCTTGGTTAATTCATAATAATCTTGGCAAGTGGACCATAAATTAAATTGATTGTCTTGTTGTCCAACGGCTACTACCTTACTCACCTTATTCTCCTAAGTTTTGCGATACAGCGTATAACTAATGGTGACTAACACCAACATTAAACACGCAGCAACAGCGTTATGCATCACTGCAACAGCAATGGGTAAACTGTACACTACATTACTTACACCTAAAGCAATTTGGGCGCCAAGAATCAAAACCATTATGACAGACAATTTTTTAAGTAAGCTTGAATGGGCTGCAGCATACAATTTGATTCCAAACCAACATAAATACAAAAAGGTAATTAGCGCACCTATTCTGTGCACAATATGCATCGTCATACGCTCAGCATAACCATGGACACCAAACTCATAGTTTTCTGCTTCTGGAATACTAAAAGCACCCGCAAAGTCTAAACGCTCATACCAGGCACCTTCACATATGGGTAATTCGGTGCAAGCTAACGCGGCATAATTAGCTGAAGTCCAGCCACCTAACGCAATTTGTCCGGTCAAAATAATAATACCCAAGATTGAATATTTTCCAAACTGACGCATTCGAGCATCGCCGCCAGGAATGCGATAAGGGATCAACCTTAAATACAATAAGAACAGACAAGATAAAACAGTAAAACCGCCTAATAAGTGCCCCATCACCACCGCAGGAAGTAAATTCAGAGTCACAGTCCACATACCCAGAGCACCTTGAAAACAGACTAAAACTACCAGAAAAAGTGGTAGTTTTACAGGTTTGTTATAAGCTTTACTGAATAGACTATTAATAAAAATCACCAGTATCAAGAAACCTAAAGCACTGGCAAAATAACGATGGATCATCTCGTTCCAAGCTTTGTGCTCTTCAAATGGACGCTCAGGAAAAGCTTGCTGGGCAATTTCTATATTTTCTGTGGTTTTGGAAAAACTCAGATGACCATAACAACCCGGCCAATCAGGACAACCTAATCCGGCATCAGTGAGGCGAGCGTAGGCACCAAGTACAATTACCACCAAAGCTAATAGAATGCTTATTAACACCAACTTCTTCATCATTTAAGTATCCTCTAACCGATACGCGACAGTTTAAGTACCTTGCGCATATCCAACAAAATATCACGACTATGCAATATTGCCTGCTTTTGTTCAACTTGTAATGGATAACGTAAAATCACGTTATCCAGGGTATCAGCAATAAAAATAGCAACTGTACTTTCATCTTTAAATATTTGTTGCAGACTCTTTAAATTGGTATTCAGCAAGCGAATGTTTTGTTGTTCTTTGAGAAGCGCAAGCTGAACAACATTACTTTTTTCATGGGTAATAACTACCACTTCGGCACGATCACTTTCCTTGCCTAACGCACTGCGTACTTGAGCGATGCTATATAAAGCGTTCTCACATTCAACAGTACACACTTCGGGTAAAACATAGAGTAATTTCCACTTAGGCTCCTGCTCAGTGGTTTTTAAAACACTCATATCAACGATAGGGGAAAGCAGCTCTCCCTTGTTTGTTGCAGCTTGATTAAACCAGCTATTATCTAAAGCAAGTTTAGCCAGTAATACAGGAAGAATAAAAACCGAGGCTAGTAGCAACATCATTAATTTATTGTTTTTAGTGGTACTCACTTTTTTTTCCTTTTTAACTTATTTCTTTGAGCAATAACAAATATCGCCAACGCAGCAAATGCCAGTAAAAACCATTGTACCGCATAGGCCAAGTGTTTTTCCGGTGCCATTACCACAGGTTGCCAATCTCTTACAAAAATTGAACTTTCCTGCGCATTTAATAACACCACAAAAGGTAATATTTTTTTAGTATAGTGTTGTTGAATAACTTTGATATCCGTCTGCTGTAGAACTTTTGGCCAATCACCATCGACCAGAGCCGTTTCTTTAATCATGGTATTATTTAACGGTAAGGATATCACGCCCGCATAATGTGATTTTTTAGCATCAATATTAATACTCGGCAATATTTCTCGGCTATTAGTCGCGGCTACCCAACCAAAATTGACAATCACTGTACCGACATATGTTTGCGTGGGGACTAATACTTGATAGCCCACTCGCCCTTTATGTATTTTATTATCCAATAAAAAATGACGAACTGCGTCCGGAGTTCCTTCAAAATTCACTGGCATATCCAGCATTTCATCTATATTGCTGTATAAGACCTGTTGTAAATCGACTTGCGCCGTCTTGGCAGCAATCTCTATAGCTAATAAACGTGCCATTTTTTGTTCAGCCCTTTGTAATTGCCAATTACCCAAAGCAAACATAATGACAACACACAGAAAAGTTATTAAGGTAGCAACAAAAGGTAAACGTGATAAAAAATTCCACATAACAGCTCAAAATTTCTTTAGGAGTGAATAGATGTTAATCAAAATACTTGTTGGCGGGTTACTATTATTTATGGTGTTCAATTTATTTAAAGCCATGATGATTATGCTCAAAGACGATCCCAATGCTCCCCCTATGAGTAAATTTATTGGTAGGAGGGTTTTGACGTCAGCCATTATCGTTGGCCTTATTCTGCTCGCTGTAGCAACTGGACTCATTGTTCCTAATCCTGCACCACACTAACCAAAACAAAGAGCCACTGCAGTGCAGCGGCTCTTCAACTTAATAAATGACGGTACTAAAAAATATAAACGACAGCAAAGAGTATGACCCAAACTACATCAACAAAATGCCAATACCAGCTAGCGGCCATAAATGCGAAATGATTTTTGGGTGTGAAATGTCCCTTCATAATTCTAAGTAACATAATAAATAAAATTATTGCCCCTAGAGTAACGTGAAAGCCATGAAACCCTGTCAATAAGAAGAAAGTATTACCATAGATACCAGACTGTAGAGTCAAATTCATTTCTGTGTATGCATGGATGTATTCTTCGACCTGCATCACCATAAAAATGGCACCTAGTAACACAGTTAAACCAAGCATAAACTTAAGCTTTTTACGGTTATTTTGTTCCAGTGCAACGTGAGCATAGTGACAGGTAACCGATGAAGTAAGCAGTATAAATGTATTAATCAAAGGTAAACCAGTCCAAGGCATAGCTTCTGTCGTCAGACCACCAGGCGTTGTAACCAAAGGCCATATTGCCTCAAACGCAGGCCATAACACTTCGCCAGTCATATCATTATTTGACGCACCGCCTAACCAAGGCACTGAAATAAATCTGGCATAAAATAAAGCGCCAAAAAAGGCTCCAAAGAACATCACTTCAGAAAAAATAAACCATGCCATACCTTGCCGATATGAACGCCCCAATTGAGCACTATATAAACCACTCATGGACTCATGTATTTGATTTCTAAACCAACCAAATAACATTACTATTAAAACAATAAAACCTGCGCCTAAAATGTAAGCGCCATAGCCCTCTTTATCACGGGTACTTTCAACCACAAAATTGCCAGCCCCGACAGCCATTAAAAATAACCCAACAGCCCCCATAAAGGGCCATGGGCTTTCTGCGGGAACATAGTACTTTTCGTATTCTTTTTCTGACATTTTGTTCTCCTTTACCCTAATTCATTGCCACAACATCTGCCGAGGCAGTGACGTTATAAAGAGTATATTGCAAAGTAAAATAAGTAATATCTTCTGGGAGCTGAGGGTCGACATAAAATTGCATAGGCATCAACAATTCCTCCCCTGCTTGTAATGTTTGTTGCTCAAAACAAAAACATTCTGTTTTGTTCATATATAACGCCGCTGGACCAGGAGATATCGATGGCACAGCTTGGCCGACAATGGCAGTCTCAGCAGGATTTTTCACGTAAAAATTGACTTGATTGAGTTGCCCAGGATGCACCTTAATCTGTCTGGTTTCAGACCTGAATTCCCATGGCATACCAGTGTTTATACGTGTAATAAAATCCACAGTAATCAAACGACTTTCATCAATTTCAACTGCTTCGTAAACAGCAGCTGTATCTGATGGTTTACCATTAATACCCAAGGCATCACAAAGTACGTCATAAAGAGGTACCAGCGCAAAACCAAAACCAAACATACCAACAACAATGGCAGCCAATTTAAGCACCAATTTATTATTTTTTGCTTGATTTGGGTTAGCGCTCATAAATCTTGATTCCTATTTTGTTATTTCACAATCGGCGGTGTTTCAAAGGTGTGATATGGTGCTGGAGAGGGAATTTCCCACTCTAAACCTTCAGCTCCTTCCCACACTTGGTCAGATACTGGGTCGCCTTGCTTCTTACAAGCCTTAACCAATAAAACCAAGAAAATCAGTTGTGATAAACCAAAGGCAAAACCACCAATACTGATCCACTTATTTATGTCTGCAAACTGTAACGCATAGTCTGGGATACGACGAGGCATACCTGCTAAGCCGACAAAATGCATAGGGAAGAACAATACGTTAACCGACACTAATGAGCACCAGAAATGCCATTTCGCCAAACCGATATGAAACATCTTACCAGTCCACTTTGGTAACCAGTAATAAACAGCTGCCATAATTGAGAATATAGCGCCTGTGACTAACACATAATGGAAATGCGCAACTACAAAGTAAGTATCATGATATTGGAAGTCTACTGGCACTATTGCCAACATTAATCCAGATAATCCACCTATAGTGAATAACACAATAAAAGCGATTGCAAACAACATGGGCACTTCAAAAGTCATAGAGCCACGCCACATAGTCGCCACCCAGTTAAAGACTTTCACACCTGTAGGTACGGATATCAGCATGGTTGCAAACATGAAAAACAACTCTGCTGCCACTGGCATTCCTGTAGTAAACATATGGTGTGCCCATACAATAAATGACAATAATGCAATAGAGGCAGTGGCATACACCATAGAGGCATAGCCAAATAAAGGCTTACGAGCAAAAGTAGGTATAATTTGTGAAATAATACCAAATGCAGGCAATATCATAATGTACACCTCGGGGTGCCCGAAGAACCAAAAGATATGCTGGAACATCACAGGATCACCACCACCGGCGGCATCAAAGAAACTAGTACCAAAGAATTTGTCCGTAAGTACCATAGTGACCGCACCAGCCAATACAGGCATAACTGCAATCAGCAAGAACGCAGTGATTAGCCATGTCCATACGAACAATGGCATCTTCATCCACGTCATTCCTGGCGCACGCATATTGAAAATAGTCACTATGACATTGATTGCACCCATGATGGATGAAGCACCCATGATGTGCACAGCAAACACAAACAGTGCTGTACTATCGGCACTGTAGGTAGTGGACAGAGGTGCGTAGAAGGTCCAACCAAAAGCAGGACCGCCACCTTCTAGAAACAAAGAAGATAAAAGAATCAAAAAAGCAAATGGTAATATCCAAAAGCTCCAGTTATTCATTCTCGGCAGCGCCATATCTGGCGCGCCTATCATCATAGGTATCAACCAGTTAGCCAACCCTGTAAAGGCCGGCATGACGGCACCAAACACCATAATGAGGCCATGCACTGTGGTCATCTGATTAAAGAAGTGAGGTTCTACTATTTGTAATCCAGGTTGAAATAATTCTGCACGGATCACCATGGCCATTGCGCCACCAGTTAAAAACATGATGAAAGCGAACCACAAATATAGCGTACCGATATCTTTATGGTTGGTGGTATATAACCAACGTTTTATACA
>Ga0209712_10000842_pt1 | contig 26517 bp, 28 predicted proteins | sample ArcOceMetagenome_FD_187443 | JGI IMG/M metagenome (GOLD analysis project Ga0209712, IMG submission 187443) | Marine eukaryotic phytoplankton communities from Arctic Ocean - Arctic Ocean - Greenland ARC118M Metagenome (SPAdes) (version 2) | ecosystem: Environmental > Aquatic > Marine > Oceanic...
TTCCCGCTTAAACCAGAATTGTATGCTGTTTCAGATGTTTTACTTAAACCGTTTAAAAACTTAGTGTCTTTAAGAAAAGGCTCTTCCATGTTATTAAAAAGTACTTCTTGACCACCTACATTAAAAGCTATATTCCCCCCGTTTTGTATTTGAAATGGAGCATCTAATCTTTTGTCGCTTCTTCCATCTTTGTCTTCATCAATAAATCCATATATAGTAGCAGCCTCTAAAGACCTTGCATCATCATTACCGTTTGAAAATAACCCCTCCTGCATTGTTTGAGCATATTCTAACTTACTTTTTTTGTAAGATCCTAGTTGTGAAGCAAGATTTGTGAAACTATTGTTTACACTTTGCATTGCATCAACGTATTGCATGTAATCAGGATCTGTAGTATCATCAAAACTAGCTGCCATTTTAGCGGCATCAGTATATTTTGTACGTTCCCCTAGTAAAAAATTACGCATAGCTGAGGTTTCTTTAGGGCTAAAACTCGTGAAGTCTATATCAGTCTTCATTTTGCTCATGTAATTGTTAACACGAGATTGAATTGCTTTATTTTTAGCAACCCTGTCGTTAGACACTTGTTTGTTTCCAAGTGAAGCTATTCCTTTAGCAGCCGCAGCCCCTACATCTAAAAATTTCTTGCCAGTAAGAGCAGCTCCTTGTATTAATGCATTGTTTGCCATATTATATTATTTTATTTGCCTCCAAGTAAATTACCTACAAAGCTTCCATCACCAACTTGATCAGCTAATCCTGGTAAACTTGGTACTAGAGAGCCAGCCATTCCTGTAACGCCACCTATAATAGATTTTGTAGCAGAATCTCTTGCTGCGTTCGCCGCACCTAATCTTTGTTGCGACATACCAAGCATAGTATCTGTTTTATCTTTTTCAGCTGCTCTAGCTCCATAAGCTCCTTGTAATTCTTGATTTTGTAATTGTCCAGCCATTTGTCTTTCTGCCATTTGATTACCGGCTTCTTGAGATCCAATACTAGCGGAAGCGGCTTGTGCATTTTGTGATTGTTGTCCTGCTAAAGATTGGGCTAATGCTGCAATTCCAGAACCACCAGCTGCTCCCTGCAAAGAATCCATGGTATTAGCCATACCTGCTTGTTGCTGTTGATTAATAAAGTCAGCTTGCTGCGTGTTAACAGTCAAGTCTTCCATAGTGTTTTCTTGATTCACCGCTAAATTAGAAGTATCCGCACCTTCCATACGCGCTTTATTCCTGTTAAATTCTGCCTGAGCTGCTTTTTGTTCTCGTTTTCTTTTACCGCTACCTATGATCCCTCCGGCTATCCCGGCTAAACCCTGTACGGCACCCATTAATGGTATCATATATTAAAATGTTTTATAGGTTATTATTACGTATTATTTGCTACTCTCAAAAATCTCTGATCCCACTAAAAATAATTCAGCGTAATCCAAAGAATCATTTTTAAATTGCATTTCAGCATAGTATCCTTTTAAACCGCTTGTATTAACGGCGGCTGTTTTACTAAACAATATAAAACTAGTTAAAAGAGGTCTTGGCGTAGTAGATAATATTTGTGCTGTAATGGTAGTAGGGTTTATCCCAGTTATCAATCCTATTAATACAATATCTTTACCGTTTATATCATTTGTATAATAAACTGTGTCTCCTATTTGTACGGATACATTTAAAGGTTGTGGAAATGTTAATGTTATAGATTGTATACTTGCCATATATTATTATTTATTAAGGTACTACGCAGCTAGTGCAATTAGCATAAGGTCCACTGCCGCTATTAGCAGCCTCATCTATTTTATATGTCCCAGCTGGATCTGAAACACTTCCGGTTACTGTGGCACAATAAATTGTTCCCGCCGCACTGTCTTTAACCCATACCACGTTGTTTGCTACATAAGTGTAAGCTAAAAGGCTAGCGCTTGATCCATTCCATCCTGCAGTTTTACTTACATAACGAATTGTAGACGAACTACAATCTACGGTTTTGTACGAGCCAGTGGAGCATGTAGGGCAATTAACGGAAGATTGTAAGCCTAAGCCGGTTTGTCGTCTATAAGTTTTAAGTGCCATATTTTAACAGGTTGCTGTGTTATCACTATAGTATCCTGCTGTCGCTAGTGTAGTTAAAGCTGCATCAGAGTAAAGATTTACTGCTGTTGCAAATGTAGCTCCACTCGCCACATATACAGTAGCTGTTGCTGATGTTCCACAGCATAATGTGTTAATTACCGCTGAGTAACATAAAGATAATTGAGTTGAACAAGTAGCACAAGTCTGGGATGTTCCCAATGTTGCACCTGTTTGTTGTCTGTAAGTTGCCATATTTATTATTGTTTATAAAATCCATCCGCCGCAGGATTCCCTGAAGCATCTAATACTGATGTTGCTGTTAAAAATGTTTGTCCGCTTGCTACAAAGTAATTACTAGGTGTTCCCACGCAACAAGCGTCTGTAGCTGTAGATCCAAATGTTAGTGTAACTGGAACTAACGATCCTTCTATATGATTATCTAAATCCACCGTACTTAATAAACTAGGCGATCCTGTGCCATATATTGTAACATTAAGAACAGCGGTTAAAGTTTTAGTTGCTGGTGTATTATTTATTGTTATCTTTTGAGAATTTACATTAAATTCATAATTAGGAAATATAGAAGCTTGATTGCTCCAATCCTGAACATTTATAGGGTCTGCTATAACAAAATTAGCAGTTGATGTAGCCGCTACTGTGTACGTAAAATCTTGATTAAATGTTTCGTTTCCTGGAATAAAAGTTTTAGCATCTGCCGCCCCGACTGTCACACTAGAATTAGCGCTAGTGAAAGCAAAAGATAAAGTGGTATCTATATATTGATTTACAATAATTGTAGATGGTTGGCCGCCTGGTGTATCAAAAGAACTAGCTAAATTGCCGGTTAAGACAAAAGTATATACTTGATCTATAGTAGTTGCGGGAAATATAACATTGACTAGAGCTTGTCCAGTAGAATCTATTGTTCCGGATGTATTAACTATATTAGTACTTCCAGGGGTTGCCGTACACACTAAAGCCCAGTTTGCTCCAGTTATTCCGTTAATTGTAAATGTTCTAGTAGCACCCCCAACATTAACATTATTAGTGTTAAATGACCAAGATTGAATTTCTGTAGGTGGACTATATATTGTAATAGCATTAGCTGTTAAGCAAAACTCGTCGCCAGTAACATTAGCTGCTGGAAAAGTATACGTTACAGTAAAAACAATACTTGTTAATTGATTGCTACTATTGTATGTTTTAGAATTAGTAATAGTATAATTATTTATATTACCTATACTCACTGCTAAAATAGGTTCAACTTCAAAGTAATAACCTGTGCTAGCAGTAGCGCTTTGCGTTACTACCGTGGCAGTTGTACCAAAATCTCCACTACCATTGTAGGCAGAAGGAAGATCTCCAGGTGCTGGAAATAGTATATTAGATGTACCACAATTTTTTATCGTACCTGATAATGTAACTGGCATTTGTTCAGCATAACCCGCCGCGCAAATATCTATTAAAACGTCATTAGCAGGCATTAGGCTAGGCGAAATATAATTAACAACACAATCTATGTTTGCTCCATTCTGAGAAAAAACAACGCTACTGACATAAGTTGGCAATGGGGATGTTGCAGAAAAATTACTAGCAGTTATAGTGTATCCCGCATTTGGTGTTAATAATAAAACAACAGATGGATTATCTTGTGTCCAATCAACCCCAGTGATTTCCGGAAAGCTTACTATAGTTACTGAAAAGTTATTTATATTTATTGATGCCATGCTTATAGTATTTCTCCTGTTAATACGTTTATGGTTACCGCACTATTGTTTGGTTGTTTTTGTGAATACACTTCTACACCAGATTTGAACACTTGTAAATAAACACCATCTCCATGTGTATTTAATGTTCCACCAGCATTAAATGTATCTGCTATTAATCCGAAAGAAACAATTTCAGGGTTAGGCCCTGTTGTATTAGCAACTATAGTGTTAGCCGTCGCTTGGTCAATAGTAATCAAATTATATCTATCTCTTGATTCGAATGTGTCTGAACTTGTTATGTATTTTTGATAAGGGGCTGATGAATCTAAAGCTGTGCTAGAAGTGCCTTGAGCAACCGCAGAAGGAACTACAGGAGCACCTTGTACATCGCCAGTAGGACTATTAGCAAACCCATTGGAATCTAAAGTAAATGTATCATATAATCCTGTAACATTTTGAAGATTTCCAACATATGCTCTAGCTATATCCGTGGTGTTTCCAATTATTCTATATGTACCCCTATTACACGCATGTCTACTAGTAAGTGTTGATGACATAGCGGTAACCAAGCCTGTTGTGGGGTCTGTGTAATTCCTAGCTGCTTGAGAAGACCTTGTCGTAATTAGGAATTCTAAGTTTAATAAAGCAGTGGCAATTGTATCCCCTGTAATTTGTTGAGTTCCAGTGTTGCCATCAGGATCAACTACAGTCATTGTAAAATCTATAGTACCCGCACCACCAGTTACTGTGCTCGGTGGAATATACCAATTACCGGTCCCATCATTTAAGGCAGCAGGTTGATTCATCCAAGAAGGCATATTAGTCTGCGGTAATGCTATAAACAATTGCGAAGGTGTATGATCTGGATCGTCAATACCTATAGGATTGTAAGTCCAAACATCACCATTTACTAAACCTGTTAAAGGAGGATAGCTAGTTGTAAAATAAGGATCTTCTGCTACAGGTAGTATATTTAAAGATATAGTAGCTGGTGCACTACAAACTCCACCACAACAAGCTTCTACCGTAAACGATCCTCCGTCACCATAAAAATTTAAGTCAGGATTGAACGTGAATGAACCAGTGCTTTGCAATACCAATGTTCCACTATTAGTAGCGTCATTTATTAAATTAAAAGTTATACCACTTGCGCAGGTGTTTGTTTGTGCTATTTGGAATGTTCCTAAAATATCCTCAACCCCTGTGAATGATTGATTGTTAAGTAAAGGAGGAATCGTGGAAGTAAAACATGTATCATCCAATGATGTAGTTACCGTAAATTCTTCAAGTGCTGGAGCAGTAATAACAGAAGCCCTCCCAATTCCTTGCACATTAAATTCTTCTGAGTTTACATTATTATCACAATCAGTATTAAAAAATGTAGCTAATCCTCGTATGTAATTAAAGTATTTACCTTCTTTATTCACGAACTCTCTAAGCTCGCCTTCTTGTAAATCTGTAATAATTGAATTTGTGTACCAACCTTTAGTTGTTGAAAAACTGTTCGGAGTTATTTGTTGAGCTTGTACTTGAGCTAACGAATAAGTTTTTTCACTAGGTAAAACTTTATATATATATTCTCTAGAATCCGTACCACTATAGTTTAGGGTTTTAAATCCTTTTACAGATGAAGGGTTTTCATTAAATACAACATTAAAAGAGCTTTCATAATAAGGCCCTAAATTAACATCAGTAGGCCCAACATTATAAAAAGTATTGCGTAATGCATTAATATTATGCTCCCATAATCTGCCGTCTTTAAATGTGTAATAAATACCATTTAAGAATACACCGGCTTCTGGTATATAGGTTTTTCTAGAAGTCCACCCATTCACATCTTCTTTAAACGATATTGTTGTAGAAGTTGTTGGATAGGTATTAACAAATTGATCGCATAAAGGATCTTTGTTAAGTCTATCAAATTGCCCAGCGCCTAAAGTTTGTTGCCAGTAAGGGGAAAGCGTTGATAAAGAAACGTTGTAATTTCTTCTATCAGCATCCCATGTACCTACAATCTTACTGTTTAATTTTAAATTATCTGAAAAGAATCCATGCATTCCGTAATTTGAAACCTCTGTAATTCCATCATTTGAAAGTCTTATAACAGTTCCTCTATTTGCATCTGTATAATACATTCTAAATCCATATTCAGCAAATGACTCTGGATTAGTTGCAATTCCAAATTCCCCTTGAAAAGTTATTGTTTGACCAAGAACAGCCTGGTTAGATGTAACATTAGAACTGCCGTCAGCATTAAATAGAGCATCCTTGTTAGCTAATATTTTCATCGACTTATTCTCACATAGAGTAACTAAGTTAGTGTCTCTAGAGTAAAGTTTTTGCACGCTACCATATTCTGGATTTACGTCTTTAGTTATAGACTCAGCTTGTATAAATTGGTTTAAACCATTAACACCAGAAACTGAATTAAATATTTGAGAAAATATTAATCCACTACTTCTGTGCTCTTCGTTATATGGTTCATCTAAAGTGGCTGATGCCTTAACTCCGTTTTCAATAACAGGCTGATTATAATCATCTCTTATACGATCTGACTCAACACCGTTTGCAAATGAATAACAATTAAAAAAGTCTAAAGTATGCTCAGTACCATGATCAGTCGACGTATCATAAGATCCAGGAACTTCGTAATATATATCTAGTTCTGCAGCTTCTTTAGGTTCTGTTTCAAATATAGCAGGATTAGCTGATGAGAAACCATTGTCTTCAGGATTTAAAGTTAAAAACTCCATTCCCACGTAATTGCTGTTGTTAGCGCAGGTGTAGGTTGTTAGCCCGCCATCTACTACAGGATCCCATTGAAGGCCACCTGAACCTTCAATTGGTTTTATAGTTAGCTTATATCTTCTAAGCGTATTTAAACTATCGCCGTATGACGAGTTAGTTGTTGAATTACAAGCGTATGTTCTAACAACGGTATCATCAATACTCGTGATTCTATATATAGTACCGTTTGGGTCTAAGGTTTGAGACCCTGCCCCAGCGTCTATGAATCTAAATAAAGAACCCACGGTATTTAAAGCATCGTGTAAAGCAGGATACTTAACCTCCATAGATCTACCGCCCCCGTACTTACCACCACCAGACCAACTAACTTCAATAGTGCCTTCTGTTGCCCCTAATGTTGTTCCTTGACCTTTTCTAGCGCATTTAGGCTTTACTCTGTCTATAAACAATCTTGAGTCATTTCCTTGCGCATCATCACATAGCCAATTGTAAGAGCTTCTTCTCCAGTCTCTTCTTCTTTCTTTTGTAGCATCTAAATAATAACAAAACCCTAAAGCTTTTCTTATATAGTTATCATCACTAGCTCTTGCGGCTAAAATATTTTCAGTAAGAACTACATCTTGATTTACTTTTACAAAAAATCTTCCAGTAAATTCTGGTTTGTTTTGAATTTCAACAGAAGCTAGTTCTAATTGTAATCCATCTACGGCATACGTCCAGCCATAAGGATCGGTTGATGTAAAGTTCATATCTGCCCCAAAAACAGAAGATGATGTTAGGGTATAGTATGAACCGCTTATATCTATTTTCCCAATAGATCCTATTTTATACCAATTACTAACATTAAATCCATCAGTAATTCTCATAACTAAACCAGAAGTTGATGCGGATTCCACTCCAAATTGCTGATCAAATCCCGGGTGAGCTGAATTATCATCTGATGCTTCAACAGCAATTTCAACCCCTCCTTCTATAGGGAAATACCCATTTGGAAACAACAATTGAGAGTCTCCATCATCTCGGGTCATTGTGCCCTTGCTTAGTTTAGTTTCTTTTAAATACTGAGGCGCTTCGTTTTCAATAGCTATAACTTTATATCTAGCTTTTTCAGTAACAGGTTCATCACTATCGTGTTGCTTTTTAAGTATAATAAAAGTTTCTTCATCTACTTTGTTTCTTTCCGCAGAAGGAAAAGATAACCATACGTTTCCGTCTTCAGCATTGTAATAACGATCTAAACATAGATTGTAATATTCCTGTGAAGTTTCTTTTATATAGTATTTAAAGTATGGAAATTGTGTTTGTTGATCGTAGTAAGGTGTAGAACTTGCTATCCTTGCTTTTATTTTATTTGACTTTTGAGCATCAGGCTTTTCAATAACCGCGGTGGCTTCGCTACTTGTAAATACAGGAGTTGTTCTTCCGTACTTATCCATGTAAGCAACACCAACTTGATAAGTCCTAATTGATTTAACAGATTCCGCTACCGTGTTATTTCCAATTGTAATACTAGATATTGGATCACCATTTTGATCTAATATATCTAAAGAATCAGTGGCTACGTCAATAATTGTTTGTGTAGGGTTACCTAAAGAATCAATTAGATTAAAATTTTGTGTATAATTACCATATATTAATCTATTAGCGCTTATTTCTTGAGCCAAAGCTTTTCTAGGCACATTATCGTATGGTCTTAATAATTGATTAGCATTTACAACCGATGTTATAATCTCTGTTTTAATATTAAACGAGTTGTCTTGCCACTCTGGGTCAGTTGGTGTAAAAGTATCTACAACATATACATTAGCATTGTTGGTTGCTTTGTATAAAATATCAACTTTAGTTACATTTATAGGTATATCGGATGGTATAAAATTAGAAATAGTTAATTGTCTAATGTTATTAACCATTGCTAAATTATAACCTTCTTCTGGAGAGTAATTAAATTCTCCTGGCATAAAAGCTGGGTTGCTAAAAGGAGAAAACGCGGAAAGTTCGTTGTTTTTATATTTATATCTATAACCGAATCTAGCAAACCTCATTTCAAAAAACGGAGTTTCTTGTTCTAGAGTTACATCGTATAATTTAGCTGTTGTTGTTTGATTTTCTATTCCAACCCCAACTGAATTAATAATTACTATTGCACCTGTTTGAGATTGTCCACTACCTATAACAGATAGTACGGTACATCTATTTACAGCGTCTTGATCCAAGGGATCGTTTTCAGCCCAAGAAAAAAGTAATACGTCGTCAGGCTTATAATAAGGTAGTGTGTTTCCTTGCCACGTTAATGTCTGTGGACCGCTTTCGCTATTTTTAGGAACTAATTCACCATTAATTGTTTCTACAAAAGAAAATGATGTTTGAGTTTCTACGTTTGCCGTAACAGCAGGGTTAGTACCGTCTATTGTTCTGCTAGTGGAAAAAGCTTCTATAGAGGGGGGTTGTAACGGATATTTTTTTATTACCGTTAAATCAGATTCTATAAAATCTCTGCCATAAATTTGCGAATGAGTTAGGAAGTTTACTGGAGGAACCCAGTCTTTTATGATTATTTTTTTAGGCTCAGTTTGATTATCTGTCCATATTAACATACCCTCAAGTACATTTATACCAGTAATTAAATAATCTTTACTAAACTTTAAAATGTTTTGAGTGTCTACAACTAACGGTAAAGTAACCGTTGTTACAGAATTATAAGAAGCAATAACACTAATATTGTCTGAAGCTATAAACCAATATATTTCATCTGAATTTTCATCTGCTCTAGCACCAATACACACTGGATTACTTAAATTGCTTATATAACTAGCAGCCCCCCATGTAGTAAGTTTACCTGTAGTTTCGTTTAAGTAGTTGAAGTTCTTTTCTTTATTACCTTTTATATTTTGAAATGAACCAACTTGTGAATTTTCAGAAGAGGCAATTTCTAGATTTAAAGCATCGCGATATTCACCATTAGGAACTAATCTCTCGTCGAGATCTTTATTCATTTTCCCTCCGGTAAACGTGTGAATTAATTCAGGCATATATATTACGATTTAATCCATTTGGATTGGTTTCTCATTACTTGCGCTATCAAATCGGATTTTAATTCAGATAAACGTATTTTTGCATTCCGTCTAGCCGCAACCATTTCTTTTTTGAATCTTTGTATAGTGTACTCTTGAGTATTTGCTCTTACAGATAAAACAGCGTGAGTTATGTATTTGTATATTGCGTCAATAGCAAATTTGTGAACAGTCATATCTTCTTCGCATCCAAGACCGTCACTTATATATTTTAAAGTTACAATTCTACCTCTCATATCTGAGCTGAATCTAATCATACCTTTTATTTGATCAATGTAAAAAACTCCGTTAGCTTGAGACTGCTCTGGATTTAATCCAAATCTACCTCCATAAGCATACAAATTTAATAAATCAGGATTGTTTTCCCATGCGTTCCATCCGTTAGCATTACCTGATAAAGGGTATGGGCTGTTATCTTGCCATCTTCTTAGTGTTTCAGAAGGCTGCGGGTATGCTACTTCACCGTCTTCGTCAAATATGTATTGATAATTGTTATCTTGCGCATAAGGCAAAGGGTTACTTGTAAGGTCTGTTCTGTATATTATTCTTTCTACACCCGAAGTATCAACCCAAGATAGTTTTGTATAATTAACATAATCTTGTGGTAAAACCATATACAAACCTGGAGGACACTCTATTTCAATAGATTTTTCCTGAGGCAATGTATCAAAGCTAAATTCTTGTATTGCTCTTTGTGCATGAAAAGCTACATCTGTTCTTTTTACTTTTGGTATTATTTTTTCTTCACCTACATATATTACCATAAAGTTATTTATGATATCTGATATGCTAACAAATTGATAGCCGCCGTAATTTTCATCATTACTGTCCCATAATCCATCAGGACCTAAGTAATATTCTTCTTGTGTTTGATTTATTAAAGCCATCTATTATTGTTTTTCTTGTTGAACAGTTTGCATTTCCATACCGTTTGCAATTTGGTACATTTGAACATCTTGAACCACTAGTCCAGCAAATGCTAATATCTTAACTACAAGTTCCGTTTCTTCAGAATCGTGTAATTCAAAATCTACAGAAGTGGTTGCATCGTATAAAGCCTCTCCGTAAACCATTTGGTAGCCCCAGGCAGCCTCGGTAGGATTTTTAATATAATTACACGTAACACCAGTAATTAACTCACCAGCGGCTCCGTATACCTTATATCCATCTGTGCTCGCTACAAACACGGGTCTTGAATTTGTTGGTTTTAAATACTCTGATTGATTAATCATTAAATATTCGTTGTAATTTATACGTTCCGCTTCTACAAGAGTTGTTGTATTAACAACGGTATTAGGCGTAGGATACAGTGATTTTGAAGTTACTGTGTTCGCATAAACTATAGTACCTAATCTATATAAATTAGCAGGAGTCTGCCAATAGAACGAAGCATTATATGTCATTGCTGCATTCGTTTCGAATAGGTTTATTTTTTCATTAAGGATGTTAAGCATGTCAGAAAATGCGGTATCATTACCAGGCACTCTTCCATATTGGTTAATATCATAGAAGTATTGTTCGAATATATCTAACTGCGCTTGATTAGCGAATAGATTAAATTCCTGAGGGGTAACATACCCTCGTTGCTCTTTATTAAGTATTGCTAATACTCTTTGATATACGGTATCTACGCTTACAGCCATAATTTATTTTTTATTATTATAATAATAGGCCACCATTTAGTAGCCTATTACTATAAAGGGTGACTATTTAAGTCTTTTTTCAATTGCCTTATATATTTCCATTCCTTCATCTGTTTTAAAGAATGAAGATAATGCTGAATAAGGATGCTCATCGAACGGAACAGTCATTACTTTACGACCATTGGTTCCATATGTAAAGGTTCTTTGATCTTGTGATAAATTTAAGATCCCTTGTTCAACAGATTTAACACCAAAATTTCTTAATTGTGTGTTGTCGTCAGTTGCTAATTCTAGAAAAAGCTGTGGATTTTTTCTAGCAAATATTAATACATCTCTTTTTAATTCAGCCGATGATAAATCATTTACTTGTTCTCCAATTTCTACACGTAAAATTCCTTCAGCCTCATCTAATGATAAGCCTTTAGCCATATTTAACGCTGCTAATTCATATTCAATCCACTCTACTTCATTAGTAGCTATTTGTTGTGGTTTGTATTCTTTATAAATGTTATTTAGATCCGGGTGATATAAAGATAGTAGTTTTTGTAAAACTACATTTTCTTTTGGCACTGATAATTTACCATTCCTAAAAATAATTCTACCCATTATAACCTGTCCTTTTTGTTCATCAACAAATGGAGATCTTTGGTTGGTAGCGTATCTTAATTCTCTTTGGTAACCTGCTTCTGTGTCAAACCAAAGCATTGATTTAACTCTAGAATGTGCTGTTGCTATTGAGTATACTAATGGCTCTTTACCGCTAGCTATTTCATATAGTCTTTCTTTAATTTCCCAGGTATCTTTTTTAACTTTAGGTATTTTTATTTCTTGAGGTGCAACCTCAGCTTGTTTTGCTTGTGCTTTTGTAGCCATGATATGATATAATATAAATGTTAATAAGAGTAATAATTACCCCTGTCAGTTCAACAAGGGTAACCACTACTTGATAGTTATACTATCCTTTTAATAATACGAAGTTGTTCGCAGCTTGAGTACATAATGTTCTTTCTGATAAGAAATGTACATTCATAACATCCGCGTCACTTGTATAGTTTCCACCAACTGAACCAGTTACCCAAGATTTCAATCGTCTGTCATCAGCTTCAGAAGCTCTGTATCTGATGTGTAAGAAAGGTCTTGAAATATTTTGTCCTAATTGTTGATCGTAAACTGTAGAAGTTCCAGCTGGTACAATCACACCTTTAATATCGTCAATTAATCCACGAGTTGTAGAATCATTTAAATATTTCCAGTCTGTTTTGTAAAAGTCGTATGCTCCACGTCTGAATCCTGAGAATCCAAGGTTAAGTGCCATATCTTCTGAATTGTCAAATACACCGTAAGATGTACCTCCAGCTCCATAAGAATTTTGAGCAGCCAACATATTGTCAATACCTAGAGACGTTGCTCTATCTAAAAACATCATATTTTCCTCAATAGCTCCCTGCTTGTCTAGCTCTTGTAAGATTGTATCAAATGCGTCGATACCAGTTCCTGCACCTACTGTGCTGAAATCAGTTCCTGACCATACTAATCCTCTTTCTTCTAGCGTTGCAAATAAACCTTGCATACCCGAGATTGTCGCTCCTGCTGCATCTGTAAATGCTCCTGCTGCGTTTTCTGCTTCAACCATACTCATTTCTAAGTAATCCTCAAATCTAATTCTTGATTCATGCTCAGATTTTAAATACCATAAGTATCCACCTGTTCCGATCTCAGTTGTAACTTCAACCCATCCAATTTGAGCAACGTCTGAACCGTTTACTTCATACTTGTCTCTTAAGATGATTGGTTTGTTACTGTAAGTTGTAAAAGATGCGTCAACTGAATTACCAGCTAATACAGACCCTTTTCCATATTCAGAACCAAAAACAAAACACGAAAGAGGTGCTCCTACAACCGCTCCTTGTAAAGCTACTGTAAGATTCCTGTTAGCGTTATCATATACTTCAATGTTATATGTTTGAATTCCAGCTGCTAAACCCCCTACGGACTTAACGAAAGCTTTGTTCACTACATTACCACCTGCTTTTAATGATACTACAATAGTCATACCTGGTCCAAGTAATGGAACTTTTCCATCAGCCCCTGGTGAAGGCAATCCAATTGTTTGTGTTCCTGCTACACCCGCTGGTGCATTAGAAGTCACTGTATCATATGCAATGTGTAATCTTCCTTGTTCTGACCAAACTACTTGATCTGATGCCATAGGCATCTCTGCTCCGACCATTCTTAAGAATCCAGTGATAGTACGATTACCGTATCTCTCAATTTCTTTCTCATAAACTTCGGGTAAAAATTGTTGTGCCCAATCCATATCAGTTAATGATAGGTAATTATCTCCAAATAAACCTTTTACAGGTCTTGGAGTTAAGTGGGCTAAATTTGCCAGTGTTGCTGGCGCTACGTCAAATGCCATAATTTTCTATTTAATGTGTTTAAAACTTTTAATTTTTAATTTTGAACCACTGTCCCCTGAATCGACTGCTCGCAATCCCCAACCTCCTGGAGCTTTAACTTCATTGTGAACACCTCTCGCGCCCATCTGTACGTTTTTGCTTTTGGAAATACTGGTCTTCATGGCATCGGCTTTACCTTGCTCATAAAAATGATTTGCAATTGAATCTGCATTCATAGCTGTGAATATACCCTTATGGTAACCTTTAGCATCTGACATTTCATTGTTTTCGTTTAAGAACTTCTTAACAAAATTGTTGATGTCGCTTTGGGTTTCCTTTACTTTAGGTGCATCTTTTACTTTAAAACGATATTTTTTATCTCCAACTTGATAATCAAAACCTTTGAAATCCTCATTGAAAACTTTGTCCGTTTTATTCAAAAACACATTTGCTTGCTTCTCAGCTATTTGAGTTGCTGCTTCGTTTTCTTTTGTATAGCGATTGAAAAAATCTACCGCTTTCTTTTGTTCAGGAGCTAATCTACTACCTCCTTTTATTTCTTCGTAGTACTTAGATTTTAATCCATCTAAGTGACTTTTAGCTTTCGCAAGCTCTTCTCTTTTTGCTAACTTCTTACGTCTTATATCTCGTTCTTCATCAATATCTTCGTCAAAAGCAAACTTGTCTTCCATTATAAAATCAACATCCTCTTTATCTAAATGAGGTCTTGTTGTCTCGTAATATTCTCTTAGTAATTGAGACTCGTTTAATTGGCTATAGTCAGTATTTAATTTTACATAATCCTGTAAACTACCACCTGTGTCATTCATAAACTCTACAACCTTCTGTATGTTCTCTGGTAATTCAACACCTGCTGCTTGCTCTACAATTGCTTGTTCAACTTGCTCTTCAAGTTCTTCTGCTGCTTCTACAACTTCCTCTTCTGTTATTTCTTCAAGAAAGGATTCTTCAGCTTGAACGGGCTCTGGTTGTTGTGGTACTTCTGCTTCCACTTTTTGTATAGGTTCGGCTTGTTGATCTGCAACCACTGTTGTTGCTTCTTGCTTTGTATCGGCATCTGCTTGTGGATTTTTTAATTTACCTAAGTCCAGTTTTATAGTGTCACTATCTTTATCGAAAGATGCTGTTTCACTTTTAGTTTCAACTGGTGCTTCTGCTTTTTGTTCTACCGGGGCTTTCGCTGCGGGTTCTGTTTTTTTAGGAGCTTTAATTTTAAAGTCCCCCTCTTGTTTTGTTTCTGACATGATAAAATATTATATAAGTGTTATTACTATTATTACCTAGGATCGAACGCACCTAAGCCAAATCCACCGCCCATTGTGTCATTCCCTCCGGATTCGAAGTTAGTTGGGGGTGAATCATTTTTTCTTTGAGAGATCATTTCGCTTTGTTGTGTACCCTGTATTCTAGTACGCTCGTCTTTACGATCTTCAATTTCTTTTTCTTTAGCCTTAGCATTATCAACTTCTATGCCTTTTAATTGCATGTTGTAATTAAACTCTAAAGCCATTAATTCTTTCTTAGCTCCTACCTCAACTTGTATTCTTTGCTGCTCAATCTGCCCTTTTAATTGTTCTAATTGAGATTTAGTCGCAAACAAAGCTTGGTCTTTTTGAACTTCAGCTTGTGCGGCTACTTGTTGTGCTTGTGCATTTGCTTGAGCTTGAGCTTGTATATTTGCTTGCTGCTCTTGTTGTAATCGTTCTTGACGTTTCTTTTGTCTAACTTTTAGCAATTGATTAGCTAACTTAAGGTTTTTAACCTCTCTAATGTCAATAGCATCTGACAGATCAATAAGTCCAGCGCTTAATGCTTGTTGAACATTGTTTTCTAGCATTTGTTTTTGTTCGTCATCAGGCGTTAGCTCTAAGAATATACCAAAATCATGCAAGTGTAAATCCCTCATTTCATCTAAGGTAGCTACATTAAAACCACCTATCTTTTGAATAAACGCTTCTTTTGCTGGATGGTATTCTATTATATCTGATATTCTCAAGGATAAACATTCCGCAGTTTCTCTCGTTAGATAAAGCCCTGCGTCTAATATATGCCTTGTTGCTGTGTTTGAATTGGCTGCTGCCATTTTTTGAACACCCACTAAGGCTCTTGCGTCTGGAGTACTACCGTCTCTTGCTTCATTAAGACCCGTTACATCTCTTATCATTTGTAGATAATAGTTGTATGTCGATATTAATGTTTGCAGCTTTTGGCCACCACTACCTGTTTGAACTTCTTGAATAGGCACCTTACCAGGATTCATATCACCCTCTTGAGTAAACGACCTACCTATAATAGAACCCGTTTGGAAAAACATATTTAATGCTTCCTGAGGATTATAGTTTGTTCCGTTACCTAAATCAACTTCATTTATACCATCAGCATCTAAGTAAACACCGTCAGGTATCATTCTTTGTAATACTTGTTGCAGCTTTAAATGCGTTAACTGTATCATATCAGCAAAAGCAGTACAACGACTTACTATTGATTCAATTCTACCTTGATACATTCTAGGGGCTGTTATAGCGTAATTCATTTTAACCTTAGTGCTATCACTTTTAGGTCGCATCATGTTTTTAGCCATCTCCCATTTAAGAACAATATCAGTACCTAGAACCATTACGCCCTCATATAGCACCTCTAAAGATCTTGACATCTTACCAAATTGCTCTTCGTACATTTCAATAGGTGGATCAAATTGATCATCACGAGCAATTATTTTCGTGGCACCTGTTGCTGTTTCTTTAACTTTATAAACCTCGTTCATGTAGGTCTTATAATTAAAATAAAGTATTTGAACTATGTTTTGGTCTCTATTGTTGTTTCCATTACTTACATTATTGTTCCAAACTCCGTAGTTTTGAGAACCTTGCTGTTGTATTTGACTTAACTGATCCTCAGATAGGTCTGGAAACTGCTTTTTAAGCTCGTTTAAGGGAACGAATTTAACTTCCCCTGCATAATATATATCTTGAAAATATGGATCCTCTGTGTAAGAGTAAATCAGGTAAGCTGGATCTACATAATCTACAGTAACGCCTTCAGATTCTGTGAAGTTATTTTTAACAGCTCCAATTCCAAGCGTTGTAATATCGTAATAATATCTTTTCTTTGTTAAGTCATATCTGTTTTCGTCAAACATAACATTAATAGCTTCCTCTTCTGCAATTTCAATTCCTTGCTTGTAGGATAACTGCATGTGTAAATCTAATTCTTCTTCTGAATCAGGTAATCTATCTGGGTTGTTTTCAAATAAATTAATACCAAAGTTTTCTTGAGCAAAGTTATTCAGCTCTTCTGTTTGCAAGTCTCTAATAATAGACTCCATATACTTTGTTCTTTTACTAACACCGTATGGATCTTGAGAGTAAGCTGTTAAATCAAAAGCCCTATCAGCAATACCGTTAACAACAATATCAACAAACTTTGATAATATAGGTACAGGTTTCCAGTCTAAGTTTAAATAAGACAAATCACCGTTAATAGACATTTCGTCTTTATACTTTTGTATAGGCTGTTCACCTCTCGCATATAGTCTAAGACTATGGAACGTATTTTGATTACTTCTAAATCGTGTCACACCAGAATTGTTTGAGAACCATTCGTTCTGAATCGCTCTTCCAACCTGGAGTCCGTAGTCTCGTGACATTTTTTCTGCATCACTTGCAACTTGACTTGGAAAAAAACTATTTACTACTCCTCCCATATTACTATTTTATTATTTTTGATTTTGATCCATCGATTTGGTATTTCGCAAATCTTAAATTAACTGGTGCTCTTTGCATTTTGTTTGTTGGTCTATATAAATCCTTATGACAAGCCATTATGGCTAAACCCGAGCTAATTGCTGCATCAAATTTCGTTCTGTTGTTTATATCAAACTTAGCCCAATCACCTAACGTTTCGTTAAAGTACATTGTGCCGTATTCCCCGTGACTATTTAAACCTACGTGTCTGTCAATATACATTTCTATTGCAGCGGCGTGAGCTTGTTTTATATCTTCACTAGAGTTAGGTATTCCACCTATTTCTTTTTCGGTTACAGACAATTTATTCCAAAGCTTATCAGGCCTATTCATTGAATACCCTCTGTATCCCCTTCTTTTAAAATAATATAAAAGTCTAGGTTTATTGTTTTCACAAAGTATTGGCATTCCATAAAATACACAAGCCATTAATACATCTTCAAAAAATATCTCTGCGGTTTGTGGTCTTGCTACGTATTCTAAAAAGAATGTGCTCGGTGGAGCATCTTCCATACTAAACTTAGTTAATCCGTGCAAAGCACCTTTAGATCCTCTTCCGTCTGTTGTTCCTGATATATCATAACTATCACAACCAAAAGCACCTATATGTTCGTTACCTGGCCATCTTACTCCATTCTTTAATAGTTGTCTATTTTGAATATCATAAGCAGGTGTCCAGCTTATTAAAAATCTTCCGTTTGGATTTGGTGAAAATATTACTTTAGAATCTTTAACACCATTCTCCCATTGAAAACTACCTTTTGTTAAAACATTGCTGTTTCCTAAGTCTTCATTGTAATCTATTTGTTCGTATATTTTTGCTAAATTAAATATACTATTTTTTGTTTCATCTCTAAAAGCATGTTCCTCTGTTCTTGGAAACTGTCTGTAAAATTCATTTAAAGCATCTTGATCGCCTTTTAATCCTTCTACTTCATTTCCCCAATGTTCAATTACACCTACTTCTATTTCGTCTCCCTGAGGACCGACAGTGCCTTCTTCCGGTTTGTTGAATACAGGTAAGCCATAAGAATCAATGAATCCTTCGTAGTTCCATTCCATAGGTATGAACAAAGAATAGAGTCCTGAGCGAGTCTGTCCGTTGGCGTTTCTCTTGGTAACATCTGAGCTATTATATAGTTTTTTAAAATTGTCTCCTCCTTTATCTAAAGCATTTGATGTTGAACCCATCATACACTTTCCAATAATTCTTGATCCTAATCGTAGCGTCGTTTTGGTGACCCTCCAGTTGTTGAGGATGTTGTTCGGCCTTTCCCATTTCCCCGATTCATCGTGGACGAGGAGTTTAAGTTTTTCCCCATCGTACGCGTTGTCACCGGTATTCTTCCAGTCGATCGTCGTGTCAAGGCCCGTGAGTGTCTCTGTGGCTTTATTCGAATCGAGTCTTCTACGGGTAAATTTGGATGCGGGTACACGATAGGCAAGTTCGGTCTTGGGTCTGTCCATCCCGTCCTGTATTGGTTTAAAGAAAAATGGGAAGTTGACAGAAATGGGTACAACCTTATCTGTGAACATCTTTTTCGCATCGGAGCCAGATTTGGACAATATCCCAAACCGTGAGTCGCTTGATATGGTTGCCATATTGACCGTCTCCCCGGATGCCATGAATGAAAAACCTGAACGTCTGTTCTTGAGATAGCACATACCATAACAACGTTTGTCTGCCTTACAAGCTTCCCAGAATATATAGAATAATCTATTTGATTCTCGAAAGTCTGGCTGCCCAACATCAATCTTGGACCACTGCAAGTACATAAAGTGAGTACCAGTAATGTAAGTATCCACACCCTTATTATTGAACCAATGTCCGTTTTCTCGTTTGTTGAAATTTTCATCTATATATGTGCCCCATGTGTTTTTAAACCCCTCTGGATAATCTCTCCAATCAAAAATGCTTTTTATACCTTTTAATTGCTTTGGATATTCTTCAGGTGTCCATTTGTTAGTAACTTTGCTTAATTTACCCGGTGATTTTGGTAGAGCTATTTTAAGGTTTTGTATCTTATATATTTCTCCTATTTGACCGGTCTTACTTATAACAACGACATCATGTTCTTTGTTATACCCATACGCCCATTTCTTACCTTTATTAAGCCTAGATATTGTTGTAAGCTTTATAGGTTCTATAACTTTATATAGTTCCTGGGTATACATTATTTTGATCTATTTTCAGCAAATCCACCAAAGCTAGACGTTTCAATTTCTTGCTTAGGTTTATTATTAAGGATCCTTTCCTCTTCTTCAATACGGTTAAGTATTTCGAATGCATCAAAGATTGCTAGTTTTTTAGTAGCTGCGGCGTTTTTAAGTCTGTCTGCAGAAATGTCATCATCTGAATCGACAATGTCTTCTTTAGCTACTTTTATAAGTTCCTCAACTGCTCTGTGCCCAGCCTGGATTATATTCCTCTTCGTTTCCTTGATGTTCATATTTGATTGTAATTGAATTGGTGGGAACGCGGTATAACCTCTGCCCTTCTATTATAAATTCATACTCCGAGTTTGGCCTAAATCCAATTAAGTCATCTTCTTTAAATTCTCCATTTGAGTATTTTACTATACCTATTAATGGTTTCTCAGAATCTAAAGAAAACATTTTTGTTTCTTTAATTGGCATAACAAATACAAAACCTTCTAAAGCTTTCCATTCGTTATTTCTTTTATAAGCGTATATTTGATCGGGTTGAACTAAATATATATCTTCACTTAAATAGTTTTTACTATTCTTTTCTTGGCCTCTAACGTCTCTGAATCTTCTGAATATGTTATGATGCACAATTACATCATCACCTTCTCTAAGCTCATTATATACGTTAGCAAGCGGCAAGCTTAACAACTTACCTATTCTATTACTGTATTCGTGATTTTGTAAATCTGTATTAAGTAATAATGTTTGGCCTTCTATTTTTTTAACTCCAGTCGTCCTACTGCCCTTCGGCGCAACTAAATAATTAAATACGCTGTGCATCTACCATGAAAGATCATATTCCACGGATATTGACATGTTTTTGTTGAAATCTTTCCAAGGCATTAACATATCTTTTTTAGTAATGTAGATAGAGTACTTGTCTTCTTCCTCCACAATATGGGCTATAGTATGACCGCCATACACTTCCTGTCCAACAGCATAGTGCATAGCGTCATTCTTATAGTCTTTCCCAACGCTTATTTTTCTAATCGTTTGTTGGGACATCTGAAATTTCTCCTGTTTGTAAGTCGATATTAACAGATCCATGTTCTTTTTCTAACTCCGCTTGCAAGTCTGATAACTCTTTAACAATTCCTTGTAATTGAGTAATCAATCCTGCTTTGTGTCCTTCTAGTCCACCAATTTGCATTTGGATTTGATTCTGTTTATTAACAGTATCTTGTAATCCTTTTAATTGATCTTTTGAAATTGACTTTACTTCTTTTGCTTCTACGTTTAATGTTTTTACTTCACTCATGTTGATTAAATTTAATTGTTATTTGGTTTTTGTTTATAAGGAAATGCTTTATTTAACATTTCTTTTCTGTTTTCGCAATTGCATTTGCCAGGTAGTTTATCTACTAGCTTTTTTATTCCAGTTGCTTTGGTTATTTTTTCTATGGTGTCTCCTAGTCCTTTTGATTCCATTAGCACTTCCAGTTTCTTCTAGCGATATCATTCGGGCAATCTCCATTTTTATCTGGATCTTTACACTTTTTAATACCTGCAGATCTAGCACAATAAGATTTCTTTCTTGAGCCTCCACCTGGCTGAGGTGCTTTTAGATTACCGCCAGTTTTATTATTATATGTTTTCCTTTCAGCTGCACTCATACCCGCTGTATGGGGTTTTGTTCTTTTAGCTGGGCTAGTTAAGCAGGAGCCTTTCATTTTGTATGCCATTATTTATACAAAGGTTTTTTCATCCCGTATCCTCTTTTCTTCATAGGGGATTTAGTTTTTAATGCTAAGGTAGGTATTTCCTCATTACCTAGCCCTGAGCTTTTTATTCCAGCTGGAGTAAGTGTGCTAACCGCTTTTACTTTAGGTCTTGGTTTTTTTATACCATCCTCTTCAATAATTGTCTTTTGTCCAGCGTAAGTTTTAGATGCATCCGGTAATTCCATATCTCTAGAAGCACTGTCAAAAGTCCCGCTTTTCCCCAAAGGATCTGAACTCATTTCAACTTGTCTTGTTCTAGCTGTCATGTTTTTATCGAAAGCATTAAGCTCTGCTGAGTTTTCTTCAACCTTAGCTTTTTTTCTAGCTGCTTTAACTACTTCTCTACGAGCTTTACCTTTAAGTTTAGTTGTTTCTTGAAAATTACCATCCTCATCTATTCTCCCACCACCGCTAGCTGCTAATTTAGCTGCTTTTATTTTAGATTGACGAACATCTTTTCCAGACTTTTTAATTGATCTGCTTTGTTGTCTAACTCTCCAAGGTGACATAGCGTCATTTTTATCCCTAGTTTGAGTAGGCGTAAACTCGTTTGTGTCTGTAGTTGTACCCGGTATTACTGTGTCTGGCTCGCTTTCCCCAGTGTCTACCTGATCCCTTGCTCCGTCTGGATTCTTTTTTCTAAAAGCTTTAGCTTCTGTTATTTTTTCCTCAGACATACCCTCTGCTCTTAAATCATCCCAGGTTTTATTTCTAGTTATTTTTTTACCTTCAACAATCTGGTCTCCAGTTGAGCTTGATTCTAATACATTAACACCTACTTGTTTTAAAGGAGATCGCTTAGCGTATCCTCTTTTTTTACTCGGTGATGGAATGTCTTTAGTCTGATTATCCCCGTAAACGCCAGCTGGGCCAACGCCTAATAAAGGTTCTGTTACACCTTTCTTTTGATTAAATAAACCTGCGTTTATCCTTGCCGTAATTGGCGTGTTCTTTTTTCCTTTTGTTCCCATTATAATTAGTTGTTAGTTTTATTTTTATCTATGCTTAAGTCAGCCGATATTGGCTCTTTTTTTTCTTCAAAAACTTTACCTACTTCAGCGGCTACGTCAACAAATTTTTTACCAGTTAGACTAGCTCCGGAAACTAACGCTTCATTTATTTTAAGGGGAGATTTTGATTTGCTTGTTATAGGATTACTTTTAGCGGGACTTGCCATATCACCTCCATATCCATCTTGAAAATAAGATTCACCTCCGTAGAAGTTTTTCTTTTTAACAGGTGATCCGCTTCTTTTTGCAAAAGCTTCTTTAGCTTGACTTAAAGATACGTCTTCACCACCAACACCTTGTCTTGGTCCTGGATCAGATTTGTCTTGAAACCCACTAGCGTTTTGCTTCGATTCAATTCTATTGAATTTTTTAGCTTGTCCTCTATATGTAATTGCCATAATTATGATTGTTTATATGCTTCGTTTTCCCACTCAAAATCAGGATGACCTTCATTCATAGTAGCTCTTTTATATACCCGTGCAGGACTTCTTGTATCTTTTTTCCAAGTAACTGTTTCTGCAGAGTACTGTAATCTTCCTTGAGCTAATTGATCTAAGTGCACTTTTTCGTGAGCGACAGCGTCTTCTATTTTCTTGTCAGACAATTTAGAGTCTACAAAAATAGTACCGTCTCTATTAGCTTCAGCCTCAACTCCATCTTCTAAATCATCTTTTTTGATAACGGGAGTACCGAACTCAGAAGTTTTTTCGTGAATTCCAAAAATGTCAGCATGGGGTTTTAGCTTGAATGCCATATTATCTATATCCTTTTTTAGAATCGTGTTGAGCGTTTTCAGCGTAATTCTTTCTAGCTTTTGCTGAAAGGTTTTGATTACTAGCTTCTTTAATATCGTACTTCATACCATTCTTTTTAGCTGGCGACTTAGCCGCAATTGCATCTACAATTTGCTTTGGTAAGTTTTTCTTTTGGCTAGCTGTTTGCTTAGCTGGAGAGCTAATGCCAGCTCCTTTGTTTGCTCCAATTTTATTTGGCCCAATACCTTTAAATCCTGAATATCCCATTGTTAATTATTTATTTGTTAGTTATCTTTCTTTATCTTTTATCATATCGTCAATAGCTTTATTATAAACTTTGTCTGTATATGTTTTGTTTTTATAAAACTTACTTCTTTCTGATGTAGGTAAGTCTTCTTCTGCTAATAGTATTCTATAAATTCTATTTATTAAACTTTTACATCTCAATGAAGTCTTATAAACATTAAACTTTTTAGTTGTCCTGTTTCTTTTACTCCAAACATCAATCCACCCAGCACTCCTTAATCGTTCCCATCTAGCTTTATCCCAGGAGTATGTGTAAACACCTTCTATGAAATCATTACGTGTAAAATGCTTTTTACAATCTAAATAGATCAACAACTCAAGGTCAGCATCTAAGATGTCATAAGTCTTACAGGCCCATTTTCTAACAAGCCTGTAATACTTAAATAAATTTAATTCCCTTAAGTCTTTCGACGATAGTCTCATTCAACTAATACAACATCGTTAATTGTTATAACATAATACATTTTGTCATTCCATTGAATTCCATGACCAGCATGCTTGTCGTATCTTATAACACTACCTTCTTTTATATAATCAATTTTATCTCCTACACTTATAACATTAGCCTTTAAGTACCTAATGTCGGTGTTTTGCGTTTCTGTTATCTCAAGTCCTCCTACTGTCTTCGGAGCCTCTTTTATTTTATCTATTACGATGTAATAATTAATTGCTTTCAAGAGATCTTACATTTGAGATTATACAATCGGTTGATACTATTGTTGTCGCTACACTAATTGCATTTTTTAATGCAGACTTTGTAACTAACACAGGATCTATAATACCATGTTCAACCATTGATTTGTAACAACCACACGTAGCGTCAATTCCAACACCCTCCCATTCCCTGTCTTCTAAAGCGGGATCATTATCTACATATTCTTTTGGGTTCGGAAATTCAGTGTACCCTGCATTTTCTAGTATAATGTAATAAGGTGCTTTAATAGCTTCTAACAGTATTTTATAACCATCATCTTTTGCTTCTATTTTTTGTGAAGCATTTAATAAAGCAATACCACCACCAGGTACAATACCTTCAGCTAATGCAGCTTTGGTTGCGTGTAATGCATCATCAACCCTATCTTTCTTTTCTTTTAATTCAACTGCTGAATCTGCTCCTATATATAATATACCAACCTTACCTGTAAGCATTGATAATCTTTCTTGTAGCTTTTTCTTAATCCAATTGTTTTGTTCTTTTTCAATCTTTCTTTCAACATCGGCAATACGCTCGCTTATTTCTTCTGTTACTTCGTTAATTTGTAACGTAGTGTTTTTAGCGTCTGTAACGGACTTAACAGCCTCTCCTAATGCATCAAGCTCAATTAGATCTAAATCGTCCCCTAACTCCTCGTTAATGACTGTAGCACCCGTAAGGATAGCTAAATCTTGAACAGCATCTTCTTTAGTAGGTCCAAAGCCTGGTAAATCAATTATATTAACTTTAATATTACCTTTAACTTTGTTTGCTAATAAAGTAGCGTATGGTTGTTGATCCATTGGCGCAACAATAAGCAAAGATCTTTTAGTCTTAACTACATGTTCCAATATGTTTTGTATTCGTCGTACATTTGGTATTGTAGAACTTACTATTAATACGTAAGGATTATCCAATACAGCTGTACCTTTTTCTTTATCTGTTAATAAATGTGATGACTTTATTGGTGCCGGCCATTGTGTTCCTTCTACAAACTCAACATAAGTTTCATTCGTAGGAGAATCTTCCATTAGAACGACTCCATTCCTTCCAACTTTTTCATATGCTTCACCAATCTTGTCCCCAAGATCCTGGTCGTTGTTACAGCTAATGTAAGCAACTTGTCGTAACATTTCACCTTTAACTTCTGTGCTGGTTTTGTCAAGATAATCCACAACTTCTTTAGCACATTCAGTAATGCTTTCTTTAATATCTCTAATTTGATCTTCACCTTTGTATTCGTTTAATTTGTTTAGTAGGGATTGAGCAAGGACGATAGCCGTCGTGGTACCGTCTCCTGCTTCCCTTACTGTATTACTAGCAGCTTCCTTTATTAAGGTTGCTCCTATATTCTCGACCGGATCTATTAAGACTACGCTTTCTGCAACGGTTACTCCGTCTTTTGTAATCACCGGTCTGCCCATTCCGTCCTCGTATATTACGCATTTTCCAGAAGCTCCTAATGTTGACTTCACTGCGTCTGATAACTTATAGACTCCGGACATTATTTTATTTCGTGCCTCGTCGCCGAAATTCAGATCTTTAACAATCTGACTAGGTAAATTGAATTCCATTTAATTAAATTTTATTTGATTATATTACTTGAATGTTTTTACCACTTTCGGTCCAGATACATAATCTAGTTTTCTTTGGTAATGATTGACAGATCCGTCGATTGCGCTTTCAGCTCCTTCAACAGTCTCTCTTCTGGTTACATCTTGCCAAGAATCCTCTTTGTCTGGATACTTGATTTCGGTTTGAAAAAATCCATTCGGTAATTGTGTAATTCGCCAGTTAGACTTATCAGCTGCATGCTTCCAAGTTTCAATGGTTTTCTCTTCGGGTTGTGGTTGACTGGACCACGTACTAGTCTGGTAAAATAGTGTCATTGGTTTAGGTTTTAATTGACATTGGTTTCATACCTCTTTGGTATGGTTTTATTATTACGTATTATTCTTCGTCGTTAACTGGTGGTGGTGGGGCTGGATTCATCCACGTAAAATACAAGTCTTCGTTTACTGGTGTAATTTGAGATTGTATATTTGCAGCAATAGACGCTTGCATTCCAGGTACGTCTAAAGATCCTTCAAGCCATCCAATAACTACAGCTTCAAATGCTTCTGTATTCTCATAAGGAGTAAAAGGCTCACCTGTTACATATGTATAACTTTCTGACCCCATATTAGTTGATGAATAAGTAACTCCTCCAGACTCTTCTGAACCTGTGTATCTAAAATGTACTGTGTAAATTACGTTGTCTTCACCTTCGCTTTGAATGTGAGCATTCATTTGCGGGATTTCCCATTTGTAAGTAATTGCCATTGTTTTATTTATTTATTTATTTTCTAATGTTTGTATTCTCACTTCTAATGCTTCTATTTTATCTATGGCTTGCTGTAAGGCAGCTGTTAATAAAGGAA
>Ga0209712_10000843_pt1 | contig 26504 bp, 26 predicted proteins | sample ArcOceMetagenome_FD_187443 | JGI IMG/M metagenome (GOLD analysis project Ga0209712, IMG submission 187443) | Marine eukaryotic phytoplankton communities from Arctic Ocean - Arctic Ocean - Greenland ARC118M Metagenome (SPAdes) (version 2) | ecosystem: Environmental > Aquatic > Marine > Oceanic...
TCTTTGGCAATAACGAGTTCAGCCGCACGGGCATCTTTGTCTTTGTTGGCAATGACTAACTCTGCCGCACGTGCATCTTTGTCTTTGTTGGCAATGTCCAGCGCAGCCAAACGTGCATCTTTTTCTTTATTTTCGGAGACAAGCTTTTCTTTGGCAATAACAAGTTCAGCCGCACGGGCATCTTTGTCTTTGTTGGCAATGACTAACTCTGCCGCACGTGCATCTTTGTCTTTGTTGGCAATGTCAAGCGCAGCCAAACGTGCATCTTTTTCTTTGTTTTCGGAGACGAGCTTTTCTTTGGCAATAACGAGTTCAGCCGCACGGGCATCTTTGTCTTTGTTGGCAATCACTAACTCTGCAGCACGTGCATCTTTCTCTTTGTTGGCAATGTTAAGCGCAACTAAACGTGCATCTTTTTCTTTGTTTTCGGAGACGAGTTTTTCTTTGGCGATAACGAGTTCAGCGGCACGTGCATCTTTCTCTTTGTTGGCAATAACTAACTCTGCCGCACGTGCATCTTTCTCTTTGTTGGCAATGTCAAGCGCAACCAAACGTGCATCTTTTTCTTTGTTTTCGGAGACGAGCTTTTCTTTGGCAATAACTAACTCAGCGGCACGTGCATCTTTCTCATCGTTATCAAAAAAGAGCTGTGCGTTAGCGACCACCAGCTCAGCCGCACGTGCATATTTCTCTTTGTTGGCAATAACTAACTCAGCGGCACGTGCACCTTTATCTATATTAGCAACGTCTAACTCTTCGGCCGTGGCAATAAGTTCTTCGTAGTTGGATTGAACATTTTTAAATTGAACTCGATTAATTCCTCTCGTTCTATCGAGTTTAGCTTCTAAGCCTATAATTTTTACTTCTAAGGCTTGTTCTTTCATTTTTGCAATATTAGCAACAGTTTCTGCCTGTAGAGCAAAGTGTTCAGACGCTATATGAGCGTTAGTAAGCTGTTTATCTAGTTCGCTTATTCGAAGCAGTAATTCATCACTTTTACTCTTACACATAAATTTTAACACCAAATTGAAATGATATTATAAAATGCCGTAGGCAAAATAATAATCATTTAAATATAGCACAAAATAAAATTAACCCATTCGGTTAAACCTGGGTTCTCATCACTATTATTTATCTAGTTCAATAACAGCATGATGGTCTTTTTAGCACATTGACCCCTCCCCCTTATAGCGAAAGAAACGAGTAGACATATCTGCTCAGTCCTAATGGTACTTTCCATAAAAATTCAATAATAATTAATGACTTAAAAAATAATACCTGTTATTTTGAAACCAGTAAAATAGCCCGTCACCATTACCAACGAAAATATAAAATATTAGAAAACGGACTAGTTCAGCATTGCCATCGCTGAAGATAATTTATCCGCATAGTCAGCATTTTTTACCTGTCCTCTTTCCATATCAAAATTATCATAAAAACTTGGAATAGATAAATACGCTTTTACGTCCCCATCAAAAAATGGTGCAGAACCTACCGCTGCGGCAAGAACTGTGGCAGCTCCACCTGGGCCTGGTGATGTTGCGAGTAAAACAAGCGGCTTATTCTGATACACTTTTTGCAGCGTACGAGAACTCCAGTCAAATAAGTTTTTATAAGCAGCCGTATAAGAGCCATTATGCTCAGCAAAACCAATAACCAATGCATCAGCACTCGCAATTTTGTCAATAAAGTCTTGTGCTAATTGGGGCTTGCCTAATTCTTCTTCTCTATCAGCACTGTATAAAGGCATTTCATAATCGTTAATATCAAGCACTTCAACTAGCGCATTATCAACTAAATTAGCGGCATGGCTTACTAACTGTTTATTAATTGATTTGCGACTACTGGTGGCTGCAAAGGCGATAATTTTCATATGAACTCCAATTTTTTGGTTATAAGTATTAGGTAACAATGGGTATTACGATGAAGATAGTGTAGTTTGTTTCCTACAGAGGATTAATCATCCAATTAAAGATACATTGTTTCCATATGACAGCCAATAAAATATTATCTTCACCGCAAAGTAAAAGTAATTTACTTGATGGTATCTCAGTTTTTGTTCAGGTAGTGCAAAGTAAAAGCTTTGTGAATGCTGCTGAAAAAATGAATCACTCTACGTCTTACATTAGTAAAGAGGTCAGCAAGCTAGAATCTCGATTAGGCGTTCGCCTACTCCATCGAACGACCAGAACGTTAAGCTTAACATCGGAAGGTGAAGTTTATTATCGACAATGCCAACAGATCATTGAAGATGCTTTACAAGTTGAGAGTAACATTTCAGGACGCCAGCAAATTCCACAAGGTCGTCTAAAGCTGAGTTGCCCTGTTGGTATAGGTGTTTCGCGTATTCGACCGATTCTCGCAGAATTTATCGCGAAGTATCCAAAGATAACATTAGACATAGATTTAAACGACCATAAGGTTGACTTGATTTCTGATGGCTTTGATATTGTCATTAGAGCAGCGGCTCAACTTGAGGACTCAAGTTTAATTAGCCGACGCTTTATGAATTCCACCCGCTTAACGCTCGCTTCTCCCAAATACTTAAAGATCCATGGAACGCCTAAGCATCCTGATGAGTTAAAGGATCATCAAATGATCAGCTACCGTAACTTAAAGAATCCCGAAGTTTGGCAGTACATCACTCAAAGTGGTCAAAAAATTAAAATACAAGTGAATAGCCGCGTATTGTGCAATAACTCTGAGATGATGACTTCGTTATGTTTAGCGGGACAAGGGATTATACGAATGCCATTATTTAATTTGAGTGATGAGGTGATAACGGGAAAATTAGTACCACTATTTGAAGATCTTATGCCCATTAATATTGGTGTTTACCTTATTTATCCCAGTCGAGAAAACATGCCTGCTAAGCTAAAATGTTTTATCGACTTTATTGTTGATAAATTGGGTGACCGCTAGATAGTTGTTTTTGGAGTTAAGGTCGGCACTGTTTGAAAAAGTCCTTTAACTAACGAGAATTGAGCAAAGTAATAAGTGCTCATGATAAAAAAACTAGCAAGAGGTATTTCTTGATAAAATTTATCAAGTCCAATGAATGAATCAGAAAGTATAAAACTGATACCACCAATGAGCAGCCACTTATTGGATTTTTGCGAAAGTAAGGTTGTGATTCCCATCAACAGTAAAATGGCCATATAAACAAATACAGGCATAAAAAGATCTCCCAAGCCCGCATGTATTAAAGAAAACATGCAAACACCATATAAACAATATAAAACGATAATAGGTAAGCGCTTTATCACTCCAGCCATTGGCAATAGAGGTTTTAGGCTAAAGATGTAAAATATATGCGCAACGAGAAAAGATCCTAAACCTAAGACAAACCAATTAACAGGATCGTAGCCTAAAAAGAAGTCACCCAAAGCGGAAAAAGCCAAACCTACAATAAAAAGTTTATGAATGCGCTCTTTGGTCTCAAACGTCCTCTTTAATGAAAAATGAAGTAGGATAATAATAGGCAGTAATTTCAATACCCAGCTTAGCGGGTAAGGCTTAAAGAAAGTAGAGACTAAATAAACAGATGTGACAATTAAAAAAATATTTACATGAGATCTTGTCATTATTGCTACCTGCTTCAAAGTTAACATTCAATCTACTGAAAAACATAATAAAAGTCACCAACTAGAACAACAAATATAGCGGGGTAATGCCTTTATTATAATTTTCAAGTTTACAGGAAAGCGATAGCGTGTTTTTGATTGGGCACAAAAAAGGGAATAAAAATCACTCCCTTTATGGCTTTATTATTTACTATTTACTATTTACTGATTATTTGAAAACGACTGATACGATTTAAGCTCGTTCAATAATTAAAGCAATGCCCTGTCCAACACCGATACACATAGTACAAAGGGCATAACGTTTGTTGGTGCGTTGTAATTGACGAGCCGCAGACGTAATTAGACGCGCCCCACTCATGCCAAGCGGATGTCCTAATGCAATAGCGCCACCTTGCGGGTTAATACGTGGGTCATCATCTTGCAATCCTAATTCACGAATACAAGCTAATGCCTGCGCGGCAAACGCTTCGTTGAGTTCGATTATATCGATGTCATCTAATGACAAATTTAACCGCTTTAATAGTTTTTGTGTTGCGGGAACAGGACCAATACCCATTATACGTGGCGGTACGCCGGCAACAGTCATCCCTAATACTTTAGCGATAGGTGTTAAATTGTTTTTTTCCATCGACGTTCTTGAAGCAAGCAAAATTGCCGCTGCACCATCATTAATACCCGAAGCATTACCCGCCGTTATAGAACCTTTTGAATGAACAAAAGGTTTTAACGCTGACATTTTGTCTAAACTCGTTAATCTTAGGTGTTCATCTTTAGCAAAAATAATTGGGTCTTTTTTACGCTGAGGAATGCATACTGGGACTATTTCTTCGTCAAAAAGTCCAGTTTTCTGAGCCTTAGCTGCTTTTTGTTGGCTAGCAAAAGCAAACTTGTCTTGATCTTCACGGCTAATGTTAAAGTCTTCAGCAAGATTTTCAGCTGTTTGTGGCATGGTTTCAGTGCCATATGCTTTATCAAGCGCCTTATTAACAAAACGCCAGCCCATGGTGGTATCAAACATTTCTTGAGTACGTGAAAAATTACTTTCAGCTTTGCCCATCACAAACGGTGCCCGAGTCATACTTTCGACGCCGCCAGCAATAATCATTTCAGCTTCACCAGACTTAATCGCCTGCATAGCAATACCAACAGCGTTCAACCCAGAACCACATAAACGGTTCAAGGTTGTTGCAGGCACTTGATAAGGTAACCCTGCTAATAATGTCGCCATACGCGCAATATTACGATTGTCTTCACCCGCTTGGTTCGCACACCCTAAAATAACATCGTCAACTTGGCTAAAATCTAAATCAGGATTTCTGTCTATTAATGCTTTTAAAGGCAATGCAGCCAAATCGTCGGCACGAATAGTCGCAAGCGAACCACCGAATCGACCAACAGGTGTTCTGATTGCATCACAGATAAAGACATCATTCATCTCATTCCCTTCACTTTGTGACGTGTTATCGAAAGTACTTTCGGCTTCAGTTGAAAATTCACTCATTCATTTATTCTCTTTGCATTTATTTTAGCTTATTTTTAGTATTTCTTTAGTGAAGGATATTGCTCAATAACTTTTTCAAAGCCTGAGGTTAAATGTTCCACTAAAATCAAATTAGCTTCTTTTTAGTATTTCTTTAGTGAAGGATATTGCTCAATAACTTTTTCAAAGCCTGAGGTTAAATGTTCCACTAAAATCATAATTTCTTTTTCGGTCATTGCCGTTGATAGCATAGCAGAGCAAGTATTGATCATCATCAGCCCTTGTTCAAACAAATGCGTCAGTAACAGCTTCAAACCTTTCGCTTCATCTTCATTAGCATATGATTGACGATAATTACTCGGTGCATCTTGTTTTAAATGAATGCGAAACATCGAACCTGCACCTGTTACACAAGCTTTGATGCCGACTTTTTCAATGGCATGAGTAATTTCTTTGCGGGCTAAGTCTCCCAGCGCATTAACATACTCTACCGCTTTTTGATCGAACAAACGCATCGCGGTAATACCTGCGGTCATGGTGACAGGGTTTGCAGAAAAAGTACCTGAATGGGGTAATAAAACTTTAGGCTGAGTAGGGTCAAGCACTTCCATTACATCACTTCGACCAGCAAAGGCGCCCACCGGAAAACCACCACCAATCATTTTTCCTATGGCTGTTAAGTCTGGAGCAACATTATAGTTTTGCTGAGCGCCAGCATAATTAACACGGAAAGTGATCACTTCATCGAACATCAACAATGCATCGTTTTCTCGTGTCCATTGATGAAGTGCTTCAACAAACGCTTCACTCGCTGGCACCATACCCACTCGGTGGGAAACAGGGTCAATCAGTATTCCTGCTAAGTCGCCTTTGTGCTGATTTAAAATGGCTAAAGCTTTCTCAACATTATTATAAGGAATAATAATGACGTCATCTAAAGCCCCTTCAGGGGTACCATTTGCAACAGGAACACTCGTCGGTTGGTCTTCATCACCCCAATTTTTAGGGGCTGCAGTTTGGCTTACTTCGGCATAATCATAAGCACCATGATAAGCACCTTCCACTTTAGCTATTTTTTCTTTACCGGTAAAAGCACGCGCTGCTTTGATCATCGCCATTACCGCTTCAGTGCCGGAGTTTACAAAACGAATTTTTTCAAAACCTGGCACACGTTCACATAATAGTTCGGCATACTCAATTTCTATTTCGGTTGCCATCGTAAAGGCCGTGCCTTTTTGCAATTGCTCGATAATCGCTTGGGTAATTTCTGGGTTAGCGTGCCCATGAATAAGTGAAGCCATGTTATTAGCAAAATCTATACGAGTAACACCGTCAATATCGGTAACATAGCAGCCCAGACCTTTTTCAACATAATCAGGATGAGGCAATTTAAAAATAGTATTTCGACTCACACCACCCGGTAATACCTTTTTAGCGCGATTAAATAGCGCAGCACTCTTACTCATTTGCTCAGATAAAGTAGATGACATTATGATTTCTCCGCTATATTACTTGGATCTAAAAGCTTGGCACCTGTAAGTTCTTGAACAGTGTCGAACGCAACATTCGGTGCTAATTCAACCAGTTCAAAACCTTTACTGGTAACTTCAATAACACATAAGTCGGTATAAACTCGGCTAACAACACCTTGTCCTGTTAGCGGGTAACTACATTGCTCAATCAGTTTAGCAATGCCATCTTTAGTCGTATGTTGAGTGATAACAAAAATGGTTTTCACGCCAGCGACTAAATCCATAGCACCGCCAACCGCAGGTATAGCATCTGGGGCACCTGTTGACCAATTCGCTAAATCGCCATTTTGTGCCACTTGCATGGCACCTAAGACACACACATCAATATGCTGTCCGCGGATCATCGCAAAACTATCTGCATGATGAAAATAGGCTGCGCCAGCAATAGCCGTAATAGGCTTTTTACCGGCATTAATAAGGTCAGCATCTTCTTCACCCGCTTCTGGTGTCGGGCCCATACCCAATAAACCATTTTCGGTGTGATAAATAAATTCACGGCCTTGTGGAACATATCGTGCTACTTTTTCAGGAATGCCAATGCCCAAGTTAACGTATGAGCCATCAGGAATATCAAGTGCGGCACGTTCAGCCATTTGATCTCTTGTCCAGCCAACGGTCTCTGTATTTTTTTCTAAGCTCATGGGTACGTTCTCCCTTGTGCATTTAAGATAGATTCTTGTAATGGGCTTTCGATATGAATGATGCGATCAACAAAAATGCCAGGTGTGGCAACGGTTTCAGGGTCAATATCGCCAGCCTCCACACAATAACTCGCTTGCACTATGGTCGTTTTTGCCGCCATTGCCATGATAGGCGCAAAATTTCGCGCCGTTTTGTTGTACGTTAAATTGCCATAACGATCAGCTTCTTTCGCTTTGATAAGCGCAAAATCAGCGGTTAAGCTTCTTTCCATAACGTAATTACGGTCATCAAAGTTACGTTGTTCTTTACCATCAGCTAAAGGGGTTCCTACCGAGGTTGCTGTGAAAAATGCAGGAATTCCTGCACCACCAGCACGAATACGTTCTGCAAGCGTACCTTGTGGTACAAGCTCTAGTTCAATTTTTCCTGCTCGATATAAATCAGGAAAAACAGTGGAATTAGCCGTACGAGGAAATGAGCAAATCATTTTTCCTACTTGCCCATTTTCAATCAGAGCCGCTAAACCAACATGACCGCTACCGGTATTATTGTTAACAACGGTTAGATTTTTAGCACCATGATCAATGAGGGCATGGATTAACTCAATTGGGCTACCTGCTTCACCGAAGCCGCCTATCATCACGGTTGCACCGTCAAAAATATCGGCGACAGCATCTGCGGCAGTAGTGCTAAATTTATTTATCATAGTGCCTTCTTTTTATTTTAACTTGCCAAATCAACGAAAGACGCTGAAATAAATTCAAGGTGACGTTAATTTTATAAATATTAATCAACACTACTGTTTATATTTAAAATGGGAAAATATAATATTTTTATGAAAGGTATAGGTATAGACTATATTTGATTTGAATTAATATTAGTAAAGTATATATTAGATATAATAGGCGCTATTCTTGTTTGAACAACCTAGCCTAAAAAACCTAATTGGAAATCCCCATGGAACTTCGCTCATTAAAATATTTTCAGTCGGTTTATGAACAAGGCAGTATCAGCGCTGCCGCTCGTGCTTGTTTTGTTTCTCAGCCTTCGATAACAACGGCCATTCAGCAACTTGAATCAGATTTAGATATTATTTTGTTCGTTCGTCATGCTCGCGGTGTACTGCCTACTGATGCAGCTGACAAACTGTACCCGAAAGCAAAAGAAATGGCGGATAACGCAAAGTCAATTAGCTATCTATTTTCTGGCGCACCTGCACCGGTAATTTTAAGACTAGGTATTATGCGATCTTTAGGTGCGCAAAGAATGTGTTACTTATTGAAAAGTATCACTGACAAAATTTCGAATGTTGAATTAACTTTAGTTGACCCCGAAGAACCATGCGATGCACGTGTGGTAGTCGCTCACTCAATAACTAGCAATGAACGTTTTATTCGTATTTGGCAAGACTCTTACCAACTTGCTGTACCAAAAAGTTGGCCTATTGCTCAGCAGTCATCCATTAATATAACTGAACTTGAGGGATTGCCTTTTATCAATAGGGCGCCATGTGACGCACTAGATAAATTAAAGGGTGTTATGGCAGACGCTTCCGTGAGGTTCCAACCACGCGCCAATATAAAAACCATAGAATATGCTTGGCAATTGGTCTGCGCGGGGATCGGTGCGGCATTACTACCTGATTGGCAGGAAATATTGGAAGCTGACGAACTGTCGCTAGTACCAATAGCAAAGAACACATTTGTTAAAGATATTGGCTTAGCGTTTAAACGTAATAAAGAAGACTCACCGATAATTATTGAGCTAAAAGAAATTTGTTGCGCTTCAGCTGAGCTGAATAAATAAGGTTAAATAAAATCTAAACAAATATCAGTACAGCCTTTTCCACAATAAACACCTGGTGTGCTTTTGTCTTCGGGGACAATTAAGCGAAGCACTGAACCGCAGGTCTCACATTTTATTTGTCGACCTGCCATCACTTTTTTGATCAACGCTTTTTGATCATTAAATGATTTGCCACTTATTTTTTTAAGTTGGTCAAACTGCTTTATATCAAGCATAAACTCCCCTTATGATGCGTAAAAACTCTAAGCTGCAGCGCAATAAAAGCCATCATATTGACCACCAAGCGGTTCAGCACTTGAAATCAATAAATTCTGATATGAGCTAATATTTTCATAACTTGCCCCAACAAATGGGTAAGCGGTAATTTCCCAAGGGAATTCTTCGTTACCATCATACGGGGAAAACGAAAGCTTTTGATTGTTTTCCAATAACATTTGACCAAATTTTAAAGCTGCATCTTCACTGGGGAAAATAACTGAAAATTCAATCTCTCGTTCTTGATTTAAATCGTCACCATCATTCATCATTTGCCATAAGGCATTACCAACATTGTCTTCTGGAAATAAGGTTAAATCACGTTTCATTAGTTTTATCTTTTGTTAATATAATTTATTTCGCTATTTTATCTGATGAAAAACAGAATACCAATCCAGTTAACGATTAATTTTGATAAACTAACGTTATTAGACATCGCAAATAACCTTAATGTTGAATACATCCTTGAATAAATTTGAGCTTCACCTTGATATTACAATAGAAAATAGCGCAGTGATCACTGAACTCAATCAGCAGTGCGAGTTAAGTAATGCTCAATTAAAACAAGCTATTCAACAAGGTGCGTTATGGCTAACGCGTGGTAAAAGTACACAGCGATTGAGGCGAGTTAAAAAACCGTTAAAAATTGCCGATACTTTACACTTCTATTATGACAGGCAAGTGTTAAACCAACAACCTAATGAAGCTTTGTTAATTGATGACTGTGAAGATTACAGCGTATGGTATAAGCCTTACGGCATGTTATCTCAGGGTTCAAAGTGGAGCGACCATTGTACTATTGCCCGTTGGGCACAAACTCATCTTACACCTGAACGAGCAGCATTTATCGTTCATCGTTTAGATAGAGCAGCAACGGGGTTAATGCTAATAGCGCACAGTAAAAAAGCAGCTCGCGCGTTAAGCGCTATGTTTGAAAAGCATGATTTAGAGAAAATTTATCACATTATTATTCATGGTGATCATCGCTTACGCCCGCAACCAGACACATTAACCAGTGATGTAGATAGCAAAAGTGCAAGTAGCCATTTTACGCATATTGATTATGACGAAAAAAATAATACATCTTTAGTCGAAGTAAAAATTGATACGGGAAGAAAACATCAAATAAGGATCCATGCTGCGAGTATTAATATGCCTGTCGTTGGCGATAGATTACACGGGGAAATAATAGAAGGTATTAATATAGATAATATTAATTTGCAGCTTTGTGCGGTCTCATTAAGTTTTGTTTGTCCACTAACATCAGAACAAAGAGTGTTCAAACTACCAGAGCATTTAATGCCGTCATTAAATGCTCTGGTGTAAAATTTATTTACGCGCAGTAATTAAAATCACTATCGTTCAATAATGCTAATTTATCACCAACAAGTTCAGACGTTTTAAATTTAGATAAATAATCAAAACCCTCCTGGCGTTGCTCTAATGTTAAGGCTAAATAAGGTAACCTAAAATTACGATCAACTGCACCCGTCATCATTAACGTGGTATTGATAGCAATAGGATTCGGTTCACAGAATAACCATTTCATTAAATGCTGCAAACGATCATTTAACTCACTATTTGGAGTATCCATTAAGGTTCTCATTAGGTTTGGAACAACATTCGACGTTACTGAAATAACACCATGCGAACCAAATTCATGGCGACCTACATAACATTCATCGTCGTTACCTGACCAACACGCGATACCTTTCTTTTCATAATAAGCAATACGTTCATTTCCACCACATTCTTTTACGCCAATAAAGTTCTTATGGGTTGATAGTGGTTCAATTAAATCTGGCGTAAGATCCTGACCTGTTCGCCCTGGTACGTTATAGATAAAAGCAGGACCAATATCTAACACTTTATTAAAATGTGCCGCAACACCAGCCTTTGACGTTCGGCCGTAATATGGATTAATTTGAAGTGCTGCATCCATGCCCATAGCAAAACCATTTTGTGTCGCTTTAATCGCTTCGCGCGTATTATTACTACCGGTATTTCCAACAATAATAAGCTTGTCGCTATATTGATGAACAGTATGAGCAATAAGCATTAAATGTTCTTCCCAACTTAATAAGTGCCCTTCACCAGTAGTCCCACCTACAACAATACCATCAACACCCGCTGCAATTTGTTGTGCAACAAGTTGATCATAAGTAACCAGGTCAATTTCTCCCTGTGCGTTATAAGGGGTTTTTATCGCAGTAATTAAACTTGCTGATTTTATATTTTTCATTTTTTTCAACTACTTATTAAGTAAAAGGGAATAAATTTATTATGCTATTCGAGAAACTAAATTTAACAGTGACCAATTTTATCAATAACTCGACGTAGGATAAACACTTCATTGCTTACAATGTGTTGATATTTAAATATTTGGCTGTCTAGCGCTAATACCTTATAGGCATGATAATTGTTTTCATCGGCTAAATCTGCACGAAAATGTTCACCATCATCAACTTCTTCTTGGGTAATAGTAAAATGAATATCTCCCACTAATCCCCAGTCGCCTAGTTCAATATTCTGACAAAGAACTTCTCCTTGAGCATTTTGTTCAACAAAAGAAAATTCAAAACTACCATCAAGACAAAGCTCAGCATACTCAACAACTTGGTGACCTGTATCGCTCATTTCCATACGATACCAGCGTCCCGCTAATAACGCTCGGTTATATTGTTCACTCACTTAAAAATACGCCTTAATCACTCTTTGAAATATGGAGGCTATTGTGCATTATTTTTACCAACAACCAAATAAAAAAAACCACAACATAAATGTTGTGGTTAAAGTTCAGATTTGAAATGTTTATAAAATTAATTTTTCATTACTTTGATACTGCCATTCACACTTTCTAAATTAATATTAATATCACCACGACCAACACTTCCAGATAAGCTACGGCCAGAAAACACTTTTTTATTACTCGAAAGTCCAAAAGCAGTTTTGATACTGCCATGCATTGTTTCTGCATTTATAGTGGCACTTAACTCGCTTGGCAAATAAAGTTTAATACTGCCATTTACCGTTGTTAGGTCTATGTCATCAATATTATCAATTTGGTGATACGTTGCTTTAATACTGCCATTAACTGAATTCAACTCTACATCATCAGCTAAGCCTTGCACGTTAATAGCACCATTTACCGTATTAGCCTTTATTTCACCTTTTACTTTATCAATAACCAACAAACCATTAACTAAGTCAATCTCAGCTAAAGAAGCACCAAATGGCACCATAACTTTATAGTCAACTCTCCCAGAGCTATCATTACGCCCCCAAGGCAACTGTTTTTCGTATTCAGTTTCAACACTAACGTCATTCGAGCTTTGATGAAATTGAATTTTAATGCGATCTCTATCTTCTTGGTCATCTGCAGTGATGATTGCTGTTATTTTAATTTCATTTTTATCCCAGCCTTCAATATCAACGCCACCATTAAGATTGGCTAATCGCAAAACAGCTTGTTGACTCACATCAAATGACTTCTCAACAGTATCTTCAACGTCTGCATATACCGCTGTAATAGTAGATAGTGAAAAAAAAGTTACTAAAGTAAGTTGTTTTTTAAATGAATGTTTCATGAATTTCCCTTAAAAATTATTAATGCTTTTTTGTTTTATGATTATAAGTAACTCTTAATGCCAAAAAGGTTTAAAATTATTTGTACTTTTTTAAACAAATTTTTATTTACTTAAATTAGCTAACAATGATCAAACTTATACAGTAGTCTACCGCTATTATTCTATTTGGTTTTTGGGCTTAAAATGACTATAGCTAAAGTACATCTTCTTCTGACAGGTAATGAATTAATGACCGGCGATATTGTTGACAGTAATTCCGCAATGATCGCTCAGCAATGCAAAGCCATTGGAATAAAAATTGGTCGTAAAGTTACTTTAGCTGACGACCTACATTTACTTGCTGATGAAATAAGCAACCTTACAAAAAATGCTGACGTATTAATTATCAATGGTGGTCTAGGGCCAACAACCGATGATTTAACGGCACAAGCATTAGCGTTATCTTGTAACCTTCCTTTAGAGCAACATCCCATTGCATTAGCACATTTAGAAATTTGGAGTGAACAAAGAAATGTTCTTTTAAGCAAAGCAAACCTTAAGCAGGCCATTCTTCCAAAAGGTTGTGATATAGTTGCTAACAGATTGGGTAGCGCGGTAGGATTTTCATTAACATTGAATGGCTGCCAAGTATTTTGCACCCCTGGGGTCCCCAGTGAATTAAAAATAATGCTTGATGAGGAAATTATCCCTACTCTTGAATCACAATCAGATTTCACTGCTGAAATGGATATTACTCGTTTACAATTATTTGGTATTGGCGAATCAACTTTACAATCAATGTTAGTGGAAGCATTTCCTTATTGGCCTAAAGAAGTTGGAGTTGGTTTTCGGGCATCTTCTCCGTTAATTGAGTTGAAGTTAACGATTGAGAAACACGTTAACTTACCCTTGAAAACTGAACTTATTAAAGAAATAAAAGCTTTGTTAGGTGATCATATCATTGAAGAAATAAAAGAAAAACCACGTACATTACCAGAAATAGTATTGCAATTATGTCAGCAAAAAAACTTAAAAATAACCACTGCAGAATCTTGCACTGGCGGTTTAATTGCCAGTCAATTAACAAAAGTTTCAGGTGCATCACTTTCATTTGAAGCCGGATTTGTGACTTATTCAAATAATATGAAACGTAAACTGCTGCATGTAAATGAGAACACTTTAGAACAATATGGCGCGGTAAGTGAAGAAACAGCTATTGCAATGGCTGAAGGTGCATTAACGTCAGCAAATGCTGACTTAGTTATTGCCGTTACAGGCATTGCTGGACCAAATGGAGGCAGCAGAGAAAAACCAGTTGGTTCTGTTTGGGTTGCTTGGGGGAATAAAGATAAAATTTACAGCCAATACTTTTGCATTACAGCTAACCGTGCTTCTTTTCAGGACGCTGTTGCGGCGCGGTCACTTGACTTGATAAGACGCTTATTAATAAAGAGTGATAAAGTCCCTCTTTATTTTTCAAATCGCTTGTAAAATTTTTATACATGTTGATTTTGGCATTTATCTTAAAAATATCAAAAGAAATGTCATTTTTATTGCGCCATAAATCAAAACTTTATATATTTATAGGTATAATAAACTAAAATAATAGTATTGTAGACATAATAGTGATTGATGTGATTATCATCATCATTCATATTAGTTAAATATAGGAGTATATTTTGATAGAAAAAAATTTCATCATCAGTGGACGTAATACCATTATTCATAAAATCAGAAAGTTTGATTTACTTATAATAAATGGTAACCATCCTGTGGTGGTGGTAAGTAACCGCGGCATTGGTATTTACAAAGGTGAAATACCTCGTAAAAAAGCGGATGCTAAAAAAGCATATCAAGATGTAGTTGATGTAAGTGGGACTGATGTTTTTGGTGAGTCAAAAACACTCATTTTTATACAGGCACTTGATAATAAAGAATATAAAATAGATTATTCAAAAATCAACACACCTACTTTCATTAAAATCCACCAAGAAAACTACATTTAATATTCTATTTTTAAGTTGTTATATTGGAGTGATTTCGCGTGACACAAGCAAGCTTAGTTGTAAATAACAAAAATAATATTGACCTCGTTTTGCAACCGGTTAAAGATGCTTCACAGATATTAGAAGCAACAATTCATGAGCTAATAGAAAGCTCAGAATTTAAAGATTTATATATTGATAACGGCAATATAAAAAATGCTATCGCTGAACTTAATAGTGCTCTAAAACCACTCCAAGCAAATAAGTCAGGCAAGGAAATAACCTACCAAATTCTAGAACGTCGTGATGCAACTATCACGATATCTATTGAAAAAGATGAAATGTCTGCATCTGCGGAGATTTCAACAGCACTTGGTGGTAAACACTTATCAGCTAAAGCGATTCTAAACTCAGCCCAACAATCGGGTGTTACCAAAGGCTTTACTAAAGAGCAGTTATTAGGGCTTGCTCATAAGGCAGCTAAAGAACCGCCTGGTTCAATAGTAAAAGGTGAAATAGCAAAGGGCAAAGAACCTGTAAATGGTGACAACTCACAAATAAAACTACTCGTCCAAAGTGCTCAAGATAGAATTTTACGTCCTAAAGAACGAGAAGATGGCAGTGTCGACATGCGTGACTTAGGTGATATTATTTGCGTAAAAGTGGGTGAACCTCTTGCTAAAAAAATCCCTCTATCTGAAGGAGAAAAAGGCTTTACCGTAACAGGGACGCCTATAGAACCAGTGGCTGGTGAAGATGTTAACATGCAGGTTGGTGAAGGCACAGCAATCAGCAAAAAGAACAATCAAGTATTAATCTCTACCCTTATAGGGTTGCCCAGAATCATTGAAAATGGCATGGAAGTCGATGGTGTCTATCGTATAAAAAATGTTGATGTTAGCACCGGGCACATCAAGTTTGAAGGTAGTGTTATCATTGATGGTGATATCTGCGAAGGTATGAGAGTTGCTGCTACTGGTGACATATCAGTAGGTGGTTTTGTTGAATCAGCAACATTAGACGCTGGTGGTGATATCACCATAGGTACTGGTATTATTGGTAGAAAGCAAGATGTAGAAGATATACTTGTAGATGAGATTCAAATGAGTGTAAGTATCAACGCTAAAGGGAAAGTTTACGCAAAATACTGTCAATATGCCGAAATATCCTGTCATTCATTACGTATTGAAAATCAAATGATGCATAGTATTATTGATGTAGAGGAAACACTTTGGTTAGGGTCAGAAGACAAGGCTAATGGCAAACTTATTGCAGGCTATATTCAAGCAGGTAAATCTGTACATGCTGGCATCGTTGGCGCTACAGCCGGCAGTACAACAATCATTAGTTTTTCTAAGAAAGTTGAGGATATGAAAGAACACTTAGAAGATATTGAAGCCAAATTAAAGATAGACACGGAAAAAGCAGCCGAACTACAAATTGCAGTAAACAAGCTAAATAAACTCCCAAAAGACAAAGTTAACCCTGATATGTTAAATAAAGTTGTCTCAACTTATAAATTTCATGCCAATAGAATGGCGGAATTTTTAAATGAAAAAGAGAGTTTTGAGGAAAGACTTCAATCCTACATGACTAGTGTATTCGTAGAAGCAACAGAAAAACTGTATCATGGTGTACAACTAATTGTTGGTGACTTTCATGATAAGACACGCCGAGAATATGGTCCTACTAAAATGAGCTATAAAGAAAGAAAAATTCATTTAGACTCTATCGTAAATACATAATAAATTAATGTACATTTTTTTATAAACCTTAGTATAGGTACTCTGGAAATATAATGAAACTTTTCACTTATGTATTGATTTTTTCTAGTTTAATAATTAATAATGCTAGTGCTCAACAATGCGACATTAACTTTAATTACGGTGTTGTCATTAACCCTTCTCATGTGCGTATTATGCAAAAAAGCCAAACATTCGTTCAAATAAATCACGACAAGCAGTTATTTATTAAAGGGCGAGAGGTTTTTCTCAATGAGCAACAAGTAAAGCTAATAAATCAGTACAGCCAAGGTATTCGTAAACAAGTTCCAGAGATTGTAGATATTGCTATTGAAGGGGTTGATATTGGCTTAAAAGCTGTAAATAAGGTTATTGCTGGTTTAACAGGTGAAAACAGTGCTTCACATCAAAAAATACAAGAACGATTTGATGAAATGCAATATCGCCTCCGTGAACGTTTTAATCACAGTGACACCAACTACTATATTGCTTCACAAGATTTTGATGATTTTGATGATATTTTTGCTGGTGCCTTTGAACAAGAAATAGAAAGTATTGTCACAGAATCAATCGGCACTATTTTAATGGCTGTTGGTGAAGCCATGACAACCAATGAAGAACAAAGTAGTGAACAACGAGTAGAAGCCTTTGATCAACGTATAAAAGGCATGGAAAAAGGCTTACACCTTGAGATTGAACCTAGAGCCCAAGAAATTGAGTTAAAAGCAGCACAGTTTTGCGATAGTTTAAAAAAGCTAGACCAGCTTGAGTCAACCTTGCAACAAAGTATTAATCAACTTAGTGAGTTTGATTTGATAGAAACAAAATAGACTCCTCCTAAATATCGTAGTCATTGTTATTGAACATTTTCATTCCTTAACATCGCTCTGAACGTGAGTTACTGTTCATTCAAAACATCGACACTCATTCACATCCATGTGACCGTGACATACCGTTCATCCAGAACATAAAAAGCCTGCATATGCAGGCTTTTTTTATGATTAAAAATTCAATAAATTACATGTTAGGGTAATTCGGTCCACCAGTGCCTTCTGGCGTGACCCAAGTAATATTCTGGCTAGGATCTTTAATATCACACGTTTTACAATGGATACAATTTTGCGCATTAATCACTAACTTATCACCTTGCTCCGTCGCTTCAATCTCATAAACACCTGCCGGACAATAACGTTGAGCGGGTTCAGCGTATTTAGCTAAGTTAACGGAAATAGGAATACCTGCATCGGCAAGCTTCAAATGGCAAGGCTGTTCTTCTTCATGGTTAGTATTTGACAAAAACACAGAGGTTAACTTGTCAAAACTTAGTTTATTATCTGGTTTTGGATAATTAATAGCAGCAACTTCTGATGCTAATTTAAGTTGTTCGTGATCAAATCGGTCGTCTTTAAAATTAAACGGTAATTTACCATTAAAGAAGTTTTGATCAAGGGTGTTATAGGCACCACCTAATGTCATGCCAAACTTATGCATAACAGCGCCAAAGTTACGTGTGTTATATAATTCATCATATAACCAAGAGGCTTTAAAGCTTTCAGTATAATGAGTTAAATCTTTGCCACCTTCATCACCTGATGCGATTGCTTGAAAGATACTTTCAGCCGCTAACATACCTGACTTCATTGCCGTGTGATTACCTTTGATCTTAGCAAAGTTAATTGTTCCTGCATCACAACCAACAATAATACCACCTGGCATCGTCATTTTAGGTAATGAGTTAAAGCCGCCTTTTGCCATCGCTCGTGCTCCATAAGAAACACGCTTTCCACCTTCAAGATACTGACTAATTTTAGGGTGATGTTTATACCGTTGGAATTCATCAAAAGGACTTAAATGTGGATTGCTATAATTTAAGTCTACAATCAAACCTACAAATACTTGATTATTCTCTGCATGGTACAAATACCCACCGCCTGTAGTACCCTTATCTAAAGGCCAACCAGCGGTGTGAACAACAAGACCTTCTTGATGTTTAGCAGGATCTATATCCCAGATTTCTTTAAAGCCTAAACCATAGTGTTGAGGGGACTTACCTTCATCGAGGTTGTATTTACTGATCAATTCTTTACCTAAATGACCACGACACCCTTCTGCAAAAACAGTGTATTTAGCGCGCAGTTCCATACCAGGTACATACGAATCCTTTTCTTTACCGTCAACATCTAAGCCCATGTCACCCGTAAGGATGCCAGCAACACTGCCATCATCATTATAAAGAACCTCATGTGCAGGAAAACCAGGGAATATTTCAACGCCTAATTCTTCAGCTTGTTCTGCTAACCAACGACAAACATTACCCATACTGGCAATATAGTTTCCATCGTTGTGCATAGTTTTTGGTACGGAGAAGTTAGGTAATTTAATCCCGTTACTCTCACTATTAAGTAAATAAATGTCATCGCCAGTTACTTTCGTTTTTAAGGGGGCTCCTTTTTCCTGCCAATCAGGGAATAATTCATTTAGCGCTCTTGGTTCGAAAACCGCTCCCGACAAAATATGTGCACCAACTTCTGAGCCCTTCTCAACAACACAGACCATAAGTTCTTGATCTTTCTCTTGTGCTAGCTGCATCAAACGACAAGCTGTTGCTAAACCAGACGGACCAGCACCAACAATAACAACGTCAAAATCCATCGATTCGCGTTCCATAAACTTCCCCAAAAAATATTCATTGAAATAAAATCAAACACACGTTTGATTTTCAAACACCTGTTTGATAATATCACTCATTATAGATATTTTGTCCATAAATACTATCTTCTATTTAAAGATAATATGACAAAAGCTATTTAAGCTCAATTTATCAGAGACAACGACTATATTACATTGACGTTCACGTACTCTAGTATTAGTCTGTCGAGCAATAATTACAAATATTTGCTAATGTTAGTCTAGTAACAAAAACGTTAGCTTTACTCTATAAATAAAAACACAACAAACGCAATCAGAGGCAACGATGAAAGTATTAGTACCTATCAAACGTGTTATTGACTATAACGTCAAAGTTCGCGTAAAAGCAGACAATTCAAATGTTGATCTTGCTAATGTAAAAATGGCAATTAACCCTTTTTGTGAAATCGCTGTAGAAGAAGCGGTTCGTTTAAAAGAAGCAGGCATAGCAACTGAAGTTATTGCTGTAACCGTTGGTAACAAGTCTTGCCAAGAACAGTTAAGAACTGCTTTAGCCTTAGGTGCAGATCGCGCTATTCAAATCGAAACCGATGAGAACTTAGACGCACTAAATATCGCAAAACTTCTACAAAAAATTGTTGAAGAAGAACAGCCTCAGTTAGTTATTTTAGGTAAGCAATCTATTGATAGCGATAACAACCAAACAGGTCAAATGCTTGCTGCATTAACGGGTATGGCTCAAGGCACTTTCGCATCTGAAGTTAAAGTAGATGGCGATAAAGTTAACGTTACACGTGAAGTTGATAGTGGTTTACAAACTATCTCGCTTAAATTACCTGCAATTGTAACGACTGATCTACGTTTAAATGAACCTCGTTATGCATCATTACCTAATATTATGAAAGCTAAGCGCAAACCATTAGTTGTAAAACCTGCGGCAGACTTCGGTATTGATTTAAGCCCACGTTCAACCTTAATAAAAGTAACCCCTCCTGCTGAGCGTAAAGCGGGTATTGTTGTTGATAGTGTTGATACGTTGATAGAAAAATTAAAGAATGAAGCGAAGGTGATCTCATGAGTATTTTAGTATTTGCTGAACATGATAACAGCGCATTAAAAGCAGACACGCTTAAAACAGTGGCTGCAGCTCAAGCAATTGGTGGTGACATTCATATTTTAGTCGCAGGTAGCAATTGTCAAAGTATTGCTGAAGAAGCTGCGAAAATTAATGGTGTGAGCAAAGTACTTGTTGCTGACAATGCGGCATACGAACATCAATTAGCTGAAAACATTAGTTTATTAGTTACTGAACTTGCTGGTGATTACGAACATATCTTAGCAACAGCATTAACAACAGGTAAGAACTTCATGCCTCGTGTTGCAGCCTTGTTAGATGTTGCTCAGATTTCAGATATTATTGCCGTAGAAAGTGCAGATACTTTTGTTCGCCCTATCTATGCGGGTAATGCTATTGCAACGGTAAAAAGTTTAGACAGTAAAAAAGTTATTACTGTACGCCCTACTGGTTTTGATCCTGTTGCCACTGACGGTAGTGCTGAAATTGTTGCAGTAGACTCTGTAACAGATGCCGGTATTTCATCACACGTAAATGATGAATTATCAGTATCAGAACGTCCAGATTTAGGCGCTGCTAGTGTGGTTATTTCAGGCGGTCGTGGTATGCAAAATGGCGATAACTTCAAATTACTTGAAGGTATTGCAGACAAACTTGGTGCAGCAATTGGTGCATCACGTGCCGCTGTTGATGCTGGCTTTGTTCCAAACGATATGCAAGTTGGTCAAACAGGTAAAATTGTTGCACCAGACTTATACATCGCTGTAGGTATCAGTGGAGCAATTCAACATTTAGCCGGTATGAAAGACTCTAAGATCATTGTTGCGATCAACAAAGATGCTGAAGCACCTATCTTTCAGGTAGCTGATTACGGTATTGTTGGTGATTTATTTGATGTTTTACCTGAGCTTGAAGGTAAACTGTAAACGATAACGTTTTCAGACTTATTTTCTAGCGTATTCTAGGTATAATAAAGCCACTTTTAAAGTGGCTTTATTTTTGTCTTTAATTTAGCAATTGTGTCGATTAAATAGTGGTATGAACATTATGAAAAATAAACTTACTAGTCTTAGCGATCTTGCCAGTGCATTTGGTAGAGATAACGCATCAATAGATAATTCAGAAATACAGCAAACGTCTGACAGTTTATTAGTATATTCGACACAGACTGGACGTATCAAGCAAGATGGTGGCGCCAAAGATATTACGCCCAGTGATGGCTTTGCAAGAGTTAGACGTGAAACTAAAGGAAGAAAAGGGAAAGGTGTTATCACGATTAGTGGTTTAGGTATAGATGCCAAAGCACTCAAAGAGCTCGCTAAAAAGTTAAAAAAAACCTGTGGTACTGGCGGCAGTGTTGTAGGTGAAGTAATCGAAGTACAAGGCGATAAAAGAGAACAAATAAAGCATGTTCTTGAAAGTAGTGGTTTTAAAGTTAAGTTTATTGGTGGTTAGTAACTCTAATATAAATCACTAACTGATCCCATACTTTCGAAGTTTCATTGCTATTTTATTGTGTGATACTTTCAAACGTTCAGCGAGTTTTCTCGTTGTCGGATGCAAAGGATATAACTCTTTCAATAAGTCACTTTCAAATTTATCTTGAGCACTACTCCAATCTTTACATTCATAAAGTATATTCGTGTTATCAGAACCACTGACAGATTCTTCAGGGCTACTCGGTATTATTAAACCTGAAGTTGTGAATTGAGATAACGCCCCATCAATATCTGACTTTTCGATAACACCCGTCTCATTAAGCGCTATTGCCCTGAACAAAATATTTTGCAATTGCCGAATATTTCCTGGCCATTGACTAGTTTTAAGGGCTCCTAATGCTTGTTCGGTTAAAACAGGGGCTTTTCGTGCGACTTGTAAAGCGGCCATTTCAATAAAGTGTGCAGCTAATAATACAATATCATCTGGTCGGTCACGTAATGGTGGTATAGACAGATTAAGGACATTAAGGCGATAAAATAAATCTTCTCTAAATAATTTTTGCTCAATTTGTTGAGGTAAATTTTGATGGCTAGCACTTATAATACGTACATTTGCTGTTAATTCTTGAGTTCCTCCTAGGCGGCGATATTTATAATCTTCTAGAAATCGTAAAAGCTTAGCCTGCAGATACACTGACATTTCAGCAATTTCGTCTAAAAAAATAGTGCCTGTATCCGCAAGTTCAAACAGGCCTGGCTTACCGCTTTTTTTAGCCCCTGTGAAAGCACCAGAAGCATAACCAAATAGCTCACTTTCCAATAAGTTTTCTGGTAATGCTGCACAGTTGATTGCTAAAAATGGAGCATTAGCCCGACCACTCGCATTATGTAATGCTCGTGCTAAAAGCTCTTTGCCTGTCCCCGTTTCACCACTAATAAGAACCGGTAATTCTAATTCAGAAAATCGGCGTGTTTGAGTTTTCAATAAACGAATTGCTGGATTTTCACCAATAATATTTTCGAACTCAGCTTGCTCACCACTTTGCAGTAAGGCTATGTGTTGACCAATACGGTTCATAGACCGTAACGTAAGAATAACACCTGATGCATTATGCTCAGAGAAAATAGGCGTTATATCTGCTAAATACGAATGTTCAAGGAATAACAATGAAAAATTGCTACAAGGTAAACTCATCATAGACTTAAAAGACTGATCAATATATTGATCAATATGCTGCCCTTCAATTGTAAAACTCAATCCTTCAAGTAAAGATCGAGCGGCAGTGTTGATGATGACAATAATACCGTTTTGATCAATGTCTATTATTGGGTCAGGAATAGTATCCAATAATGTTTGTAAATGTGCTTCACGTCTTTGTGTGGGCAGTAAATCTACAGAAATACAATGGATAATATCGTCTCGATTTGAAAGTGCATTCTGTATGTCAGACAATTTTATATTATCTGATATAAAGTGCACATATATGAAGTGAGTTATAACTTCTAGTGAGCATATATTCCACTGATTATCAGCAAAAATAGTAAGCACTTCTTGGCTTATTCCTATTCTATCTTTAACTTTTATTTCAATTCTCAAAACAACACCTAGCCATAATCACAGTAACACTTTGTAATATATATATTACGCTGTATTTATTTTATTACAAATAGAAAATAACTTAGCCTTCTTGTAATAAAAAAATTACAAAACTCCTATCTTGATTACTGAAAAACCCATAAGCCATTGTAATATAGTGAAATTATACTAATGGCTTTATTTTTGCTATGTCTAAATCAATATAAAAAGTTACTCGTGTCAAATAATGAATATCAAACCGCGGGCAAATTTATTTCATTAAACCTTTATATAGAGAAGATTATGAAAAATAGTAAGTATGTAGAAACGCAAGCAATTCACTCAGGAAGAATTAATGATGAACAATTTGGTTCATTGGCAACTCCCCTTTATCAGACTTCTACATTTATTTTCGAAAATGCTAAACAAGGTGCCGACCGTTTTGCAGGTGAAGCTGAAGGCTTTATTTATGGAAGACTAGGAAACCCTACAGTAAGGCAACTAGAGATGCGTGTTGCCGCAATGGAAGAAATGGAAGATGCGGCAGCAACAGCTACAGGCATGGCTGCAGTCTCTGGTGCATTGTTAGCCAATTTACAGTGTGGCGATCATATTATTTCATCAAGTGCATTATACGGCTGCTCATATGCACTAATTAGTCACATGCTAACAAAATTTGGTATAGAAGTTACATTTGTCGATATGAAGGTTCCTGAAAATATCGAAAAAGCGATAAAACCAAATACTAAAGTAATATTCCTAGAAACACCTATAAATCCAAATTTAGTCGTATTAGATTTAAAACGAATTCTAGCGATATCGAAGCAAAACAAGATTCTATCTATCGTTGACAATACTTTTCTTACACCTGTTTTGCAGCAGCCAGGTAAATTTGGTGCTGACATAGTAGTACACAGTGCAACTAAATATCTGAATGGGCACGGAGATGTCGTTGCAGGTATTATATGTAGCAATGCTGAAATGATAAGTCATATAAAGTTAACTGCACTTAAAGATATTGGCGCTACTATGAGTCCGCATGACGCATGGCTGATAATGAGAGGATTAAAAACGTTACCGTTACGAATGGAGCGTCACTGCTCTAATGCACAATCAATAGCTGAGTTCTTAGAAAGCCATCCGATGATTGCTAAAGTTTACTACCCTGGTCTTAAATCACACGATGGCTATAAATATATTGGGACACAGATGAAAGCTGCAGGTGGGGTTATCGCTTTTGAATTAAATGCAGATTTAAAAGGAGGTGAGGAATTTATCAATCGGATGAATCTATTTTCTATCGCTGTAAGTCTTGGTGATGCTGAATCATTAATTCAACATCCAGCCTCAATGACACATTCACCTTATACGCCAGAAGAAAGAATAGAAGCAGGGATAAGCGATAGTCTAATTAGGATATCTGTAGGTTTAGAACATGTGAATGATCTAGTTGAAGATTTAAAGCAGTCATTAGACAAAATTGAAAACCGCCAAGATAACGTTGCATAACTTAGCGGTTAGTTTTATTAAATATTAATCCTGCGTTAAAATTTTACCTAGCGCAGGTAGTACTTTTTCTTTTAAGTTAGCTAACTCAATATCAGTATAAGGTTTCATAGCAAATTCTCCCCAAACAGGTTTTGGCCAAGCAATATCATCTACATAACGAACTATATGATGAACATGAAGTTGCGGACACATATTTCCTAGTGCTGCTACGTTCATTTTAGTGCCCGTAAACAGCTGCATTAATATCTCACTTAACAAGCTTGATTCATTCAAAAATTGTTGCTGCTGTTCCCAATCAAGTTGATAGATATCTTGGATATTGTCGACTCTAGGTACTAAAACAAACCATGGGTAATTACTATCATTCATCAGTAATAGTGTAGACAACGGAAGGGCTAGTAATTCTATAGCATCTCGTTGTAATAATTCATGAAGCTGGAATGTATCAGACATATAAACTCTCTTAACGTTTGTTTCTTCGACCACGGCCACGCGCTTCTTTCTTAGCTTCACGAGCAGCAACTTTTTTAGCTTCAACTTCTTGGAAGTGAAGTGTTTCTTTTTCTACCATATCAGGGGTTTCAAAGGTTATACCACCAAGGGTACTATCTCTTATCTCATTGATTAAAATAGCAGAGGCTTTATGAAAATCAATACGTCCACCAGATTTGACACATCCACGGCGTCGACCAATCTCTTCAAGTAATTCTATTTCTGTTTCAGGGATGGTTTTAAGTTGGTAACGTTCTTGCAGGCGTTCTGGATATTCTGCCAATAAATATTCACCTGCGAAACAAGCAATGTCTTCATGGTCAAATGCTGTATCTTTAACAGCACTTGTTATGGCTAACCGATAGCCACTATTTTCATTAATAATTTTAGGCCATAACATTCCGGGTGTGTCATACAAATAGAGCCCTTCGTCTAAACGTATACGTTGTTGCCCTTTCGTAACTGCAGGCTCATTACCTACCTTGGCTTTAGCTTTACCAACGAGTGTGTTTAACAATGTTGATTTACCTACATTAGGGATCCCCATAATCACAACATTAATCTGTTTACCTGTTTCATTTTTACTTGGTGCTAATTTACGGATCAGGCTCGGTAGCATTTTAGCAACAGAAGGGTTATCCGTTGTTAAGGCAATTGCTTTTACATTTTTTTGAGACTCTAAGTATTCTAACCAAACAGCTGTTTTTTTAGGATCTGCAAGATCTGATTTATTTAATATTTTAATTAAAGGAAGATCACCTCTAATTTCAGTGATCATTGGATTTTCGCTACTTAACGGAAGCCGAGCGTCACAAACCTCTATTACAACATCAATTTGAGGAAGGATTTCTTTTATTTCTTTTTGGGCTTTATGCATATGCCCAGGGAACCAATTAATCGCCATAACAACACTACGTAATTTCTAATAAGTAGATTTTAGCAAGTTACTCATTGATACACACGTTACATCGAAAATAAATAATAATATGATAAAAAAAGGGGTATTTTAAATTGGATTAAACAATGAAATCTGAAAATTATTACTCGAGTAAGTCAATAATAAATTTTTAAAGGCCAGACAGCAAAAAGCCCGACGCTTTCGAATCGGGCTTCTCTTATTAGACGCCTAGCAATGTCCTACTCTCACATGGGAACTCCCACACTACCATCGG
>Ga0209712_10000844_pt1 | contig 26504 bp, 25 predicted proteins | sample ArcOceMetagenome_FD_187443 | JGI IMG/M metagenome (GOLD analysis project Ga0209712, IMG submission 187443) | Marine eukaryotic phytoplankton communities from Arctic Ocean - Arctic Ocean - Greenland ARC118M Metagenome (SPAdes) (version 2) | ecosystem: Environmental > Aquatic > Marine > Oceanic...
TTACCAGCAGTTCAATTACCCCCAGCTATTTTTCTTATGGGCCCAACTGCCGCAGGTAAAACTGATTTAGCGGTAGAGCTCGTTCAGCAGCGTGCTTGTGAGATTATTTCTGTCGACTCGGCACAAATTTACCAAGGCATGAATATTGGTAGCGCCAAACCAGACGCTCAGACTTTAATAGCGGCGCCGCATCATTTGATCAATATCTGTGACCCTCTCGAAGCGTATTCAGCGGCTAGGTTTCGCACGGATGCTCTAGCGCTAATGGCAGAAATTACTGCTCGGGGAAAGGTTCCCCTGCTAGTGGGTGGCACCATGATGTACTATAAAGCCCTTGTGGATGGTTTAGCACTGTTGCCTGTATCAGACCCTGAGATGCGTGGGCAGCTAGAGCAACAGATACATGACCAAGGGCTAGCAGCGATGCACGTCCGCTTGTGTAAAATAGATCCCATAGCTGGGGCACGTATTAACGCTGCTGATTCACAGCGAATAACGAGGGCCATGGAAGTGTTCTTGCTAAGTGGAGAAACCTTAACCGATCATTGGTCCAGACAAGAGCAGCAACGGTTACCCTATGAGGTTACTTCGCTTGGTGTATGGCCACCTGACAGAGCCGTATTACACCAGCGCATAGAGCAGCGTTTCGAGTTAATGCTGCAGCAAGGGTTTAGGCATGAAGTTGAATCCTTAATGGCTCGTGGAGACTTACATTTAGACCTGCCATCCATGCGTTGTGTTGGCTATCGTCAAATGTGGCAGCACTTAACGGGTGAGTATGATGATGCTACAATGCAGTTCAAAGGCATCGTAGCAACTAGGCAACTGGCTAAAAGACAGTTAACTTGGCTGCGAAGTTGGCCAGAATTACAGATGTTTGACAGTTTAGATACAAAATTAACATTTAAAGTTTTGCAATTATTCGATAAAATAAGTAATTAGCGTAAAGGCAGCGTAAAACGGCTTGCATCTGTTAGCGCATTTACGCATCATTAACTACTAACTTTAAAATGAGGTTAGGTTAATGACACAAGGAGCTATCATGTCAAAAGGGCAAACCCTACAAGACCCTTATTTAAACGTACTGCGCAAGGAGCGAGTACCTGTTTCTATATTCTTGGTAAACGGTATTAAATTACAGGGTCAAATTGAGTCTTTTGACCAGTTTGTAATCTTGTTAAAAAACACTGTTTCTCAAATGGTGTACAAGCATGCTATATCAACTGTGGTACCATCACGCCCTGTCAAAATGCCAGCCGAAGACGAGCTGGACTAACTTTATTGACTTTGTGAAACCCCAACGAGCACCTCATGGTGCTCGCTTTGATTTAGGTTATTGTTTTGTTTTTTGAACGTCATCAATCAGGCGAACGTGCGATCCTTGTCCATCTACAAATGGGCCAAGAAGGAGAGCGCGAAGATGCCAACGAATTAAAAGAGCTGGTTTATTCAGCTGGTGCGGATCCCCTAGAAACAATAGGTGGGTCACGCGCAACCCCTCACCCAAAAACCTATGTTGGTTCTGGCAAAGTAGAAGAGATTAAGCTAGCTGTGGAACAACACGGCGCTGAAATTGTCATCTTCAACCACGCTCTGACCCCCGGCCAAGAACGAAACTTAGAACTTGAACTGCAGTGCAGAGTTTTAGATCGTACTGGTTTGATTCTGGATATTTTTGCTCAACGCGCGCGTACCCATGAGGGTAAGCTCCAAGTTGAGCTTGCTCAGCTAGAGCATATGTCTACTCGATTGGTTCGAGGCTGGACCCACCTCGAGCGTCAAAAAGGGGGTATTGGTTTAAGAGGCCCAGGTGAAACTCAGTTAGAAACGGACCGTCGCCTACTGCGCGTGCGTATTAATACCATATTGAAACGCTTGGGTAAGGTGCGTAAGCAACGTGAGCAGGGGCGCCGTGCACGGCGCCGTGCAGAAGTGCCTACTATTTCTTTGGTGGGGTATACTAACGCGGGCAAGTCTAGTTTGTTTAATCGGATTACCATTGCAGATGTTTACGCCGCAGACCAACTGTTCGCAACCTTAGATCCAACTTTTAGGCGTCTTGAAATTAAAGATGTTGGCCCCACTATCTTGGTAGACACGGTAGGGTTTATTCGTCACTTGCCTCATAAGCTGGTTGATGCGTTTCGGGCTACGCTGCAAGAAACAGCTGAAGCCACGTTATTGCTCCACTTAATTGATGCGAATGATGAAAAACGTGACGATAACATAAAAGAAGTTGAGTCGGTGCTCGCAGAGATTGGTGCTGATGATTTACCCCACTTGCTGGTGTACAACAAGATTGATATGTTAGAAGATTGCCCTGCACGTATCGACCGTGATGGTTATGGCGTACCCAGAAGGGTTTGGTTAAGTGCGCTAACAGGTGAGGGTGCAGACCTTTTGGTGCAAGCTATCAGCGAGCGCTTGGGTGGTGAGATTTTTGCTCAACAAATTGTGCTGGAGCCTCAGTATGGTAACCTTAGGGCTCAACTTTATGCCCTTGACGCCGTAGAAAAAGAAGACATCAACGACCAAGGTCATATGGTGTTGGACGTACGCTTACAAAAGCGAGATTTTTTACAAGTATTGAGTCGTGTAGGAATGGATGCAACGCCTTTTGTAGGTAAGCCAGCCAACCCGTGGGACTCGTAACTATTTAATAATTGCAATAATCAGGAGAAGTTTATGGCCTGGAATGAACCGGGTAATAACGGTAAAGACCAAGATCCATGGGGTGGCAATCGTCGCCCAAACGGACAAGATCAGGGGCCACCTGATCTAGATGAGGCGTTAGGTAAGCTGGTTGAGAAATTCAGTGGCTTGTTTGGCGGATCTGGCAACAAAGATAACTCTGGTTCAGGGGGTGGTAATACCCCAGCTCCTACCGGTAAAATTATTGGTTTTGGTGCCGCAATCGTTCTAGTGTTGTGGGCTGGTATGGGCCTCTACACTGTCGACCAGCAGGAGCGTGCAGTGGTTTTGCGGCTTGGTAAGTTTAGTGAAACCGTGCAGCCTGGTTTGCATTGGAACCCGCCGTTATTTGACAACGTGACCAAGGTTAATGTGACTGCGGTTCGTAACGTTGACCACCGAGCTTTAATGCTGACAGAAGATGAAAACATTGTTGAAGTTGGCTTATCAGTTCAATATATTGTGTCTAGTCCTAAAGATTTCTTGTTAGAAGTTAGGAATCCAGAGAATAGCTTATTACAGGCTACACAAAGCGCTTTGCGCCATGTGGTAGGCGGTTCGGAAATGCACTCTGTACTTACTGAAGGCCGTGCGCTTTTGGCGTTAGACATTGAAAGCCGATTACAAGCTTTGTTGGATGACTACAAAACTGGCTTAGAGGTGATTAAGGTCAACATAGAAAACACGGCTGCACCATCACAAGTGCAAGATGCGTTTGATGACGTGATCAAGGCTCGTGAAGATGAACAGCGAGTTAAGAACGAAGCCCAAGCCTATGCTAATGGTATCGTGCCAGAATCTCGTGGTCGCGCCCAGCGTGTAAGCGAAGAAGCCCAAGCTTATCGTGCACAGGTAGTAGCGCGTGCTGAAGGTGAGGCGACTCGTTTTACTAAGTTGTTGACGGAATACCAAAAGGCTCCAGAAGTGACTCGGGAGCGTCTTTATATCGTTGCCATGGAAGATGTACTTTCCAATGCTTCTAAGGTAATGGTAGACGTCGAAGGTGGTAATAACATGATGGTGTTACCTTTAGATCAAATCATGCAGAATCAGTCTTTGCGTGCTGCAACGGGTACCGGTGGTAAAATGTCTTCCAGTATGGTTGACGAAATCACTAACCGGGTCATCCAGCAGCTAACTCAAGGTGGTTCAGCTTCAAGGGAGTCTCGTTAATATGGCTACTCGTACTTTAGTGACCTTAATTGGCCTATTTGTGGCGCTCCTAGTTGCCTCTTCATCTTTGTTTGTAGTGAAGGAAACAGAGCGAGCAATTATGCTTCAGTTTGGTGAGGTGGTGCAGTTTGATATCCAGCCTGGCCTGCATGCAAAAGTTCCATTTGTGAACACCGTGCGTGTTTTTGATGCTCGGGTGCTTACTTTGGATGCTCGTCCTCAGCGCTACCTGACCCTAGAAAAGAAAGCATTGATTGTAGATTCATTTGTAAAATGGCGTATCTTCAATGTAGCTGACTTTTATACCGCGACTTCGGGTGATGAGTTCACTGCAGCGAAGCTATTAGCCTCTCGGGTAGACACTGGTTTACGTAACCAGTTTGGTGAGCGCACCTTAACCGAAGTTGTTTCTGGGGAGCGTGATGACCTTATGTCTGAGTTGCTTATTGAGCTTAACCAAGTGGTTAAGTCTGATATGGGCATCGAAGTAGTTGACGTGCGTGTGAAGCGTATTGATCTGCCTCAAGAAGTAAGTGAGTCGGTGTATGGACGTATGCGCACAGAGCGTGAACGTGAAGCCCGCGAGCTGCGCTCCAAGGGTAAGGAGCTCGCTGAAGGTATTCGTGCTGACGCGGACCGTCAAGAGACCATCATTGAGGCTAACGCCTACCGTGATTCTGAACTTGTGCGTGGTGATGGTGATGCCGTTGCAGCTGCAACCTATGCTGAGGCGTTCAATAAAGACCCAGAATTCTATAGTTTTTACCGTAGCTTAGATGCCTACCGTAAAACCTTTGGAGCTGGTGGCGACGTGATGCTTATTGAGCCTGATAGTGAGTTCTTTAAGTACATGAATCAGTCTACTTTGAAGTAAGCCTTTGGCCTGCCTTAAGTAAGACAACAAAAGGGCCCTTTAGGGCCCTTTTTAGTGGCGGCCTTTTAAGCGCTAGAGGTGGTCATTTGTGCCCAAAAGAAGTACAATTGAGTAACCGAGAAGTAGGGTCCGAGACGGGCTGTATGATGCTCGGTTTTTTTGTGTTTGAAGCATTAGTAAAAAATCATGAATGAATTGACCCAACACCTACTGGTGGCTTTTTGCTTGATGCTGATATTGGAGGGTATTTTGCCCTTCTTATACCCACAAAGGTGGCGTAAATTAGTGGTTCAATTAGCCCAGATAAATGACCGCCATATGCGCTTTTTAGGCTTAGCAAGCATGCTCTTGGGGCTTGTTATTTTACTTTTAGTAAATTGATTTAAATAAGTTTTTTGGGAAACAGGAACTCACATGAGTCGTGCGAATCGTTGGTTATTGCCAGATGGTGTAAAAGAAGTGTTACCGCCTGAAGCTTCGCGTATAGAGGGCCTTCGCCGCACGGTGGTGGACTTATATCAAGCGTGGGGCTATGACTTAGTTATGCCACCGCTTATTGAATATATTGATTCATTACTCATTGGTACTGGTGATGACTTAGATTTAGCGACGTTTAAGGTGATTGATCAAAAAACGGGTCGCACCATGGGGATTCGTGCAGACATTACTCCCCAGGTAGCTCGTATTGATGCCCACAGTATTGATTGCGATGGCATTAACCGCATGTGTTACTCCAATACGGTATTGCATACCAGTGCAGCTAATCCATTGGCCTCTCGTAGCCCATTGCAGGTGGGTGCGGAGCTTTATGGCCACGCTGGTATTGAGAGTGACCTTGAGGTTATTAGCTTGATGCTAGAAACCCTCACGAGTGTTGGCATTAAACATCCCATTACCTTAGATTTAGGTCATGTAGGTATTTATCGTGGCTTAATTGAGGCCATAGGCTTAGCTGCTGAGGATGAACGAGAATTATTTAATCTGCTGCAAAGTAAAGCCGTAGCAGATATTGACGCCCTGGTCTGTGCAATGGACTTGACCGATGAGGCAAAAACCGTATTGTCGCAGTTGCCCCGCTTATATGGTGAGGTTTCGGTGTTAAAGCAGGCAGAGCAGGTGTTTGGCAATGTGTCGGCAAAGGTTTCCGTTGCCATCAGGTACCTAAGTGAATTAGCCGAAGCAGTTAAGGCACGCTTCCCGCAGGTGACTTTGTACTTTGACCTGGCTGAACTACGGGGTTACGAATACCATACGGGGGTTGTTTTTGCCGCCCTCACACCGGCCTTTGGGCAGGCTATTGCTAAAGGGGGTCGTTATGATGATATTGGCAAGGTGTTTGGCCGAGCGCGCCCAGCAACAGGATTTAGTGCTGACTTAAAGGTGCTGTCAGAGCTGTCTGAAGTGCCTTTAGTTAAGGCGCATGGCATTGCCACGCCAGCTGAAGTAGGTTTGAGCAGTGAGCAGCGTCAAAGCCTATGGCTCATGCAGTCTCAGCTTCGCTTACAGGGTGAGTGTTTGGTTGCACAGTTATCTGATAGCCCTACGCCACAAGAGTGTTCTCGCCAATTAGTATGGCAAAATGATGCTTGGAAAATTGTCCCAGCACACTAAGTTTAGATCGATTTTTATTATCAACTTCAAATTTTAAATGTGCGTGAATTTACACGTAGTAGCAACAAACTAGAGCAAAATATTATGGGTAAGAATGTCGTCGTTTTAGGCACCCAATGGGGTGATGAAGGCAAAGGTAAGATCGTAGATTTACTCACCGATCAGGCCACGGCAGTGGTACGTTTCCAGGGGGGCCATAATGCTGGCCATACTTTAGTTATCGAAGGTGAAAAAACGGTTTTGCATTTGATTCCTTCAGGTATTTTACGTGACACGGTGACCTGCTTTATTGGCAATGGTGTTGTTGTGGCTATGGATGCGTTACTAAAGGAGATGGCAGAACTAGAGGAGCGTGGTATTCCAGTGCGTGATCGTTTGCGGATTAGCACTGCTTGCCCACTAATATTGCCTTACCACGTTGCCCTAGATCAAGCGCGTGAATTGGCTCGTGGGGACGAAAAAATTGGCACCACAGGGCGTGGTATTGGCCCTGCCTACGAGGACAAGGTGGCCCGTCGTGGTTTGCGTTTAGGTGATTTGCTAGATCCACAACGGTTTGCAGTAAAGCTTAAAGAAGTGATGACTTATCACAACTTTGTATTACAAAACTTTTACCGTGTTAAGCCATTAGATTATAACCAAGTATTAGAAACTGCCCTTGCTCAAGCTGAGCAAATTAAAGCCATGTTTACCGACGTGACAGCAGAGATTCATGACTTGCGCCGCGCCAGTGAAGATATTTTGTTTGAAGGTGCCCAAGGTACATTGCTAGATATCGACCATGGTACATATCCTTACGTAACCTCCTCAAATACCACTGCCGGTGGCACAGCCACAGGTTCTGGCTTTGGCCCAATGTACCTAGATTATATTTTAGGCATTACTAAGGCGTACACTACTCGTGTGGGTAGTGGTCCATTCCCAACAGAATTATTCTGTGATGTGGGTCTAGGCCTTGCCAACCGTGGCCATGAATTAGGTGCAACTACAGGACGACCACGTCGTTGTGGTTGGTTTGATGCTGTTGCACTTAAGCATGCGATTCAAATTAACAGTGTGTCAGGTATTTGCCTAACTAAGCTGGACGTATTGGATGGTATGGACGAAATTAAAATGTGTGTGGCTTACCATGATGCGCAGGGTAATAACGTATCTTGCCCGAGCGATGCTGAAGGTTTTGCGGCTGTTACCCCTATTTACGAAACTATGCCGGGTTGGACTGAGTCTACCGTAGGTGCCCAGACAGAAGCACAATTACCTGCTGCTGCGCTGGCCTACATTGCCCGTATTGAAGTCTTGATTGAGGCGCCAGTGGATATTATTTCCACCGGCCCAGATCGAATTGAAACAATTGTTAAACGCCATCCTTTTGGCTCCTAGGAAAAAATGACACAAATAGACGATCCACACGCTCAGCGTGAGGCGCAAAAGTACGACAACCCAATTCCCAGCCGTGAATTTATTATGGATCACTTGCGTGACCGTAGTGGCCCAGCAACGCTGAAACAGGTTAGTTTTGAACTGGCCTTGTTTGAGGCAGAAGATGTAGAAGCACTGCGTCGCCGATTACGTGCTATGGAACGTGACGGCCAGCTGATAAGTGATCGCAAAGGTGCTTATGGCGCAATCCATAAGATGGACCTTATCCATGGCCGAATTATAGGCCACCGAGATGGCTTTGGTTTTTTAAAGCCTGATGAGGGTGGTGATGATTTATTTCTTAGCCATCGTCAAATGCGTGCAGTTTTAGATGGCGACAAGGCCTTAGCTCGCATTATTGGAGTAGACCGCAAAGGCCGCAGCGAAGGTGCTATTGTTGAAGTGACTGAGCACAATACTCAGCAAGTTGTGGGGCGGTTAACAAAAGAAAATGGCATTTGTTTTGTGCGTCCAGATAATCAGCGTATTAGCCAAGATGTTCTTATTTCAAGCGACAACGTACTTCAAGCTCAGCACGGGCAGTACGTTACTGTGCGTATTACTCACCAGCCAAACAAGCGCAATCAGGCCGTTGGTGAAATTGCTGAAATTTTGGGTGAGCACATGGCTCCAGGAATGGAGATTGATGTGGCTATTAGAACCCACGAAATACCCCATGAATGGCCATTAGAGGCCAGCCTTGAAGCTGCTCAACTTGCTCCACAGGTCACAGAAGCTGACAAGCATGATCGCATTGATCTTCGTGAAATGCCTTTTGTAACTATCGATGGTGAGGATGCCCGGGACTTTGATGATGCAGTTTATTGCCGTAAGCGAACTTTAGGTGGCTGGCGGTTATACGTTGCTATTGCTGACGTAAGCCATTATGTTCGCATTGGCACAGCTTTAGATACAGAAGCCCATAGGCGTGCAACCTCAGTGTATTTTCCTGAGCGAGTCATCCCTATGTTGCCAGAAGCTATCTCCAACGGTTTATGCTCTCTTAACCCCCATGTTGATCGGTTGGTCATGGTGTGTGAAATGACCATTAGCAGTAAGGGTAAGTTGAGTGGCTATGAGTTTTATGAGGGTCTCATTCACTCTCACGCCCGTTTAACTTACACCAAAGTGGGTGCAATGTTGGATTCAGGTGATGAGCAATGCCTGCCGTTGCGCCAAGAATATAGCCATGTAGTGAAACCTGTAGACCAATTGCATAAGCTTTATGCTGCCTTACGCTCTGCCCGTGACGCACGCGGTGCCATTGATTTTGAAACCCAAGAAACACGTATTATTTTTGGTGAAGACCGCAAAATAACTGACATAGTGCCAGTGCATCGCAACGATGCTCATAAGCTGATTGAAGAGTGCATGTTAGCGGCTAACGTAAGCACGGCTAAGTTTCTAGCAAAGCATAAATTAGATGGTTTGTTCCGCGTGCATAAAGGGCCTAAGCCTAGCAAGTTAGAAAACTTGCGTGGATTTTTAGGTGAAATGAGCCTGTCATTACCAGGTGGCGAAGAGCCAAAACCAAAACATTATCAGGCGCTATTGAGCTCTATTAAGGGCCGTCCTGACGCTCACTTAGTGCAAACGGTGATGTTACGATCGTTAAGTCAGGCTGTTTATACGCCAGAAAACGAAGGCCATTTTGGTTTGGGTTATGACGCATACGCGCATTTTACATCGCCCATTCGTCGCTATCCAGACTTGCTAGTTCACAGAGCCATACGCAGTGTCATTCAAAGTAAGCAGTTGAGCCGGTATGTAAAGCGAATTAAAGCCACGGAAAAGCAACCAGATTCGCCTTGGTATCCTTATTCCACTGCAGACGTAGTGGTCTTAGGTGAACATTGCTCAATGGCTGAGCGTCGTGCAGATGCTGCGGTGTGGGATGTAGAAGGTTGGCTTAAGTGTGAATATATGCAAGGCCACATTGGTGACTACTTCCACGGTACCATTAATGCGGTGACTAGTTTTGGTTTGTTTGTAGAGTTAGCTGACGTTTATGTTGAAGGGCTCGTACACATTAGTGCGTTACCAGGTGATTATTATCACTTTGATGCGGCTAAGCATCGTCTCGAAGGAGAGCGCAGTGGTAAAAGTTTCCGCTTAGGTGACAGCATTGAAGTGCAAGTGGTTCGGGTAGACCTAGACGAAAAGAAAATTGATTTTGAGTTGGCTGATGCACCACCAAAAACTAAGCCAAAGTCTAAGTCTAAGCCTAAGCCTAAGGCTAAGCCTAAGCCTAAGCCTAAGCCAAAAAATTCTGATGCAAAAATAGAGACCCCTTTGTTCGATCAAAAGGGTAAGCCCTCCGGCGTTGCAAGAAAGCCTCGCCGTAAAAAGACTACGCCGTAAAAAAGATATCTGAGACTCGTTAATTATGGCCAACATTGAATACGTCTTTGGCATTCACGCTGTGCAAACTAAATTGCAACGCAACCCGGAGCGAGTGCAAGAAATTTGGTTTCAAGAAGGTCGTGAGGACCAGCGCTTAAACCAAGTTAAAGCGCTGGCAGACGAGCAGGGTATTGAGTGTCAAATTATGCCTCGCCGTGAGTTAGATAATAAGGTGAAGGGTCGGCATCAGGGCGTGGTTGCTGGGTGTACTCCAAACCCTGCTAAAGATGAGCACTTTCTTACGCAGTTATTAGGAGAGCTTAACGAACCAGCATTTTTGCTGATCTTAGATGGCGTAACAGATCCTCACAATTTAGGTGCTTGCTTGCGTACCGCGGATGCCGCTGGCGTGCATGCAGTCATTGCGCCCAAAGATAAGTCAGCATCGCTTAATAGCACCGTAAGCAAAGTGGCCTGTGGTGCAGCAGAGAGCATACCTTTTGTTCAGGTAACCAACTTAGCGCGCTGCCTCAAAAGTTTGCAGGATGCTGGTGTCTGGATTACAGGGACTGCTGGCGAAGCTACCCAACACATTTATCAGACCGACCTTACGGGTAATATGGCTTTAGTGATGGGGGCGGAAGGTGAAGGTATGCGTCGCCTTACCCGCGAAGGATGTGACCAGTTGGTTAAAATTCCCATGGCAGGTGAAGTGAGTAGCCTTAATGTTTCTGTGGCTGCTGGTGTATGTTTATTTGAAGCAGTACGCCAGCGCAGTTAGGCTATTCACTTACTTAGTGTCTTGCTGGATGTGAGACTAATCCTTAAGTAACACGTCTTTAGCTTGGTTGATTTGGCTAGCTAGATAGGTGCTCCCCCCTTTGTCAGGATGGTTCTTGGCCATTAAACGTTTGTGGGCAGATATTATGTCTTCATGGCTGGCACCTGCTTCAACATCTAAAACTTGCCTAGCTTGTTGCTTATCCATAATGGTTGCACTGGGTGGGTTGCTCTTAGCGCTGGTTTGGTTAAAACGTTTTATTGTCTGCCACAGACCAAACGCCTGAAGAACGGGCCGTCCATAGACGGCCAGGCCACCTATAAGGCTTATTGCTACAGGCCATAAACCGCTCAAAGCCAACCCAATAGCCACTATTGCAATAATGACCACTGCGGTACGTAATAGAAATGGTTTGCCATTGGTTGGTGCACTATTGAGTAATAAACGGATCAGCAAAGCAACAATCACAATACCTAAAACCCATAATATTAAAATCATTTTAATCTCCAAATTTTCTAGGTTAGGTTAGTTCGGTGGTCTTAGACGTTAGGATAAGACGTTTTAGGTTGCCGCGTTCACGCAAAGCAAAATAAATAACGACAGCAAAAGCAATCACATCTGCAATAGGGAATGAATACCAAATACCATTGATGCCATATATCTTGGGTAGTATCAGCAGAGCAGGGATAAGGATAAGATATATTCTTAAGGACGACAAGAAAATAGCTTGGCGTGCCTTCCCAAGAGCCTGAAACAAAGAGCTGATTACGCTGTGGGCATTAGACAATGGGAACAACAAGAACGACCAAAAAGCGATGCCTGCTGTGGTGGTTAACAACGCTTGATCTTGGGTAAAAATGCCAATAATTTGGTTAGGTACCAAAAGCATTAAGCCACTTACACCTAAGCCATAACATAGGCTTGCTGTAACGCCTACTTTGATCGTAGACAATACTCGATCATAGTTTTTGGCGCCATAGTTGTAGCCTGCAATAGTTTGAAAAGAAATAGTCATTGCAATGGCTGGCAATATAAAAAAGATCATTAGGCGGCCAATAAGCCCATATGAGCTCACATACAGATCGCTGTCAACTTCAGTAAACTGGGTTACTGTGTAGTTAGTTAGAGCGATAAACACAGATACCCCTGCATGGGAAATTAGAATGGGTATGCCCAGTAAAGTAACACCCTTAAGAATCCCCCAGTTCATCTGATAAGCAAACGGGCGTAATTTTAAGTGGGTTTTACCGCCTAAAATGAAATAAAGCATTAAGGCTGCAGCAAATATTTGAGACAAGATAGTAGCGTAAGCTACACCTTCCACGCCCATGTCCAAGACGAAGATAAACACGGCATCTAGCACAATATTTAGTAGCGCAGATGAAACCATGCTAGCCATCATCAGCATGGCTTTGCCCTCGGCTCTGAGTAAATCACTCGGAATACTGCTCATAAACACAATAGGGAAGCTTAGTAATACCAAAGGCACAAGATAACCATACGCGTATGGCCACAGTGCTTCTGACACCCCAAGAAATGTGAGCAGGCTATCTATATTCCAATAGGTAGCCAGGGTGATGACTAGAGCCATGGTTAAGGCTAAACGGAAGGCAATGTCGATTGTGGTATTCGCTTCAGTTACCTGTTTTGCGCCGAGTTGTCGAGCTACAATTGAAGCCATGCCACTGCCCACTAAAGTAGCCAAAGCAAAGATAAACATTTGAATTGGAAATACAATGGAAATGCCGCCCATGGCATTCACACCAATTGCGCGGGTAACAAAAATTGCATCAACAACATTGTAAAGGCCGTTCACCATCATGCCCACAGCGATTGGAGCAGCCATACCAAAGAATAACCCCATAATAGGTTTAGTGCCGAGGTGGCTGGTGTGCTGGCTCATTGGTGATTCCTTTTTCCAAGGTGAGTTCTTTTAGTACCAAGGCTTGTGGCCAATGGCAATTAATGGGTTGAGAAATAAGCCCGATTCACCGTGTTGGTATTAGCTAAACAGAGTGCTCGCAGTTATTGGGTGACGTGTTGGAGGGTAGCGATGACTTGGTCGACATCTGCAGCCCAAGCCATAGCAGCGGCGTCGACCTCTTTTAACGGATGAACAATGTCTTCACTATGCAAGGTAATGTAGGGTGTGCCCATAGCAGCGCAGTATCCAGCATCAAAAGCGGCATTCCATTGTTTGTATTTATCACCAAATCTAATAATAGCGATGTCGGCTTGGGCTATAAGGTTTTTAGTGCGAATGGCATTGACCTTCGCCGATTGGTTGTCACGCCAAAAGCTAGTGGCCGTATCTGCCAAGTGATCACCTGCTGCATCGCTAGCTTCGTGATCAGTGCATGCAGAAGAGAAATTCACAGGAAGTTTAAGTTCTGTGCAACGGTTGATTATTTGTTCGCGCCAGTCGGTATGTATCTCGCCAGATAAATAGATGTTCCACATAGAGTTGTCTCAATTAAGTGTTGGTTTAGTTGGCAAAGGTGCGAGGCACTTATGCTGTCGATTACATCGTAAATACCGTGTCCAGTTAACGTAATAGGCCCCTAGTTTTGCTGGTCTGCTTATTGCAAAGGTGAGCCAGACAAAAGCCAATGTAATATAGCAGCCGCTAGGGTTCTAGTCTCGAAAAAGACCTGACTAATGATGAATGTTTTTCATTTTAATGGCACGGGTGCGCACTGTATTAATGCTAAGTTAAATAGAACAACCTAATCTGCCTTCTACAATGGCTCTAGCTTGTACCTTGCTACAAGTTTACGTATAATACGCAATCACATTTTTAGGTGTGATTTTTTCTCCTTGCTTTAAGGTTGTCGTTCAATAACGAATGGCTAAACACTTAAGGCTATCTAACCCATAAGGAGCAGCAATGCGTCATTATGAAATTATCTTTTTGGTCCATCCAGACCAAAGCGAACAAGTACCCTCTATGATTGAGCGCTACACCGCGACTATAGAAGCCGATGGTGGTGCAATTCATCGTCTTGAAGATTGGGGCCGTCGTCACTTGGCATACCCAATTAGCAAAATCCACAAAGCTCACTATGTACTAATGAATGTTGAATGTTCAAATGTTGCATTAAACGAGCTTGACAGTAACTTCCGTTATAACGATGCGGTTATCCGTAGCATGGTTGTGCGTATGAAAGCTGCTGAAACTGGCGACTCTCCTGTTAAAGCTGCTGAAAGCCGTGAAGACCGTCGTCGTCAAGAACGCGCCCCTCGTGCCGAAGCTCCTGAAGTAGAAGCTCAAGCTGAAGAAGCACCAGCCGCCGAAGCCGCAGCTGAATAATTAACTGGAGATATTGACCATGGCACGTTTTTTCCGTCGTCGTAAGTACTGTCGTTTCACCGCCGAAGGTGTGACTCAAATTGACTATAAAGATATTGAAGTTTTAAAAGGCTACGTATCTGAAACTGGTAAGATTGTACCTAGCCGTATTACTGGTACTAAAGCACGCTACCAGCGCCAGCTTTCTACTGCTATTAAGCGCGCTCGTTACGTTGCATTGTTGCCATACACTGACGCTCATCAGTAAGACGTATTAATACATGCGCAGACTAGCTCAATACGCCATGACTGGTAACAAACAAGCAACTATGGTTGCTGTATTGTTTGCCATTATTCCAGTGTTGTTTTGGATAAGTGCGGCACTTGTGGCTTTGGTAATCTTAAGAAAAGGCTACCAAGCCGGTGCCAGTGTTTTTATGTGGAGCCTATTACCTGCCATTGCTTGGTGGAGTAATGGTGATCCCACACCTGCTTTAACCTTAATAGGTGTGGCAGGTTTGGCCAGCGTTTTACGCTACAGTGCTAACTGGGCTTATGTATTGGTTGCCAGCCTATTGGCTGCAACTGCATCGATGCCTATTTTGGCCAGCTACTTGCAAGATGTAATGGTGGCGTTTGCCGAAGCTGGGATCCAGCTGGAAGCACAACAGGAATTGCCAGAAAATGTTGATAAAGTATTACTGCAAACCCTCATGGAGGGTGTGTTAGGTGCTGTACATATGGCTATATTATTAGCCTGTGTAGTTTTGGCACGTTGGTGGCAGGCGGCATTGTATAACCCAGGTGGGTTTCAAACCGAATTTCACCAGTTGTGTTTGCCATTATGGCTTACGGGCACTTTAGCTTTAGCCGTCTTTGGCTTGAGTAGTATTACCGACATGACGCAGTGGTTGTTTGTGTTATCAATACCATTATTATTTGCAGGATTAGCGCTAGTGCATGGGCTGGTTGAGCAATTGAAATTAGGCCGTGTTTGGCTGACTGCAATCTATATAGGGTTGTTATTGTCAAGCGCAGTGGTCTTTACGCTTCTGGCAATACTTGCCACCTTGGACAGTGTGTTCAAGTTGCGGCAACGTTTGCCTGTTAGGGTAAAAAAATAGAATTAGACTCTTCGTGTATACATGTTGAGCAAACTAAGGAATTAAACATGAATGTAATTCTTCTTGAAAAAGTTGGTAAGTTAGGCGCACTGGGCGACACTGTTTCAGTTAAAGCTGGATACGGACGTAACTTCCTAATCCCAAAAGGCAAAGCCGTACCTGCTAACAAAGCTAACGTTGAAGCCTTTGAAGCGCGTCGCTCAGAACTTGAAGCTGCTGCCGCTGAAAAGCTAGCTGCTGCTCAAGCACGTGCAGATGCGATCGGCGAGCTAACTATCTCTATTGCGGCTAACGCTGGCGAGGAAGGTAAGTTGTTTGGTTCTATCGGAACTAACGAAATTGCTGCTGCCTTACTAGAAGCTGGTCACACCGTTGACAAGACTGAAATACGTCTACCTGAAGGCACTTTGCGTGCACTAGGCGAGACAGCGGTTGCTATCCAACTTCACAGTGACGTCACTATAGAAATAACTGTAGCACTTGTTGCTGAGTAAGGCTGCGCTCTGGTTATTGCTATAGGCCTTTGGCCTCATCAATAACGCTGGCAAAGCACTGTAGCGAAGCAATGTTAAAAAAGCCCCGGTAAAGGGGCTTTTTTGTGCCTGTGGTAAAGGTTATCATGGGCCAGTACTCATCTTATTAAATAGAAATTTCCATGCTACCAGCTTCACATTTATTAAAGTCTGACCCTCAACTTGATGCGCTTAAAGTGCCGCCTCAGTCGTTAGAGGCCGAGCAGTCTGTACTAGGCGGTTTGATGTTGGATGAAATGGCATGGGACCGAGTGTCTGAAGCTGTGGCAGAAGTAGATTTTTACCGACAAGATCACCGGCTTATTTTCCGCGTAATGACTAAGTTGGTGGGTGATTCTCGGCCCATAGACGTGATCACCCTCTCTGAAGAATTGAGCCGCATAGATGAGCTATCCAATGCGGGAGGTTTGAGTTATTTAGGTGACCTAGCAAAAAATACACCTAGTGCGTCAAACATCACTGCTTACGCTAATATTGTTCGTGAAAGAGCTATATTGCGCCAACTCATTGGTGTAGCTAATGATATCGCCGAGTCTGCTTTTCATACAGAAGGCCGGTCCTCTGATGATGTATTAGACGAAGCAGAGCGTAAAGTGTTTGAAATTGCAGAGGCGCGCCCAAAAGAAGGTGGGCCACAATATGTTAACCCTATCCTTAAAGGTGCAGTAGAACGCATTGATCAACTGTTCCGTTCAGATAGCGCAATTACTGGCATAAGCACAGGTTTTACAGACCTAGATAATCGTACTGCGGGCATGCAAAAATCTGACTTAATTATCGTTGCAGGTCGTCCGTCAATGGGTAAGACCACTTTTGCTATGAATATTGTCGAAAATGCTGCAGTGATTGGCGATGCGCCCATACTCGTATTTAGTATGGAGATGCCTGCTGAGCAGCTGATGATGAGAATGTTGTCGTCCCTTGGCCGTATTGATGCCACCCGGATGCGAACAGGTAAATTGGAACAAGATGATTGGCCTAAGCTGACAGGCGCAGTAAACTTACTTAAAGACAAGCCGCTCTACATTGATGACAGTGCTGGCTTAAGCCCAACCGAAATGCGCACTAGGGCCAGACGAATTGCCCGTGAACATGGCAGTGTGGGCATGATCATGATTGATTATCTCCAACTGATGCAAATTAAAGGTCATACTGAAGGCCGTACGGCAGAGATTTCTGAAATATCACGCTCCCTAAAAGCGCTAGCCAAGGAGCTTAAGTGTCCAGTTATAGCGCTGTCACAGCTTAATCGTAGCTTGGAAAACCGTCCTAATAAACGCCCAGTAAACTCAGATCTACGTGAATCTGGCGCTATTGAGCAAGACGCTGACCTGATCATGTTTATTTACCGTGACGAAGTTTATAACGAAGACAGTGAAGATAAAGGTAAAGCTGAAATCATTATTGGCAAGCAGCGTAACGGCCCGATTGGCACTTCTCGTTTAGCTTTTATTGGTAAATACACCCGTTTTGAAGACCTCGTACATAGCTATGATGGCTATGACGACATAGAGTAATCGAAGTCTAGGCATAGGCTGTGTAGGTAAGACGATGAGTGACTGGTTTGATGATCAAGAAAAAAAAGTAGATACAGGCATTAGTGCCTCTTTGCTTAATCACTTACCTATTGGCTACGAATTAATCACTACGGCGAATGATTTACGGTTGTATGGTGATCACAATATCGACTTAATGGAGTCCTTGCACTTAGCGGGTGGGCATTGGGACCCAGACCTGCTCGCCTATAGCATACCCCTAGGGCGCCATACACAGCTTGAACGTGCCCTTAAACACTATGCTCAGCAACAACAAGGTATGGCTGATACCATGAGTATTTTAGCGCGGCACATGGCGCCTGATCAGAATCAGGTGGAAGTGCATCGGCGTATGAGAGCCATAGACCAGCGTATTAAAATTATTGTTGGTCGATACCATACGGGAGACTTGCTCAAAGGCCATGAGATTCTCAGTTTAGGCAAGCATTGGCAGGAATTTCCTGGGTTAAAATGGCAAGGAGTGGATAAGGCCAAGTGTGCTACGTGTGATAAGTTTGTTCGAGTATCCAATGCCAAAAAATGTCAGCAGTGCACTGCTAATGAAACAGGCCTTAAGCCAATTACCTACTGCTACGCCTACTTTGATTAACCAACTTTTTGAGCAACTAAACTAACACGCAAAGGTTACAGCACTGCTCTTTTAGTTTGGCAAAGCTGGCACAACCTGGTGTGGGGTGGCATGAAGTAAAGCAATAAAACTTGCAGGGGCCCGCACAGGCTTTTGATGCTGATAGTCGAAAAACCCCATGTAAGTTTCCCCAACGGCAATAGTGAGGCCCGTTTTGTCATCTGTGAGTTTATAAACTAAGGTGAATCTAGCTTTGCCTAATTCCCGTGCACCTAATGTTAAGGTAATCACTTGATGCAAGCGTGCTTGTTGAAGATACTGAATATTAGCGCCTGTCATTATGAGGCCACAACCACCCACATTCTGCTCGCTGAGATTATGATGACTCAACCATAGCACTCTACCTTCATGAAAATAGCTAAGAATGCGATCATTGCCTAGGTGATTGCCATAATTCAAATCGGCTACTCTTACGTTTAAAGTGCAGCTGAACAAAACGTCAAAGCTAAGTTGAATTTTATTCTGTGGCACAGTCTTGGCCATGCGCTTCGCCAAAGTAACGTGCCAATACCCGCAACATGCCATTGCAAAGGAGCGTTAGGTCCTCTGGGCTCATTACGTAAGGAGGCATCACGTAAACCAACTTACCAAATGGCCGCACCCATATACCTTCCGCTACAAACATTTTTTGAATAATACCAAGATCTACCGCTTGGGTAACCTGTATTACTCCAATGGCTCCTAAGACCCGCACGTCTTCGACATAAACTAGCAACTTTGCGGGTTGTAGCAGGCGATTGAGGCCCTCATTTAAACCTCTGACCTGGCCCTTCCAATCACTGTGCTCCAGTAAATCCAAACTTGCGTTAGCCACAGCGCAGGCTAAAGGGTTAGCCATAAATGTGGGTCCATGCATAAAGCAGCTGGCTTCACCCCGTGAGATGCTGGTGGCAATTTCTTCGGTTGTTAAGGTGGCAGCAAAGCTCATAGTACCGCCAGTAATGGCTTTGCCCAGGCACATTATATCGGGTTGAACTTGAGCATGGTCGCAGGCAAATAGAGCACCGCTGCGACCAAACCCCGTGGCAATTTCATCGGCGATTAATAAAATATTGTATTGCTTACACAGATCTGCTGCACCTTTTAGCCATTGGGGGCTATAAAAGCGCATGCCACCAGCTCCCTGAACGATAGGCTCTAAGATTAAAGCAGCAATTTCGTTTTGGTGGTCGCGCATTTTGTCTTCAAGTTCTGTTAAATCGCCATCTTGTAATGCACGATCAAAACCCATTGGCGGTGCGTTAACAAAATAATGCTGGGGCAATACGCTGGCAAAGAGTGAGTGCATGCCGTTTATTGGGTCACACACAGCCATAGCACCGAAGGTATCACCATGGTATCCATTACGTATGGTCAGCATACGATTTTTGTTAGCCTGTGCCTTAGAATGCCAGTATTGCAACGCCATTTTTATAGCGACTTCTACCGCTACTGAACCAGAATCTGCAAAAAAAACCTTATCTAACCCTGGTGGTGTTAGGTCTACAAGGCGCTTAGCTAGGGATACTGCAGGTTGGTGAGTAATGCCACCAAACATCACATGGGACATGTCATCAATTTGTAATTTCATTGCTTGGTTGAGATAAGGATGATTATAGCCATGCACTGCACACCACCAAGAAGCCATGCCGTCAATTAACTCTTGTCCATCAGCTAAAGTGAGCCTCACACCTTGAGCGCCAATCACCGGGTAAGCTGGAGGAGGGTTGTCCATGGAGGCATAGGGATGCCAGACATACTGTTGGTCTAAGGCGATCAGTTGTTCAGGAGTCATAAGTATTAAATGTTGTTTTCTGTTGATTATATATTAGCATAGCTAAGCCATGTTATTGGCTGATTTCAACGACATCTATGTGATCTAAACCTACTTGCCAGCGTAGGTTAATATCGGCAATATGGCAGCCATAAATACGGTCAGGATTCTGTTGATATGCGGGCCTAGGGTCATGTAGTAATACTTGCTCAATCAGTTCTATAAGGTCGGGTCTGCTTGATAAAACACGCTGCGCTTGATGACTATAATAAATGGGGAGTTGCAGAATTTGGTCATCACTGGCAAAACCACTTTTGGCACTGGGTACCGATTCTACCCAAGGCAGGTAAGGTTTGATATCTAGAATTGGGGTCTGGTCTATTAAGTCTGCACCACTCACATGGAGGGTAACACCATTGCTGATGTCAATGGATTCCAGCTTTACTAATGACAAACCTAAGGGGTTGGGCCTAAAGGTAGATCGGGTGGCAAATACACCGAGCTTTTTGTTACCGCCTAGTCTTGGAGGACGTACTTTTGGCTTCCAGCCTTGTTGCGCTGTTTGATGAAACATAAAAGTTAGCCAAATATGAGAGAACGTCTCGAGCCCGGCAACGGTATCAGCCTGATTGTAAGGTGAGTGAAGTTTAATTTGTGCTAAAGCAGCTGGCACGAGGCCAGGTTGGCGAGGCGTCGCAAATTTTTCCTTAAAGCAGGAATAGATTATACCGATAGGTGTCACTTCAAACGGCTGTGAGTTTTTGGGTGTCGACATGATTAGATGATTTATTCGCAGTATTTTGGCTGACGCCAAGGATTAAGCTAGTTACAATAGCGTTAGTTTAATCGTCTCGTTTAGGAAAATATATGGCTCGCAAGCCCTACGTTAAAGCTAAAGCCATGCAAGGCCGTGGCCACCTTCAATCTGTCGCCACCGATGGACCCCATGTTGAATGGCTAGGGATGCCTGAATACTACATCCACACCTTAGTTATTGCAGAGCAAGAGTATGACTATTTCTCTGCAACTAAAGCCCTTGAATTCGAGGTGGGTGCCTATGTTTGTTTCCGCTTCCGTGAATCGAAAAAAGGCTTCTACATTGAAAAACGTTCGTTAGGTATCGCTATCGACCCAGCAGAGTATATGCGTCAACTTGAGTCTGGTAACGAATGAGTAGTAAAGTATTCTCACCACTGCCTATAAATGATCAAACCTGTGGCTGGACGCAAGCGCTGCCCTCACGCCAACCTAATGCCACCCTCCAGGGTGAGCACACAGCAGATTTTGTTATTGTGGGCGCTGGTTATACAGGTTTGTCGGCAGCTAGAAAATTTGCCCAACTTAACCCTAATGCTAAAGTCATCATTATTGATGCTCAGCGAGCTGGGGAAGGAGCAAGTGCTCGAAACTCTGGCTATCTGGTTGATTCAACCCTTAATGACGGTCATATGTCGGATACCGGTTTGCAGCAATACCGCGAAAAGTATGCCCTTAACAAAGCGGGTGTAGATTGTGTTAGCCAGTTAGTTATCGACCATAAAATTGATTGTGATTGGGATGCCTCTGGTAAATTTCATGCTACAGCAGTGCCTGCGCACGAATCAAAGTTGCAGCGTTTTAGTGAGTTATTAAAGGAGCTTGAGCTAACTCATCGCGTCATCTCAGGTACTGAGCTAAATCATCGCTTAGGGACTAGCTACTACACTCAAGCCCTTTGGACAGCTGGTGGCGTTATGCTGCAGCCTGCTAAACTTGCTCGTGCCTATATAGAGCTGTTGCCAGACAATGTGGCTCTTTATGAAAACAGCCCAGTGCTAACGTGGCGTAAACAGGGAATGGATTTTTTAGTATCAACACCAATGGGTCAAGTTAAAGCTCCCCAGTTGTTGATGGCAGTTAATGGTTTTATGGCCAGCGCTGGGCTGAAGCGTAAACGCGCATTCCCGCTCACCTTAACTGCCAGTATGACCCGTTCGCTCAATGATGCTGAGTATGCGTCTATAGGCAGCCCCAAAGCATGGGGTTTACTGTCTGCTCAGGCGATGGGGGCGACTGTTCGCTTAACTGAAGATCGGCGCATTATGGTGCGTAATACTGCTGAAGTATGGCCTTCGATGAATATGTCTACGCGTCATCTAGAGCAACGCAAGCTCATTCATTTACGAGGCCTCAAGCGCAGGTTTCCCCAATTAAGTGATGATATTTTTGATAGCTGTTGGTCTGGCATTACGTGTATTAGTGGGAATAACGGTCAAGTGTTCGATCAACTCGAGTCAAAGGTACTAATTGCTGGCTGTTACAATGGCGGTGGCATTGGCTTGGCTACGTTGTTTGGTGAACAAATGGCATACCTTGCTAGTGGCCAAACGACCGATGCGATCGCCATGATACAGGCAAGGCCCAAGCCAAATACACTGCCACCTCAGCCGCTATTAAGCTTGGGAGTGAGGTTGCGCTTGATACGTGATGGCATTATTGCTCGTAAAGAAAATTGATCTAGATAGCGCTTAACTTAGCCAGCTAATCGGCTACCGACCAGGCAAAGCGTTGGCTAACCACCTTGAGCTTACCGGCATCACTTTTTGGGGTTTGGGTGAATCTAGGATAGTTTTAATCAGCTTAGATAAGCTGGAGATGCACATGTCGTTGGGCGACACTACTGTGGCCAACTTAGAGCGCTCTAAATCTGCACCATTAGCAAATTGATCAGTAGAAAAAGGTAATATAATTTGGTGCACGCCCATACCCAGAGCCTCCTGCACGCTATTATTACCACCGTGATGAATAATCAGGTCACAGCCACGTAACAGACCCACTTGGGGTAATGTAGGTTCAATGAGCCATCCTTTGGGTATCGGCTCAAATGCAGATAATGTATTGGCACCAATGGCCATAGCTACGCGCACATCAGCCTGTTTAAGGGCGAGTGCTAGAAGGCCTAAAACATCATCTCGATATGACAAAAATGTTCCTAACGCAACATACACTTTAGGCCTGCCATCATCGGTGTTAAGCCATTTTTGGTAGGCTTGTGTCAGCACTTCTTCGCGTATCAGTGGCCCTACAAATTCATGTTTTGGCGGTAAATGCTTTAAGCGGTCTATGTCATGGTAATGTTTTGGGCTATTGTAAAGTACTTGATTACCGTGTATTCGAAAAGCGTCTTTAACGGGTGCCATAGTGGGTGAAATTTCTTGCAAAGCTGTGTTCCAGCGTTCAGTAAATTTAACAGTCACTCGGTCTGTAACGTCTTCTTGGCGCGCTAGGTCGGCAGCTTTTGGCTGCATGCATTTTGGCCAAACGGCAGGGATGCCATAGCGCTCATTGCTCACAGGTAGCTGACTTGGGTGGCCTGGAATTAGGGTCGTAAAGGATCGACCGGTGGCATATACCCCAAGGGTAGAGCCAAAAGAAATGTGATCAACCAAGATGTCATCAGGATCTAGTTGCTTACATAGCTTGGCAATATTCTTTGCCACTTCAACAGGTTGCCAAAGTAAGTCTTTCTCCCTATCTAGCGCTTGGCAGCGAATGGTAGCTATAGGGCCTTCTCGTGTAGCATTTAAAAAACGCAGGATGGCTGGATTTTGCGCTGCTATGCCACTATTAGCGCTTTGGCTTAGCTGCAGCATTTGCCATTCAAAACCTTCAGCCTTTACGTGGGGTGCCATATTAATTCCGGTGGCAACCACCACGCGTCGGCCAGCTTTTTTTGCTGCCCTAGCGACAACTGCCAAAGGGCTGTAATGAGAAATAAAATCAGGACTTATTACTAAAAGTGTCATGTTTGGTCTTTAACTGTTAAGTAAAGTGAGGTGAGTTTGTCCGCCATGGTGTCTATGGCGTAGTGCTGTTCAACCATTGAGCGGGCTCTGAGGATCCTACCTTCAAGGCTCACAAGCCCAAACCCTTGTTTAATAGAATGACCCAGATCATGATCTGGGTCCACAAGAATGCCTGTGTCACCATGGTCTACAAAGGTGGAGGGACCGCCAGTGCTTGGAGCCACAACAACTAGTCCTGTGGCCAGAGCCTCTATCAACGCTAGGCCAAACTCCTCTTTAGGAGCGCCGTCGACATAAATGCCGCCATTAGCCCAATAACCAGGTTGTCCCATCATAGCGGCCACCATTAATTGCGCAGTATCAGCTCTTGGGCGACCACCGAGCATAATTAAGCCAGCACGCAGCGGATCATTAATAGGTACTGCCGCATCGATAGCCTGTATCACAGACGTTTCTATCAATGACGGGTTGCTTAAATTACCTCCAACCAACACTAAGTTGCAGGTATTGTGTAGAGATGGATCTGCAGCCCATGCAGCGACAATGCGGGCCATGCCTTTAATGGGATGGAAGCGCCCAACGCTGAGTAATAAGGGTAAATGCCGCCTAGTCGCACAAATTTTCTTTGCGAGCTCAGAAATCACGCTATGGCCGGTAATCTGCTCTATGGGTAAATAATTTAACCTTGCTTCACTGATTAGCTTGATATCAATGCCTTCTGCAATGGTCACTGATTTTTGCGTCTGGGGACTTAAATCTTTGCGAATATCTTGTAGTAATAGAGCACATTTTGGTTGTGGAAATAGTGCAACATGGCTCGATGTGCGACCCATTTTCTCTAGCATACGAGCTCGGAACCAAAGGTTGCTTTGAGCATCAGCATCTAGAAATGCCTGTTGGGATAATTGCTGCCCAGCCTGCAGTGCCTGAACTGTATTTTGTGGGTCTGGTGCAAAGCTGAAGCACACGGGAATACCTAACTCATTGGCAACGTCAGATGCTGCGAAGGTGCCAGCATCTAGCATGCGTAAGTGAATCAGATCAACACCGCCAAAATGTCCTAAGCAGCGCTTAATGCTGCGTTTAAGTTGGGGCAGGTGTTCCCAGGCATTAGCGCTATTCATCGGGCGCAGTGAGCTTCCAGCTGTAATAATACGAAACGGCTGCGAAGTGGCGTCAGAAAGGCTAAGGTTTTTAATAGCGTCCTCAATACTGCCAAGCCCTATAGTGAGCACTTGGCTAACAGCAGGTTGGCGCGCTAGGGCATCACCAAGGGATACGAGCAGGCTAGCTACCCCTCCCGTGTCACCGCAGCCGCCATTGCTTAACCTCTTATCCACTTGGGCAAGCACCAACTGGCAAACACGTAGGCCTCCATTATGGTGGGTACTTGGCGTATGCTGCTGCACTTGTTGATCATGAACTGCCAAAGTGGCATAAGCTCCAATCTCATTATCTTGCTTTGCCAACTGGTTTAACAACCCATTAAAAGTGCCGGCACGGCAACCCAGCGCGCTAATAGCTGCTAGGCGCACAGGCACAGATTCTGTATTATCTGCTGCTATCGTGCAAAGGGAAGCAATAATAGATCCCCCACTTAAAACTCCTAACAGGTCAACCAGCCTCGCCCGTATTAGCGGATCCTCCTGAGATAACAACGCATTAATGACACACTGGGCAATCAGCTCTGGGTGCGAATCTGACCATTTTTCCAAGGTGTGGTGGGCGTGCATCGTATCAATGCCACCAAAACTGAGTTGGTGTAATAATGGCGTTAGTGCAGATGCTACTGGGTGCCTATTAGCTAGCCTCCAGGTGGCTTGGCGGCGGACACTAGCGTAATCATGCGTCAGGCAATTAATCAGGAGCTTGGTTGCATCTTGATGATGCAATTGAGCTGCTGATTCAATTGCTACCAGATTGGCCAGAGGTCCAGCTTCAGCCATGGCTTTAAAATCTTGGAGTAGAAGATGGCTATTTGGGTTATTTTTAGCGAATCTTGCAAGGTGAGAAGAGTGGCTTAGCATCCCTTCAAAATTAACTATTTCAGTCGCTTGGTTAAGCTCTTCAATTAAAATAGTCCCCATGCTAGCCTGAGTTGGCTGCACTATCTTTAAGGCCTGATAGTCAATATTTTGTTGCTGCATAGTCATTTTACCGCATGGGCAATGGTGTGAGCACTGCCAAGAATAGTTATACAAAAAATGATACTGTACAGCTAAATACTTGTACACCGATAATTTTTGTATAGCATTGATTTTTTGTATAGTTGTGTAAAAGTATGTATGGATTTCAATATGCTGCTTTAAATGAGCTAATAAGTAAGCTAAAAATATAAATCACCTTCGGTATAAGGTCATCTATTTAGCTGGGATATGAGCGCCATGGGTATTAGCCAGAAGTTACTAAACTATTTTAATCGTAAGAACTCGAAATCGACCCAAAAAAACCGCACACGGTTTAGAAATGATATTTGTAATCATTGGGATCTCGATTACATGTCTTCAGCCGAGCTAGAAGAGCGTCTGTTGGAAGATGTTGTTGAAACTACCATAGTTCACAAAAAAGAAGATCCGTCTTAACCTTGCCATTGGGCGGGCAATGCTTAGTGTGATGGGGTTTAACTTAGATTAAACATTGGTTCTGGTTTCATTGTCTTGCCTTAATAAATACCGTACAATATCTGCCCTGATTTAAGCATGTTTGACATGTGGTTAAATTAGCTGGGGTAATGCCCATTTCCGTGATGTCGCCACTTATGGCGCGTTGCATTGATGAATAGTAAGTGATTTCAAAACTTACACGACGTAAAGGGATCCTAACGCATGGTAACCATTCGTTTAGCTCGTGGGGGCTCTAAAAAGCGCCCTTTCTATCATTTAACTGTAGCTGATCAGCGCAATCCGCGTGACGGTCGCTTTATTGAGCGTGTGGGTTTTCATAA
>Ga0209712_10000845_pt1 | contig 26502 bp, 16 predicted proteins | sample ArcOceMetagenome_FD_187443 | JGI IMG/M metagenome (GOLD analysis project Ga0209712, IMG submission 187443) | Marine eukaryotic phytoplankton communities from Arctic Ocean - Arctic Ocean - Greenland ARC118M Metagenome (SPAdes) (version 2) | ecosystem: Environmental > Aquatic > Marine > Oceanic...
TTAAGTAAGGTTTTTAGACGGCAGCTGATAAGTTGCCTTTTTTATTTTTGCTAGTATCAAAACGGTGGCGTAATTAATCTTATAATCGATAGTAAAGCAAAGGTATTATTTGCTAGCGATATATTTGGTATGTCTGACGCTTTTTCAGCCTTTTCAAAAGATGTTTATATTACCGTTCACGCCATTAAAATCCTCACCTTACACATAACCTCAAACTCGCTTCCAGAATGAACAACAAGCTTATCAGTATGGATTTATGAATAAGCATTCAATCCGACAGCTTATAGCCATCATTACCAGATGTTAAAGGTACTTCTTACAAAATATAAGTGATACAGCTTTTTTGTTGATGTAAATGATACGAAACGTAAGGCATTAAAATATATATAAGTTTTTATTTATTGTTTTGCTAAGTGACCTAAAAGTGCGTTTTAATAGTGAATGTGTCTATTTCAATATTGTCTAAGGCTATCTGTATGTTTAAACTGAATAAAAAAGACTTATTATTAGCTAGTGTTACTTGTTTCCTATTGTCCTGTTCGGCAACCCAATCTGATGTGCCTATTGTTATTAACGATGACGCGTCACAACCAAAGTTAATCAAAGCAGCTCAGTCGATCCCAACTAACATTCAGTCTAAACTGTTAACCCTAGAACAAATCATGGCTGATCCTGATTGGATGGGACGCCAACCTACTTCTGCGTATTGGGCTGATGATAGTAACGCTGTGTTTTATAAACAAAAGCAGCTAGGTTCGCCCTTATCTGACTTATGGACTAAATCGATAAATGATCAAAGCAATGGCAATAAAGTAGAGTTAGGTGAACTGCACTTACATGCCTACGAAAAACGTATTGTTAGTCAAAATAAAAAAATGGCCGCATGGGTATTTGAAGGTAATGTTTTTGTTAAAAACCTTGCAAATAATCAATTAAAGCAGCTAACCAAAGACAACAAACAGCCATACAAGTTAATGTTTATAAATGATGGGCGTTTAAGTTTTCAAAGTGGTGATGCAATTTATGCTATTCACCCAGAAAAAGGTCTTTATGAGCAACTCGTCTCATGGAAATTTGCCGATGAACCTAAGGCATTAGATGAGCCTGAAGATTACATTGCCGAGCAACAACAACAGCTAATTGAAGTGGTGGCTTTAAAACGTCAGCAAAAAACTTTACGTTTTAAAAGAGAACAACAGCTTAATCAGCAAAATAATACCCTTGCCCCTGCTGATTTTTATTTTCCAGAAGATAATGAAACCGTAGAAGTAAGTTTATCGCCTAACGGAAAGTGGTTAGTGCTGGTTGAACAAGAACAGTCTAGTTGGCGTGATGATGGTGATGTTATGCCTAATTATATTAATGAAGACGGAAGAATAACCACCGACAATGTGCGCCGAAGGGTTGCTGATGCTCAACCAGTAAAACACAATATTTGGATACTCAATTTAGATAATAGATCGAAGCGAAAACTCAGTTATAACAGTTTGCCTGGATATAACGAAGACGTATTAGAAGCGGTGAAACGTGAGAACGCTGAAGCTAAGGGTGAAAAATATACTGCCAATCGCCTGCCTAGAGATATTAGCCTTATGCAAGATTGGTATTGGTCGCAAGGCGCTATTCAATGGCATGTCGATGGTGAAAATGTTGCGGTTATGCTGGAAGCGTGGGACAACAAAGACAGATGGCTTGCTACCATTGACACTGCTAAGGCAACTTTAATCAATCAACACAGATTACATGATAATGCTTGGGTTAATTATAAGTTCAACAGCTTTGGCTGGTTAAATACAAGTGCTGATCTGTACTATTTGTCTGAGGAGTCAGGCTATGCACATCTTTATCTTAAACCGCTAAATGGTCAAGCTAGAGTCGTGACATCTGGAAAATTTGAGGTGGACTCTTTAACGTTAACCTCAGACGATCAATTTATGTATTTTAAGGGCAATAAAAAACATCCGGGTATTTACGAGATATACCGTGTGACTTTAGCTGACAATACGCTACAAGAAATAACCAACCTTAATGGCATGACAGATTATAAATTAAGCCCAGATGAACAGTCGTTATTACTGACTCATTCGAGCTTAGTACGCCCACCAGAGCTATATCTACAATCTGTTGATAACCAATCAGTTTCGCAGCTAACTCAAACAACAAGTCAGGCATTTCTGGACATAAACTGGCTTGCCCCCGATATAGTGCCAATTCAATCTTCACATACAGAAAAACCCATATATTCGCGGATATATACCCCCAGGAATATGCAAGCTGGTCAAAAGTATAAAGCTATAGTATTTAATCATGGCGCAGGATATTTACAAAATTCTCATCTTGGGTGGTCGGGCTATTTCAGAGAATTTATGTTTCACAACTTGTTGGTTCAACAAGGTTATGTGGTACTTGATATGGATTATCGGGCATCAGCTGGGTATGGGAGAGATTGGCGCACGGCTATATATAGGCAAATGGGTACGCCAGAAATCCAAGACCTTGAAGATGGTGTTAAATGGTTAGTTGCAAACCTTGATGTGGATGCAAAAAGGGTCGGAACTTATGGTGGATCTTACGGAGGCTTTATGACTTTCATGGCACTGTTTAATTATCCTGATTTATTTCAAGCGGGTGCCGCTTTGAGACCTGTAAGCGACTGGGCGCACTACAATCACGGTTATACATCAAACATACTAAATACACCTGATATCGATCCAATTGCTTACGAAAGGAGTTCTCCTATCTATTTTGCTGAAGGTCTGGAAAAACCATTACTAATTAATGCACCTATGATAGACAGTAACGTATTCTTTGTAGATGTGGTGAGGCTAGTTCAGCGTTTGATTGAATTAGAAAAACAAGATTTTGAAACGGCAGTTTATCCAGTTGAATCACACGGTTTTGTGCAACCCAGTTCATGGTTGGACGAGTATCGTAGGATCTATAAATTGTTTGAAGTTAATTTATAAATATGTTGTTAATTGTCATGAACGGCACTCTGATTTTGCACACTCTGTTTAATGATGACAGTGAACATAATTATTGATAGTGGTGAGGCTTTCAGGTTCAGAGTTGCGCCTGAGATTGCTAAGGAACAGTATGATAAATAAGCCTTGTCAAATCATACAATCATTATGAAAGTAGTCTGTTAACCTAATAGTGATACAAGTTGTAATGCTCAGAAATATGGAGTGCTTTCAGTTATTACTTTGAGATCATTGGATATGATGTTTAGCGTGGTGAGAGCTTTTAACTTGAATATTTTCACTGTTTACTCTTATCTATTAACGTTTCAAATACTTCTAGATATAGCGCCATGATGAATATCTAAATAGTCTCAATATGTATTGTATTTATTGTGTTTTATTAATAGGCAAGTTAACCACTTATTTTATGGCTTTTGCTGCGCTAGTTGAGCGTTATTTACTAGCAAATAATACATGATTATAATGCAGCCAGAGATTGTTCCAAACAAGTGAGCATCAACCGCGACATTAGCCTCTATAAGTTTGGCAACATCTGCGCTGGCTCCAAATACTTGTTCGTATATAACCTTAACCCACACAATTATAAACATTATCCATCCGGTCTTTAATTTTTGTCGAATATCAAAATAAGCGCCAATGACAAACAAACCATGAAGTACACCAGACAAACCAACGTACCACTGCATTTGCTGTGCAAAGTAATATATGCCTAAAGATGTCCCCAAACACAACACTAAAAATTGAATCAAGTAGCGATGCATTTTATAGTAATGACCGTGCAATGCCCATAACAAGGTTAATCCTGTTAGGTTTAATAACAGATGTGAGGTGTTAGTATGCAGTAAATGCCCTGTTATTAAACGCCACCACTGAAAATGATTAAGTTGATCCCTGTCATAAGCGAAAAAATTACTGCTCATTGGCTCGGTAAGGGCCAAAACAATACTAACGATTACTATTAACAAGGGAATTAGGCTGTATTTTAAATTTACAGGTAAATAGGACATATTATTTTGTTAAATTGTCAATGAAGCTATGTTACCTAATTTTATTTGGATAAGTTAGCTTCCGTTCATGTTATTGATTTATTTTTAGAATATAGTAAATCAGTTAAAATTATAGAGACAGGCTTAGGTCTAAATTCATCGGTACAGTCGTTGGGGAAACCCTGATTATGGCTTAGAAATAGGTTCGATAACATGGCCTCATTTTTATGAGGGTAAAATTCATGTTCAGCCAAATACTAACCTTTTTTATTTTGTTTAAGGTTTAGTCTAAAGGTAACCGCTCATTGATATTAGCCCAATTGTGAATACGTGGCGCTTGATTGGCTTGTAATTCAGCTGAGTTTTCCTTGTATTAATCTTCAAAGCCACAACAATTAAGACACCTATTAAATTTAGGCTACATTCTACAAGCAATTTGCCAAAAGTGACCAAGTAAAACCCATGCAGTGATAAAAACGAGACTTTAATTGTAGAATTAAAAACAATAATGGAAAATGAGCTTTAAGGTAAAAAACGGCGATGATGCTACTAGATTAGTTGACGATGAAATGATTAACGGGTTGGGGGCAAAAATAAATTAAAAAGCTATAGAAAACTATGCCTAATTCAAACTGACCTCATCTACTGTCCAGATATTATCTGTTTTTACCAGTTTGACAGTACGGATATCTTTCAATATGTCGCCATTTAACTCTCCCTCAAAAAATAAGGATATTTGTGCTTTTTTAGCGAATTCCTTTCTGCCTGCACTGCGTGTTTTAGAACTTATAGATACCTTATCGAAACGCATATTTAGCAAGTGATTCTGGACACCTTTGTTGGTGTGATAGGAACGTATTAAGCGTTCCATTTTAGGTGAGCTTAGCTTTATAGCACCTTCAAGCCCTTTGTCACGGTAAATGTGCTCAAAAAATTCAATCGCAGCATATTCAGGATTGGCACTATTTAACATACCAAATTTACCACCACCTTGTTTCGAGGGGGACTCGTCACATCCACTGAAATGCACAGTAAATATTAAGATAAAAATGATTTTTTTTAACATAATAATTTCCATCTTGATAGTTGAAGAATTACAAATAACAGTAACAAACTTACTCTAATGTTTTTATCTTATCGAATTTTAATATCCAAATTACTAGGGAGACACTAACCTCCCTATCAAATTCATGTCAACATTAACTACTTAACTGACAAGTTCATACTATTACTGGACATTTTCTGACTCAGAAAACTCACCTGCAAATAAAGGACTACTTAAATAACGCTCTGATGCGCTGGCCAAAATAACCACAATGATTTTGTTTGCATTTTCAGGTTTCTCTGCCCAACGTTTGGCTGCAACTACTGCCGCACCTGAAGATATGCCTGCTAAAATACCTTCTTCTTTCATTAACCGATGCGTCATGGCCATACAATCTTCATTACTTACTTGTTCAACCGCATCCAGCATATCTAAGTCTAAGTTGCCAGGTATGAAACCTGCACCTATGCCTTGAATTTTGTGTGGTCCTGGAGTGAGAGCTTCACCTGCTTTGGCTTGTGTGATAACCGGCGAGTCCGTGGGTTCAACGGCCACAGTGGTAATGGCTTTGTTTTGAGTGTTTTTGATATACCGGCTTACTCCAGTAATAGTGCCTCCTGTGCCTACACCCGCTACAAAGATATCAATTTTTCCATCTGTATCATTCCAAATTTCAGGGCCAGTGGTTTTTTCATGTATTTCGGGATTTGCTGGGTTTTCAAACTGGTGCATAGGGATATATTTTAATGGATCAGAAGCAACAATTTCATTGGCAGCAGCAATAGCACCTTTCATACCCTTAGGCGCTTCTGTCAAAACCAAATTTGCTCCCATGGCTTTAAGTAACTTACGACGCTCTAAACTCATTGAACTAGGCATGGTTAATGTGATTTTATAACCTCTAGATGCCGCAACAAACGCAAGGGCTATACCAGTATTGCCACTAGTTGCCTCAACAATTTCATTGCCTGGTTTAAGTAATCCTTTTTTTTCAGCATCCCAAATCATATTTGCACCAATGCGGCATTTAACACTGAAACTTGGGTTTCTTGATTCAATCTTTGCGTAAACATTACCGCCTGTAACACGATTAAGTTTGACCAAAGGTGTTTTACCAATGGCGAGTGAATGGTCGTCGTATACTTGCATTGTTATTTCCTTACTTAATATTATATTTTTACGAATAATCTTTGATTGTTACACTGGAGATTGAATATTGATATAGCCTGTTATTTTTATATATAAAAAACAACAATAGGCCATATAAATATTATTGATACATATAGAGTGTAAAACTGTTTTATCATAAAGATATTCGTAACTCGAGATAAGAGGGTGAGGTCTGATTTTAAGAGCTTTTTCGCTATATCTTATGGTTAATCAATTGTTAATAAAGTTTGAGGTTTTACATGGCGTTTATTGGTACAGAAAAATATATTGCTAGTCGTGAGTTGCAACTTGCTGTCAACGCGGCTATCACGTTACAAAAACCGTTGTTGATCAAAGGTGAACCAGGCACGGGTAAAACTATGTTGGCAGAAGAGCTAGCAAAAAGTTTAGATGCCAATTTGATACAGTGGCATATTAAATCTACGACTAAGGCCCAACAAGGGTTGTATGAATATGACGCTGTATCGCGTTTACGTGACTCGCAATTAGGTGATGAAAAAGTACATGACATCGGTAACTATATTGTCAAAGGTAAATTATGGCAGGCATTTGATGCAGAAAAGCGCACCATATTATTGATTGATGAAATAGACAAAGCAGATATCGAGTTTCCAAACGATTTGTTATTAGAGCTGGATAAAATGGAGTTTTTTGTATACGAGACTCAACAATTAATTAAAGCTAAACAACGTCCTATTGTGATCATCACATCGAACAATGAAAAAGAATTGCCCGATGCTTTTTTACGCCGTTGTTTCTTTCACTATATCCAGTTCCCTGATGCTCAAGAAATGCGTCAGATAGTGGATGTGCATTTTCCAGAGATAAAAAAAATATTACTAAATCAAGCTTTGGAATCATTTTTTGATCTACGTGATGTACCTGGCCTTCGTAAAAAGCCATCTACTTCAGAATTATTAGATTGGTTGAAATTATTGGTGGCTGAGGATATTCCGGCTGAGGCATTACAGAATAAAGACGGTAAGCAAAGTATTCCTCCGCTTTATGGCGCGTTGTTAAAAAATGAACAAGATATCCATCTATTCGAAAAACTGGTCTTTATGGCGCGTCGTTAATGTTAATTGATTTCCTTTTTAAACTCAGAGATTACGGCTTATCAGTGAGTCTAAGAGAGCTCTTGGATTTGCTGAACGCGTTAGAAAAAGGTGTCATATTTGCCAATATTGATGACTTTTATTTTTTATCAAAAATGATCATGGTTAAAGATGAAAGTCAATTTGATAAATTTGATCGTGCATTCGCTGACTATTTTGAAGGCGTGCAAAGTATTGATTTGTTTGGTAAGGATATACCGGAAGAGTGGTTAAAAAATGCATTGGAAAGGCATTTCAGCGAGGAAGAGAAAGCACAAATTAAAGCACTGGGTGGTCTTGAAGAGTTGATGCAAACTCTTAAAGAACGTCTAGCTGAGCAAGAAAAACGTCATCAAGGAGGCAATAAATGGATTGGTACAGGCGGTACATCACCTTTTGGTGCTAATGGATACAATCCAGAAGGTGTGCGTATTGGCCAGGAAGGCAATAGAAATTTTTCTGCAGCAAAAGTGTGGGATAAACGAGAATTTAAAAATCTAGCGGGTGATGTTGAGTTAGGCACACGGAACATTAAGGTTGCGCTGCGTAAACTTCGTAAGTTTGCCCGTACAGGCGCTACTGAAGAGTTAGATATACCGACTACTATCGGTGCAACGGCTAAAAATGCTGGGTTTTTAGACATTCATATGGTTAAAGAGCGTCACAACGCAGTGAAAGTGTTGATGTTTTTTGATGTGGGTGGCTCGATGGATGCCCATATTAAAGAATGTGAAGAATTGTTTTCAGCTGTGCATACAGAATTTAAACATCTTGAATATTTTTATTTTCATAATTGCGTTTACGAAGGTGTCTGGAAAGACAATAAAAGGCGTGAGTCAGAAGTCATACCTATTGCTAATGTTATTCACAAATATGGCGCTGATTATAAACTGATATTTGTGGGTGATGCCACTATGGGCCCCTATGAAATAACTTATCCAGGTGGTAGCGTAGAGCATTGGAATGAAGAAGCTGGTTCTGTTTGGATGCAACGTTTACTTCATCATTTTGAAAATGCAATATGGCTTAATCCGCAGTTAAATCAGTATTGGAATTATTATGCCTCAGTGAGCATAATGAAAGAATTGATGACTGACAGAATGTATCCCCTAACGTTAGATGGAATAGGAGAGGGGATAAAAAGCCTAACTAAAAGAAGTGGATGAAATAACCGGTTATGGAAAAACACATCACCTTAGAAGCGAGTCAATCAGATAATAATGTAGAGTCTGAATCGACAGATAATATCCATAGTATTGCGGATTTAACTCGCAAAGAAACCCGACAAATTGTCACACCATATGCTTTTTTTGTAGCTGACGATTTGCTGGGTACACCGCTTGCAGGACCGTTTCGCCGGGGATTTGGTTTACTCATAGATTTGTTTTTTATTACTTTGTTAACACAAGTCAGCAGCTTAGTTTTAGCTGCAGTCGCTGCTTGGACCTTTTTTAGAGCCGGTAATAGATTAAAGACTAAAAAACGTTTTAACGGGGTTCGAGTTTTTCTTAGGCTACTAGTGGCGTTATTATTATTTGTTGTGGCTTTGGGCATTGTTGATGAGATTAATGAAGAAAACCCTTCTGTTCGAGACCCATCTAATGCTGCAGTAAACACTGACACTTCTGTGGAAGGAATAACGTTGGTGGCTTTAACGGCAAAGTTTTTGCTTAAGACCAATGCAATGAAACAACAGGTTGCACAAGGTGAGTGCGAACCTACCTATGATTGTTTACAATCTTTAGGCGAAGAACTTGTACAAGATGTCGTTGCTATTGGTTTAAATAGAGATGCTATAGAGGGGATTTTGGAAGGGTATCAGGACTCAGTATCTGAAAATCTGTCTAACGAACAACACACAGAATTAACTAGCCATATTCTACAATTTATTGATATAAAAAAAACTGCTTATGATAATAAGAGTAATGAGCAAGCTTCTATTGAAAAACTCCCTACTAAGCTAGTCGAAAACCATTCAGAAAAGGACAATTCTTATACTCAATATAAAAGTTTAATTAATTGGTTAAAAAAATTAGTCGAAGAATTAGGTCTTGGGCTTGGATGGGCAGCGTTTTATTTCAGTATATTTACCGCATGGTGGAAAGGACAAACACCGGGAAAAAAAATGATGGGTATGAAAGTAATTAAACTAGACAACACACCTTTAAACCTTTGGGAAAGCTTTGGCCGTTATGGTGGATATGCGGCTGGTTTTGCAACGGGGCTTACCGGGTTTATGCAGGTCTTTTGGGATCCTAATCGTCAAGCGATTCAAGATAAAATATCAGAAACATTAGTGATTGATTTACGCAAGCCTAAAGTACCTTTTATTAAAGAAACGACGTCATTACCCCATGGCAAATAGAATAAGCCAGTTACTGAGACACTGGTCAAAAAATAGAGATAAATATTTGTGGGTATTGGCCACTATAATTGAAACTGACGGTTCGTCCTACCGTAAAGCTGGGGCCATGATGTTGATAAATGACATGGGGCAATATTTTGGTTTGTTAAGCGGCGGATGTTTAGAGTCAGATATAATGCGTCAAGCTAGACGCTGCTGGGATAATCAACAAAATCGGATTGTTGAATACGATATGCGTCAAGAAGAAGATCTTGCTTGGCAACTGGGTATTGGTTGTGGAGGAATGGTGAAAATTTTGTTGCAGCCGGTAAGCGCAAAGAATTATTATTTAGATCTTGATGTACTGAATTGTTATTTAGAACAAAGACAAATGGTCGAATATCATCAACAAATTGATGAAGGTTTCCCATTAAATAAAATACTGCCTGTAGGTGATAAATCCCAAAATTTAATCACTAGTGAGCAAGTAAAGAGCTGCGCTAAATTTTTTATACAATTACTATGTCCCAGCCCGTTAATAGCTGTATTTGGAGCTGGTGTGGATGCAAAGCCAGTAGTATCTATAGCTGCTGAGTTGGGATGGGAGGTGTTACTTATCGATCCTCGTGTTGGTTACGCAAAAACCGAATTTTTTACAAAGGCCACTCAGATTGTACGCCAGCCTTTTGACGTATTGTATAGTGCGACGTGGCTTAATCAAATAGACGCAGCATTGATTCTAACTCACAACATAAAACTTGATGCTGAAGCTTTAAAATTAGTTCAAAAAAGTAGTGCAAAATATGTTGGATTGTTGGGGCCTATTCATCGCACTGACAGGGTATTAGATATTGCAATGTTAACCAGAAATAACTTATCTAAACCTTTAGCTAACCCAGTAGGATTGCAAATAGGTGCTGAACTGCCGGAATCCATTGCTCTGAGTATGTTAGCAGAAGTACATGCTGCATTAGAAAATGCAGACGGATTGTCTATCAGTGGTGTACTAAATCAGTGAAGACCGAGTTAATATTATTGGCAGCTGGGCAAAGTAAACGGTTCGGTGGAATAAAACAGTTAACAGATATTTATGGCCAACCTATGATTTGCCATTGCCTCTCCCAATATCGTCAAGGTGAGACGTGGATAGAAGGCATTACAAATGGATACGTAGTGTTGGGTTCAAATGCAGAGTTAATCACTCAAGTCCTGCCTGATGAAGTGAACAAATACATTGTTAGTGCTTGGCAGAAGGGAATGGGCCATACTTTGGCGCAATCCATAATGAATGTTGCCAGTGATTGCTCTCATGTGTTGATTGGTTTAGCAGATCAAATCGCCTTAACACAACAAATGATAAACGGGTTGTTAGGAGAGTCAAAAAAACACCCCACACATATTGTTGCTACTCAGTATTTTAACGGGCGTGGGGCTCCAGTGATATTCCCGAAACAATATTTTTCTGAGTTAAGTCAATTAACTGGTGATAACGGCGCAAAATCCCTGCTTTTACAACACTCGCAACAGGTTATTAATGTCCCAATACCAGAGGCTGCATTTGATATAGATACACGCCAGGACCTTGAAAAAGTCTAATTCTATTATAGGTTTAGTTTTTTGATTAGGGTGCATATTGGTAACACTTATGTATCGCTGAAAGCAAATCAGCAATGTAATAACTTGTGATACCTTCTGATATAAATAGGTGTTAAGTTTGATTTTTCCAATGTGTAAAGTTTATACATTAACCTTTTTTATATTTTATATTACTGGGTTACCGTTGTTTGTATTTATTCATAGTTATTGCAGTAATTTAGTTTTAGCTAAGCGAAATTCTTCATCACTTAAATAGCCTTGCTGATGTAAATTGACTAACTTATCCAGTGCATCAACCAACTCAGTTTGTGATTTTTCTTGGTGTGCGGGTTTCGAATCATTGCTTTTATGCTTTATTGGTACATGGATTGAATCTTCAATTTTGTCATGTATTATTTGTTGTGGTTTGCTGTATTGCTTTGGCGGCATCTTCATATCAGGATGAAAGTATTTAACGATAGGAATTATACGAGTCTCTGTTCCTTTGAAGTTGATACATTTTGAAATACTCCAACATAGCTCAATAAGTAATTCTATTACCTCATTATATTTTATACTTGTTACTCTGATGTTTCCTTTTCTCAGATATAGACTCACTTTGAAACTATCAACTTCGACGAATAACACTATCTCGATATGCCGAGTGTCTTCAATCTGAATTTTCGTATAATACTCTTTAGAAAAAATAGCACGTAGATCTGCTTCAATTTGATTGTTTAAAGCTTTATCAGGCTCGTCATTAATAATATTTATAATATTATTATTCAACAATATTTCGCATCGAATAATGTCGCCAAGGTTAAGCGTTTTGTAGTCCTTATCCTTGTCCCCTTTAAACAGCCTAATAGTTTGTGTGGTTGGCTCATATTTTAATCGCAGATGCTCTTTATCTAATAGAACGTCAGGGCTATCGATTTCCTTTTTTTTGCGATATAAAAAAATCAAAAATAATGACAATCCTGTCAATAAACTTATATGCAAAATATAACTATCAGATTTACCCGCTATCGTGCTTGACTCAGTCGCACTAGATACAATTACCTCGGGAATGATTAACTTCAAAGAATATATCTTACTTTCATGGTTATCAAAAAGTATTATCTCACCTTTACTATCTTGATGAATGTTGACATGAGAAGATTTTAATAGATGGTCTTTAAAAAGGATTTCCTCGAACAGTGGTAATTCGTTATTTAAAGGTGCAAGTGCAAGAGAATTTAAATACCATTTACTATCTAGTCTTTTTAAAAAAATGAACTTATTCCTGAAACTAATAAAGTCACGTCCCTGATAAAGCAGGATTGCTGACATTTCATTGGGTTGCTGCCAAAGAATCTTAGACCCAGACTGGGTGAGTAAATTATCACCCAGTATTGTTTTGCTCAAACGGTATTGTTCATTGTTATTATGTTGGACAAAGATTGCAGTGTGATCGTTTTTAGCCCAAAAAAAACGTTCAATATTTTGGATACCCATAACCACTATTTCATTATTAACTTTGGGGTCTTTGATGAAAGGATTAGTCGCTAGAACAGTGAAGTTAAGTGTCCCAAAAACATCTGGATCAATGCGTAATATTACCCCAGAGTATAGTGGGTGTTCTTTAAGTTCATCTATATAACTTAAAGAAAAGTAAAGCTGTCCATAATCAACGTTCCAAGATTTCTGATATGGGTCAAATTTAAGGTTTCTTATACCGCTGTTTTGATTCTGTATAGGAATGCGTATCACTTCCCTTTTAGTTTTATGATCTATATTTTGTTTGTCAAAATCATACTTCCAAGCTGTGACAACCGTTTCAAAACCAAATGTATTACTAGCATCATTCAGTGTTAATCGATCTTTGTTGATTTTTGGGTTAAATTTTGTGGTGTGGGCTGTATATATAGTGGCGTATCCCGAATGATCAGGTCTCGTGAAGCTTGGATGCAGGGCCATTGCAGTAAGGGAAATAAAAGTTTGGTTATTCGAAGATAATACTAAATTTAAAATTGTATTTTGGTTGTTTTTAGAATGTTGGCTCGTAAAATAAACATGCCCATTATCTTGTGCTACAAAAAAATCACCTTTATTTGTCGGACTAGCTAACGGTTCCAACCATACTGCATCAGAGTCGACATCGTTTAACTCACTTAAATCAACTATGAATTGTAATTGATATTGTTTTGAAAAAACTATTTTCGGTAAAAACAATATACAAATCGCTATCGTGTAAATGACAATATGAAATGATTTTATATGAAAATTTATAATAATTTGATTGTCCATTTAATGCTTTAACATTCAACATGATGTATAAAAAACAAACACCATATTTACATCCCTTTACAGATTAGCTTATATTAATACCTTGTCTCTACTTATATTAATACCTTGTGTCTAATAAAAGAAAGTGTAATCAGCTGTTTAGCTGCAATTGATTACGATTTAATAAAAATATTAAATCGTATCAGGTTTGAATAAGCAGTCAAAATAATGCGTCAGTATTTTCGTATGTCGAGTAGGTAGAAGTTTTACCAACCTTAATATTTATAAAAACTCAGTTTTAATGCCTATCATATCTTGGTAACCCGACTGCATGACATAATTGTTAAAAAGTTTAGATAAATGCAACGCACATTTATACTAGTAAATCAGAATATAAAGATAGACCTTAAGATTTTGACAGTGATTTGTGGATGTTAAAAATAAATTAAAGCTCGGTATTTAAAATAAGAACGAATGAGTGTTTGAGAGTTTTATTTGTCTAAACAGGCTACGTGATGCATTTTAAATTGTCCGGTTTGTGTTAGGTTTATTTTTATTAGATGTCATCCTTTTAGATTTAACTCTTTAAAATTAATAATTCTGCCCAACATTTATGTCATGAAACAAAATAAACGCTTGTCACAAAGTATCCTGTATTCAATATTAGCAATTACCTTTCTGTGGTGCTTAAAGTCTGCTGAAATTTTGTTCGGATTAAATTTATCTTTTATGGGATTGGTGCCCTTAGATGCACAAGGTATGTTAGGTATTATCACAGCGCCTTTAGTACATGGTTCTTTGGAACATATTTTTAATAATACTTTTGCGATCCTTATTTTAGCTAGTTTTTTGTATTATGGTTATCCTAATTCTTGGTGGAAGGTGTTAATTTTTGTGTGGGTTTTGTCCGGTCTAGGTGTGTGGTTTTTTGCCCGTCAGGCTAACCACATAGGTGCTAGTGGTGTGACACATGGTGTGTTTTTCTTTTTGTTTGTGGCCAGTATATTTCGCCGCGATAAAAGTTCAGTCGCTATAATGATGATTGCTTTTTTACTTTACGGTGGTATGACAATGTCGATTTTTCCTAGAGAAGAAGGTATCTCTTTTGAATATCATTTTTTTGGAGCCTTAGCAGGTATGATAGCTGCTTTCATATGGCGAGACAGTGATCCTAAACCCGTGTTGAAACGCTATGAATGGGAAGAGGGGGCTTATAATGAAATCGATATTGGAGACGAATGGCAGGTAGAAGATCCAACAGAATCAGATGATGAATCACGAATACACTAAGGGCATAATGCACACAAACACTTCGACGATAACCGATAAGTTCACTTTATTATTAAGGGTTCGATATGGAGAATGTGATGCTCAGCAGGTTGTGTTCAACGCTCGTTATGCTGATTATATTGATATCGCAATGACTGAATATTTCAGAGCCGCAGTGGGAGGGTTTCATGTTTTACTTGATCAAGGCTTAGACAACCAAGTGGTAAGCTTGCATATTGATTGGCTTTCTTCTGCAAAGTTTGATGATGTTCTGGCGATTACGGTAACATCAAAAAAGGTTGGCAATACTTCCTATTCATTTGATGTATTGATTGCAGATTTTACATCACAAAGGCTGATTGCTCAGAGCACTATGACTTATGTGATGGTCGACACCCTCAAATACCAAAAAGCCTGCATACCTGATTGGTTACGAAAAGAGTTACTTTTACCCTCATCATTTCTATTGGTAAACCATGCAGGAGTTACTGCCTAGAATGAATGCTACTGTTGGTGGAAATATTGATGATAGTAATCGGTTTGATTAAAAAATGTCCCCCATTTTTATATCAATGGTAGGAATAGGCTCCATGTGAATAGGTCAAAATCCAAATCATAGAATAATAAATACAAGCAAGGGTTAAACTGTGTAGGCCATACAAATTACTGATGTTTTATATGGCTTATTGTTCCGTACTGAATCTACAACTTCAATCATTCTGCCTTGTAATTTCTTGAACTAGTGGGGTATCACTGATTGCTATGGAGACCTTAGATCGTCATAAACATTACACGATGTGGATTTATCTTTAATAATAAAAGCATGTCAAAATATTAACCTTAAGTGAAATTATTATTTATTTAAATTGGTTCTTAGTCATCTAACATCAACTTTAAATCAATATTCATTAGGTACTTAAACATTATTCAGCTTTGCGTGGCATGAAATACTAAACACATCTTTAAAAATCGTTATCTTGATATTTGTTACTGGTATAATATGTTTATTATTCGTAAGTTTACCAAGAGGGTGCATTAATGGCCGAGACAGATAGTCGTCCGACCAATTTTATTCGTCAAATCATAGATAAAGATATTAACGAAGGTTTACATACAAAGATTCAGACTCGCTTTCCACCAGAGCCAAATGGTTACCTACACATTGGCCATGCGAAGTCTATTTGTCTTAATTTTGGCATTGCCCATGATTATCAAGGACAATGTAACCTCAGGTTTGACGACACTAACCCTGAAAAAGAGGATATCGACTACGTTAATGCTATTCAAAAAGACGTATCTTGGTTAGGTTTTAAATGGGATGGTGATGTCCGTTATTCGTCCAATTATTTTGATCAATTATATGTTTTTGCCATTGAATTAATAAATAAAGGTTTGGCTTATGTGGATTTTTCAAGCCAAGAACAGATGCGTGAGTTACGTGGCACTCTAAAAGAGCCAGGTAAAAATAGTATCTATAGAGACACTTCGGTTTCTGAAAACTTAGCTTTATTTGAAAAAATGCGAGGCGGTGCTTTTAAAGAAGGTGAGTGTCTACTGAGAGCCAAGATTGATATGAGCTCACCTTTTATGTGCATGCGCGACCCTGCCTTGTACAGAGTACGCTTTGCCCACCATCACCAAACGGGTGATAAGTGGTGCATTTATCCCATGTATGATTTTACTCATTGTATATCTGATGCGATTGAGGGTATTTCTCATTCATTATGTACACTTGAGTTTCAAGACAATAGACGTTTGTATGATTGGGTTCTCAGCAATATCACAATTGATACCACGCCTCATCAATACGAATTTTCAAGACTGAATCTTGAATACACAGTTTTAAGTAAACGAAAATTAATTCAATTAGTCGAAGAAAAACAGGTCAATGGTTGGGACGATCCACGTATGCCAACAGTGGCAGGCTTGCGCAGAAGAGGTTACACATCTGCATCTGTGAGAGAGTTTTGTAAACGTATCGGTGTGACCAAAATGGACAACATGGTTGAAATGTCTATGCTTGAAGCTTGTCTAAGAGAAGAGCTAAATGCAGATGCGCCCAGAGCCATGGCAGTGCTTGAGCCCCTGAAACTGATAATTGAAAACTATCAAAGTGATGATGTCGAAAACCTAATTGCACCAAACCACCCAACAAATGAATCTATGGGCCAAAGAAGTGTACCTTTTGGCAAAGAAATTTTTATCGAAGCAGAAGATTTTAAAGAAGAGGCCAACAAAAAGTTTAAACGTTTAGTGTTAGGCAAAGAAGTACGTTTGAGAAATGCTTATGTTATTAAAGCAGAACGAGTTGAGAAAGACGAACAAGGGAATATCGTCACTGTTTACTGCAGCTACGATAAAGATACCTTAGGTATAGCTCCTGCTGATGGGCGAAAAGTGAAAGGGGTTATTCATTGGGTGTCTGCAACGAAGGGTATTCCGGCTGAAATACGTTTATATGACAGATTATTTAAAGTACCCAATCCTGCAGCAGAAGAAGATTTATTAGCTTGTATCAATCAAGAGTCCTTAGTTGTTAAACAGGGAATCATTGAACCTAGCCTTGTTAATGCAGAAATTAATGAACCAGTTCAATTTGAAAGAACAGGTTATTTTTGCAAAGACCAAGATAGCCGAGTTGATAAGTTAGTCTTCAATCGTGCGGTAGGACTCAGAGATACTTGGGCGAAAATGGATCAAGGTTAAAGGACAAACTAAAGGACTATACAACCCGGACATTAACTGTCCGGTTTTTTGTTTAAGTCAGTTACTTTTTAAAATGCTGCAGGATTAAAGCACATATCAGCCTACTTGGGTTGCGCATCAAGCGTCTGACCATTCTCTGTACTTTTTTCATTGTCCATTAGGTATAAATACAGCGACATAATTTCTTCTGGCATTTTTAAATGATCTGCATTTTCTGCAGGGAAAGCCTTTGCTCGCATAGCCGTTTTAGTAGCGCCAGGATTGATGCAATTAAATCGAATGCTACTGTTATCATACTCATCAGCTAATATTTGCATCATGCCTTGGGTGGCAAATTTAGAAATAGAATAGGGCCCCCAATATGCAATCCCTTTTAAACCGACACTTGAAGTCGTGAATATAACCGAAGAATGAGGGGCTTTTTTTAAACTAGGTAATAATGCTTGAGTCATTAAAAATTGACTGGTTACATTCACCTGAAATACATTTTGCCAGTCTTGTTCACTAATTTGTGAAAAGGGTCCTAAATGTCCTAAGACACTGGCATTATGTAATAAGCCATCTAAACAACCAAATTGATCACTAATAGTGCTTGCCATACCCTGGTAGTGTTTTGCTGTTGCTCCTTTTAAGTCCAACGGCACAATGGCTGGTTCATTTCCACCATAATCCATTATTTCATCATAAACACTTTCTAACTTTATTACCGTTTTACCCAGCAAAATGACAGTTGCACCATGATTTGCATAGTGCAGTGCTGCTTGCTTTCCAATACCGTCGCCGGCCCCTGTGACTAGGATTGTTTTTTTATCGAGATAAAGCTTTGGAGGAGTGTAGTTATGCATAATAAACATCTAATTAAATCAATAACTAAATGATATCACTGAAGTACTGACCTAAGACAGTCATAGGCTTACAGTAGGTCAATATTTTTAAAGTGATTTTATATAAATTTTATAAATAGTCTGAAAAGGCAATAGTGTTGAGTTTTAAATGATGGATTCACACTATCTTAATTAAAATAGTGTGAATCCATTAAAAAAAATATTTATTACAATAGCCTTACGATGTTAAAAATTAAAAATAGAGGCGTTACAATGAAAAACACTATCAAGTGCAGGGATAATCACATTATTTGTAATTATCCGCTTGCGGAGGTGCTCTACCTCGATATGACTCAATAACAGATGAAACTCTGGATATTATTCTCAAAATGCTATTTGAACGGGGTATTTTAATCCGACTACTGCAGACCTAAATGTCCCAAATGATTTTTTAATGATCCAAAGCGGAAACTCTTTTGATTTTTCTTTAATTACAGGTGGAACTGTTAAGTTTAATTCAACTAATTCTCTGCATACACTTAGTGCGCTTGACGGTTGATTTGCAAATATGCTGTTTGCTATACGGTATCTTTGCCAGCCAACTTAGATATTGACGGCTCATCAGCTTCTGACTCATCTATTAGGACTTTAAAGCGACTTAAGCGCTAGAGGACACCTCCAAAACTTGCCAATCATTGGCTGCGTTTATTGGAGCACCCGGTGAACAATGTGAACTAGGTGAAGAATTAACCTGTCTCGTTGTTTTTTTGCCTCTTATACCGCAGGCACTGGTGCTGTAAACGTAATGCCTTTAACCCAATAAAAACTTTACTGCTACTGCTGTTCAGGTAATCCAAATAGCCGTGGTTGGACTGGTCGCTTGAGATGGGTTAATTGCTGCAGCGTCCGCCCCCAACGCCTAAATTAAACGCAAAAGAAACTGCTGTCGCGTTAGCAAATAAAAGTTTATTAGGAGATTTATCATCGTTTGATAGTAAACATGCATTTTAAACGGCTAATATAAATGTGCCTGCTGGTGAAATCTGTGCTGGTTTGTTTGATTCAGCTACGTTTGGAGCAACTCTTAAATGCTCACTATTGATTGCATCCTCACATCACTTTGTTGAATTTCTAACAGTTTTTGCAGTGTAAAATGGGATACCTGCTGAAACCGCCCTAGAACCAGCTTAATTAACCTTTTAGTAAGTAATTAATAATGATGAAGCAGTACTCATTAATGCTTTAACCTCTGTTGGTTTCATTGCTGAAACTATTACCTATGCTGCAGACCCCATTAGTTATGCCGCTGAATTAACAACTCCAATATTAATACAGTTGATCGGTGGTGGAAGAAACCATGATGTTGGAAGTATCGCGCAGACTGCTCAGGTTCATCTTGTCACCACATCCATAATTTATTTGTCGGACAACCACTAGCTGCTATCATCGATTTAGCGAAATTATCATCAACAGCCAAAGGAAGTGGCGTTGTCAGATTTATACCGGGGCCCATTCGTCACTTCTAAATCCTGAAATTAGTGCAGTAATCATCACAGAAATGCGAAGCCAAACGGAAGTATTTATACTTTCAGGTGCTGCAAACATAGTTGTTATTGAAACATCAGTGGTTGAAAATTAAATTAACAAGTTAAAAAAAACCAAGTTAATCACTTGGCTTTTTTTTTTTATATTTATCCCCATATCACTAAAAATACTTTTTAGGAGTACACCCGGTTGGATTTTTTATATGAGTACGGATTATTTATTGCTAAAGCGATAACAATAGTAGCGGCTATTCTTTTGGCGCTTGGTGGCATTATTAGTTTATTGAGTAAGCAAAAACATGGTAAAGGTCATCTTGAAATAAGCTCTTTATCAGAAAAACTAGAGTCGATCACTGAGTTTGCAAGAGGAGAGTTGTTGAGTGAATATGAACTTAAGCAATTTCACAAAGAGCAAAAGAAGACGCTAAAAGCCAAGAAAAAAGCGCAAAAAAACAAAGACACTGATGCACCATATGAAGGTCAAGTTTTTGTTATTGATTTTACTGGTTCGATGGACGCCCATGAGGTGGATTATCTGCGCGAAGAAGTCACGGCTATTCTTTGCGTAGCAAAACCTGAAGATGAAGTGTTAGTGAGACTTGAAAGTGGTGGTGGAGTAGTACATGGCTATGGTCTAGCTGCTTCTCAATTACAACGGCTCAAAGACAAAAATATAAAGCTCACTATTTCGGTTGATAAAGTTGCCGCAAGTGGTGGTTATATGATGGCCTGTGTTGCGGACCACGTGTTGGCGGCGAAGTTTGCAATTATTGGCTCTATTGGTGTGATTGCCCAGTTACCAAACTTCAACAAGTTGTTGAAGAAAAGTAATATAGAGTTTGAACAACACACCGCAGGTGAATTCAAACGTACTTTAACTATGTTCGGTGAAAATAACGAACAGGGCCGTGAGAAATTTAAAGCTGAACTTGAAGATGTACATCATATGTTTAAAGATTTTGTACAAGCCCAAAGACCAGAATTAGATATTGCTCAAGTGGCAACTGGTGAATATTGGTATGGTATTAAGGCAAAGGAGCTTGGTTTAGTCGATGAAATTCAGACATCAGATGATTACATATTAACAGCAAATGAAACCAAGAAAATTTATACGGTTAAATATAGTATGAAAAAAAGCTTGCCTGAGAGACTAGGCTTAGCTGCAAGTGTCTCAGTAGAATCTTTATTGATGAAACTTTGGAGCAAAAGCGAAAGCAGTTTTCGCTAATTAACTAGTTTGTCGAAGATGATTATTTAATCTTCTTCGACATTTCTTCTTCGACATTTAAAGTATCGCGCTAACACATACCAATCGGCAAATAAACGTCAATATAAAATCTATAACCCCCTCCGAAAAGCACCTATACAAATCAAGATCAAAGATCGCCAATCAAAATAAATCTATTTTTTGCTATATTTTGTTTGTTTTTAATGAATTTCAGGTTATATATTTATAGCGCTTGTTTTTTGAGCGTCAAAAGGACACATAAACCACTTCATGGACTTCAGGGACTTAATGGACTTTCAGGGTTCGAATTTTATTGCCTTAACCATTAAGCATTATAATAATATTAAGCTGGAAACAACTATGAGAAATTCAATATCTAAACTAACAAAAAATATTCGTTATATCATCGCTGCATCAGCCGCAGCGAGTGTAGTATCAGTATCACCTGTATTGGCACAAGAAGACGCTGATACAGAAAGCATCATCGTAACTGGAACAAGAATGACTGACCGTTCAGCTGCCGATTCTCCAGTACCAGTAGATATCATAAGCGGTGATGAATTTCGTCAGAACTCATCTGCAGATGTTCAAGATTTACTCCGCACTGCAGTACCCTCATTTAACATCAATAGCCAACCGATTAGTGATGCTGCAACTATCGTAAGACCTGCCAATCTTCGAGGTCTTTCACCAGATAACGTCTTGGTGTTAGTTAATGGTAAACGTCGCCACAGAGGTTCAATAATTTCATTCCTTGGTGGTGGTATTTCGGATGGTGCTCAAGGTGTTGATATTTCTGCAATACCATCAATGGCATTGAAACAGGTTGAAGTTTTACGCGATGGTGCATCTTCTCAATATGGTTCAGATGCTATCGCAGGTGTAATTAACTTTATTCTTAAAGATGACTCAGAAGGTTTTGAAGTTGTAGCGCGATATGGGTCTACTTATGAAGGTGACGGTAATAATTATACTATATCGGCAAATGCTGGACTACCTCTGGGTGATTCTGGATTTGTAAACTTGACAGCCGAAATACGAGATGTAGAAGGTACGTTAAGATCCGTTGTTAGAAATGATAGTCTTGGTATGATTGCCGCGGGCTATGCTCCAGCCGCAGATTTTAAGACAATAAACAGTTATACAAGCGATTTCTCTCAATACTGGGGTACACCTGATGTAGAAGACGATGTTAAGTTGTTCATCAACTCAGCTTTTGAAATCAATGAAAATGCAGAAGTCTATCTTTTTGGTAACTATGGAGAAAGAGCAGTAACTGGTGGTTTTTTCTATCGTAATCCACTTACAGAGGGTGCACAGCGCGGCGGTGTTTATAGAGGCCCAACAGTCGATCCTTTGACTGGTCTAAAAGCGGACATTGGTGTGCACTCTGTATTAGTAGGCGATCTTGATGGTTTAGGTGTGGGTGGCTCATGTATTGCGGGTATCCCTATTGGTGGTGCTGGAAATGTTACACCTGATCCCACCTTTCTTGCACAGGTAACCGCAGACTCAAATTGTTTCTCATTTATTGAAACTATTCCAGGTGGTTTTGTGCCAAGGTTCGGTGGTAATAATGAAGATTCCGCTTTTACTGTGGGTGTTCGTGGTGAAGTCAGTATTGGAACGGGTCTTCGTTATGACGTTAGTGCACAACGAGGTTCGAACAAAACTGATTTTTACATACGTAACACTATAAACGCTTCAATGGGACCGGATACGCCAAGAGATTTTGTACCTGGTGGTCAAGAACAAACTGAAACTCAGTTTAATTTAGACTTAGTATATAGCGTAGACATGGGTTTAGATTCTGACCTAAATATAGCTTTTGGAGCAGAATACAGAGAAGAAGAGTTTGACCTTTTTGCCGGTGACGCCGCTTCTTACGAATTGGGTGTGCTAGCCAGTCAAGGTTTCTCATCGAGCTCGAATGGTTTTGGTGGATTCCCTGCTACCACTTCTTCATCGCAAGACAGCACTGCATTTTATATTGATCTTGAAGCTGATATTACTGAAAAATTAACCATGCAGGTAGCGGTTAGAGCAGAAGACTTTAGTGAATTTGGAAATACCACAGATTATAAAGTGGCTGGTATTTATCATGTTAGTGATGATATTAGACTTCGTGGTGCTATTTCTACAGGGTTTCATGCTCCAACAGCAGGTCAAGCCAGCATAACTAATGTTACAACGCAAAACGTTCAAGGTGTACTTGTTGACCAAGGTACCTTACCTTTATCGTCCGCAGCAGGTCAGCTAGGAGCGGACTTTATTGAAAGTCTAGGCAATGGTAGACCTGAACTTGGCCCTGAGGATGCAAAAAACTTTTCAATTGGTTTGGGCTTTAATATTGCAGATACTACCTGGACAGTTGATTATTATAATATTGAGTTAACAAATCGTGTTGCACTTGGAGCCAATGTAGACTTTCTTGATGCATTAAATTATGCAGGAGGAGCAGGGTCTAATTTTGCAACAATCTCAGAAGCGTTAACAGGTTTAGATTCACAAGGTGTTATCGATCGCCAACAATTTGTTGGTTTAGATGACTTAGCACAATTTAGGTTTTTCTCAAACAGCTTCGATACAACTACTACAGGTATAGATGTCGTAGGTAATATAAACTTCGATTTTATGGGGGGAGAGTCAGGGATCACGGTTGCAGCTAACTATAACAAAACCGAAGTAGACAATTTAGGTACTGTTAACCCTATAGGTGCGGGACGTGTTTCAGCTATTGAAGATTTATTACCTAATATACGAGGCAATGTAGCGTGGAATCATACCAAAGATAATATCAGAACGTTGATACGTGCAAGTTATTATGGTGGGTGGGATGATACTGGAAACGGTGTCCCCGGAATTGGTGCAGAGCTATTAATTGATGTTCAAGTTGCCTATCAATACAACGATCAATTGGAATTTGTAGTAGGTGTAGATAATCTTCTAGACACTTATCCTGAAGAAAATCCAAGTGCAGGCGGAAATGGTCAATTGTACCCTGAATCAGCTCCGTTTGGTTTTAATGGCGGAACTTGGTATTTACAAGCGAGATACAACTACTAAGGAATTTAATTATACTCTTATATAACCACTCGCATAAAAACGAGTGGTTTTTTGTATTTCTTGTCCTATTTATGAGTATTTTACAATGAATAAGGACACTTGAAATAGTAGGGATTGTCATAAAAGTTAAGTTGTTTTTAAACTAATTGATAGGTAATTGGAAAGTAGTTAAATAGCAGTCTCAAATAATTATTGTGATAAGTGTCATTGTTGACAGTGATGATATTGAAAATTTAGTGTAACCAGTTTTCGCTAATTAATTACCTTTTTCGGAGAAGATTAAATAGTCTTCTCCGACATTTAAATGATACATTTTAACACTTCCCATCCGGCCAGTTTATAGTGTAAATCTTTGGCTATTTCACAATGTAAATCTTACAGTTACCCCCCTCAAAGCCCTATAGACAAAGCAAACGCTAAAATCCTCTATCAAAAAAAGTATATTTTTTATTTTCTGTATTTCGTTTGTTTTTAACGTATTACGGGTTTATAAGTTGTCTGCGCTCGATGTTTGTCAGCGTCAAAAGGACACACAAAACCATTAATGGACTTCAAGCACTTAATGAACATATAAGGTTCGTACTTTATTGCCTTATCCATTAAGCATTATAAAAAATATTAAGCTGGAAATAAATTATGAGAACTTCAATAACTAAACTTAGTAAAAGCATTCGTTGCATCATAGCTGCTTCCGCAGCAGCTAGTGTTGTATCCGTATCACCAGTAATTGCTCAAGAAGTAAATGACGATGATAATAGTTACGAAAAAATTGCCGTAGTTGGCTCACGTGCTGCTCCCCGTTCTATTGCTGACTCACCTGTACCTATAGACATTATAGGTGCTGAAGAATTATCAAGGTCAGGTAATACTGACATGTTAGAAATTTTAAAAGGAACCGTACCATCTTTAAATGTGCATACGAACCCGATTAGTGATGCGGCTTCCCTAGTTCGGCCTGCAAACTTACGGGGTTTGCCAGCCGACAGTACTTTAATACTGCTTAATGGTAAAAGGCGCCATCGTTCATCAGTAATCGCATTTTTAGGTGGCGGTATTAATGATGGGGCACAGGGACCTGACATATCTGTTATTCCAAGCATTGCCATAAAACAGGTCGAAGTGTTGCGAGACGGTGCGGCTGCTCAGTACGGTTCAGATGCCATTGCAGGTGTAATGAACTTTGTGCTTAAAGATGACTCCGAAGGCGGTACTTTATCGGTACGTCGTGGTGAGTATTATGAAGGTGACGGCACCTCCACTGAAGTTTCTGGTAATTTAGGTATGCCATTTACAAAAGATGGTTTTGCTAATGTCAGTTTTCAATATAAAAATGCTGACGCCACTAGTAGGAGTGTACAACGTCCTGATGCCGCAGCCTTTGGTGCAGCTGGTTTGGATGTGGCTAATCCAGCACAAATTTGGGGTTCACCTGAAATCAACGACGATATCACTATTTTTGGTAACGTTGGCTTGGACTTAGGTGATGATAAAGAGTTTTATATGTTCGGTAACTATTCTGAGCGTGATGTGCGTGGCGGGTTTTACTATAGAAATCCTCATACACGTGGCACAGTATACTCCCTTGATTCGGGTGCCACTTTACTTGTGGGCGATTTAACTCCTGGTCCTGTTGGTCAAATAAATACTGGATTAGGATTAGGTGATGGTGTTGATTGTCCAGTTATTCCTATTATCTCTGCAAATGTTACATCTCAACAGAATTATATAGATGGTGTACAAAATGACGCTAATTGTTTTGCATTTAATGAACTGATCCCTGAAGGTTTTACCCCTAACTTTGGTGGGAACATTGCAGATACATCCTTGACAATAGGCACAAAAGGCGAATTCAAAGACGGTTTTGCTGATGGTGTTTTATATGACTTAAGTGGCTCTGTGGGACGTAGTGAGTCTCAGTATGTTATTTACAACACTCTTAACGCATCTTTAGGGCCGACTACGCCTCGCGATTTTCGCCCTGGAAAGTATATTCAGCTTGAGAAAAACTTTAACTTCGACTTAGTCAAATTAGTTGATGCGGGTTTATATGAAGACGTTAATCTTGCCGGTGGTTTAGAATGGCATGAAGAATCATATGAAGTAGTAGCAGGTGATGTCGCCTCATATACTGCTGGACCATTGACTTCACAAGGTTTTGGTATTGGCTCAAACGGTTTTCCTGGTTTCAAGCCAGATGATGCCGGTGTGTCAACTCGAAGAAACTACGCAGCCTATGTAGATGTTGAAGCCCAAGTGACTGAAGCTTTATTATTAGGCGGTGCGTTACGATTTGAAGATTATGATACATTTGGTTCTACTACTAATTATAAAATATCTGCACAGTTCCATCTGACTGATGAGTTGTCATTACGTAGTTCAATTAGTTCTGGATTTCGCGC
>Ga0209712_10000846_pt1 | contig 26488 bp, 38 predicted proteins | sample ArcOceMetagenome_FD_187443 | JGI IMG/M metagenome (GOLD analysis project Ga0209712, IMG submission 187443) | Marine eukaryotic phytoplankton communities from Arctic Ocean - Arctic Ocean - Greenland ARC118M Metagenome (SPAdes) (version 2) | ecosystem: Environmental > Aquatic > Marine > Oceanic...
CTTCACTTTTTAAATAAAAAAAAAACACCCCGTCAAGATAAAAACTACTAAAATCTCAACGGGGCGCGCCTGTTAGTTATGAGGTAACAGAAAATGCTAAACTATTAATTTGTTTTTTATCGAGCCTATCCATTATTGTAATGAGCCGATCTGATAATGAACTGACAGTCACAATGTTTTTAAGGTAACAACGTAAAACGAGTCGCTCGTATTTATTAATGTCTGGAATTTGTTTCATCGACGATTTTACTAATGCATTCCCTCGTTGGCCAATTGCCTTTGCCGCATTCGTGATATATATATTCAACCAAACTATCAACCAACCTTTCTTTTAACTGATAAGAATCAAGTTCTTTAATTTCTTCTTTCTCGAAAGTCGGATCTTTTCCGCGAATTGGTTTAGTGTGACGATATTCTTGTTTCATTTTCTTTTCTTCGGTTTCTGGCGATTGGTTGCGTTTGTCTTGTTCGACCCCGCACAACGACGTGACTTCATGCGTATAGATACATTATTAGAGTATTCTTCAATCCTTGCAAGGTGATTTATATGCTCGATATCGCCTATGTCTCGTGTTTCGTTTTTCATGATTTATAGTTTATAAAAAGCGTGTTGGCCTATAACCTTGACGGGCTTCTCTCCCTTGGCCCAATAGGGTTTTTTCTTCATCCATGTGGCGTGGTAGTGGTTAGCAAAACCAACGTAGTCACGGCTTAATTGTTTCACATTTTTGGCGACAATCAAAGCATATTTTGCTTCGGGAAGTTTTAGCAGATGCTCCAAGTCTTTTAGCTTCTTGCCGTTCCAACAACTGAACTGCCAAGGTTTAAGGCAGATTTCCGTTGGTGTTCTCTTTCTTTCAAATGCTCTTTGAGAAATGACAGCACCAACCGCGTACATTCCTTTTTCCCCTTCTCCCCTTGCCTCGGCAAGTATAGTGATTGCAACGATTTTCGTTTCACGGGTGAGTTTTGCATTTGTGTGAGTGTGCGCGTAAGCAACAACAGCGAAGGCGCAAGCCGTAAGGGTTATTATTAGTTTTTTCATTTTACCAAGCCAAGACGATTCTAAAGAAACATTTAGTTGAAGGCAACTGATACCAGTGAAACAATGGACTAGTTGTCCGTGTTCCTACAGCACCAAAATTATACAAATCAGTCCAAGTGTTCAAGTCGCGAGAGTATTGGACAGTATAGAGAATAAAAGGATCTATATCCGTGCATTTAAAATATATTCCACCGGGTGAGCCATAAGGGATGCCGTTAGAGTTTATTTTTTGATTTTGGACTTTCAATTCAAGCGAAGCGGCGTTTGCGCTGACAACACAAGCCAACAGGAAAACAATGATCTTTTTCATTTTAAGACAAAAGGGTTACCGTATCGTTAGGATCAAGCGCGTGGATTGTCGGCTCTTTTGGTTCGTCATCAAAGCCACAATGATTACCAAGCGCGTGCTTCACCGCGGCCCAAAGGCTAGGAACTGGCCCGAACCGATCAATTATTTTATCGCCGCGTTTAACCTTTAGAATCCAAAGGGGGCGGTGGTTGCTGTCTTCGTGCTCGAAAATGTCTACTGTCTTTTTCATGATTTAGAGTTTTGGCAAGGTTGTTGAGTTTAAAACGATTTCCCGCGAATGGAGTTGTTGTTTCATTCCGTTGGCATTAAGTAAAGCGAGCTTGGCCCGATTAAACTTTGCCACTTTCAATTTGTGGCTTTGGATTCGGTTGATGCTCAACATTGGGCCGTTCACGATGATGTTGCGCTCCAGCCTTTTGATTTCGATTTCGATTTTGTTTATCTTGTCCCTCATAACTTCAAAAAGTATAAGTTGTTTCAGCGTCAAAGTCAACGCTTAAAAGTAACTTTATTCGGCCGAAGTTTCGGCGCTATCTTCAAAGCGTTTGGTTATTTCTACCACCTCGATGATCTCGCCCTGTGTCCAAGTCTTGCCGTCAATGTCCGTGACAATTGTCTCGGCATTAAATTCTTTGATCATATCCGCCTCAGTTGAGCCAAGCGGGAAGGTGTTGCCCCTCACGTTGTCAACCCTTGCTAGGTAGTGGTTACCCTTGTAATCGGGATGGCGCTTCACTTTAAAGGTCACGTTTAAAAATTTGATTGTTTTCATTTTATTTATTACAGGTTAAGGGCGAAAACCATGACAGCAGCCGTTAACGCTGCGCCGCTTGCGACACACAACCAAGCGCCGAGTTCATTCAGTCCGAGGTCGTTGATCAGCCATTTTATGTTTTTAGTAGTTTTTTTCATGTTGTTCTTTATCTCTCTCACTGAAAAAAGTATAACAGAATTCCGGAAAAGCGCAAGCATAAAAGTCACTTTATTTCATTTATTTTATTTTTATTTTCTTTGCTTATTTGGCACACTTGGCACGGTAGCCCATCCTAAACCATCACTTTTTTTAAGTTTTAAAGTCGTAAGTAACTGACTACCAACGACTTACGGCGTCGGGGCCGGGGGCTCTAACACCTAAGTCCTTGATACTCAACGACTTACGACATGAGTTATTAAAATTATTTTATTTGAAAAAAAAGCATTTTATCCCTTGACTTACCGCGCTCGCGTGGTATAATGGTAGTAAGGATCAGAGTTCGCTTAAGCATGGGCCATGCCAAAGGTGTCATATTAAAGCATTTAAAAAAGTTATTTTATTTGCATTTAGGGGTTGCAATCAAGTGATGCTTAAAGTATGCTTTTGCCAGTTATGAGAGACAAGACAAGCAAGCTATTGGAGATGATCGAAAATGAAGAGATCAGCAGAGACACGGTGATTATGGCATGCCTCAAGTACATGTCAGAGGATGACGTGGCAGACATGATGGAAGCCAATGAAATGATTGAAAGTGTTGAAATGGCTTGACCTTAACCAATTAAACTGATACTATTAACCCAGTCATGAAAGAGACAACAAAGGCACACATCAGAAAACAGAGCAGCCTAATCGAGGACATCGTGGGTGTACTGCAGACACTGGCCGAGACTAACCTAAGCGGCAAGGAAGCTATCCAGCAACGTCTTACCCAACTAGGGACAAGGCTTGGCACTGTAAGCGACACTCTCCGAGAGATCGAGCTGAGTGAAGATCTCCAATGGCTAGAGGACAAGGCGGGGGTGGACGCATGATCTACGACGCATCGGTTTATTCAAGAATCATCAGGCCATTGGTCGAGAGGTATCGCGTGACAAGATTCGCACACATCGAACGCCGACAGGATGCATACAATCAAGATTGCAACGTGATTAACGACGTGACAGGTAAGAGGGACAGCTCCCATGCCACAATGGAGGGAGCCAAGCACAGATTATCACGACTTGACTTAAAGCTGATGCCCGATGTCGATATCGTTTTTGATGAGGTTAAAGCCGTAGAAGGGATGAAAAAAACTTTAAAAAAACTCACATTATAGCTTGCATAATTCCGGCGATCTGCTAAACTATTCCCAGTTATGAGAGATACAACAAACTACACATACTTCTTAAACGTCAAGTTCAACATTAAGCGCAACCCTGAATATAAAGGCAGCCACGAGCTTGCAAGGATACCGCTTCACACAACTTCCCTTATCCACACCACCTTTGACCTTGGCACAACCGAGCAAGACATGATTGACGAATTCCACGCGGAGTTGGTCAACATCGACATTAACGGTAAGACTTGGCTAAAGGGCGAAATGGTGCAAGTGGTGAGCATCGAAAAATGTTTTGAAGACAGGACACCAAAGGGCAGATTCCACAAGGACAACTATTAAAAAAGATATGGCAAAAAACAATATTGGATGGGATGATGTACCCGACAAGTTTATTAAGCTTGACATTGATGATACAGCTAAATGCTTTTGCTGTGGGGGTTGGTTCCCGTTGGAGAGTTGCGTGGTGAACCATGACGAGGAACACAAGGCCGTGCCCGTTTGCGAGACTTGCGCCGAGGGGCGCGTAGGGTAGGCACCAGCTCCCTAGGTAGCCACCCCCCTCCAAGGGAGATCCCCCCCCCTTTTCTAGAAGGGGAAAGCCCCCTGAGAGACAAAGAGAGCGGGGGGTGTTAAAATTCTTTAAAAGCCAACCTTTTCATCTAGCTTTTTCAAAAATACCCAACTCATCTCAATAAGTATCTTTTTCAAAAATACTTTCCGTAAAGCTCTTCGAGCTTTTAGGTGTATATAAGTAAAATGATTATTATCGACTTCACAGACCAGATAATTGCTGAAAAAGAGAATAAGACTCTGAACAAGCCATTTAGAACCCCAAAAGGTCCTAAAAAATTCTCTGTATACGTCAAGAATGAAAAAGGCAATATAGTTAAAGTCAATTTTGGCGATCCAAACATGGAAATCAAAAGAGACGACCCAGCCAGACGTAAAAGTTTCCGAGCTCGTCATAATTGTGATAATCCGGGACCGAAATGGAAAGCGAGGTACTGGTCTTGCCGCCAATGGCGAGCAGGGAAGAAAGTGGAAGGATCTCATCCGGGTTATGATTGGGATGGAGAAACTATCTTTGATCATGAGGATTTGTTGGCTATTAATCCTAAATTAGCTTTCGCGGAAGAAATCGAAGCTAAACCCACTCCAGAGGACTATATGTTTAATAATCCGGGTGAAGCTACTAAAAAAGCAAAAGAGATGGGACTTGACGGTATTCACTCACACAAGGATGGAGATAAGACTATTTTCATGCCCGGGCCTAGTCATAAAGCTCTTATGGATAAGATAGAGTCTGATGCGAGTATCTGGGAGAATATACGCAAGAAAAGAGAGAGAATAAAAAAAGGTTCTGGAGAGAAGATGAGAAAAAAAGGAGATAAAGGCGCTCCTACCGAAAAACAAATTAAGAAAGCTCAATAAGAAAGCTCTTCTAGCTTTTAGAACCTCCAATTTTCTAAAATACTTAGTAAAAAGCTCTTCGAGCTTTTAGAATAGGTTTTATATGAAGATTTGTACAAAATGCAAAGAGTCAAAATCTCTTGGAGCTTTTAGAAAGCAATCAAGCACAAAAGACGGGTTAAAATACTGTTGCAAGGAGTGCGACGACGAAGCTGCTAAGAAGTACTACCAAAAGAATAAAAACAAAATAATAACAAACGTAACCCAATGGCAGAAAAATAACCCGAACAAAGTCAAGGATTACAAGAAGATATATTATGGCAAACAAAATGCGCCGAAAGCTCACTCTGAAAGTTCTGGGAGCGCTTCCGAGTGATTTTCAAAAAAAAATGGAACTTTTCGTTTTTAATGTGTAATATTTGCTGACATGGGCCTTAATCTAAATTATACGAAGCCGGATGGTCAACAGACTAATTACTGGAAAGTTAGTCGTGTTGAGGACTGGTTCCAAGGAACTCAAGGAACAGACCCCGGCTATATGGCCAACATCAACTCCTTGGGATTCACAAATGAAACTTACCGGAACGCAGGTGCCCCTTCGGTGGATGGCAATATGTATAACTGTCCTTACTCTGGCGCTGTGGATATGTATTCCTCCATGGACCTAACTGGTGTTTCTGGTGAGGTGACAGGTTCAGAACGTTTGGGGCCTCCTCTACCCGCTGGGTGGGATTGGGCTGAGAACGGTGTATCTGGTTGGATGCAGAGAAACGATGACATTAGGGTCGGCGCATATACTTGGCTGAAGAACTGTGTACCTTTCTTCTCAGGAGCAACTGATGCCTTGACGGCAGGAGAATAATACAATGGGACTATATAAATCAATCACAACGGACGCTGGCTCAACCCTTGACTATTGGGACTTTGGTATTGTTGAAGTTAATACTTCGGCATCTACCGCTGATCAGCAAAATGCTAATGTCAACATATGGGGTTATACTGATGTAGCTTACTATAGCGCCGGTGCTCCTCCTGTAGAAAGGTGGAACACCTATTCTTGTGGAATGGTAAGTGGTACAGACCATTACCCTTATGCGGATTTAACCGGCGTAAGCGGTGAAGTTACTGGAACCCAGAGGCTTGGCCCTGATTTACCGGAGAACTGGAGCTGGACTGAAAACGGTGTTTCTGGTTGGATGGCTGATAGCTCTGACATTCGTAATGGTGCCCAAGAATGGGCCTTGGTTTGTGTTCCTGCTTTTTCCGGTGCAACAGTAACCGGACAGGTTTATCCGGATTGATGACAATTAAGATAAAGATGTTTTTTCTTAAGTTGTGGTTTAGGTACTTGGGCGATTACGAACCCCCAAAGATTCTTTGGGAGAGTTACTGGCCAAAATACTAAAACAATTTATCATGAACGAAGAAAATAAAACTGAACTCAAAGCGATGGTGGTAGAACTTATCGTAAGGACTTATCATCTTTGTTAATTTTAGGAAAAAAATATTATGGCAACTTATAGACCAGACGGAACCCGAATCAGAAAGAGGGACAAAAAAAAGAATAGAGGCAACGTAGGTGTTGGGACACCTGAGCCAGCAGGAAACATTGGAGAAGGAAACGTTGGCGTTGAGACATCAGCCCCCGCTCCAGAGCCAGAACCCGCTCCAGAGCCAGAACCCGCTCCAGAGCCAGAACCCGCTCCAGAGCCAGCTCCAGCTCCGGAACCATCCGGTCCTATCGTTAGTGACGATAGGGATGAGGAAGACGCAGGAGAAGTCAAGTAATCTAAAAGCTACAAACTTTTTAAATTGAGCTCCGCTTCGGCGGAGCTTTTTTATAACAAACAAAACAAAAAAATGAAAAATATAATCCTATTGATGGTAACAGCCCTATTATTCGCCGGATGCACTTGGACCTTCGTAAAGTCCAATGATAACAAATTAAAAACCGACCCACCTAAATTTACATTAACTGTAATAAACCATACTGACTCCCCTATGAAATGGTCACAAACTTGGGCTCTGACGGGGGGCGACTCCGGAATAGTAGCGGCGGGAGCTACTGTCGCTTTGTCGTCTAACGAAACCGGTGGAGATGTAATTACGATTAATCCAGTACCGCCTAAGAAAATTAAACAACCAAACCCACAAAATGGAACGTTTCAAATGACTTACGGTTGGGATGGCAAAATCGCACGTGTTTATGCTGATAATATCCAAAACAATGGCAACCCCACCAAAGGTTCTCATTCTAAGGAAGCCAACTGGATTTACGCAACTAAATGGTTAAAGCCTTCAGGTGTCCAAACAAACACGAGTAATACCGTAACGTTTACGACGGAACCTTTCTGAAAAGCTCTTCGAGCTTTTAGGTCACAAACAAGCTTCCCAGTGTAAAATAAAGGGCGCAAAAGCCACGCCAAAAGCTACGTTAGTTTTCGGTTAGGTTTTTGCTTACGTTATGAAAAAAATGACTATTACGAAAATACATATACGATCTGCAGCAAACTTTTTTGGTTTGATGGGGGTTGCTACGGGCGCTATCACAGGCGTAGTACTTCCGGTGTTGGCTTTTGTCGGCACAGGTGCACTAGGTGATGTTGATGGTGGGATAAGTAAGATTAGCACGGTAGTTTCTGGAAATCTGGGAAGCATCGCGGCTTTTGGAATCGGCGGTTGGGTTGGAGGCGCAGCTTATGCGTGGATAGCTAATTGGGCACTTCATTTCACGAATGGAGTTTCGGTCGACGCCAAGTAGTAGCTAATCGATAATAAAAAGCTCTACGAGCTTTTAGGGAACCCCTCGCTTAACAGTGGGGGGTTTTTTTATGGAGTATTATATCTTTGGGGTTTCCCCTTTTTAAACCATTTTATAGAGGAGACTTCGTAACCGGATTTTTTAACCATTGTTTTTATTTTAGAGGGGTGAATTTCTATACCCCAGTACTCAAGAGAGAGAGTGCCCTTATTGACATCTATTTTTAGCTCCTTAACGAGAGGATCATTTTCGAAGGATTTTTTAAGGCCCATGCCGCAAAAGGAACAGACAAGACCTTTAATTCTTATCTCCACGTCAGGATCTATATTCGGAGCTCCGGTTATATTTAAAGAAATCGCAAAAAGTAAAATCAGAAGATGCCTCATGATCCGCCCTTGTTGCGAGAAGTGGTTCTTGCGGTTTGTGCGTTGTGTGCGTTGTGTTTGGCAATCTCTACTTCTATGATTCTCATTCTGTCTTCCACCCGGTTAATGTCAGTAGTATTGGAGGTTATGGCTTTTTGAAGCACTGTCATCTCGGTTATTTTTTTATCCATTTGGATTAATTGCTGTTCTATTTTTTCAAATTCTATTTTACTGGGAAACAATGTTTGAAGGTAACCTAGAACAAATAATCCTATCATGGGAGCTACCTTGAGAAACGTATCAAGGTCTGCGAAACTTACTCTACCTTTAGTGTCTTGCATGCAATAAAATATTACACGAAAACGAAGGGAAGTGTAAAATATATTGATGAGAACCCTTATATTCTACGAAGGAATAGTGGAGCCCCCCACCGAATCTTTAGCGATAAGGGGACTATGCCTTTACGCCAATTTTTTTCAAAAGAAACGACAAATATTATTAGAGACTGAAAAGAATAATACTGACCTATATTACAAGTGGGCAAAGCACAATGGGCTTTGGGACTTCATTGAGGACATCGTTCACCCGGAGCACGACATCTACGGTTTGAGAATAGCTACGGTAAAAGTAAAGCCGCCATCCATTAAAGTGGATAGAATATCTTGGGACAACCTAAATGACATATTATATAGAATAAAGTAATTTTTTTACCTTCTTCCATACCTGTCTTCTATTCGTACTATGTCATCTTCGAATAAATAGTCTCCAACTTGGACTTCGATCATTTCGATGAAATCCGAGGTATGGTTGGCTATGCAATGTTTTTCTTTTATTGGAATATATATTGATTCGTCTACATTCAGCTCACTAACCGTTTCTCCCACGGTTACAGTGGCTTTTCCATAAACGACAGTCCAATGTTCCGAACGTCGGTTATGATACTGGAGCGACAGCTTTTCCCCAGCTTCGACAGTAATGCGTTTTACCTTGAATCCTTTACCCTCGTCTAGGATAGTGAAGGAGCCCCATGGGCGTTTTTCTGTATAATTACTCAAGGGATAAGTTTTCCTATGACCTCTTCTATTAATTTGTCTTTTGCTTCTTCAACCGCTTCTTCGGCGACCTTCTCTACTACTGCCTCTACGGCTGTTTCTATGGCCTTTTCTTTTATATCTTCGCCCTTGACGACCCAAAACAGCACTCCGGCTCCCAGAGCTAAAATTATAGCGCCTATAACCAATTTCTTTTTCATATCTTATGTTACACCAATAGGGGGTATTACCCCAACCTTTTGACTCGGGTGGGAGCTATTCCCAATCTAAAAGCTCGCCGAGCTTTTGAAACCTAGCAAATGCGCGTTTTATGACTGGCATGATTCTTGCAGTGTAATACATGTTATGTTTATTAAACGTATACTCAAAATCGGGCTGGTAGCTATTGTGGCGTCAGCGTTAACAACTATACAGGCTCAGCCTGCACCTAAGCCAGATAAGCCCATAAAAGAAAAGCTCGAACGTGGTGGAAAGAAATGGAATTCCGAGAAAGTTAAAAGCCGCCTTAAGGCCGCCTTTGAAAAGCGCAGGAAGCATCGTGGAGACGCAAAGAAGCGTGGTCATAAAGTTCGCGACCGAAAGAAGGGTGACCATAAGAAGGGTAGCGGCTTTGGTAAGATGATAAGGGACGACGCCAAAATCAAAGAACTAAAAGCAGCCTTTGCGGAGGCGACAAAGGGCCGCAAGGGGACTTTTGATAAAGAAGCGTGGAAAGACGCCTCGGACGAACAGAAAAAGGGCCTAAGAGAGAAAATGGCAGCCGGGAGAAAAGAATGGTATGAGAAGATGAAATCCCATCGCGAAGAGGTCGGCAAACGAGTAAAGGAAATTCGCGAAGAGTTCAAAAACAATAGGGATAAAGTGATCGACGGCAATAAACCGGGAGAATAATTCATGAACCTGCTAGATTACAAATCATTCGGTGCTGGTGTTCTATTGACGATAACCGTTGTCCTTAGCACTGGTTTTGTAAGGAGCGACTACCTGACCCCTATCCCTTGGGGTTCAAATCAGCAGTGGGAAGTCACTACCTCTAACACCACCAATATTCTCAAAGGCTGGGAACCATTTGCTTACGATAGCAACGATAACTTTGATCCACTTCTTTTACGACGTCGTATCAAATAATTAGCAGAGACAGAAAAACTAAAAGCCCCGCAGTAGCGGGGCTTTTTTGTTAACGAGAACAATTGATCGGTATTAATATAAGTCCGAATAATCTATGGCGTTAGTGTTAGCACTAACTTTGATGCCAAATTTTTTAGCTGCCGTCTTAATCTTACGGAGAGCAGCTTTTTTAGCTTCGGGGCTAATGTCTGTTTGATCCAGTCTCGCTAAAGCGTTCCTGACGTGGGCTGCGTCGGGGATAGGAAGGTGACGAAGTGAACGAGGAACCGTTTTCCCTGAGTCATCTTTTTTTCCACCGGGTTGGATATAGGCAAAGTCAGAGTCGGGCAAGTCATTTTTTTGCTTACTACTCATTTTGGCTGCTTCTGTTTTCTTTTTCCAGTAAGCTTTCTTTTCCTTATCGTATTTTTCGTCCTTCTTTAAATCATGAATTTCAACACTCTTTTTTTCTGAAGGCATACCCTTCTTAAGTTTATTGATTTTACTCTTGTCGTCTTTAACGGCGTCCTTTTCGTGTTCTCCCTTTTCCTTCTTGGAGTCACGCTTAAGTTCTTTCTTGTTAATCTTGTCCCACTGCTCTTTTGTTTTGGCCGCTTCTGAAGAGTCTTTCACAGGGACGCATTTTTTCTTGTCTGCGCTTACCTCGTATCCCGGTTTGCATTTAGGTGGATAACCAGCTTTTTCTTCGGCGAGGAGACCACTTTCTTTATACTGGAGGATTTGGCCACTAAAATCGATCTCTTTCATTCTATTAATGATTACACTTATTTTTGGGTTCTTTCCATTAATTTTGGATACCTTCCAAATGGTGGGGGTTTTGACTTTCCGAGATTTTCCTCGTCTTTATAATACTCAAACTCTATATCGACAAAGGCGGGAATCTGGATTCTTACTTTTTCCAAACGCCCTTTCTCGTCAATTCCTCCCGACTTACAAGAGCACAGAAATACCACAATTATCAGGACTATCTTTTTCATCTTTTTTTAGGAGGCGTTTTAGGAGCAGGTTCTACTTCAGGTACCACTCTAACTTTCATGGGGGGCGGATAAATAGGGACTTCTTCGATGCCTACGTAACCGGGGTCTCCTCCAGTAGGCAGGTAAGGGACTTTACCGTTTTGCATTAGTTTTTTTTCAATTGTTAACTGTTTAAGTTGCTCGTTTGGGACGACCATTTTTGAGGCCCGATCTGTCATGTAAAAGCAGGTAGTTCTTATACCCACTCTTACTATTCTCGCTTGACGCCCCGATATGTAGATTATATCATCATTATTGAAGTCGTTCCCCATAAAAACCATTATGGCTTGGGCAAAATTCATTATCATATCTTTGGCAAGGATAGCTCCTAGAGCCGCGAGGACAAACCATCCGTATTCCCCTACTAAATCTTGAGCTACTTTCTCGGCTTGGTCTGGGTTTAGTCCTCCTTTTCCCATTAAACCAACAATCTGGGTAGCAGCATTGGTAATCTCGTTCATAACTTTACTTCTGTAATTACACTAATTTGGTGTAAATTACATTGATGCCGAAAGTAAAGAGTCCAAGGGGTCTTGAATCCCTTGAAATTTTGGACGGAAAGGTGAAAGTTCACCAAAGGGAAACTCTTAGACAAAAAGATACCTTTTATATAGACGAACTTAACTGGACAGAGAAGCAGAAAAAATTCATAGATCTATCCTTAGGAAAAGACACTAGAGTAATTTTATGTAAAGGACCCGCGGGAAGCTCGAAAACTCTCATGGCGGTTTACGCTGCTCTTAATTTGTTAAATTTAAGCAAGTTATCGGATATAATATATATGCGATCTGCCGTAGAGAGTTCTGACTCCAGACTTGGTTTTCTGCCCGGAGATGCTGATGAAAAACTCCATTACTACAATCTACCTTTCATGGACAAACTAGACGAATTGCTCCACGAAACCACAGTCAAAAAACTCCAGAAAGAAAAGAGGGTGTCTATCCATCCAGTAAACTTTGCTCGAGGAATGAGTTGGAACTCAAAAGCTATAATTATGGACGAATCTCAAAACAGTTCTATTAGAGAGATAGTCACCGTATTAACGAGAATAGGAAAATATTCTCGCGCTTTTATATTGGCAGACCCAATGCAGACAGATCTTAAAAATGGAAATAGAGGGGGTTTTGACAAAATCTTTGACGTCTTCGACAATGAAGAAAGTCGAGAGATGGGAATAGAAACCTTCGAATTCACCGCAGAAGACATAGTCCGCTCTGAATTGACCAAATTTGTTGTTACTAAAATCGCAGAGTTGGAAACTATTTAATTTGTTTGTTTATTAACCCTGCGAGAACGGAAGAGAACTTTCTTACCTCTCTTTCGCTTTTGTCCCAGAAAAAGGCGTGAGTTACTTCTTCTATTAAAGTGCTTAATTTCCTGCGTTTTTTAAGGGTGGGGTCAACTAGAATCTTGGGATTTTTTAGATCTGGAGAATAGCACAGTCCATCAGCATTATAAGTATGATGGGGTTTTTTCCAAAGTAGTTCGTATTCTATGCCGTCCGAATTCTTGAATTTGATATTTTCCATACACCTATAATATACACTTTTTTTGAAAAAATAATTATTACTGGTAGAATAGTGTAATAAGCTTATATGAAAGTGTACTGTTCAACTTGCGGATCTGGGACCAACTACACCATGACGAAACCTAAATTTTGTAGTTCGTGTGGTGGAGCTTTTTCCGCGTTGGCTAAAGCTCCCGCCAAAAGAGTGTTCAAGGCTAACCCACAGAACCCAGTCGCGACCGTTCAAGAAGAAGTCGAAGAGGAAGAATTCGAAATGCCAAACATGGACAAACTTGATATAGATATTAATACATCTAGGTCATTCGGAATTGTGTCACTGAAGGATTTAGCTGTCGGTGAGGCGCAGCAAAATGATGGTTACGTGAGGGAATCGGATCCTACTTATTCTAAAGAGTCTTTCTCTGAAGATTTTAGAAGGGACGCAGGATCATCTCGAAACCATGAGTCGACGCAAGAAACCCAAGTTTGAAGAATTAATTGATCAAATAGATCTAGAAATAAGAAAAAGAAAATCCAAGTGGAACCTAACGGCCCTTTCGTGGATGGACTTTGATGATGTTTCTCAGATTTTAAGAATTCATATTTTTAAGAAGTGGCATCTATACGATATCAACAAACCTCTTAATCCGTGGATTAATCGCATAATTTCCAACCAGATAAAAAATCTTATTAGAAACAACTATGGGAATTATTGTCGTCCATGTTTAAAGTGCGCTGCAGCTGAAGCCGGTGATTTGTGCTACATATACGGAAAACAATCTGAAGCGTGCCCCCTCTACGCAAACTGGACAAAAACAAAGAAGCAAGCCTACGATGCGAAGTTACCAGTTTGCATCGATGATCATTCTCACGAGCTTAATTCGGCAGAGTATTCTGGGTTTGACGTACTCGCAATGATGGAAAAGCTTAATGTCAAAATGGAGGAAACTTTAAAACCGGCCGAGTGGAGAATATACAAAGCTCTTTACATTGATAACCTATCGGAGGAGGACGCCGCTACCTTAATGGGGTACAAAACTAACGAAAAAAACAGGGTCCCGGGATACAAGCAAATCAAAAACGTTAAAAAATCAATAATCCAAAAAGTCAAAAAGATGTTAAATGATGGGGAGATAGAAATAATATGAGCGCCAAAAGTATCGATCTAGATGAGAGTCAGCAGTTGGCTTTGTTGAACGAGTGGAACAATCGACCGGATGATCCACCCTATATCAAAGAGTTGATTGAATTGGTATTCCCTGATGTACCCGAGGATAAGAGGGACGGAAGGTCAAAATACGGAAGAGCTGTGAAAAAATTTCTCGCCGAGAAGAGTCTCAAGGCAAAGGTGTCCCATAAGTACTACCCAAAAGAGAAAACTGAACTCACCGAAGATCAGAAAGAATTTATAACAAATAATTGCGGGGCCATGAAGCCTATGGAGCTGGCTCGGATCACTTTCGATGACCCTACGATTTCCCCCTTGGATCTTAGGTACAAAGTATTGTTTGATTTTCTCAAGACAATAAACAACAAAGTTAAATATTCTGACGTAACGGATGAGGAGACTGCGGCGGAAGCGGGCTATTCTCCACCGAAGTCAGAAGCTCGAGCATTAGTTAGGGTTAATAAGTATGTTTACAATGGAATCGACAAGGACAAAGTCACAACCAAGATAAAGAGAAATTTGTATACCTTGATTGGATACATGCATACCTTTCGTTTTCTTCATCAAATTGGAACTTACAATATCGAGACGGACAGAGAATTGTTTGAAAGTAGTTTCGTCAGATATACGTGGGATAAACCCGACCTAACTCAAGAGGAGGTAGACCAGTATATTGTCCTCTCTGCGGAAGTGGTTATTGCTTCCAATATCCAGCGACGAGTTGAAAGATTGCAGCAGCTACTAGATCAAAACGCTGAAGATACAGAAGGCCGACGGATGGCCATGAGCTTGGTGGAAGCTATCAACACTGCTCAAACAGAATACAACCAGTGTGTAAACCGCCAGACTAAACTGCTCAATGAGCTAAAGGAGAATCGAAGCCATCGAATGAGCAAGATGATGCAGGAATCCTCTTCCATATTGAACCTCGTAGAACTTTGGAAAGATGAAGAGTCTAGACATAAAATGATTAAGATAGCTGAGCTCCGGAAAAAGAATGTTTCCAAGGAAATCGAGAGGCTGACCTCTATGGAGGAAATCAAATCTCGTATTATGGGAATCAGCGAAGAGGAAGTTTTAAATGGTTGAATGTAACGTTTGCAAAAAAGAATTCAGAGAAGACAAAAATCTTCACTTACATATAAAAGCTCACAAGCTGGCTATAGGGAGCTACTACCATACCCAGTTTCCCAAGTATGACTTACACACCAAGGAGCTAATAAAATTTAAAAATAAAGAACAGTATTTTTCCGCAGACTTTAACACCAAAAGAAATTTAAAAAGTTGGCTGAAAAACGTTTCCTTGGAAAAAGCCAGAGAGTATTGCAAAGGGCTCCTAGTAAAAAGAAAGAAGGAAAAAAGTTTAAAGTATACCCCCACGGAAGTAGAGCTCCGAACACTTTTGGTTCCTCCTGTCTCTTATTACCAAACAATTTTCAAAGACTACTACAAGCTATGCGAAGAGATAGGTCTTAAAAATAAGCTCGGTCCTTTACCCAAGCAACGGCAGGATGGAAGAATTGAATTTAAAGAGGAGTTTAATGATGAGCATCTTATCTTTGTTGATTCTAGAGAGCAAAACCCCCTAAAGATAAAAGACTTCCCTACAGAAGTTAAGGGGTTGAAGTTTGGAGACTACTGCCTTAACGATAAAGACAAGACAGGGAACTGCTACATCGAAAGAAAGTCTGTCCCCGATCTTATTGGAACTCTGAGCTCGGGTTTGGAAAGGTTTAAAAACGAAATAAAACGTGCCGAGGAAGAGGATGCGTACATGGTAATTCTCGTTGAAAGAAAGCTGGAAGAATGTTTAGCGTTCAACAAGCTTCCGTACGTTTACAAGAAGAATACTCGAGTAACTCCAGATTTTATTTTCCACAATGTCCGGGAGCTAATTCAAAAATTTGCACATATCCAATTCTTATTTGTAGACGGAAGGGTGGAGTGCGTAAGGATCGTGAAAAAACTTTTACTAACCCAGATACTAAAAACCAAATTTGATTTACAGTTAGCGTATGATTTAAAATTATTGTAATATGTGGTATTGTCCAGAAAAATATAATCACCCCATCATTAATACAAATAAGGAGTCCCTTGCTCTGAAGGGGGAACTTGGGGATCGACAGGCTAAAATCACACTAGCTAAGTTTATGAGGTCTAATCTGGGGTTCACTACCGAACTTTTATCGGGAATCAAATTAGCCCTCTACCAAGAGATAACTTTAAAGGCTTTTTTCAATAGGAACTTCAGCATGTGTGTATGGGGACGTGGCTGCGGAAAAACCTTCATTGCGGCCGTCTACTGCTTCCTTCAGTGCATTTTTGAGCCTCGCACCAAGATCCTCATCGCTGGCCCTACTTTTCGTACAGCCCGCTTTATTTTTAACAACATCGAAAAGATCGTAGAGTCTAAGGAGGCGCAGATGTTAGCTCACGCTTTCGGCGCGAAGTCTAAGCGTAACGATCAGTTCGAATGGAAAATTAACGAAGGTACCATAACGGCCATTCCGTTGAGTGGAGAAAAGATTCGAGGTTTTCGCGCTAACATTCTGGTTTTGGATGAGTTTTTGCTGTTGCCAGAGGATACTATCAAATCAGTATTGATGCCTTTTTTGGTTGCTCCTCAAGATATGGCGGAGAGGATAAGGATAAGGGAACTGGAGGATGACCTTATTGGAAAAGGAGAGATGAAGGAAGCGGACCGGATTGTGTTTGGGAACAATTCCAAAATGATAGCTTTATCTTCCGCAAGTTACAGCTTCGAGAACCTGTACCGAACCTACAAGGATTGGATGGGTAATATTTATTCGGATGATATTATGCAATCCAATTACTTTATTTCGCAGATGGGTTTTGATTCTATTCCTGCCGATATGATTGATAGCACTGTAATTGAAGAAGCTAAGTCGGGAGGAGCGTCAAATTCATCTTTTATGAGGGAGTACGCAGCTCAGTTCACTGATGGGAGTGACAGTTATTTTAGCGCAAAGAAAATGCATGCATGCACTATCCCAGATGGAGAGAAGCAGCATACGCTAGTAAAGGGAGAGCCTGACAGGGAGTATATCTTAGCTATTGATCCCAGCTTTAGTAACAGCCCTTCGTCTGATTATTTTGCAATGTCTGTTCTGGAGCTGGACGAAGAGAGATCCATGTTTTCCACGCTGGTCCATGGGTATGCGGTTGCTGGAGGAAACTTGAAGGATCACATAAAATACCTTCACTATCTAGTAACCCACTTTAAATTTTCGATGATTATCATCGATAACGCAGGGTACCAGTTCATCGATAGCGCCAATGAATCCGAGCTATTTCAAAGCTCCCGCATAGATATTAAATTTTTTGATTTCAATAGCGACAAGAATGGGGTTGATTACCAGAAAATGCTTTTAACAGCCAAGCGCCAATACAACCGAAAAGAAAACGTAATCTGCTTTAAACAGTTGTTTTCTACTACTTTTCTTCGGGAAGCTAACGAGCACCTTCAAGCGTCCATTGACCACAAGAGGATTTGGTTCGCTTCTCGTACGGCTGCTTGCGGAAGCTTCTTCGACAAAGTGTCATCACAGGCCGTCCCTCTTAAAATGATGCCCTACGAAAACAAAGGTGACCTTATTGAATTTCAAGACGACATAGTTCACCAGTCGAAAAAGCAGTGCGCTCTGGTGGAAGTTAAAACCACAGCGAAAGGGAGCCAAACATTCGATTTACCTCAGCATCTGAAGAGAAGCTCGGCGGTAAACCGAGCCCGTAAAGATAACTACACGACTTTAATGTTGGGGAATTGGGCTATTAAGTGCTACAATGATCTTAAAAATACTAAGGTGGAGCAAGTTAACCATACATTTACTCCCAGAATGTTAGCTTAGGTGTAATTTTAAAGTAAAAGATGGCGGTAAAGAAGAAAACGGAACAAGGTGCGGAGCCTTTAATGGCTAAGCATGAAACTGTAGCTAGCTCTACACGTACGCGTAGGAATAAGGCCGCAGACATCATTCGAACCGATCGTTTCAGGAATATTGAAAACGGGATGATTCCGTTCAAATATTCTCGTGGGGTTTCCAACAACTCAAATATTGACGTTAGGGACACTATAATTCTTTGCCAAAAAGCTTACTACAATTTCTCTGTTTTCAGGAATACTATTGATTTGATGACTGAGTTTTCTATCAGTAATTTGTATTATACTGGTGGGAGTCGTAAGTCTAGGGAGTTTTTTGAAACGCTATTTAGGAAGATAAATATCGATGATCTTCAGAGCAGATTTTTTCGCGAGTATTATAGGTCAGGTAACGTTTTCATTTACAGGTTTAATTCTAAGATGGAGAAAAGTGACGCCTTTAAGATTAACCAAACATTTGGATTAAGTGAGGCTAATGAAAATATTGAAATTCCCTCCAAGTACATAATTCTTAACCCTTCTGATATTCAGCTTCAAGGAAGCATAGCTTTCAGTAATGGAGTTTATTACAAAGTAGTTACTGACTACGAGCTGCAAATCCTGCGAAACCCGCAAACAGAGGAGCAGAAAGAGGTCTTCGAAAGCCTGCCAGAAGAAACCAAAAAGCTAATAAAAGACACTAAAAATACAGGGCTGGCCGCCGTCACGCTTCCGCTTGATACCGATAGGCTCGTGGCTGTTTTTTATAAAAAGCAAGATTACGAACCATTTTCAGTTCCCATGGGATACCCCGTCTTGGAGGATATAAACTGGAAGCAGGAAATGAAACAAATGGACATGGCCGTTGCTAGGACAACTAATCAAGCTATCCTGTTGATAACCATGGGGGCCAAACCAGAGGATGGAGGAGTTAATCAGAAGAATCTTATGGCGATGCAGAAGCTCTTTGAAAACGAGTCTGTGGGGCGCGTTTTGATTTCTGACTACACGACTGATGCAAAATTCGTTATTCCTGATATTGGTAATATTTTAGACCCTAAAAAGTACGACGTGGTTAATCAGGACATTCAAATGGGATTAAATAACATCCTGTTAAGTGATGAGAAATTTGCCAACACAAGCATCAAGGTTCAAGTCTTCATGGAAAGACTCAAACAGGGGCGAAGAGTCTTCTTGGAGAATTTCTTGATGCCAGAAATTAGAAGGATTTCAAAGGAAATGGGATTCAAGAATTATCCCGACGCCCATTTTGAAGAGGTAGATTTGAGGGATACCTCTGTTTACTCAAGAATTTATAGTCGTTTGATTGAACTAGGCGTTCTTACCCCAGAGGAAGGAATGCAGGCTATCGAGTCCGGTCGTTTCCCAACTCCGGAAGAATCCTTGGAATCGCAGAAGAAGTTTCAAGGACTCAAGAACGAGGGGTTATACGAGCCATTAATAGGAGGAGCAAAAATGCCTCAAATGTCAGGACGGCCTGCCGGATCCAAGAAACCTAAGGAAGATGACAAAAAGACTCCGGTAGGAACAAAAGCGGCTCTTAATTTTAGCCTTTCTAGGATACAGGAGCATCTGAACCTTTCGGACAAGTTAAACCTAGAGGTGGAAGCCTCCCTTAGGCAGTTGCATAAACGCAAGCGATTAAGCAAGCAGCAGAAAGAAGTAGCTCGAGAAATAACAAATATAGTAATAGCCAACGAAGACCCACCAAACTGGTTGGCTAAAGCAGGACGGTATGCGGCTGAGCCAACAGACAGAAACCACGAAAGAGTTAAAAAGGTACAAGATGTTGCTTATGAACATCAGGTGGATGACTTTTTAGCCGGAATATTATACGCAAGCGTTCATGAAGGGAAAGATTAATGGCACAGCCACGCGTAATTTACAATTGTCAGGCCTTGTATGTCGGACCTGCGCCAGAAACTGAATATAATTTTTTTAATTATCAAGGAGGCGCACCCACTAATGACCACGCCGATCTTTACACAAAGATAAATCGTTTACACAGCGTCGATCGAATTCAATCTATAAGTTACGACATCAATATTCCTCATACCGATATCAACCAACTCAACAAAAGGGGCTTAGTTGATCGACCTATAATAAACCACCCAACGGTAAATCTGAATTTTGATTATTTATTGTGCGGAACAAAAAACGAAGCTCGAATAGGTCTAAATGTAAATTTCCCTAGATTCGAATATCCCTATGTCGGTGAACCCTATTATAATTCCAATTCGAATGTTTCTCTTTTATCGGGGTTTTTTGAGCCCAACAAAAACTCTAAGCTGCGACGCCCGGGTCAAGACTTCGCAGTAAACCAGTATAGGGATTGCAGGAATATTTACGTAGCCGTAAATAAAGAAGGTAACGATGTAGATCAAAGTTACTTTAAAGAAGACTTTACTCAAGCTGACCTTTACCAAGGGATAGATGAAAATGCTCCAAATTATCATGTAATCTCTTTTGGGAATTGTTATTTGGACTCGTATTCTACGCAGGGGTCAGTAGGGCAATTTGCCAAAGCTTCAGTATCTTATACTGCTTATAATGTTAATTTCAATTCCAGCGGAAGTGGCTTTTTAGATTCAAATATAGAAACCAAGAGCGGCACTATAAGTCCTGCAAAAGACGTGGTCATTCCTAGGGTTTTGGCTGAAGAAGGTTACGCCGCTTTGGCTCCCGGAGATATAACTGTAAGCACTGATTCTTTTTCGGGGTTGGGGGTGGATTTCAATAAACTTCATATTCAAAGTTACGGTATAGAAATTAGTTTAAACAAGGAACCCTTGAACAATTTGGGCTACAGGTTTCCCGTAGACAATAGACCTAACTCTCCAATTTTTGCCAATTTACAACTGAATGGCATAGTCGAGTCCGGTAACACGGGCTCTCTTATTGATTTGATTAGTATTAATAGTGGGTATGATTTTACCATAAAAGTAGATCCTAAAGGATGCACGGGAAGCACCGCGGCTCCAATAAATGCGGGAGCAATTCCAATTAAACAACAAGATGAGGCGCTCAGATACTCTTTTGTGGGGGCTAAATTGAACTCCTTTAATTATAATACGGCCATAGGAAATAATAAAGTATTTGACGCTTCTTTTAATGTCGAAATAGACCCAGACGATCAGTCTAAGGGGTTTTTCCTAAGTGGCGTTTTGGGCGCTGAGAAGGTGGAGGATTTTATTTTGTTGGAAGGGGGAGATAATGATAGGTTTTATTTACAGCAGGAAAGTGATGATTTATTAGTTACGAATCTCATTCCCCTCTATTAAAAAGTGTATATTATAATAAGGCGTAAGGAAAAATGGCAAATAAGAAAATATCTCAGTTAAACTCGGTAGACCCATCCGTAGGTATAGGGCCTGAATCGGTGTTCCCTATGGTATCAGGCACCAGTTCTTCCAATTATCAAACTTCGAAAGTTACTTCCGTAGATATAGCTAAATTCGTTCTTAATCCTATTCCCGTGGGTCAACCCGGGATGGAATCTATTGGTTTCACTGGTAATAGCAACATATACTTTAAAAAAACTAACTGGGATAATGCGAGTACAAATGTAGCAGTTAACCCTTATCTGCAAGTAAATTTATCTGATGGACGGTTGATAACGGGCAGTGGAGTGGCAGTTCCTGCGGCTCTTGGGGATCAAATGGGCAACTGTACAGCTACAGAGGATCTTAAGATGCAGGGGTATGACATTATTAGAGCTAATGAAATTTATTTTGGCGGGACAAGTGCTGACGATTACGCTGTTATTGATTACTCATATTACGCTGGAAGCCCTCAATTAACCGTACTAAAAATTCGATCTGACGATCTTACCTTATCGGGAACAAGACACGTAAGCATAAGCGGTCAAGCTTTAGATTTAGCGAGTACTCCTATTTCTGGAAATGTTACTTTCACGGGAGGAAACGTTACAGTAGATCCGAGCAAAGTTTTATTTGTAAATGAGATAAACAGTTATATAGGGGCAAGCGCGGGTGACAAAGCTGTTCTGAGTATTTCCGGTGCGGCTCGATTTTTTACTAATGAAGCGGCTGCTGCTTCGTTCGAAGAGATTGATATAGATTGGAAAGATTCAAACATACAGTACGACACGGTAGACCCAGATAATTTAGATTACGTTTTTTCAAATGTTAGGGATGGCCAAACAGTAACCATGTATATTGAAAACACTCACGCCACAGAAACCTACACTCCCGCTTTTACGTCTGGTACTCCGAATACTGTTTTGTGGGGAGGTACTGGTGGTCCACCTCATGTAGCTCCCCATAGAACTAATGTTTATACTTTTGCCGCTATACATACGGGCATTTTCGCGGCTGCAATTACCGGATATGAATACTAATGTCATTAAATTTTCCCACAGCTTTCTGGAAACAAGAAAATCTCCCCGTAGGAGTAGGAACTTCTATAAACTGGGATACTTCTTTATGGTGGACTAAAGATCCTTCGACGGACTGTGAAACCCCTAACGATTTTGTTGTCGAAAATACTTCCTCCTTTCCATTTAACGTTTGTGTGGGTGGACAAAGTGAAGAGTATTACCCGGGATATTTAGGTTTTACCACTTTTGACGAAGGTCAAAATCTTCCTTTTTACGGGTGGTATCTAAACGGGGGGTACGACAACGCAGGGCAAAACGATTTAAGTGACTATCATAGGGCTAACCCTTGGATAATTCAATCTGACGGAACAGATATTCAACTTTATTACGAAGCGGATGAAGAGACCGCTATGAGTTCTGGAGTTAATAACTCGAATTCATCTATTAACGTAACAAAATATAATCACTTTATTCAAAGCGGAGAAGCTACAGGGTCTTTTACTTTAGAAGCGCAAACTAACTTGGAAATTAAAGTCTCGGGATTGGCTCATGACATATTCGGTAATAAAACTGCCGAAGATAATTATAATCAGATGCTTTTATATCTTTATAACGGATCTTCCGAAGAACTAATTTGCTCAGGTCGTGCTCCCATGGATGATAGGTGGAGTGAAAACGCGTACCCCTTAGCTTCAGAAGTGAATTTAGATGGATCTTTAGTAGATGATATAGACATGCAACAAGTAAAACTTTATGCAGGGGGAGCGTTAAATACAATAGTCAACTCTCAGCAAACGCCAACGGCAAACACATCTAAAGCTCAACCGAGGAGTAACAGTGGAGAATTTGTGGATCAACTAACTAGATACAGTTATTGTAACACTGCTGGAATAGGAACCTTCAATAAGAATAATTTAGCTGCCGGTTCTTACCAGCTTAGACTAAGGAGTTTCACGGCAGACGGCGCATACCAAAGCGGAGCTTTTTACGGATTTAAATTTACTTTTTCATAGTTATGGCGATTACGAGATACGCAGGTGATAGATTTACAATAGCGGATGGGGAAACCAAACCGACAGGGGTTCTTGACGGCGCGTATCTTATAGACACTGGCAATTTGACCCAGTTTGTTAGGAGGACAGTAGGGGGTACTTCTCAGTGGACTTCAATAGCTGGAGGAGGCGGCGGAAGCCCGGGCGGTTCCAACACTCAAGTTCAGTTTAATGACAATGCAGCTTTCGGCGGTACTACTGGTTTAACCTTCGATGGACAAAGACTTTACGCGAATAATTTTCAACTCTCGGGAATCTTATATGATTCTAACGCTTCCGTTGGTGAAGGAGGAATGGTTCTTGCTAACGAAGGGCAAACTGGTGTCCATTGGAAATCTATTGAATCAGTTCTCTCAGGAGTAGGAGGTTCCGGCGTTGCAAACTATGTAGCTCGTTGGTCTGATGAAGATACTTTAACTTCGGGGATTATCTATGATAACGCACAAAAAGTAGGAATCTCTACGGCTTCCCCTCAAGCGGAGTTACATGTTTACGCTGGTACTGTTGCGGGGGATTCTTTATTAGTAGAGTCGACCGCTACGAATGCGGCTGACGCCCCGGATTTGGTTCTCTACCGTAACTCTCCTAGTCCCGCAAATTCAGACGACTTAGGTATTATACGTTTCAGAGGAAAAAATAATGGGGCCGATACAGGGTACGGGGAGAACAAAGTAATCTATGCTGATATAGAAGCTGAAATTACTTCAGTAGTAAGTGGTTCTGAAGGAGGGTCTTTAAAACTTTATACTCAAAATAATGGCTCTCTTGCGTCTCGAATAACTATTACGGGGGATAAGGTCGGCATCGGGATGGCTCCTGCGTTCGCTGGATTAGAGTTGAAAACTCCACCAGTAGGAGATTCCTTTTATATTAAAGACCGCGTTTCAGATGACGATATCATAAGAATGAGCTACGGAGGCACAACTGATGAGGGTTTGATAGATCTCCTTAAAGATGACGCTGTTAAAATACGTTTTCGAGCCAATGCTGCTTCTTATTTTAATGGGGGCAGTGTCGGCATCGGGACTAATGCACCGGGATTTAGATTTGAAGTTCGGGAGTCTAGTGCAACGTGGCTTTCCAGAATTTATAATACAGGTACTGGAAACGGATTATTGGTGCGAGTTGATTCTGGGAGTTCGGACGCTATTTTATCTACTCATAATGGGACAACTCATCTTTTTGTCGTTAAGGGCGATGGTAACGTTGGTATTGGGACTTACACGCCGACCACTTTATTTGAATCTAATGTAAATTCAGCAAGTGTTGGTACAGATTCTGTTACCGCTAGAAATAGCGGTGTTACCACTATTGGTCATAGCGTAGGATATAGGTATCAATTTAATACTGCCGTGCCCGCAGCCAGTAGGGCCATATTAGAACATATTAATAGTGGTCGAGGTAGATTAGGTTTTTTTGTTTCAACCGATGGGGCCGTGGGAAATTTAACAGAGTACCTCTCAATCAAGTCTGACGGCAATGTCGGCATCGGGACTACTGCGCCGGGGGCAAAATTAGATATTTATCAGGACGGTGGCTTTACAGACGATATTCCTACTGCGAGAATTTACCACCGGAACAACCCAGATTCCGGTAATAGTCGGGTTGCAGCATTGAAGGTTGACGTGGGAATGAGCAACGCTGATTTATATCATCATGGATATGTTTCATTGTATCAGCATTTTACAGGTGCCGCTGCCAATTCTCCTATTTTATATTTAAGTTCTAATTCATTTAACGCCTCAGTCAATCATAGACAATGGTGGGGCTTACAAGCTCTAGCAGATACTACTGCGACAGGAGATAGGTTGGCATTTACTTGTGATTTATCTTCTGTTAATCCTACTGCCTCACCAGTTCAGATAATGTCACTTCAAACCGATGGCAACGTGGGAATTGGCGTCACTGCGCCAGCAACTCCACTCCATGTGAGAAAGCTTGGTAACCCCTCATCAGGTGGGAATAGAAACACAGTAGAAGAGGTATTAACCTTAGATGCGACTGGTTATTATCCTTATACTGGATATGGCGTTGGTATAAGTTTCAAAGGGGAAGATTACGGAAATACGGCAATTCGTGAGTATGGAAAAATACAGTCAGTTATGACAGCTCACGCTGACCAAACCCCTGCGGGCGACCCAAGTTTTGCATCAGCCCTAACCTTTTGGACAAATACTGGAGGAGCTTCAGGCACCTTAGCAACTGAAAAAGTTCGTATTGCTTCTGACGGTAACGTCGGCATCGGGACTAATAATCCGGGAAAGAAGCTGGAGGTATATAACTCCGAACATCGCCCTGTATTAATCAAAACTATAGGCAACTATAATCAATTTATAGAGATGGATTCCAACCGTACTGCTGCGGATTCACATACAGGCGGTATTGTTGGCAAATGGAATGGTACAGAAACTGCATCTGTATATTTTAGAACCGGTGCTGACACCGTAAATAAAGATGATGGTTATATTACCTTTCATACTGCTCCGGATGGTAGTATTGTGGAAAGAATGCGAATTGCTTCTGACGGGGCAGTCACTTTTCGGGGGGGTGCTGGAGCAGGTAATTTCTATACCTTCCCAATCGTGGATGGAACCGCGGGGTACCATCTACAAACTGATGGTGCTGGAACTGTAACATGGGCAGCAGGGGGAGCGGGAACTGTAACTTCAATTACCGCTGGGGATGGACTTAGCGGAGGTACCATTACCACTGCGGGTACTATAGCCAACACCGACAAGGGGTCCTCGCAGAATATTTTCAAAAAAGTTAGAACCTCAAATGGTGCTGGAAGCCAAATAGGATTGTCTACGGCAAATTCTAATGACGACACGATTGATTTTCGACAAGGAGCCGGAATCACTTTAGCAACTGCTGGGGATGTAGTGACCATCACTGCGGCGAATAACGGTACCGTAACTGGAACTGGTACAGCGGGTAAGATCACAAAGTGGTCGGGTACGAGCGCTTTAGACGACTCTATAATAACGGAAACTTTATCTGCTATTACCGTGGGTGGTTCAGCGTCAGCTACTGTACTCAAGTCTACAGTGGCTCAGGGCACTGCTCCATTAGAAGTAACTAGTAATACAGTAGTAACCAACCTTAACGCTGACTTGTTAGATGGTCAGCACGCAGCTTATTACGCAACCGCAGCGAACCTGATCGCATCGGGAACTACGAACGCGGCTGGTATCGTTACTAACGCTGCGGCCATCGCCGATAACACATCGAACCTGCTCTTAACAGGAGCTACGAACGCGGCTGGTATCGTTACCAACGCTTCGGCCATCGCCGATAACACATCGAACCTACTCTTAACAGGAGCTACGAACGCGGCTGGTATCGTTACCAACGCTTCGGCC
>Ga0209712_10000848_pt1 | contig 26426 bp, 21 predicted proteins | sample ArcOceMetagenome_FD_187443 | JGI IMG/M metagenome (GOLD analysis project Ga0209712, IMG submission 187443) | Marine eukaryotic phytoplankton communities from Arctic Ocean - Arctic Ocean - Greenland ARC118M Metagenome (SPAdes) (version 2) | ecosystem: Environmental > Aquatic > Marine > Oceanic...
TCTGTATATTCAGAGAACCATTCGATACCGTTACCGATTGTACATCAATCACATCTTGGAAAACACTCAAAATGCCAAATTGTAAAGCCATCGTTCGAGTTTTTAGCAAAGTTCCCTTTTTTGCATCTGGAATTTCCACATTTGTCAAAACGATAGAAGCCTTTGGAAATGTCCGAATCAAAGTCAAATCAACAGTTTCTACTATCAGTGGTTTTTTCAAAGATTTATTCAACGACTCTACTACCAAAACGCCAATCCTATCTTCATACACTTGAGCTATAATCAATAACACCAAAAAGAAAAAAGTGAAGCTGAACGCTAACCATTTTGTTATTTGTAATAATCGCTGTTTCATTGCTAAAAATATAATTAGGAAATATCGTTTTTGGAAAGTTGAAATTACTAATACTATATGAGATAGAATAGAAAACCAAGGGAAGTTTGGATGATTTGGCCTGTTTTTCAAAAAAGATTATACTTTTTTTGAAAAATGTTTTGGAATGTGAAAAACAGTTGTATATTTGCACTCGCTAACGAAAAGGTAACATAGCAAAAGAAGTTTTGTAAGATTCAGTTACTTTAAAAGTTGGTTTATAATAGGGCGATTAGCTCAGTTGGTTCAGAGCACCTGGTTTACACCCAGGGGGTCATAGGTTCGAATCCTATATCGCCCACAAGTTTTAAAAAGCTTCACATTTATGTGAGGCTTTTTTTATTTTAACGCCTATATTATTTGAAGGGAAAAGCTCAGTCAGTTCAGAGCATCCCGATATTTCATCGGGAGGGTCATAGGTTTAAATCCTACATTGCCCACAAGTTTTAAAAAGCTTCGCATTTATGTGAGGCTTTTTTTATTTTAGAGTTTTCGGGATTAGAATATTGAAAACTACTGACCATGCTTAAACCTACTGTTTTACCATATATTTAAGAAAATTAATGGTCATTTTTAATTTGCCTTTATTTATAATGATTGAATTTCGAGGCTTCTGGTACAAACTTTTAATAAGGACGATTTTCTCCATCTAACAGAATCTACACGTCATTTCAATTGGAAACTTAAATTTATTAGGATGGCTTTAAAAAGTAAAAATTCTGAATTAGAAGCTTATGGCTATGCCTGTATTTTTACCTTGTATAAATACACCGTAGGTAGGGGAGGCAAAAAAATTGGATAGATTACTTATTTTATGTTTTATAATAATTTAATTACCAATGGTTTTAATGAATTAATCAAATTAAGGGAGTACGGAGAAATTCAATAACCCAAATCTAAAATAAAGATTACTGAATTTTATCTATGCCACCTAATAGTTAAATATCAGATTGTTTCATTTGATAATAAAAATCGTCGTAAATTAGCTTTTAAGTACATAGTTTAACGATTAACATTGCAGGAACTACAAGTAAAGAGAAGATGGACAGACGTAATTTTAATAAGAGAATAACAACGGCTTCTATAGCAATGGGTTTACCGTTTTTTGGGTTAGGACATACAGCGGAAGAGAGCGAGTATGAATGTAAGCGAAAACTGGTCAAACCTAAGCGATTAAAACCCGGAGATACGATTGGATTAGTAACTCCTGCGGGGCCAATCACGGAATTGCAATTAGAAAAAACGATTGAAAATATTGAAGGATTAGGTTTTAAGGTGAAATTTAATCGCAAGCGAATTTTGGCAAAAAATGGTTATTTGGCAGGAAGCGACCTGCTTAGAGCAGACGAAGTGAATTTGATGTTCGATAACCCTGATATTGATGGGATTTGGTGTGTGAGAGGTGGTTACGGTGTTGCTCGAATATTGGATATGTTGAACTATAAGGTTATTCGTAAGAATCCTAAAGTACTAATTGGATATTCTGATATAACAGCATTGCATCAAGCAATTTATAAAAAAACGGGTTTAGTTTGTTTTCATGGACCTGTTGGAGCTTCGACATTTACGGATTATTCTCGAAAACATATTAAGGATGTTATCACGAATCCGCAAGACAATTATATCATAGAATACGCTGCAGAGAATGCGAATAAGGAAAATAAAATCTATCGACCATTCACGATTACAGAGGGGATTGCAGAAGGACAGCTAATCGGTGGAAATTTGACTTTAGTGTCTTCATTGGTTGGGACGCCTTATGATATCAGTTATGATGACAAATTAGTGTTTCTGGAAGATATTGGAGAGAAACCGTATCGGATTGATAGAATGATTACTCAGATGTCTTTGGCGGGTAAGTTTGATAAAGTCAAAGGAATTATCTTAGGTGTTTTCTTAAATTGTGAAGCGAAAGAAGGTGAAAGCTCTTTGAGCTTAAAAGATATGTTGATAGATAGATTTCAGTATTTGAATATTCCAGTCATTTATGGGATGTCATTTGGCCATATAGATAATCAGTTTACGTTACCTTTAGGTATTAAAGCGAGATTAAATACGATTGAAAAATCAATAACGCTTTTGGAATCAAGTGTTATTTAGGATGATTATTCAGCTATTTCTTTCTAAAGGTTGGTTGATATATTTATTTTTCGTTAATTTGTTATATCTTTTAATTAGAGCGATATAAACTTAAAGACTTGACAGTATTCCTATTTTTATGAATATGACGTATCTTAATAAAAACCAATAATTTAATTACTGATAATTGAAGACAGTAACTGCAAAAAAACTCACCGATGAAGAGGTGATTGATAAGTACTTAGCGACTCAAAGTGCTGTATATTTCAGCATACTATACGACCGTTATATCACGAAGGTTTATAGTAAGTCCATCTCTTTGTTAAAAGATGAAGTCCGAGCTCAAGATGCCGCTCAAGAGATTTTTATCAAAATTTTTACGAACCTTGCCAAATTCAATAAGAAGTCTAAATTTTCAACTTGGGTTTATTCAATTACTTACAATTTTTGTATTGATGTAATCAGAAAGTCTAAAAAGAAAAATAAGTTGTTCTCTGATGAAGAGGCTGAAGGAAAAGAAATTATTGAGGAAGTTGACGATAAAGTGTTACTAGAGATGGAGTTAGAGCGTCTAAAAATCGTTCTTGACTTACTTAATGTGGATGATAAAGCTGTTCTGATTATGAAATATAAGGAAGGTCTTTCTATAAGAGAGATTAGCGAGATATTTAATAAGACAGAAAGTGCCATCAAAATGAAAATTAAACGGGCAAAGCATAAGTGTCAACGTGTGTATATGGAAACTTATCCCGTTCAAGAAGAGTAAAAATTAACAGTTGGTCGTATCATAAGTCAAATACGATTAATTGGTTTCTAGTGTGTTATAGAAGGTAAAATATGTTTGTTGCGTTGTGACCTAAAGTAATTATGACGGTTTAATAGGCCTGTTTCCTTATTATTAATGTGTTCTAATAGTTTGTTATGATGAATGATTTTTCAAGTTGGGGTTCCATTGAACCTGATATTGAACTACCGAAAGTCGTCAAAAAAACAATTCAGAAAAATGTTATGGCTCAGCTAACTATGACAAGATTCATTGGTAGTATCGTGGATTTATACCTCGGTAAAGTCGGTGAAACAATAGTAGGATTAGTCGAAACTTTTGATGATGATGGCGATAGTTCGTATACACAATATGAGGAATAAAATTAAAGTAGAAAGACCACTAAATAATGATTTATTGGCGTTTGGTTATTTATAGAATTGAGCTTCTAAGTTTTATAGAATCGGTATAGGAATTAATTGAGATTTATCATTTTGAGAATGGGTATTAATTATTAATTCATTCCCTTATAAATTATCACTGAATACCTACCAAATCCGATGCTCAAATTATTTCAAATTATAAATTTTATAAAAGATAATATTTGTATGTTTTTTTTACAAACACCTGCCATTTTAGAAAAATTAGAAGACGCTTTATTAACTTTTGGTACTGCTTTCGCCATTCTTATATTAGGTTGGTTATTAGCTCGATTCATCAGTAAGATGATGCAGAAGCTATTAAAAGCTATCAAAATAGATAAACTTGGAGAGAAGATTAATGAGATTGATATACTCGAAAAAGCAAATGTCAAAATACTCCCAAGTAATGTTATTAGTAAGTTATTATATTATATCTTAATGTTGGTCGTAATTACAGCCGCATTAGAAGTTTTGAGTTTAGACCAATTATCTCAACAGGTTACGAAACTTATTGAGTACATTCCTAAATTATTCTCTGCGACATTAATTTTGATTGGTGGTTTAATCGTTGCGAATGCTATTAAAGGGCTATTAAATGCAGCATTCCAATCTTTAAATATCGCTTCAGGTAAACTTATCAGCGGCTTTGTTTTCTATTTCATCTTTATTTCTGTTCTGTTGAGTGCTTTGCCTCAAGCAGATTTTCAAGTTGACTTTTTACAAGATAATTTGACGATTATTATTGGTGGAATTGTTTTTGCATTTGCCATCGGTTATGGTTTTGCTTCTCGCAATATTATGTCAAATTTATTGGCAGCATTGTATAGTAAGAATAAATTCAGAATCGGTGATGATATAAAAATAGAAGGGACACGAGGCACAATTGTGGAAATGGATAGCACTTCGCTTACGTTAGAAACAAGTGATAGACGAATTGTTTTTCCGTTAAATCTTTTAACGACTCAACGTGTCGAAGTATTCGGAAGTTGGCATGATGCACCGAAAATTGAACGCTAAAAACAATTGATAATGAATAATTATCAATTATAAAAAAGCCTTTATTCGATTCATCGAATAAAGGCTTTTCCGTTTTACGTTAGAGTAAAATTACCAATTAAAACTACCTCGAATTATCCGCATCTAATCGAACTAAGATTGCTAAAAGAATCGTAAATGCTAATAAGGAAGAACCTCCATAACTTATAAATGGCAATGGAATTCCGATTACAGGCATGATTCCTAATGTCATTCCGACGTTGATTAATAAGTGGAAGAATAGAATACTCGCAACGCCATAAGCGTAAACTTTGGTAAACCTCGTTCGCTGTCGTTCGGCGATTATAACTATTCGGAGCAGTAATAATAAAAACAATAATATCAAGGCAAAAGAGCCTAAAAATCCGTGCTCTTCTCCGACTGTGCAAAAGATAAAATCCGTTGCTTGCTCCGGAACATAGCCTGCTTTTGTAATCGTTCCTTCTAAGAATCCCTTTCCATCAAATCCTCCTGAACCAATCGCTATCTTTGACCAAGTTACGTTATACAAAGCACCTAAAGGGTCACATTTACTTGGCTTTAGCCAGACATTGATTCGATCCTGTTGGTGTGGTTGTAAGATTTCATTAAAACCGTAATTCACAACGGTTGAGTAAAGTCCACTTAGAATTAAAGCGATTAACAAAACATATAGCGACGTTCTCTTTTTCGTATTAATTAATTTACGAATCCAAAAAGCTAAGAAGAAAATACTTAAACCAACGGTCGTATAAAGCATATAACCTTCTCGTGCTAAAAATATGGACGCAATCACAACCATTAAAAAACCAATAACCAAACGTGTTTGATAGTTTTGGAGTATTAAAATTCCAATTGAGAATATGATTAATCCTATTACTACAGGATAAATATCAAACATCAATGCAAATACAGAAAGTAATGCGGTCGAAATTCCTAAAAGAAATATTGGTGCAGGCATTCCTTCTCTGAATAAAACAATTAATAAAGAAGAAAAAACTAAGGCCGAACCAGCATCACCTTGTAAGAGAATCAATATCATCGGTGTACCGATAATTGCTAAGGCAATAACTTGATTTTTAAAATTTTGTAATGAAATATTATAAGAGCCCATGTAAGCAGCTAATGCTAAACAGGTCGCAAACTTAGCAGGTTCAGAAGGCTGAATCCGAACAGGACCAATGACTAACCACGATTTAGAACCAGCGATTTCCGTTCCACCCAGCAGCACCCCCAATAGCATTAGCATCGCTACTCCAAAAAACACGTAGGCGAAGGTTTTATAAAATCGGCCTTCTATTATCAATAAGATAATTCCTACAAAAAGTGAAAATCCAATCCAAACTAATTGTGTTCCATGACGAGTTCCTAAGTTAAAAACTTCCTGTGTTTCTGTAGAACCAACTGCATAAATCATTAGCCAACCAATCAGCACTAATCCAAGATAAATGGAAACTGTTATCCAATCTATTTCCCTCGTCGATGTTTCTATTCCTCTACTCATTTTTCGTGATTCGTGATTTTGTGATTCGTAGCTTATGACTATCCATTTCCTATTGCTTCAATCCTTTTAGTAACAAATTAGAATTGAACATTCTCTCTTCAAGGTATTTTCGTTTTTCATCAATTTCTCCATTTAGATACTGTTCAATCATCAGACTTGCAATCGGAGCAGCATGTGTAGATCCGTAACGACCATTTTCGACAAAGACAGCAATCGCAATTTTAGGATTATCTCTTGGTGCAAAAGCGATGAAAACCGAGTGATCCGCACCGTGGGGATTTTCTGCAGTTCCCGTTTTTCCACAAACATCAATTCCGGGGATTTGAGCAATTCTTGCTGTACCAGCCAAAACGACATCGTGCATACCTTGGACAACGGGCAAAAAGTGTCTTTTTTCCACCGTTGTATATCTTTTTGTTCTATATTTCAATGGAATTTGAGTGGTATCATTTTTAAACTCTTTCGCTAAATGTGGCGTATAATACCAACCTCGGTTTGCAATAATCGCTGTCAAATTTGCCATTTGTAAGGGCGTTACTAACATTTCTCCTTGACCAATTCCTAATGAAATGATTGTAGGTGATTTCCAAGCGCCTTCTCTATATATTTTATTATAGTAAGCAGTAGTAGGTATATTCCCAGTCGTTTCGTGGGGTAAATCAATCCCTAATTTATGTCCCATTCCGAAAGATTTCAAGTGCATACCCAAGGTATCCAAACCTTTATCCGCATTAGAGAAACCATTCTTATCAATCGTTTCTCTAAATATTTGACAGAAATAAGCATTGCAGGAATGTTGGATTCCTCTCGAAACTGAACTCACAGGCGCGTGACCATGACAACCAACTCGTAATCCTCGATACACATAAGCACCGCCACAACCGACACCACGATTAGGTGTAATCACACTCTCCTGTAAGGCAACCAAAGCCATAATAGGCTTATAAATAGAACCCGGAGGATATTGAGCCGAAATTGCACGATTGAATAAAGGTTCTGTCTTATTATTCAATAAATCCATGTAAGCATTTCCTCGATTTCTATTTATTGTCAATAAATTTGGATCATAAGTTGGTGTAGAGACCAATGCCAAAACTTCACCCGTAGAAGGTTCGATTGCTACAATACTTCCACGTTTATTTCCCATTAGTAACTCGCCATATTTCTGCAAATCTAAATCTAATGAACTTACTAAATCCAAACCGGATAATGCCATTGTATCTTGCTCCCCATTTCGATAACTTCCTATTGTAATTCCTAATTTATCTTTTAGAATATATTTTACACCTCGTTGTCCTCGAAGATATTCTTCATAGGATAATTCAATGCCACTAACGCCGATATAATCTCCGGATTTGTAATATTGCGTTTTATCCTTATCAATTTGTTTCTGACTGACTTCACCAATATATCCTAAAACATGTGCGCCAATAGGATAAGAATACCCTCGAACATTCCTTAATTGTACATAAAAACCAGGAAACTCATACAGACTTTCTTGAAACTGAGCATACGTTTCGGGTGATAATGTTCTTAGAAAAACAAACGGCTTGTATTTTCGATAACGATTACTTCGCCAGTTCTTTTCCATATTCTTTACAAACTGCTGCTCATTGATATTCAATAATTCGCACAATTTGGTAGTATCAATATTTGCTTTAGCGACTTCATTATAAGTTACCCAAATGTCATAAATTGCATTATTATTCACCAATAATTTCCCATTTCTGTCTGTAATCGTACCTCGTGAAGCATAAACTGTTTCCTTCTTTATACCTCCATCTCTTGTTTCCAATATCTGAATTTGAAAACACTTTAATAGAAGTATGACGGCTACAGAAATAAAAATTCCTTGAATAATATACCGACGATTTTTATAATTATCCTGCTGCATAGTTTTCTTCTATTCTGATCACAGTGAACAGGCGACCTTGAGTCATATGCTCACTTTCTAAAGCTAAAACGATTAAACTGACGCCTTAAACTAAATTTAATATATTGCGACAATGAAAATTGGTAACTAAAAAAATTACTAATACTCTAATTCTTAGGATTAAATAAGTAAGCATATATCGCCACTAAAACCATTGATAAGACGAAACTTAAAATGGTTTTTAACAATACCATTCCAAAACCTGCAAATGAAAAAACTTCTAACAGAAAAATTAGAAACAAGTGAAGGAATAATAATATTCCAATATATTGAAAGAACCAAGCGGCTCCAAAATTTCGTTTTGTTGGTGCTTGATTATTTTCATAACTACCTCTCGGCTCGATTACGCTCAAAACACCTGAACGAATATAAGCGATGAATACACAAGTCGCAGCATGAATCCCGCTTGTATCATAGAACATATCTACCGCTAATCCGAGGAAAAACGCAATCACCAATAATAGATTTTTTTGAATCTTAATAGGTAACAATAAAAGTGCTAAAGGATAGATATAAAGATTCACATAGTTCGTATTGATATCGACATTAATCAAAATCAACACTTGCACTAAGAATAAACCCAAGAACCGTAAAACATTTATAACAATTACATCACTCATCGGCTGTGTTTGCCTCTTTTTCCAAGGCTTCTTTTTCTTCTTTCAATAAATTATTAACCACAAAAACATGACTCAAGTTACTCATATATGAGCTCAATTTTACTTTCACTTCATAAAAGTTACTTCCTTTTATCACCGCTGCATCTTCAACTACTCCAATCATAATTCCTTCTGGAAACTTTGACGAGTAACCACTCGTAATTATAGTATCTCCCAGCTCAATAGCTGCATGCTTTGGAATCGCATCCAAGAACATATATTGAGGATCATTATCTTTCCAGACCAAAGAACCAAAGTACTCACTTTCCTTTAACTTCGCACTTACACGAGTATTATGATGTAAAATCGACATGACAACTGCATAGTTCCTAGATGTTTTTTGAACCACACCAACAATTCCATTACTTGTGATGACACCGGTATTATTAGTAATACCCTGACTTCTCCCACGATTTAAAGTAAGGTAATTATTATATCTATTAATAGAATTATTAACGACTTTGGCAGGAATATATTCGTATTGTTGTTGGAAGAAAGAATCTTGAACTTCGATAGTATCTACCTCAGTATCAAAGTAAGCATTGGGTAATTGTTCTAATAATCGTTTATTATCATTAGCTAACTCTTTATTCACATCGCCTAGGTTCCAGAATCCAACGACTTTGTCATAACGTTCGAAGAATGACCCGGTTACACTATTGGCAGAGCTTACATATACCTGATTTTGCTTTTCATTATTATTGACAATCATATAAAAACTAATGATTTCTAAAATAATGAAAAGGAAAAAGGCATTATACTTTATGAAAAATAAGAGTAAGTTCCGCATATTTTTGGGTGAACTTTCGGTTGTAAAAGTTTATTTTAAGTAAGTAGTTGGTAGTATATTAGTCTGTAATTGAAGGATGTAACGTACGAAAATTACAGAAATTATCAACTACCAACTTCAAACTATGTCTTAAACACTTCTACGATCAATCAAGAAGGTAAATTTATCAGTATTTTTTAATGCAATTCCTGTTCCTCTCACAACAGCACGAAGAGGATCATCCGCTACATGAACCGGTAATTTCGTTTTCTGGTGCAAACGTTTGTCTAAACCACGAATTAAAGCGCCTCCACCTGTTAAGTACAAACCTCGCTTGTAAATATCGGCAGCTAACTCTGGCGGTGTATTTTCTAATGCTTTAAGTACAGACTCTTCTATTTTAGAAATAGACTTATCCAGACAACCAGCGATTTCAGAATAATTAACTGTAATTTCTTTTGGAATTCCAGTCATCAAATCACGACCATTTACAGAGAAATCTTCCGGTGGATTTTCCAATTCTTTCAGTGCAGAACCAACATGGATTTTAATTTGCTCAGATGTTCTTTCACCGATTAAGATATTATGCTGACGTTTCATGTAATTCATAATATCATTTGTGAATTCATCTCCCGCAATTCGGATAGACTCATCCCAAACGATACCTGAAAGTGCAATTACAGCAATTTCCGTAGTTCCTCCTCCAATATCAATAATCATATTACCAATTGGCTCTTCTACATCCAAACCAATACCTAAAGCCGCAGCCATCGGTTCATATATTAAGTACGTTTCTTTAGAGTCTACATGATCGGCAGAGTCAAAAACAGCCCTTTTTTCTACTTCCGTAATTCCTGAAGGAATACAAATAACCATTTTCATTTGGTTCAAAAAATGACGACGAATTCCCGACATATTAATCAAGCCTTCAATCATGCTTTCAGCCGCTTGAAAGTCAGCAATTACACCATCTTTTAGAGGGCGAATTGTTTTGATATTTTTATGCGTCTTTTCGTGCATTTGCATCGCCTTATGTCCGACTGCAATCGTCTCTCCAGTCCTGCGGTTGACGGCTACAATTGAAGGTTCATCCACTACTACCTCGCCATCTCGGATAATTAAGGTGTTGGCCGTTCCGAGGTCAATCGCTAACTCTTGTGTAAAAAATTTAAAAAATTTCATTAATTATAAGGTCTAAACATTTAGTGATTTGGCTTGAATAATGACTGCTTGCGTCGTAATGTTTGAAAGATTGCTTTTGGTTTATTCCAAACGAACACCTATAATCGATACACAATTTGCCTCTAATTTTGATTGAATGTTCTGGAAGGGGAAAATAAAAATCAGATACGAATAAGCTCGCCTAAGACAAATAATCTTAGCTTAATTTTATTAAAATTGCTCGCTTATAAGTTAATGAAATGCCTAATTTTCGTCCTTTCCTTTCGTAAAATCCTGTTTAATTGGAGAGATAATTTCACTAAAAAAATTAGGAGAAGTTATCTACGTATTACGGATTACAAATATAGTTAAAAATTACTGTGATTTTCTGCTTAAATCTTGACATTATTTTTAATAAATTTGTAATGTTTTTGATTTTATAATAATGTGTAATGAATTTTATTAAAAATTATGCTCAAATAGATTAGCTGCCCAAATACAAAGGTTTCGCAGAGAACCTAAAGTGTTTTAATCTTTATATGTCCTTCGCGAACGATTTACGTTTAAACTTATACTTTCCAAGTCGTTAAACCTCCTTCTGTGAATCTATATCGTTTGAATTCTCCACCAAATGGTTTTAAGGCTCTAATAACGTCATAACGAGTGTTTTTTGGACAATAAAAAATCATATAACCGCCGCCGCCTGCACCGGATATTTTTCCGCCAGTTGCACCAGCCTTTCGAGCTGCTGCATAGATTTTATCAATTACAGGATTAGAAATCCCATTCGCCATTTGCTTTTTATAATGCCAACCAAAATCCAGGATATCGCCCAACTTATCAAATTGACCGGTCAGTAAAGCTTCCTTCATCATAATCGCCTGCTCTTTTAATTTATGTGCAGCCTCTACTGATTTATTCCCCGATTTTTTTCCAAAATTCTTTGCTTGTTTTTCAATGATTTTTGCTGAAAGGCGAGATGTTCCGGTATGGTATAACAATAAATTCATTTCCAATTCATTCGCATAATCTTCCTTGATGCGTAATGGATTCACGATTACTTTATCGTCACCATAAAACTCCATAAAGTTAAACCCACCAAAAGTCGCAGCGTATTGATCTTGCTTTCCGCCAGCCATCGCTAAATCAATTCGTTCAATTTCGTAAGCCAAATGAGCCATGTCATATTCACCCAAGGGTAAATTTAACCATTCTGCAAATGCTCCGATTATCGCCACTGTAATCGTGGAAGATGTTCCCAAACCAGAACCAAAAGGAGAATCCACAAAAGTCGTCAACTTAAAACTCAACGGTTTTTTCGTGAAATCTTTAACGATTCTATTATAAACACCTTTTAGTAACTCTAATTTCCCATCAATTTCCAGAAATTCCGTTGCATCCAAAACTTGAATTTCGTCAATGTCTGCAGCGTGTAACGTGATTTTTCCATCGTCCGTTGGTTCTATATTGGCGTAAGCATATAAACTCACCGTTGCGTTTAAAATCGTGCCGCCATAAATATCTGAATACGGACTTACATCTGTTCCGCCACCTGCCAAACCTAATCGTAACGGTGCTTTTGAGCGTATTATCATTTTTATTTTATTATTTCATTGCTTCATTGTTTCATTGTTTTTTACAATTCAACAATCAAACAATCATTTTCTTTTACCTCTTTTAATTTTGTAATTATTGAAAGCCCGAACGATTGAAGTTGGTGCTTTTCCACTTGTATGATAAATAATCAAACTGCCAACAACGACACCTCCTGAAGTGATAAAACCATTCATCCAAATTAAAGCTGTCATACCAATTATCATAATCAAACCGCCAAAAATGTATCCGAATAATTTGACCGAATCATTCGGAGAGGCAAAAACATTGTTCACATGATATTCATTATTTTTTAAACAATGTGTACATTGATTATTAAAATATGCTCCAATTTCGTCCTCTAATTCGGGGCGATTTCCAGCTTTTGACTTAATAATAAATGCCTTTTGACAAGATTTACAATAGGCTTGTAATTTCATTTCAGCTTATTTTTTATTAATAATCAACAAATTTAATAGAATTTCTAAGCATCTATTTAAAATTCAAATTCAAATTTAAATTCGTTATTTTAACAATCATAAGAATCCGACATTTCATAACAATCTAATTCGTACTTTTGCATAATTATTAAATGTTGAATCAAAAAAATTAATGAGTAAAGCACAACGTATATCTTTTCAGAATTTCCTAAATCGATTTGAGGAAGTTTCATTACCAATTTCGATAGGAACGGAAACGCATTTGGATTTTAGTAGCCAACAAAATCCTTTACCGGTAGCAATGATTGATAAATTTTTCATTGAAACTGGTGTAATGACAGAGCTGGACGAATTCACAGAGTTAGTTCCTTTGATGAAAATTGCAGATACGACTGGTTTTCATGCACTAATCGTATGGAAGGCAGGGTTATTGAACTATGAATATTGGATGTTGACGTTCGATGATATGGAACAATTAATTGATAAAAAAAGCATTGCGGGAACTAAAGTAATGGATAACCTGTTACTGCATGCAGTTGTTTCTATTAATGAACAGCGGGAAATTCATGTCATGGAAAGTGGCCGTGATGTAAATAATGAAAAAGTATTCGACCCGACTAAAAGTTTGCGTTATCAATTCCAATTATTAGAAGACGGATATATTCAAGAAGAAGAACCGGATGATTTATTCTAAAGGTTCATCAGTTTTTGGTGTTTTGGTTTAGAGGTACTGACCAAAATACCAAAATCATTATACTACGATGACTGTTATATTTTTTTGACCGATAAGCAAAAGTCCCCAAAAAAAGCAACTAAGGAAACGGAATAAGGATATGATTTTTTGCTGTTTCTTTTTTCCTTATTTTCCACTTCAGAATTGGTTACTTGCTCGTCAACTGCAGCAAGTAGGTTTATACCGATAAACGGCCATATCTAAAACGAAAACTAAGAAAAAATAATCTACCGAAAAACGGTATATTTATTTAATTTCCGTTCCTAAACACTATTCACACCGTCATAAGTCTAACATGAATTAGTAAGCCTCAATGATTTGTGCAAATTTTACAAAAAAACAAAAATTTTAAATTTAAAATGAAAAAAACAACAAAAACTGAAAAAACAGGAAAATTAAACCCAATCGATTTAAGAAAGTCCATTCTAAACTTACTCCGAGGCAATCCGAAGAAACGTTTTAGTCCAAGACAATTACTCCGAAAATTAAAGATTAAAAATACGAAAACATCTGTTCAAGATGCCTTAGAAAAACTGCGCGAGAAACAAGTTGTAAAGCACTTTCCTGATGATAAATATAAAATCAATCAACAAGAAAAACCTAATCAACCAGAAAAAACCAATCAACCAGAAAAACGGTATGAGAAACAAGCTATAAAGTACGTTCCTGATAATAAATATAAGATCAATCAACCAGGAAAACCTAATCAACAAGAAAAAACCAAACCGGCACCGGATGTAAATGCTTCGATTAGAAAGGGACGAGTTGATATGACTCGAAATGGTGCGGCTTATATTATTTGTGAAGGTTTTGATGATGATATTTATGTACAAGCTCGAAAGTTAAATTATGCAATGAATGGCGATACGGTAGAAGTGAAAGTTTTGCCGAATCGCGGACGAAGTAAATTGAACGGAGAAGTTATAAAAGTATTAGACAGAGCGAATGAATTCTTTATCGGAACATTGCGATTATCGCACCGATTTGGTTTCGTTACGCCGGATAATCAGAATATGTTTACCGATATTTATGTTCCTTTAGACTCCTTAAATGGAGCAAAAGATGGTGAAAAGGTGGTAGCGAAAGTCATAAAATGGCAAACTGCGAAAATCAAAAGCCCAATTGGAAAAATTACAGATACGCTTGGAAAAGCAGGTGGGAATGATATTGAAATGAAGTCGATTTTGATTCAAAATGGCTTTGAGTTGCATTTTCCAGAAGATGTTTTAGAGGAATCGGAAGCATTATCTGAAAAGATTACAGAGCAAGAAATTGCAAAACGTAGAGATTTCCGAAAGGTATTGACATTTACAATTGATCCAGATACCGCAAAAGATTTTGATGATGCGTTATCGTTGGAATTTTTTGAGGATGGAACATATGAAGTTGGAATTCATATTGCGGATGTCTCGCATTATGTCCGTCCCGATTCAGCATTAGATAAAGAAGCATACAAACGGTCGACTTCGGTTTATTTGGTGGATAGAGTTTCTCCAATGTTACCCGAAAAGATTTCGAATGTCTTGTGTTCTTTGCGTCCAAATGAGGAAAAATTGACTTTCTCGGCTATTTTTACTTTTGATAAAAAAGATAAAATTATCAAAGAATGGTTCGGAAAAGGTGTGATTTATTCTGATCGAAGATTCACTTACGAAGAAGCTCAAGAAATCTTGGAAGCTGGCGAAGGTGAATTAGCAGAGGAATTGAAAAAGCTAAATAACTTATCGAAGAAATTGCGCAAGCAACGATTCAAAGATGGTTCAGTCGATTTTGATGCTCCAGAAGTGAAATTTATTTTGGATGATGAAGGCGTCCCGACGTCGGTTTACGTGAAAGATCGTAAGGATTCAAATATGTTGATTGAGGATTTCATGTTGTTGGCAAATCGTCGAGTTTCGGCGAGAGTGGGTAAACAAGATAATCCAGTTCCGTTTGTGTATCGTATTCACGATTCTCCAGACTTACTGAAAGTAGGGAACTTTGTGAAATTTGCACACTCGTTGGGTTATAAATTAAATATTCAGACGCCAGATCAAATTGCGGCAGCTTATACGCAACTTTTGAAAGATACGAAGGAACGTCCGGAGTTGAAGGTGTTAGAACCATTAGCGATTCGTACGATGTCGAAAGCCGTTTATAGTTCGCATAATATCGGACATTACGGTTTAGGTTTTGAATATTATTCTCACTTTACTTCTCCGATTCGTCGTTATGCCGATGTTTTGGTTCACCGACTTTTGGAGAAAAACTTAAAGACTCGTTACGCTGTGAAGCAAGACGAATTGGAAGAAATGTGTCAACATATTTCTCGTCAAGAACGTAAAGCAGTTACTTCGGAACGTCAATCTGTGAAGTACAAACAAGTAGAATTTATGACGCAACGCATTGGTGGAAGATTCGTTGGAATTATTTCAGGAATGATTGATAAAGGCTTCTTTGTAGAATTAATTGATAATTTCTGTGAAGGAATGGTTGATTTCAAAAACTTACCAGAATCGTATTCATTGGACGAAAGTCGATTATTTGCAGTTGGAAATGCAAGTGGTCAAAAAATCAAAATGGGCGATAGAGTAGAAGTCCGAATTTTGAGTGCGGACTTGGCAAAACGGACGATTGATATGGAATTAGTGACAGATGAAGAGGAAGATTAAAATACAAGTTTAATAATTATAAAAAGGCGAAACTTCTTCACGAGGTTTCGCCTTTCGTTTTTATTGTCGCTCTGCCTAGTCCTGAAATAAAATATGAAAAAAATCGCAGATTTCGGAAGGAAATAAAACGTTTGAAAGGACGCTACGAACCTACAAAATCAGACAACTCAAAACGATGAATATAAGGAGAATTTTCATCCTTTATTTATTGTAAAGACAAGGTTTTATGGGTCAGGTTACTTCCCGAAGAAATCAAGGAATGCCAAAATACGAAAGGAGCTATCTCAAAATATCTTGAGATAGCTCCTTTTTAATAAAGTATTCCGTGACCACCGAGTTTTCGGGACAGGTTACAAACGACTAACTAAATATAGCCGACGCTCTAATCTTCTGTTACATAACGCAATTCAAAAGTAGAAGGAATCGCTACGATTGTCATAAAATCCGTAATCGGACGTTCGTCCAACATATCGACTCTCATATTCTGAATCTCATAAGCTGAAAGTGTCATCATTTGTTGAACTTTCTCTCTTTGTGATGCTTTCAAAAGGCTTGAATTAGCATCACCGGTGTAAGATTGCCAGAATGGTAAATTCAAAACCAATAATAACGTGAAAGCGACTTTCAAAAATCTTTTTCCTGCTTTGAATCTTTTCTTTGATTTAACAGAAACCTCAACATCCATTTTTTCTATTGTGATAATGTCCTGAACCATTTTAGCTTCAATCGCTATTTTTTCCAAACGATTTTCTATGCCGTCCAAAATTCCATTTAGTGCTGGTGCAGTTTTGCTCTTTACAAAAAGTTTAACCATGAATTTATTTATATTCTGTTCCAAACAGAAATCTAATAAATTCTCTATTTCCATCGCTAACTCTTCCTGATTATCTAAGAACTCTTCCATTCGATTTTCCTCACTTTGAGCAATATCGTGGAAAATATAGTCGATAATCTTGTCAAGATTAACTTTAAATTCTGATATGTAATTATCCTTCCTCACAAATTCTCTTCTTTATATTTATAAATTGTATACAATGGTCTGTATCACTTTTGGTTTGGACTGAATATTTTAATTAATTATCCAATCGTAACCTTAAAATCTCTCTTTTCAATTTTCGCTTAATTCTTTGTTTCAATACTCTTGGCGATTTATCATTTGGATACATTTCTTCTAATTCTTGGTTATTATAACCCTCCAGATGACTTTTTAAAACGGCCTTCTCCAAAGGTTCTAAAACACGAACGGCCATTCTAAGTTCATCATTTACGATGAAATTTGTATTTGCACTGTCGCCACCTTCTAATGAAAAAAGCGTTTGAATATCTACTTCTCTGTGTCGATTCTGTTGTCGTATCAAATCGATTGAACGATTTCGAACCCTCATTTTTAAAGCACCCAAAACATTTGTTGTATTCGGTCGAAATTTCTCACGCCGAAGTTCAACAGGTGTTTCCAGCAATTTCATCATAACATCTTGCACCGCATCTTTTGCTCTGCTGAAATCATTTAGGATAGCATTTGCGAAATGCGTCAGTTTATCACCGAAAAGCAAAAAGAATCGCTCGACGGTAACATCATCACCAGTATAATAGCCTTCCAATAATTGTTCTATTTGGCTTTGATTATCCATTGAATTGTTATTTGATGCTTCTTCCATTTTGTCGCTGTATTTTGCGAATAATCACAGTTAGGATTATATTTTGATGAAATAAACACTTTAAAAAGTGCATTAATATGATATTATTGATATTCTGATAACTATCCTTACGGATAAAACCGAAATTAGGTTGACTCTTATTCGTATTATTTTTATGAAATTATAATTGGTAAAATGTAAAGATGATTATGTGTAGACTACGATAATCATGATTATAGTGTGAATAAAGAATCTCTACACTTTTTTTTGGAACTACTTCTAACAGCTCTAAAAATAACAATAAGATTTTAATAAGTCTATGTAAACAAACTTTTTTTGTGATATTTATTACAAATTAAACGCCTTTGTTAAAAAGTCGTTATTTTGTAGCAGAAATATTCCATTTTGTTTGAGATGTGAATAGAATAGTATTTCATAATTAGTAATATTCTGAGATTCAATATATTCTGATTTAAAACTATTATTCAAACACCAACTTATTCCTAAAAATCATTGTAAGATAAATTCTAAATATTATGTTTAAAAGTACAGCGAAACTTTTCACCGTATTGGTTACAATTATCCTTTTAGGTAGTTGTGCGACCGAAAAATCAGATGATATTGTTATATGGCAATCTACGGATCCTGTGATGTTGAATCCAATGAATGCAGTAGATGCAGGTTCTCGTCGAATGATGGAACGTATTTTTCAACCATTATTACAAATAGATTTTTCAACATACGAATTAGTTCCCGTATTAGCGAAATCTCGTCCAATCGTGAAAGAGATTTCAGATAGTACGACGACAATGGAATTTGAAATTAGAGAAGAAGCTATTTGGGATGACACAGGCGAACCAATTACAGGTCATGACGTCGCTTTTTCATTGAAAGTAATGAAAGCTCCAGGTATTCAAAATAGTGCACTTCGTGTATATTTTGATTATATCAAGGATATTCAAGTAGATGAATCGAATCCAAGAAAATTTACGTTGACTTGTGAGCAATATATGATTATGGAATCTACCTTGACGAATTTAATGATTTGTCCAAAACATATTTATGATCCTGAAGGTGTTCTAGAGGATTATAAAGTAAGTGATTTTTCTACGCCTTCGACGTATGAAACACTCACTGAAAATGATGCAATTATGGGTTATGCTGAATTTTTTAATGCAGCAGATTTTCAAAATAATATCGTTGTCGGTTCTGGTCCTTACGTGCTGGATTCTTGGGAGCCGAGTCAGAAAATTGTACTTCGTTTAAAGTCGAATTGGTGGGGAAGTAAAGTAGATAATGGCGGTTCTTGGTTAAATGCAACACCGGAAAAATTAGTTTTCAAAACGATTCCGGAGATGAGTACAGCCATTAATGCTTTGGAAGTCGAAGAGTTAGATGTAATGTATAGAATTGATCCTCGAAAATTCACAGAGGATTTGCGTAATGATTCTTCTTTTATCAATAAATTCCATACGGGTACACCTTCGCAGTTCATTTATTCTTACATGGGAATGAATAGCCAAAATCCAAAGTTATCGGATGTAAATACTCGCCGTGCATTGCGTTTATTAATGGATGTTGATAATTATTCAAAAACGACTTTTTATGGTTTGGCAGAACGTGTAACAACGTTTATTCATCCATCAAAAAAAATATTTATTAATGAAGATTTGAAATTTCAGCCATTTAATATCGAGAAAGCGAAAGCCTTATTAGCGAAAGCTGGATGGAAAGATAGTAATCAAGATGGCGTTTTGGATATGGTAATTGATGGTGAAACGGTTGATTTTAAAATCGAAGTAATTTATCCAGTTGTTGCCACGACAAGTGAAGACGGCGTTTTGATTTTCAAAGACGGCTGTAGAAAAGTAGGAATTGAAATCGTTCCTATTTCTTTAACCTATCGTGTGTTCTTAGGAAAAGTGAAAGAGAAAAACTTCGACATGTATTTTGGACTTTGGCAAGCGGCTCCGGTAGAATCTGATCCAGCACAGCTTTGGCATACCGATGCAATTAATGGCGGACAAAATTATACGAGCTTTGGAAATGCAAAAAGTGATGCGATTATCGAAGGTATTCAAACGGAATTAGATGAAAATAAACGTGCGATTTTATATAAAGAATTGCAGCAGATGATTGATGAGGAAGCGACTTATATTTTCTTAATCGCGGTCAAAAATCGTATTGCAGTGAATAAACGCATTAAAGATCCTAATTACTCTTCAATGGGAAATGGTTTTTGGAGTCAAGGTTTTGAATTGATGGAATCGGGAGAATAAATTATTAAAATACAGTACGCTTAACATTAGTCGTCTGGGGGAAGGGAACATTCAAAATAAGAATGTTCCCTTCCCTTTTTTTATTCATAATCTGATTTCAAGTGTTATTATGAATTTTTTTTGCAAAAAATGTTATATTTTTGGCTGTAACTGAAATTAATTGTTAAATATATAACGAATATAATCCGATATGAGAATAGGTATAATCAGAGAAGGTAAAGTTCCGCCAGATGCAAGAGTTCCTTTAACGCCAAAGCAATGTGCTTATATAATGGATAAATATCCAGTAGAAATATGGATACAACCATCAGAAAGTCGATGTTTTTTGGATGAAGAATACGAGGCAGAAGGAGTAATTTTGACGGAACGAATGGAGGATTGTGATGTATTGATGGGTGTGAAGGAAGTACCGATTGGTAATCTAATCAATGATAAAACTTATTTCTTCTTTTCTCATACAATCAAAAAACAGGTCTATAACCGAAAATTACTTCAGGCTCTTGTGGCTAAAAATATTCGTATGATTGATTATGAAGCCTTGAAAAAAGGTGGAAGAAGAGTCATCGCTTTTGGCCGTTGGGCAGGAATTGTTGGTGCTCATAATGCCATGTGGACTTACGGACAGCGAACAAAGAAGCTTGAATTACCTCGAATGGCTGCTTTCAAAAATTTTGATGAAGTAAAAGTTTTTTATGATGAAAAATTAGAATTACCGAATATAAAAATCGTTTTGACAGGAACGGGAAGAGTTGGGCAAGGCTCGGCAGAAGTATTGGATGCGATGGGAATTCGGAAGGTGAAACCTTATGATTTTTTGACTGAAAACTTTGAGGAACCAGTTTATACGCAGTTATTTTGTAAGAATTACGCTGGTCGAATTGACGAAAGTGAATTTAATAAAGATGAATTTTATACTAATCCGGAATTATACAAATCAATATTCGAACCTTATACACAAGTAGCGGATATTATGATTAATGGTATTTATTGGGATAATGCTGCGCCTCAATTTTTTACGAAAGAAGAGATGAAAAAGTCTGATTTCAAAATTAAAGTGATTGCAGATGTTACCTGCGATATTGCACCCGTTGCATCGATTCCTTCTACGCTTTATGCGACAACGATTGAAAAACCAGTATTTGGTTATAATTCTGAAACGGAAGCGGCCGAAGAACCATATCAATTGAATACAATTGATATGATGACGGTTGATAATTTGCCAAATGAATTGCCTCGTGATGCTTCGAATCATTTTGGCGAACAGTTTATTAATTCTGTATTGGAGGAGTTAATGGATAAGGAAAATAGTGATGTGATGAGGAATGCTCGAATTACTCGAAATGGTGATTTGACACCAAAATTTGAATACTTGAGAGATTATTTGAATAAGTAATAGATTTTTCGAGTTGCGGGTTTTCTGCTCTGATGTACTTTCTCCCGTGAATTTCGCTGATAACGCAAATTTTTCAAGTTATTGGTAAGCCAATAATGTTGAATAGAAATAATTCGCTTTGCGAGTTATTAAAAAAAAATCTGTGTTATCCGTGAAATCTGCGGGAGACGTTCACGTTGAAACGAAAAATACGAAAATCCGTGACCCGAACTACCAAGTTATTTTTTTATCAATTCCTAATGCCGGATATTTGCCTTCTATTTTTAGATAAAAATCCATCAATTCTATAATATCTCTATCCAAATCTCCTGTTGGATAGAAAGGTTCTCGAAAGATGATTTTTTTGGTTCTGAAATCAAAACCACAAGCGATAACGGGAATTTTTGCGGATTCCGCAATATGATAAAATCCCGTTTTTATTTTTTGAACCTTCGAGCGAGTGCCTTCTGGTGCTAATGCGATAATGAACCTTTCTTCGGCTCTAAATAGGTCAGCAACTTGTTCGACTAAGTTATTAGAACGACTTCTATTTACCGGGCGACCTCCTAAAGCTCGAAAAATAAATCCATGAGGAAACATAAATAATTGATGTTTGCCAATATAATTTACAGGAAGTTTCAAGGCCCATTTTGTTAAAACGCCAATAATAAAATCCCAATTTGTCGTATGTGGAATTACTGCAATGATGTATTTATTTAGATTTGGTAAGTTTCCTTCAAAACTCCAGCCCCATTTTTTTAGTATAAAATGACCGACTCGATTTAGCATTTGGTTGTGGGGGTTGTAAGCTGCGAATTACGGGTTGCGAGTTTGCTTGTACAAATGTGACCGTTTTGACGTAATTGAAATATAAATTAATATTTATGTCTATAGATTATACCTGTATGGTCAAACTCATAACCCGTAATTTGCGACTTATTAAATTACTAAATTATCATTTTTTTTGATTGAAAGCTATAGTGGTCTGGGAAAATGACTTAAAAAAGGGCAAAAAAAAAGGCCGCTTTGTAAAAAGCGACCAAGTTTCACCTAAAAATAACTACTTATTTACTTGATTATTATAATTTTATGACTTTACATATCAAGTATTATATTTTTTTTCTATTGACAATCCAAAGATAGAATAATATTTACAAATGTAAAATATTTATATGTATATTATTAAAAAAAACTTTCCAATGATTATCAATGATTAATAATTATAGAATAAATCATATATTTTAAATATCAGCTTAGGGTGATAAGATTCGTGGATTACTACCCCGGCGACTTTAAGTTCGCTTCTGCCCATTCGTATAGCAGGCGGGGTTCGAATAATATTTACAATAGAGGATGAGCGAACTTGAATTTTCCGTCATCAAGATTATTTACTTTAGTATTATTGTCGAATCGAAGCGGCTTCTGTTTCCAATGCTGTTTTAGCCGTTTGTTCCGCAACGGTTAATGCATTTTGCAGTAAGTCATTGGTTTCATATGAATCAGCAGATAAATTGAAAAACTCTTCCACTCCATTATCATTGACGATTAATTTATATTGTTCATCACGAATTGTATAGCCAGAAATCGTATTGGTAATATCCGTATAATTATAGTTTCGATTACCCGAACCAGATGCGGTGAGTAAGTGAGCAAAGTTGTAACTATCTTGATAGGTTTCAATATTTAGACCAGCAAGATTCGCAATCGTAATAAATAAATCGGTAGAATTTACTAAAGCAGCTTCTCGTTCACCGGCTCGACTAACATTTTTTCCCGAAACCACCATTGGAACATGAACGCCACCTTGATACAGTGAGCCTTTAGAACTTTTTGGAAGGTAAGGTAATTGACGAACACTTCGAGTCGTTCCATTATCACCGATGAAAATGATAATCGTATTTTCTTTTTCCGCTTCCGTCATACTATCGAATAATCGTCCAATTTCGTGATCCATATTTTCCATCATTGCCAAAAAATAAGGCATTGGATTCGCATCAATAGTTGCTTGATTCGTTGATAAATTACCTTGGGAATGTGTTCCAGATGGCGGCAAGTGAAATGGCGTATGTGGCGTATTATAAGCTAACCAACAAAACCAAGAATCGTCTTGCTCACCAATCCAATCAATGGCTAAATTCGTTAATTTTTCTGTGGCATATTCTGTTGTTGAGGTACTATTTCCGTCTTGAAAAATATCCCAATCATAATAATTTTGTATCGCACCGGATACGATTCCTGCGTAATGATTAATACCCATTTGAGTTGGTGTATTTCCATCATTAGATAGGTGCCATTTTCCAATTATAGCATGATTATAACCTAAATTATTATCATCTAAATAGGCTTGTAAAGTTTTTTCAGAAGTTGAAATAGTGGATAAATCATTGGCATTCAAAACGCCAGTTCTATAACCATATTTTCCAGTCAAAATAGCAGAACGAGTCGGCGCACATATCGGATTTGTCCAAGCATTATCGAATGTCAAACCTTCATTCATTAAGGCTTGCAGATGCGGCATTATTGGTTTCATACTACCGATATTATATCCTGGTGTCGCATCAACGCCCATATCATCCGCAATAATCAGTAGAATATTTGGTTTGGTCTCAGGTGTAGGATTTGGTTCCGTATCATCGGTACAGGCATTTAGGAGTAAAATTCCGACAAAAAATATTGATAATATAAGGCGATTAGTCATAATTGATTAGTTTTAGATAATTATTATTACCTATGACTTCTAACCTTGAGTTTAGTTTAACGCTTAATTTTAACTTTTATAAATTCGTATTCTTTCAAAAAGAATTTCAGCGTTAAATCATTCCTAATTTATAATTCATTGAAAATGCAAATTATCAAAAAATATCAAAATGTCCATCAAGAAAATCATTCGGTTACGTTTGATATTAAACGGATGGAAGTCATTTATGAACAAAAAAATGGAAAATCTGACGAACCTCATCGACACGATTATTATACAATTATTATTACCAAAAAAGCAGAAGGAAAACATATTATCGATTTTCATGAGTTTGATTTAGTATCGCAACGAGTTTATTTTATCAGTCCGAATCAAGTCCATCAAATTATTGAGAATGCACCATCTTTTGGTTTTGCTTTGACGTTTTCACCACAATTTATGGTTGAAAATGGTATTGAGAATTGTTTCATTGAAGACTTGCACTTATTTCAAGATTTTGGATTTTCGCCACCGTTAGAATTAGAAAAAAATGAGTTAGAAGAGCTTTCTGAATTTGCAGAAAAAATGCTCTATTTTCTTAATTCCAATAAAAAATTCAGATATCAAGCGGTTGGAGCATTGTTAAAATTATTTTTAATTCAATGCAATAACGTTTGTTCTATTCCGATTGAAGAAAATACGCAATCGACTCAAGCTTCAGTGGTTTTGTTGCGGCATTTTAAATCACTTTTGGAGGAGAATTATAAAATATGGCACAAAGTAAGCGAATATGCAAAAATGTTGCACATCACTTCCGATTACTTAAATGTAGCCATTAAATCTTTGACGGGAAAAAGTGCAAAAGAGCATATTCAAAGTCGAATTATTATGGCTGCAAAACGCCTTTTACGCTTTTCTGATTTTACAAATAAAACGATTGCTTACGAATTGGGTTTCTCTGAACCTGCAAATTTTAGTCAGTTTTTTAAGAAATATGTTGGGGTTTCTCCTACGAAATTTCGGCAAGGTTGATTTTCGGTTTTTTCAATGGATTTTCAAAAAGTAACAAAAGACGCGGTGTGATTTTGTGAAAATATAAAAATCACGGATTTTCATAAGCTTTCCACGGATTTTCATATTCCACAGCTTACTCATTAGCCTTATCTTTACATGATTAAAGTAACAGCCAAAATCAAATAATTATGGACAGAAAGAACTTTTTAAAGAAATCAATTTTAGGAATTGCTGGTGTGGCAGCTGGTCATACCGCCTTAAAAGCGGAAGATGAAAATAGGATATCAACGTATGATAAATTGATGGAACAGGTTGGTTTTAATCATATTCCCGCTGATGGTGGAATTACTAAAAAAGGAGAAAATATGAAAACGGTATTACATAAAGCGACTACAAGAGGACACGCAAATCACGGTTGGTTGGATTCACATCATACATTTAGTTTTGCAAATTATTATAATCCTGAACGGACAAATTTTGGTGTTTTGAGAGTTTTGAATGATGATGTCGTATCGGCAGGAAGAGGATTCGGAAGACATCCACATGATAATATGGAAATCATTTCGATTCCGTTAGATGGAAATTTGGAGCATCAGGATTCTATAGGAAATAAGGCGGTCATTAAACAAGGCGATGTGCAAGTCATGAGTGCGGGAACTGGCGTTTTCCACAGCGAAAAGAACGAAAGCGATTCAGACGCTGTAAAATTTTTACAGATTTGGATGTTTCCAAATCAGCGAAATGTTACGCCTCGTTACGACCAAATTACGCTGAAAGATATAGATTCGAAAAATAAATTTTCTCAAATCCTATCACCAAATCAAGACGATGAAGGTGTTTGGGTTCACCAAAATGCTTGGTTTCATTTAGGTGAATTAGAAAATGGGAAATCAATAACGTATAATATCAAAGATGTAAAAAACGGTGTTTATGCCTTCGTTTTGGAAGGTGAAGTGACGATAGAAGGACAACAATTAGGAAAACGAGATGGATTCGGTATTTGGGATACAAATGCGATAAAAGTGGAAGCAAATTCAGATGCAAAAGTGCTATTAATGGATGTTCCGATGACGGTATAGAAAATAGTTGATAGTTGTCAGTGTGTGAATTGTCAATGCCTAAAATTAGGTTGATTGTCAACTATCAACTTCATTAATTAACGCGTCTTTTTTCCTCCTCACTATTCCTTTTATTTCTCGAGTCGCTGCAATAAAAGTAACTTCATCCATAAAATACAATGCTTGCCCTCCAAACATTATATCATAATAATCTGTGACGATGTTGAATAGCCGGTCATCTATTGCAAACCTTGGTCAATGGGCGGGGGCGAACAAAAAGGTCGCCGTCCGATAG